>Ga0136846_1228789_pt1 | contig 11264 bp, 11 predicted proteins | sample HopSoiMetagenom2_FD_96841 | JGI IMG/M metagenome (GOLD analysis project Ga0136846, IMG submission 96841) | Grasslands soil microbial communities from Hopland, California, USA - 2 Assembly 2016 (version 4) | ecosystem: Environmental > Terrestrial > Soil > Grasslands | place: USA: Hopland... | reverse complement strand
CCCTATCGCAATCATTTCCGCGTCACCTTGCTGCCGCAGCCGGACGTGTTGCGCGAGGTATTCGGCCGCATCGACCGCGTGTTGTCGCGGCGCGCGGCGCGCGCTGCGTGATTCGCTACCTCGCGCTCGGCGACAGCTACACCATCGGCGAGGGCGTCCCGGAGCACGGGCGCTGGCCCGTGCAACTGGCCGAGGCGCTGCGACGCGAAGGGTTCGCGATCCGCGACCCGCGCATCATCGCCACGACCGGCTGGACCACCGGCGAACTCATCGCAGCACTCGACGCCGCCGAACCGCTGGGCAACGACTGGGGTCTGGTGACCCTGTTGATCGGCGTCAACAACCAGTACCGCGGACTGGCCCTTGACGAATATCGCGACGAATTCCGCGCCCTGCTCGAGCGCGCCATCGGCCATGCCGGCGCGCGCGTCTCACGCGTGCTGGTGTTGTCGATTCCCGACTGGGGCGCGACGCCATTCGCGGTGAGCGCAGGCCGCGATCCGGGGACCATCGCCGCGGAGATCGATGCGTTCAACGCTGTCGCACATGAACAGTGCGATGCCCGCGGCGTGCGTTATGTCGACATCACGCCCGTTTCCCGCCGCCATGGTAGAGAAGAAGCCATGTTGAGCGAAGACGCATTGCATTACTCCGCCGCGATGTACGGATTGTGGACCGGGCTGGCGCTGCCTGCCGCGCGCGAATCCCTGAGCACGGAATGAGTACAGCCATCGATTCCATTGCCATCTCCCGCGCTTTCCTGGCGCCGGAACGCCCATTCGATCGCTGGCACTCCCACTACGCACGCTGGAAACTCGCTCACGACCCGCTCTATCCCGGCGTATTGCCACTGCTGCACGATGACCCGCATCCGCTGCTCGATCTGGGTTGCGGCATCGGCCTGCTTGCGCACGTGCTGCGCAATGCCGGTGCGACGCAACCCTACAAGGGGGTCGATTTCGATGCGGCGAAGATCGCCCGTGCCCGCGACGCCGCGACGCGGCGCCAATTGCACGATGTCGCGTTCGATACCGTGGATCTGTCCCTGGGTGTCCCCGCGCATCACGGTTCGGTGACGATTCTCGACATGCTGCAATACCTGCCGGAATCGTTGCAGGCGAACGTGGTGTCCGGCGCGATTGCCTGCCTCGCTCCGGGCGCGCGGTTGCTGGTCCGCACCGGACTGGAAGATGCCAGCGCACGCAGCCGCATCACCGATGTCACCGATCGCATCGGCCACCGCATCGGCTGGATGCGCAGCGCGCCACATCGCTATCCGCGCCGCGAAGTGCTGACCGCGATGCTGGAATCGGCCGGACTCGAAGTGGAATGGCAGCCGCATCTCGGCCGCAACCTGTTCAACAACTGGCTGGTCAGCGCGCGCCGCCCGGATTGATCGTCGCCAGCTGTTCCGGCAATACCGCGCGCAATCCCGCCGCGGCGAGCTTTTCCAGCACGCCGCGCAGGATGTCGATGTTGTGGCCATGCGCCGCGCCTTCGTGCAGCAATACGATCGCGCCCGGCGCGAGATCGCGTTCGATCCGCGCAACGACGCTGGCGACATCGCCGGCGACACCGTCGTAGCCGCGCGCGCTCCAGGCCACCCGAGCAAGGCCGAGATCGCGCAACGGTGCGGCAACGAAGGGGTTGGCCATGCCGACTACCGCACGGAACCAGATTGGCGCGCTGCCGGTGATCGAATGCAGGAGGTCCTGGCAACGGGTGATTTCCGAGCGCATCCGCTTCGGTCCCAGCGCCCAGAACATCGCGGCGGGATGGCTGGCGCTGTGATTGCCGATGCCGTGTCCGCGCCGGACGATTTCGCGGATCAGTTCCGGATGCGCCGCGGCCCGTTCACCAACCACGAAGAAAGTCGCTTTCGCACCATGGACATCGAGCAGATCGAGCATTTCGATCGTTTCGGCCGACGGACCATCATCGATGGTCAGCCACACCACGCGTTCGCGCGTCGGCAATCGTGACAGGCAGGGCGAATAGATCCGCGATAGCGGCATCAGCACGCCCCACCAGAACGGCACATGGCTCAGGACCATGCACGGCAGGCCGAGTTGCCAGCCGAAACGCCACCACAACCACGCGACCAGCAGCTGCGACACGGCCAGCCATGCCCACCAGCGATGGGGATGCCCGGGAATCAAGCGTGAATGCAGGTCTTCCATGCGGGAATGATCGCACGCTGCCGCCAGCATCCCCTCAGTACAATGACGCATCGTTTCCCCGGAATACCCGCCATGTCGCTCGATCCCGCCACCCGTAGCCGCATCCAGGCGCTGCTCGATTCCAATCGCGTGGTGCTGTTCATGAAAGGCAATCCGCAGGCGCCGCAATGCGGTTTCTCGGCGAAGGCCGTAGGCACGCTCGAGGACATGGGCGCCGAATACGCGCACGTCGACGTGCTGTCCGATCCCGGGATCCGCGAAGGCATCAAGCTCTACGGCGACTGGCCGACCATCCCGCAGCTGTATGTCGGCGGCGAACTGCTGGGCGGAAGCGACATCATCGTGCAGATGGCCGGCAGCGGCGAATTGCAGCGCCTGCTCGGCTTGCCCGAACCCGATCGCACGCCGCCGTCGATCGAGGTCAGCACGGCCGCGCTCGAGATGCTGCGCGGCGCGATCGCCAATGCCGGCGCCGGACTCGCGGTCGTCGTCATGGTCGACAAGCAGCATCGCGCGCAACTGCAACTGGCGCCGGCCGATCCCGCCAGCATCGCCAGCGAAGTCGAAGGCGTGCGCTTCCAGTTCGATGGCGCCTCGGCGCGTCGCGCCGACGGCCTGCGCATCGATTTCGTCGACGACCATCGCGGCCGCGGCCTGGTGGTGGAACATCCGCTGGCGGCACCGGCGGTACGCGCGATCACGCCCGCGGATGCCGGCGAGCGCGTGCGCAACGGCGATCTGATCCTGGTCGACGTGCGTCCGCCAGACGAGCGCGCGATCGCCAGCGCACCGGTCGCGTTCCGCACGCTCGACGATGGCGTCGATGCGTTGGCGGCATTGCCGAAGGACAGCGCGATCGCCTTCCTCTGCCACCACGACGGACGCAGCGCGCAGGCGGCCGAACATTTCCGCGGCCTCGGTTTCCGCGAGGTCTACAACGTCACCGGCGGCATCGACGCCTGGGCCGACGCCGACCCGTCGATCGCGCGCTACTGACATGGATGCGCCGCGCCGGTTGAAGGTGCGGTGCTGCATCGCCGGCGGTGGACCGGCGGGAATGATGCTCGGCCTGTTGCTGGCACGCGGCGGCGTCGATGTCGTCGTGCTGGAGAAGCACGGCGATTTCCTCCGCGATTTCCGCGGCGACACCGTGCACCCTTCGACGCTCGGCATCCTGCAGCAGACCGGACTGCTCGATGCCTTCCTGCGCATCCCGCATCGGCGCGAGCAGACCATCGCCGGCCGCTTCGCCGAAGGCACGATCGCGCTGGGCGATTTCCGCGGGCTGCAGCCGTTCGACTATCTCGCGCTGGCGCCGCAATGGGATTTTCTCGACCTGCTGGCCGATGCTGCGCGCGCATACCCGAACTTCTCGCTGCGCATGCGCACTGAAGCAACCGGCCTCATGCATGATGGCAACGGCCGCGTCAGCGGCGTGCAGGCGCGCGATCCCGATGGCGAGCTGGAAATCTCCGCCGACCTGGTGATCGCCTGCGATGGCCGCGGCTCGACCCTGCGCGATGCCGCCGGACTCGCAGTCGAGACTTTCGGTTCGCCGATGGACGTGCTGTGGTTCCGGCTGCCGCGCCAGACCGCCGATCCCGACCAGACCCAGGGCATTCCCGCGCGCGGGCGCCTGCTGGTGATGCTCGATCGCAACGATTACTGGCAGTGTGCCTACGTGATCGGCAAGGGCAGCGATGCCGTGTTGCGTGTGCGCCCGTTGCAGGCGTTCCGCGACCTGGTCGCGCCGCTGCTGCCGTTCGAGCCGGCGCGCATGGATGCGCTGCAGGACTGGAACGATGTGAAAACGCTGGAAGTGCGGATCGATAGCCTGCAGCGCTGGGACATTCCCGGCTTGTTGTTCATTGGCGATGCCGCCCATGCGATGTCGCCGATCGGCGGCGTCGGCATCAACCTCGCCATCCAGGACGCGGTCGCCACGGCGAATCTTCTCGGCCCGATGCTGGCAGGCAATGGTGCGGTCGACGATGCACGACTCGCGCGCGTGCAACAGCGTCGCCTGTGGCCGACGCGGGTGATGCAGGCGGTGCAACGGCTCGCGCAGGAACGCGTCATCGCACCGCTGCTCGATGCGACACCGGGTGGACTGCTGCCGACGCCCGGCGTGCTGCGTTTCGCCAGCCGCTTCCTCGTCTTCCGCCACATTCCCGCGCGCCTGTTCGGCTACGGCATTCGCCGCGAACGCGTGCAATTCGGGCCGCGCGGCTAGAACCCGCCGCCGGCATCCAGCCACGCCTGCTCTTCCGGCGTGCTGATGCGCCCCAGCGCGGCATTGCGATGCGGGAAACGCCCGAAGCGCGCGATCACGTCGCGATGCGCGGTCGCATAGCCGAGCAGATCCTTGTTGCCGAGCGCAGTAACCAGTTCGACCGAATGTTGCTGGTCATCCATCTCCTCCGAATGCTCGAACGGCAGGTAGAAGAAGAAGCGCATGGCCGACTCGACCCGCGCGTCGAATCCCTGCGCGATCGCCTGCGCTGCAACCAGCCTGGCCACGCCATCCGTCGCGAACGCATGGCCGCTGCCGCGGAAGATGTTGCGCGGAATCTGGTCGAGCAGCAGGACCAGCGCCAGCGCGGAATCGGCTTCCGCCATCCATCCGTCAAGTTCGCACCGGGCCGCGGCGAAATGGGCATCGCCCAGCGCGGCGCGACAGGCATCGTCGAATTCAACGCCACCACCGAACCACTTGGACATTCCGGCAGTCCGCCAGAAACGCAGCACTTCGGCAGGATCATGGATCGTCATCGCGAATTCCCGTTGCGGTTGCGATCAGTGTGCCAGCCCCGCCATGACTTTCGTCATGCGCCACGCGCTGCCATGCGCGCTACGGTTCATGGCTTCCCCGGGGAGAACTCGATGCGCCTCCTGCTCACCGCCGCCGCGGCGACCCTGCTGGCCGCCTGCGCCAGCCAGCCGACGAAGTCCACGTCGACTGCCACGACGCCGTCGGCGAAGTCGTATTCCTTCGTCGCCGATCCCTATCCCAGCACCTACCAGCGAATTCCCTCGCCACCGGTGGTGATCACCAACGCCACCGTGCTCGATGGCACGGGCCGCCGCCTCGATGGCGCCGGCGTGCTGATGCAGGACGGCAAGATCATCGCGGTCGGCAACGATGTCGCAGTGCCCACCGATGCGATCCGCGTCGATGGCACCGGCAAGTGGATCACGCCCGGCATCATCGACATCCATTCGCATCTCGGCGTGTATGCGAGCCCCGGTGTCTCCGCGAACAGCGATGGCAACGAAGCGACAGCGCCCGTCACTGCGCAGGTGTGGGCCGAACATTCGATCTGGCCGCAGGACCCCGGTTTCCTCACCGCACTCGCAGGCGGCATCACCTCGCTGCAGATCCTGCCGGGCTCGGCCAACCTGATCGGCGGCCGCGGCGTCACCCTCAAGAACGTGCCGTCGACGACCTACCAGGCGATGAAATTCCCCGGCGCGCCGTGGGGCCTGAAGATGGCCTGTGGCGAGAACCCGAAACGCGTATACGGGCAGAAGGGCGGACCATCGACGCGCATGGGCAATGTCGCCGGTTATCGCGCGGCGTTCGCCGAAGCGGCCGACTACATGAAGAAGCGCAAGGGTGGAGACACCGGCAAGCGCGACCTCAAGGAAGATTCGCTGGCGGGCGCGATCAATGGCGACATCCGCGTCCACATCCATTGCTACCGCGCCGATGAGATGGCGACGATGATCGACCTCGCCAAGGAATTCGGTTTCCGGATCAGCGCCTTCCATCATGGCGTCGAGGCTTACAAGGTCGCCGACCGCCTGGCCGCCGAAGGCATCTGCGGCGCGCTGTGGGCCGACTGGTGGGGTTTCAAGATGGAAAGCTTCGACGGCATCCAGGAAGACATCGTGATGGTCGATCGCGCGAAGAACGGTTGCGCGATCGTGCATAGCGATTCCGAGGAAGGCATCCAGCGCCTCAACCAGGAAGCGGCGAAGGCGATGGCGAACGGCCGCCGCATCGGCATCGACATCCCGCCCGAACACGCGATCCGCTGGATCACCGCCAATCCGGCGAAGGCGATGGGCATCGATGGCATGACCGGCACGCTTGAACCCGGCAAGATGGCCGACGTGGTGCTGTGGAACGGCAATCCCTTCAGCAGTTACGCCCAGGCCGAACAGGTCTACATCGATGGTGCGCGGCTCTACGATCGCCACGACCCCAAGCGACAACCGAAATCCGACTTCATGCTCGGCCAGGACCTGCTCCGGAACGATGCGAAGCAGGGAGGTGCGCGATGAATCGCTTCGTCATCACCATCATTCTGCTTGCACTTGCCGGCAGCGCATCCGCGCAGGACGTGCTGATCCGCAACGCCACCGTGCACACCGCGACCGCGCAGGGCACCTTGCAGAACGCCGACGTGCTGGTGCGCCGCGGCCGCATCGCCGCCGTCGGCCACGGCTTGAATGCGGCTGGCGCGCAGGTGGTCGATGCCGCCGGCAAGCCGCTCACGCCGGCATTGTTCGCCGGCATCAACGACATCGGCGTGGAGGAAGTGAGTGGCGAATCGTCGACGGTCGACAGCGGCGAGTCGCTTGGCACCTCCAAGGACATGGCGGTACGTCCGGAATTCGACGTCACCAGCGCCTACAACCCGGAATCGGTGCTGATCCCGGTGGCGCGCGTCGAAGGTTACGGCTGGACGATGGTCGCGGCGAACCCGGCCAATGGCGGTTCTCTGATCGGCGGCCAAGGCGGCGCGTTCCGTTTCGACGGCAGCCTCGACCCGATCGGTGGCCGCGTCCTTTTCCTCACCCTCGGCGGTGACTCCGCCAATCTCACCGGCGGTTCGCGCGCCGGCCAATGGATGATCCTCGACCAGCTGATCGATGAAGCGCGCGGACGCATTCCCGCCGATTCGAAGTTCGCGCTGCTGACCCCGGCGGGCCGTGCGGCGATGGCGAAATACTTCGGTGGAGGCGGCCGCGTCGTCGTCACCATTCAGCGCGCCTCCGACATCCGCCGCCTGCTGCGCTGGGCGAAACAGCGCAACGTGCGCATCGCCCTGGCCGGTGCCAGCGAAGGCTGGAAGGTCGCGAACGAGATCGCATCCGCCAAGGTGCCGGTGTTCGTCGATGCACTGGTCGACCTGCCCGCCGATTTCGACCAGATCGGCGCCACCATGGAGAACGCCGCGAAGCTGCGCGCCGCCGGCGTGGACGTCGGCTTCTACCTGAGCAGCGACGCCTCCCACTACGCGCGCAAGCTGCGCCAGCTCGCCGGCAATGCCGTCGCCAACGGCATGCGCTGGGACGATGCCCTGGCCGGACTCACCCGCGTGCCGGCGCAGGCGTTCGGGCTGGACAAGGAGATGGGCAGCATTGCCGTCGGCAAGCGCGCCGACCTGGTGCTGTGGAGCGGCGATCCGCTCGATGTCGCCAACACCGCCAGCCAATTGTGGCTGGACGGCCGCGCCATCCCGATGGTGTCGCGCCAGACCGAATTGCGCGATCGCTACCTCCATCGCGAGGAGTCGGTCCTGCCGCCCGCCTATTCGCGGTGAAATCGGCCGGATCCGCCCCGCGCGATACCGGAACTGTGACGCCGTCCGGCATTTGACGACTGCCTCACGGCGCTAAGATTCAATCCAAGGGCAAAGGATGCAGCAGGCGCAGGATCGGTCGCATCCATGACTCAATGAATTGAGGTGATGGACATGCGGACCGGTTTTCTCGTCGATGCCACCTGCGATCTGCCCGATCGCTATTTTTCTTCCGGCGACGTCATGGTGATGCCGATCAGCGTGCGCATCGGCGAGCACGTCACCACCGACCAGCGCAACGACGAGGTCACGCTCAACTTCCTCGACAGCCAGATCGCCGCCGAGGCCAGCGCCGCCGAAACCAGCGCGCTCACCGTAGAGCAGATCCGCGAGCTCTTCCTCAAGCGCCTGGTCGTCGATTACGACTACGTGTTCTGCCTCACCGTCACCCGCGAGCGCAGCCCGATCTACGAACACGCGACGCAGGCGAGCTTCAGCATCCTCAACGAATACCGCCCGGTGCGCGAAGCCGCCGGCAAGAATTCGCCGTTCTCGCTGCGCGTGCTCGACACCGGCAGCCTGTTCGCCGGCCAGGGCGTGCCGGTCGCGGCCGGCGTGGCGATGAACGCCTCCAGCGACAACGCGCCGATGATCCGCGCGCGCATGGAACAGATCGCGCGTTCGACCCATGCCTATGCCGTCGCGCCCGACCTCTACTATCTGCGCAGCCGCGCCCGCGCCAAGGGAGATCGCAGCGTCGGCCTGGTCAGCGCCATGCTCGGCAGTGCGCTCGACATCAAGCCGATCCTGCATTGCAATCAGGGCGTGACCCGGCCGGTCGCCAAGGTGCGCGGTTTCGAGGCGGCGGTGGAGAAGCTGTTCACCGAAAGCGCCAACGAATTGGATCGCGGACTGGCCGCGCCCTATCTCACCCTGAGTTACGGCGGTCCGCTGGAGCAGCTGCACACGTTCCCCGGTTACGACAACCTGTTGCTCGCATGCCGCAACAACGGCGTGGAATTGCTGGAATCGCTGATGAGCCTGACCGGCATCATCAACCTCGGTCCCGGTGCGGTGTCGCTCGGTTTCGCCAGCGATCGCAAACCCGAGTTGTCCTGAGTCTCACAACGAGCGAACAACCCGACGGTATCCTTGTTGGCGAATTTGCCGCGAAGGAACCCGATGGCCACTCGTTTCTATCTCACCCTGCCCGATCCCGAACTCGCCCGCGGCAAGAACGGTTTCGGCTTCCACTCGCACGGCGCTTCCGGCTTTGCGCAGGAATTGCAGGATGCCTTGCGCACCACGACACTGTTCCGCCAATGGCGCGACAAGCAGGACGATCCCGAGAACGTCGACCCGCTGCTGGGCGCGACCGATCCCGATGCGACGGTCACCGGCGAGCAACGCGACCTCCACATCGACCTGATCGCCACCACGTCGCTGAAAGGCGACATCGTCAAGCACCGCATGGCGCTGCTGGCCGGTTCGCACTGGCAGCTGCGCGACGTCAGCGCGGCCTGAGCGCGGTTCCGCCATCGCCCCCGCAAGCCTTGCTCGCCTGGAGCGGCGGCAAGGATTCGGCGTGGGCACTCCACGCGCTGCGGCAACGCGGCGATGTCGAAATCGCCGGACTGCTGACCACACTCACGCAAGGCTACGACCGGGTGTCGATGCAGGGCATCCGCCGCGACGTGTTGCACGCGCAGTCCAACGCCGCCGGACTGCCGCTGATCGAAGCGTGGATCCCGCAGCAGGCCGACAACGGCAGCTACGAAGCCAGCTTCGCCGATGCCTTGATCGAGGCACAGTCACGCTGGCCCGGCATCCGCGACATCGCCTTTGGTGATCTGTTTCTCGCCGACATCCGCAGCTGGCGCGAATCGCTGTGCGCGCGGCTCGGCTGGAACGCGCATTTCCCGATCTTCGACAGCGACACCGCCCGGCTCGGTCGCGAGATGATCGCCGGTGGATTGCGGGCCCATCTGTGTTGCGTCGATACCAGCCAGCTCGGCGGCAGGTTTTCCGGGCGTGCCTACGACGCCGCATTGCTGGAAGATCTCCCGGCGTCCTGCGATCCGTGCGGCGAGCGCGGCGAATTCCACACTGTCGTTTCGGCGGGACCGATGTTCGATCATCCGCTCGAGCTGCTGCATGGCGGGAGCGTGCTGCGCGACGGGCGTTTCAACTACACGGACTTCCTGCTCGCCGGCTGATCCTCAACCCGTGTGCTGGATGCCCGCCGCGATGCCGTTCACCGTTTCCTTCAACGCGGTGAACACCGCCTCGTCCGTGCGATCGCCGTCGCGCCAGCGCCGCAGCAGGTCGACCTGGAGCAGGCTGATCGGATCGACATAGGGATTGCGCAGGCGGATCGCCAGGCGCAGGCGATAGTCGTCGGCCAGCAGGCGATCGCTGCCACGCAGGCGTTGCACCGCCGCGCAGGCACGCGCGTGTTCGTCGCGGATTTGCGCGAAATAGCGCTCGCCATCGATTCCGGCGAGACGCGAGTAGCGCTCGAAGATGTCCATGTCGGCGGTCGCCAGTGCGACTTCGAGATCGCCCAGCGTCGCCGCGAAGAACGGCCAGTCGCGCGCCATCGTCGCCATCGCCTCCAGCCCGTGTTCGGCGATGCCGCGTTCCAGCGCGGTGCCGGTGCCGTACCAGCCGGTCAATTGCGAGCGATTCTGCGACCACGCGAACACCCACGGGATGGCGCGCAGTTGCTCGATGCCGCCATCGCGCCGCCGCGATGGCCGCGAACCGAATTGCAGGCGTTCGATCACGTCGATCGGCGTCGCCTTGCGGAAATACTCGACGAAGCCCGGATCCTCGTGGACCAGCGCGCGATAGTGCGAACGCGCGGCATCTGCCAGCGTCGTCATCACCCTACGCCATGCTTCCTCGCGCCCGTCCGTCGCGCGCGGGCGCAGGCTGGCCTGCAGCACCGCGCCGGTGAGCTGCTCGAGATTGCGCAAGGCCAATGCACGGATGCCGTATTTGCGATGGATCACTTCGCCCTGTTCGGTCAGGCGCAACACGCCGTCGACCGAACCGCGCGGCGCCGCGATCACCGCACGCACCGAATTGCCGCCGCCGCGACTGACGGTGCCGCCACGGCCGTGGAAGAACACGATGCGCACGCCAGTTTCCCGCGCCAGTTCGGTCAGCACGCGCTGGCTGCGCTGCAGGGTCCAGCGCGACGACAGCATGCCGCCGTCCTTGGCGCTGTCGGAATAACCGAGCATCACCATCTGGCGGTTGCCGCGCGCTTGCAGGTGGCGGCGATAATCCGGATCGGCGAACAGGCCGCGCATCACCCCGGGCGCGGCGCGCAGGTCGTCGATGGTTTCGAACAGCGGCGCGACGTCGATCGGGATGTCGCCATCGAAACCGGCCATGCGCGCCAATTCCAGCACCGCGAGCACGTCGCCGGCGTTGCGGCTCATGCTGATGATGTAGGGACCGAAGGCGCGTTCGCCGTAGCGTTGGCGCGCTTCACGCATCGCTGCAAACACGTCCAATGTCGCCTTGGCGACATCCGAGGACGGCT
>Ga0136846_1242036_pt1 | contig 11266 bp, 11 predicted proteins | sample HopSoiMetagenom2_FD_96841 | JGI IMG/M metagenome (GOLD analysis project Ga0136846, IMG submission 96841) | Grasslands soil microbial communities from Hopland, California, USA - 2 Assembly 2016 (version 4) | ecosystem: Environmental > Terrestrial > Soil > Grasslands | place: USA: Hopland... | reverse complement strand
GAAGTTCACCACGACCGTCATCGCGATCGCGATCGCGATCGGTCCGGCGACCGACGCGACGTCGCCGGGGTCAACGGTCAGCCCGAAGGTGAAGAAGAAGAGGGCGGCAAAGGTGTCGCGCAACGGCAGGACGAGCTTCCGGACGCGCGGCGCCACCGTCGTCTCGGCGAGCACCAGTCCGGCCATGAACGCGCCGATGGCGTCCGACACGTTGACCTCTTCCGCGATGCCTGCGACGAGGACCGCCAATCCGACGAAGCACACGGTGAGGAGCTCGTCTTGGTCCGCGCCGATCGCGCGCTCGACGAACCGCGATCCGTAGCGTGCGATGAGCGCGACGACGAGGAGGAACGCGAACGCCTTGGTGAACGACAGCACGGCGTCGAGCGCGTCGGACGACTCGTCGAGCACGGGTTGGAGCGCGGCGAGGTACACCGCGAGGAAGAGGTCCTCCACCACGACGATGCCGAGGATCAGACGCGTCTCGCGGTTCGTGAGCCGGTGCATCTCGACGAGGATCTTGGTGACGATCGCGGACGACGAGATGCCCACTGCGCCCGCGATGACGAGCGCCTCGCGGGTGCCCCACCCCAGCGCGAATCCGAACGCGAGGCCGGCGGCGACGTTCAGCCCGAGGTAGATGGTGCCTGCCGCCGCCAGGCTCCGGCCACCGGACGTCAGCTCGCCGATCGAGAACTCGAGTCCCAGGTAGAAGAGCAGGAGGATCAGGCCGAGCGTGGCCAGCAGCTCGAAGTCGGCCGGGTGGTCGACCAGCTGCACGCCGGGCGTGTTCGGCCCGAACAGCAATCCCGCGATCATGAACAGCGGGATCGTCGGCAACCCGATGCGACGCCCGAGGCGCGCCAGCAGGCCGGCCGCGAGCAGCGACGCGCCCAGCGCGACGAGCGTGTCGCGCGCGCTCACCGACCCGGCTCAGCGGTACGCGGGTGTGAAGGCGCCCGACTGGAGGCGCGCGACGACGTCGTCCGGGATCGCCAGCCGCCAGCCATCGGCGGCCAGCCTCGCGCGCGACACCCTCACGCTGCCGCCGTCGACACCTCCCGACGTGAACCCGAAGATCCACTCGTCGCCCTCCTCGAGGACGTCGGCGTTGGCGATGCGACCACGCGGCGGGACCGTGGTGAGGATCAGCCGGTCGCCCGTCGGCGCGCCACGCACGTCGACATTGATCGGCACGGAGCTCGGGTTCGACACGGTGACGCGCGGTACGACCTCGGGATCGCGGAGCTCGAACGTCATGGTGACGCACAGCGCGATGCCGACGACGAAGAGCACGATGACCGACAGGGGTGGGACGGATCGACGGGGCGCGTGCGGACGCGCCATGGTCGTCTGGGTCATGACAGGCCTTTCCGGTGGGCGCGACCGGCGTGGTCGCGCGCTCGTCACATCGAGACGATGGCCGGAAGGGCGGGTGGGCCGCGTGGCCGGGCCCGCAAGCGGAGCCACGCGGTGAAGAGCCGGACGTCGCGCGAGCGGATGATCCACCAGCCCGCGCCGGACGCGAGGAGGAGCGCGGCCGCGACGACCGCGACGTCGCCGCGGCGACCGTCACGCTCCTGTGGGAACGGGTCACGGATGCGCGTGATCGCGCCCGTGACGACCGCGTCGACGACGTCGACGCGTGTCGCCGCGGCGCGAGCGTCGGAGGGTGGCCGGTTCGCCGCGTCGACCTCGGCCGCCGCGACCCCACTGACGACGGCGAAGGCGCCGACGACGGCGAGGAGGAGGAGGGCGCGCGACCGCACCGCTCCAGTCTTACCGATGGAGTCGAGGCGAACCGAGGCGGGGGCGCCCCGGGGCGCCTACCGCCGGGTGGTCTTCTTGGCGGTGGTCTTCTTCGCGGTGCTCTTCTTGGCGGTGGTCTTCTTGGCGGCGGACTTCTTCGCGGTGCTCTTCTTCGCCGCGCTCTTCTTCGCCGGCGCAGCCTTCTTGGCCGCCGTCTTCTTCGCGGGTGCGGCCTTCTTCGCCGCCGCCTTCTTGCCGGGCCGCTTGCCGGTCAGCACCGCGTCCTTGAACGCCTTCAATGGGGTCACCCGAGCGCGCCGCGACGCCTTGATCTGGATCGACTCGCCGGTCTGCGGGTTGCGGCCCATGCGCGCGGCACGGTCGACGCGCGCGAACTTGGCGAAGCCGCTGATGACGACGACCTCCCCCGACGCGACGGTGTCGGTGACGGTGTCGATGAACGCCTGCAGGTTGGCGTCGGCCGAGCGCTTGTCGGTGTCGGTGCGCTCGGCGAGCGCGGCGACGAGGTCTCTGCGGTTCATGGTTTCTGCTCCTGGTCTGCCGGAGGGTGTCGAAGGTCGTGCAGCATGCCACCCGACGGGCCGGAACGCCTGCATGGTGGCCATATTTTCCGGGCGGCTCCGCGTGTCGCGCTCGGGCGCGGGTATCCGTGCGTGGGCGACGGGGGCGTGCAACCATCTCCCGGCGGCAGTCGTTCGTCGGAATGGGAGGCACCATGAACAGGCACGCGCGGATCCTCGTGGCCGAGTTGATCGGGACGATGATCCTGGTCCTCGGAGGCCCGGGCACGATCATCTTCGGGCAGTTCCTCGGGTTCCAGATCGGCGTGCTCGGCGTCTCGCTCGCGTTCGGGCTCAGCCTCCTGTGCGCCGCCTACCTGTTCGGCCACATCTCCGGTTGCCACATCAACCCCGCGGTCACCGTCGGCATGTGGGCGCTCAAGCGGACCGAGGGCAAGGACGTGCCCGCGTACCTCGTCGGCCAGATCCTCGGCGCCGCGCTCGGCGCGTTCGTCATCTGGGCGATCCTCGAGACCGGTGACAACGGTGGTGGGAAGAAGCTGGCTCGCCAGGCGTTGTTCGGCCACGCGTCGAACGGGTTCGCGGACCACTCGCCGTCGGGGTTCGCCTTCTGGGCGGTGGTCATCACCGAGGTCGTGTTCACGGCGCTGTTCATCCTCCTGATCGCGGGGACGACGCGCTTCTCGGCCATCGCGGGCTTCGCCGGGATCCCGATCGGCCTGATGCTCGCGCTGATCCACATGATCACGATCCCGATCGACAACACCTCGGTGAACCCGGCCCGGAGCTTCGCCACCGTGCTCTTCGGTCCGAGCTGGGGTTGGGAGCAGCTCTGGGTGTTCATCGTGTTCCCGATCATCGGTGGGGTCCTCGGCGCGCTCATCTGGCGGTTCGTCACCACCGTCGACGAAGGCTGAACCAGGCCGCCGGCATGCCCGAGGACCGCGAGCGGTTGGTCGCGCGCCTGCGGGTCGATCCCGGCGCGGCCGCCGATCTCTCGCATCGTGATCCGGGCGAGCGCCTGGGGTTCCGCGACAAGGACGCGGGACGGGCGCAGACCGCGAAGCTCCGCACGCAGCTCCAGGAGCTTCACAACCGTCTCTGGGCCGAGTCCCGCCGGTGCGTCGTGCTGGTGCTCCAGGGTCTGGACGCATCCGGGAAGGACGGCGCCATCCGCAAGGTGCTCACGGGGCTGAACCCGCAGGGGTGCTCGGTCGTGAACTTCAAGGCGCCGACCGAGCCCGATCGCGCCCACGACTACCTCTGGCGGGTGCACGCGGCCGAACCGGCGCACGGCATCCTCGGCGTCTGGAACCGCTCGCACTACGAAGACGTGGTCACCGCGCGGGTCATGGGGATCGTCGACGACGAGCGGTGCACGCAACGCTTCCGCCACATCCGCGACTTCGAGCGGCTGCTGCACGACGAGGGCTTCTCGCTCGTGAAGGCGTTCCTCCACCTCTCGAAGGACGAGCAGCGCGCCCGGCTCCAGGCGCGGATCGACGACCCGGAGAAGAACTGGAAGTTCCGGCGCGGCGACCTCGACACCCGAGCGCGCTGGGACGAGTACCAGCGGCGCTACGAGACCGCCATCACCGAGACGTCGACCGAGTGGTCGCCGTGGTACGTGGTGCCCGCGGACCGCAAATGGGTGCGGGACGTCGCCGTGGCGTCGCTGCTCGTCCATGCGCTCGAGCAGCTCGACCCGCAGATCCCGCCCCCCGAGGAAGGGCTGGAGGGCCTCGTCGTCGTGTAGTTCGCGCCGTTTTCGGAGCCGACTGGTCTCCGCAGCGGTTCATCGGCCAAAATGGGTGCTCGATGGACGTCGAGTCGCGTGATTCCGTCTCTCTCAAGCCGGCCGAGCTCGATGAGCTCGGTCAGTTGGTCTCCGGGGTGGGCCTGCCACTGCACGACGAGCAGCTCGACGGTCACGTCGAGCAGTTCCCGCTGGTGGCCATCGCCGAGTTCGAGGGGGAGATCCAAGGGTTCCTGTTCGGGTCGCTCGAGCGCATCGGCGGCACCCCCTGCATCCTGTGGGGGCTCGGAGGCGTGAGACGGGGCAAGAACGCCCGCGCCAGCCTCGACCGCCTCGTCGCCGAGCTGTACCGCCGCGCCGCGATCTCCTTCCCCGACGAGGACGTCCTTGTGGCGGGGAGAGTCGCCCACCCGTCGGCGTACACGCTGTTCTCGGTGCTCGACGACGTGTGCCCGCGGCCGAAGTACTCGCCCAACGGCGAGGAGCGCGCCTGGGGGCGCCGCCTCGCCCGGCGCTTCGGGTGCGACGCCCGCTACGACGACCGCAGCTTCCGCCTGAGCGCGCACGGGGCACCGGAGCTGGTGCTCCACGCCGGCGCGGTGAAGGGCGGTGGCAAGGTCGTGGTGGAGCTGGTGGGGACGGTCGACCCCGCCAACGGCGAAGCGCTCATCACCTACGGCTGGGCGATGGCCGAGGCCCTCGCCGACGGGCTCGCCACTCCTCGCAGCTGACGCGGGCCCGAACGGCCACGGGCCCGGTTCACCCCGGCGACGGCCGCCGTCGGCGCGCCTCACGCCAGATCCAGCCGGCGCCGACGGCTGCGACCGCCAGCACCGCTCCGACGATCGTCGCCATGACCGCCGGCTCGTCGGCGTCGTGATGCTCAGCCACGTCGCGACACAACCGACGGCCGACCGGGTTCCTTCCCGAGTTTGCCCGCGCCTCGCGGTGGACACGATTCCGTGCGTGGGAGCTCCGCACCCCCGGGCGTGGCTCCGCGCGTGTCTCGTCGGGTTCGCGCTGACCGCGATGGCCGTCGTGGCCGTCGGGGCGGGCGCCGGGACGGTGGGCGCCCAGACCCCGCCGCTCCGCGTGACCATGTTCGGCGACTCCGTGATGCTCGGCGCACGCGACCAGTTGCTCGCGCAGTTCGCGGGCATGCCGGTGACCGTCGATGCGATGGAGGACCGCTCGCTGCTCGGGGCGATCAGCATGTTCCAGGCCGCCGGTCCGGCATTGGGCGATGTGGTGGTGCTGGACCTCGGGTACAACGACATCGACGACCCGACGGTCTTCCGGGAACGCATCGACGGCGCCATGGCCGCGCTGGCGTCGGTGAAGCGGGTCATCTGGCTCAACCAGCACGAGTACCAGCCCGGTCGCGCGGCGATGAACGCCGAGCTGGCCGCCGCGATGTCCCGGTACCCGAACCTCGACGTCGCCGACTGGAACGCCGAGGTCGCGGCGCACCCGGACAGCGTCTACGGCGACGCCATCCACCTCACGCCGCCGGGCCAGGTCGCGATGGCATCGCTCGTCCGCCAGCACTTCGACCAGTACGTCACCTCGTTGACCCCGACGACCACGGCACCGACCACCACGGCCGCCACCACGACCACCGGGGCCGGCGAGAGGTCGGCGTCGCAGCAGGCCGCCGCCGGCGCCGACGACGACGGGGTCGACCGGGGCACCGTCGTCGCGATCGGCGCAGGAGCCGTCGTGCTCGTCGGCGCGCTGGCGATGGGCTCGTTCGTCGCCCGGCGGCGTCGTAGCGTGAGGCGTTGACCCGGATCGACCTCGCACCTCACAGGGAAGTGCTCGCCCGCCGGACGCGGATCGTCTGGGTCGGGCTCGTCGTCGTCGCCGTCGTGCTGGCGGTGCACGGCGTCACCGGTTTCGGCGGTGAGGGCGCCCACGACGTCCTCGAGAACTGGGTGAGCGACGCCGCGGTGTGGGTCACCGCGGTGCTGTGCCTGATCGGCGCGTTCCGGGCCAAGCACTGCCAGGTCGCGTGGTTCCTGGTGGCCGCCGCGATGGTGGCGTGGGCGATCGGCGACACGCTCTGGAGCCTGCGGGGCGACCCCGACGTCGTGACGAGCGTCTCCGACATCTTCTGGCTCGCGTGGTATCCGCTGATCGTCGCCGCGTTGGTGCTCATGGTGCGCGACCGGGTCCCCGGCTTCGAGCTGCACCGCTGGATCGACGGCATCGTCGTGATGCTCGTCGTGGCCACCCCATGGGTCGCGCTGTTCCTCCAACCCGCCGCGACGCAGTCCAACGCGAGTGGGCTGGCGGACGTCGTCGACTTCGCCTACCCGTTGGGCGACGCGGTCGTCGTCGGGGCCACGCTCGGGGTGTTGGCGCTCATGGGCTGGCGTGCCGGGCCGACGTGGACCGCCTTGTGCATGGGATTCGCCACGCTGGCCGTCGCCGACGCCATCTACTCGGTCGACGTGCTCGGCCGCTCGTACACGGCCGAAACGAGCTTCGACGCCGTGTGGCTCGTCGGGATCATGCTGGTGGCGTACGCGGCGTGGTTGCCGCACCCGGAACGGCTCGAACCGGTGCGGGCAACCGGATGGAAGGCGATCGTCCTGCCGTTGGCGGCGCAGGTCTTCGCCATCGTGGTGCAGATCATCTCGCTGTTCGTCGAGGTGCCGACGAGCGCCAGCATCCTCACGATCAGTGTCCTCTTGATCGCGATGGTGCAGATCGTGATCACCCGACCGCGGGCGGAGGACGACGCACGGCAGCTGGAGCGCGATCCGTCACCGGACGCGGTAGTGGAGGTGCACGGTGCCGTTGGCGAACCGTCGGTGGTCGAGCAGCTGGAGCGGGATCCGCGTGTGGTCGGGAAGTGACGGAGTACCACCTCCGACGGCGATCGGACACAGCAGGAGATGGCATTCGTCGACCAACCCCGCGGCGAACGCCTGCGCGGCCAGCATGGGGCCGCCGATGGCGAGGTCGTGCTCCGAGGCGTCCTTGAGCGCGCGCACGGCCGCAGGGTCGAACTCCTCCTCGATGCGCGTCTTCGCGGTCGACACCGCGGTGAGCGTCCGCGAGTACACGACCTTGTCGGCCGACTGCCAGATCTGCGCGTAGTCGCGCATGATGGCGGAATCGCCCGCGAAAGCGTCCGGGTGCTCCCACACCGCGAGCGTCTCGTACATGCGCCGCCCGTAGAGGTGCGTACCGATCGGCCGCTCGAGGTCGTTGACGAAGGCGTGCACCTCCTCGTCGGGCTCGGCCCACTCGAAGTTGCCGGTCTCGTCGGCGACGTAGCCGTCGAGCGACGCGATGCTGGAGTAGATCAGCCGGCCCACGGGGAGCGCCTGACGTTCACCGTCGCCTCGCGAGGACCGCGTCCAGCTGCTCGCGTAGCGCGCCGGGTTCGGTCACCGGCAGCTCACACGCGAACTGCTGGCACACGTACGCGGTCGCGCGCCCGTTGGCGGCCGCGCGCTCGGCGAGGAGCGGCGTGAGCTCCGCGCCGGAGCCCGGGGTCGCGGCGACCCTGACCGACGACGGCAGCAACCGGTCGCGCACGACGTCGACGAGCGCAGCGCGCGCCGGATCGTCGGGATCGCCGACGATCGCGATCTCCAGCGGTGGGCGGACCAGACGACCGACCGCTTCGAGCAGGAACGCGAACGCGGTCGGGTACTCGGCGACGACCGGCGCCAGCGTCGCCACCCAGCGTTCGGCGCGCCCGGCGGCGTCGGCGTCGCCCGTCAGCGCGGCGAGCCGGAGCAGCCCGTCGGCGGCGAGCGAGTTCTCGGACGGTGTGGCGTTGTCCTGCACGTCCTTGGGTCGGACGATGAGGGCCTCGGCATCGGCGCCGGTCGTGTAGAAGCCGCCGCGCTCGTCGTCGGCGAACAGCGCGACCAGCCCGTCGGCGATCTCACGCGCGTGGGCGAGCCAGCCGACGTCGTCGACCTCGGCCATCGTGAGGAGTGCCTCGAGCAACGCGGCGTAGTCCTCCGCGTACCCGAGCAGGTTCGCCCGCCCGTCCTGCCACGACCGCAGCAGCCGTCCGTCGTCGCGCCGCAGCTCGCGGAGCAGGAACCGGGCATTGGTCCGGGCGGCGTCCATCCAGTCGTCGCGGCCCAGCGCGTCGGCGGCTTCGGCCAACGACCGCAGGAACAGCGCGTTCCATGCCAGCAGGACCTTGTCGTCCAGGCCCGGTCGCACGCGCTGCTCGCGCGCCGCGAAGAGCCGGGGGAGCACGCGGACCACGGCGTCGGGGATGTCGTCGGTGGGACCGACCGCGTGCAGGATGTTGCCGCGGAACCCGGTGTGCGGATCCTCGAAGTTCCCGCGGGCCGTGACGCCGTAGTACCGGACGATGTCCGCGAGATCGGACCCGCTGAGCGCCTCGAGCTCCTCGAGCGACCACACGTAGAACCGACCCTCGACCCCTTCGGAGTCGGCGTCCTCGGCGGAGAAGAAGCCGCCGTCGGCGTGGCGGAGGTCGCGCAGCACGTAGGTGATCGTCTCCTCGACGACGCGGCGGTAGCGGTCGCTGCCGGTCACCAGCCACGCGTGGAGGTACGCGCGCACGAGCAGCGCCTGGTCGTAGAGCATCTTCTCGAAGTGCGGCACCAGCCAGTGGGCGTCGACCGAGTAGCGGTGGAAGCCGCCGCCGACCTGGTCGTAGATCCCGCCCGCGGCCATGGCGTCGAGCGACACCGTGACCATCTCCAGGATCTCGGGCGCGGGCTGCAGCGCGGCCTGGTCGAGCAGGAAGGTGAGCGCCATCGCCTGGGGGAACTTCGGGGCGCGGCCGAAGCCGCCGAACCGGCCGTCGAACTGGCCGTGGAGGCTCGACACCGCCTGGTCCAGGAGGGCACTCGACAGGGCGGCGCCGGGACCGCGCGCGCCGATGGCGGTGCTCTCCTCGATGGCCTGGCGCAGCTGCTCCGCCTGCTGCCCGAGCTCGCTGCGTCGGTGGCGCCACGCGTCGTCGATCGCGTCGAGCAGGCGCACGAACCCGGGCATGCCCTGCCGGTCGTCGGGCGGGAAGTACGTGCCGCCGAAGAACGGGCGACCCTCGGCGTCGAGGAAGACGGTCATGGGCCAGCCGCCGCTGCCGGTCATCGCCTGGACCGCCTGCATGTAGATGGCGTCGACGTCAGGGCGTTCCTCACGGTCGACCTTCACGTTGACGAAGCGGTCGTTCATCACCGCGGCGACGTCGGGGTCCTCGAACGACTCGTGGGCCATCACGTGGCACCAGTGGCACGACGAGTAGCCGACCGACAGGAGGATGGGCTTGTCGTCGGCACGCGCGCGGGCGAAGGCCTCCTCGCCCCACGGGTACCAGTCGACCGGGTTGTCGGCGTGCTGCCGGAGGTACGGGCTGGTCTCGTCGGCGAGTCGGTTCACACCTGCAGGCTACGGCGTGGCCTCCGCGGCGATGGCGGTCGCCCGGGCCCATCGGTAGTCGGGTTTGCCCGAGGGAGACCGCACGATCTCGTCGACCAGCACCAATCCCCGTGGCACCTTGTACGACGCCAGCTGGCCACGCGTGTGGTCGGCGAGTGACTCGAGGGTCGGGGATGCGCCGCGCCGTGGCTGCACGACTGCGGTGACGCGCTCGCCCCAGCGCGCATCGGGCACACCCACGACGACCGCGTCGAAGACGCCGGAGTTCGACTTCAACGCCGACTCCACCTCTTCGGGGTACACCTTCTCGCCGCCGGTGTTGATCGACACCGATCCCCGCCCGAGCACGGTGATGGTCCCGTCGTCCTCGATGCGGGCGTGGTCACCGGGCACCGACCACCGGACTCCGTCGATCACGGGGAACGTTGCCGCCGTCTTCACCGGATCGCGGTAGTAGCCGAGCGGCACATGGCCCCGCCGGGCGAGCCTGCCGACCACGCCGCGCCCCACCGGCCGGAGGTCGTCGTCGAGCACCGTCGTCTCCTCGGTCACCCGGAACCGGGGCGCGGTCTCGATCGGTCCGCCTGCGGCGGACACGCTCTGGCCCTGGCCACCGGTCTCGGAGGCGCCGAAGCCGTCGATCAGCAGCGTCGCCGGGAAGTGCTCCACCCAGTTGGCCTTGACCGACGGCGAGAGCACCGCGCCGCCCGAGAGCACCACGGTGAGCGGCGTCACGTCGGCCGGCGGCTCGAGGCGGTCGAACGCCTCCACCAGCGGGCGGGCGAAGGCGTCTCCCACGATCACCAGGAACGTGACGCGCTCGCGTTCGATCAGGCGCCACAGCCGTTCGGGATCGAGGTGGTGGTCGGGCGAGATGACGACCGTCCCGCCCGAGTACAACGTGCCGAACGCCATCCAGTGCGCGGTGCCGTGCATGAACGGGCACGCGGGCAGGCCGCGCCGGTGCGGGTCCAGCGAGTCGGTGATCGATTCGGGCGTGGCGATGGGCGTGTCGCCGAGGTTCCCGCCGCCGAAGGCGCCGAAGAAGATGTCCTCCGCGCGCCACATCACTCCCTTGGGCATCCCGGTGGTGCCGCCGGTGTAGAGCAGATACAGGTCGTCCGCCGAGCGCGGTCCGAAGTCACGCGCCGGCGACGCGGCGGCGAGCGCGGCTTCGTATCCCGACGTGCCTGAGACGAGCGGCGAGCCCGAGGCGTCGTCGACCACGACGAAGCCGGTGAGCTCGGGGAGGTCGGCGCGCACCGCTTCGAGCGTGGGCCCGAACTCGCGGTGGAACACGATCGCCTTGGCGTCGGCGTCGTCGAGCAGGTACCGCAGCTCTTCTTCGCCGTAGCGGTAGTTGACGTTGATCGGCACCGCCCGGAGCTTGAACGTCGCGAGCATGCCTTCGAGGTACTCCGTGCCGTTGTAGAGGTACAGCGCCACGTGGTCTCCGGGCCCGATGCCCGAGCCGGCGAGGTGATGGGCCAGGCGGTTGGCGCGCTCGTCGGCCGCGGCGTAGGTCAGGCGGCGGTCGCCGCACACCATGGCCTCGTGCCCGGGCACCGCGTCGACGACGCGCTCCCAGAGGTCGGCGAGGTTGAACTCCAACGGCCGTCGTTCCCGCGTGCTCAGAAGAAGTCCGTGCCGCCGTCGACCGGCACGGTGGCACCCACGACGAAGCTGCAGAGCTCCGAACAGAGGAACACGACCATGGTCGCCACCTCTTCGGGGAGGCCGACCCGCCCGATGTCGTTCGACGCGCCGTAGTCGCGCGCGATCGCCTCGTAGGCGGCTTCGAGTGGTCCCTCGGGCAGGCCGTGGAGATCGG
>Ga0136846_1237817_pt1 | contig 11266 bp, 13 predicted proteins | sample HopSoiMetagenom2_FD_96841 | JGI IMG/M metagenome (GOLD analysis project Ga0136846, IMG submission 96841) | Grasslands soil microbial communities from Hopland, California, USA - 2 Assembly 2016 (version 4) | ecosystem: Environmental > Terrestrial > Soil > Grasslands | place: USA: Hopland... | reverse complement strand
GTCTTCACCGTCCATAATCTCGAGCACCAGGGATACTCCGACCGCCGCGTGATCGATTTCGCCCGGCTGCCAGCCGGCGAATTCCGGGCGGACAGCCTGGAATCCGTCGGAGCGGTCAACCTGATGAAGGCCGGCCTTTATCACTCGACCAAACTCACCACCGTCAGCCCGACTTATGCCGAGGAAATCAAAACCCCCGCCGGCGGGTGGGGCCTCGATGAAGTGCTGCGCTTTCGGGCGGCCGACCTGGTAGGTATCCTCAACGGCATCGACACCGAGGCGTGGAATCCTGCGACCGACAAACACCTGCCGGCCCACTACAGCGCGGCTGATCTCCGCGGCAAAGTCGCCTGCAAGACCGCCCTGCAGACCCGGCTCGGCCTCGCGCAAGATCCGCACATCGCCGTCTTCGGTGTGGTGGCGCGTTTCGCCTCGCAGAAAGGTCTGGATCTTCTCGCCGAAGCGCTGTCCCACGTGGTCGAGCGCATGCACGTGCAGTTCGCCATTCTCGGCTCCGGCGATCCCGGGCTGGAGCACACCTTCCGCTGGGCGGCCAGCCGCTACCCCGGCCGCGTGGGGGTTTCGATCGGTTATGACAACGAGCTCTCCCATCTCATCCAGGGCGGCAGCGATTTCTTTGTCATGCCCAGTCGCAGCGAGCCCTGCGGCCTCACCCAGATGTATGCGATGCGCTACGGCACGCTGCCGGTGGTGCGCGCGACCGGCGGATTGATCGACACGGTCGACCAATTCGTCGAAGGCACGGGCAAAGGCACGGGCTTCCGCTTCGCCGACGCCACCGCACCTGCGCTTTACAACACCATCGGCTGGGCCTGCGCGACCTACTACGACCGTCCGCTGGAGTTCCAACGCCTGCGTCTCAACGCCATGGCGCGCGACTTCAGCTGGCGCCAGAGCGCCTCGCACTACGTCAACGTCTACCGCTGGGCGGTGGAACAGCGCACCGGCGTGAAAACAACGGCGATCTCTCCGGCCGGCGCGGCCGGAGTCTGACCGCGTCTTAGCGGTAGGGCTGGTGCAGCTCCACCGGCCGGGCCTTGGCGCGCAGGCGCAGGTTGAGCATTTCCACGCCGAAAGCGAAGGCCATGGAGAAGTAGATGTAGCCTTTAGGGATGTGCTGGCCGAGCGACTCGCCGACGAGCGTCACACCGATCAGGATGAGGAACGACAGCGCCAGCATCTTGAGGGTCGGGTGGCGGTTGACGAAGTCGCCGATCGCCTTCGCAAACACCAGCATCACGCCCAGCGCAAGGACCACCGCCGCGATCATCACGCCGAGGTGTTGCGCCATGCCCACGGCGGTGATCACCGAGTCCAGGGAAAACACGATGTCGAGCAGGAGGATCTGCACGATGGCCGCGCTGAAGGAGGAGACCTTGCCGCCCTCGGTCGCGTGGCCGTCGCCGCCTTCCAGTTTTTCGTGAACCTCCATAACACTCTTGCCGATCAGGAACAGGCCGCCGGCGAAAAGAATCAGGCCCTTGCCGGTGATGTCCGCGTGCAGCACCGGCACCGTGAAGAGGACCTTGGTCAGCCCCATCAGCCACGTCAGACTGCAAAGCAGCAGGATTCGCGTGATCAGAGCGAGCGAAAGGCCGAGCTGGCGCGCCCGGTCCTGCTGTCCGGCCGGCAATTTTCCGGCGAGGATCGCGATGAAAATGATGTTGTCGATGCCGAGCACGATTTCGAGCGCGGTCAGCGTGAGAAGGGAAATCCAGATTTGCGGATCGAAGAGCCAGTCCATGGAACGCAGAAAGCGCGAGGCGGGCTCCGTCGTCAACGCGAGGCGACTTACAAAGCCGCCGGCGGTTTCAAACTCCGGTCCAGAGCAAGCCGAGTCGCAGCCAGAGCGGGATCAGAAAAATCCCCAGGACCGTCGTGCCGACGACCACCTGGACCGCGGTGAGCGGCCGGCCGCCATAATGCTTGGCGATCACGATCGGCAGGATCCCCGCCGGCATCGCCGCCTGGACGATGATCACACGCTTGAGATCCGGCGGACAGGGAAGAAACCGGGCGATCAGCAAAAACAACATGGGCAGCAGACCGAGGCGCAAGACGCCCGACGCGCAGGTCACCCGGACATCGAACAATTCCGCCGGCCGGCTCAGGTATTCCACCAGCGTCGCGCCGATGAGCATCAATCCCAGCGGCACCGCGCAAACGGAGCTCAGGTGGATCACCTCCGTCACCACCGATGGCATGAACCGGCCGAGATTCAGCGTGTTCATCAACACCGCCGCGACGAGGGCGAAGACCGGCGGATTGGCGAGCTTGCGCCAGCCTTCGCGCAACGAAAGGCCGGCGAGCACCAAAATACCCACCGTCCAGATGGCGGCTTCACAGCCAACGTTGTGCACCAGCAGCACGCCCAGGCTTTCACGGCCAAACAGCGCCCCCATGAGCAGAATGGGGATGTAGCCGTAGTTGTTGATGCCGGTGGTGAACGCAAACGTGCGCAAACCGTTGCCTTGGGTCAGCCCCAGCGAGCGTCCGGCGTAATAAGCGAGCCCGATACCGGACGCGATGATCACGAACCCGACCAGCGGCGCGAGGAAAAGGTTGGCCGGCTGGCGCAGCGCGGCGTTGCCCATGACGCTGTCGAAGATCAGGCAGGGGTACAGGAAGTTGACGATCAGCTTCAGCAGGCTGGCGTCCGCCTCGGCGTTGAGCCAGCGCACCCGGCGCATGACCGCGCCGATCGCGATCAGCGCAAAGACCGGAAGGATGAGCAGCAGAAGGTGCCAATAGGAAGGCATGGTCGCAGCGAACTACACCGGAAGCCTCCGGGCAGAGCAACGGCGCGTTTATTCCGTCGCGCATCCGGCCATCGCCCGGCCGGCCAGCCAGCCGGTCGTCCAGGCCGCCTGGAAATTGAAACCGCCGGTGACACCGTCGATATCGAGCATCTCTCCCGCGAAATGCAGGCCCGGACACAGGCGGCTTTCCATGGTCTTGAAATCCACCTCGCGCAAGCGCACGCCGCCGCAGGTGACGAATTCCTCCTTGTTAAGACTCTTCCCCTCCACCGTGAATTCGCCCGCGGCGAGTTGCGTGGCGAAAGCCTGCAACGCGGTGTTCGAAACGGAGGTCCACACCGTTTCCGGCACGATCCCCGCGGCGATGGCCAGTCGTTCCCACAGCCGCGCCGGCAGTGCAAAGGGATTCCACGTGGCGACCTGTTTCTTCAGATTGGCCGCGCGCGCCGTAACCAAGGCGGCCAGCACCTGGGCGGGAGTGCGCTCGCCAACCCACGAGACGCCCAGCGTGAAGCGATAGCCTCGCTCCGCCAGCACACGCGCACCCCAAGCGGAAAGCTTCAGGATGGCCGGTCCGCTCATACCCCAGTGGGTGATCAACAATGGCCCCCGTTCACGCAGCTTCGTGCCTTGCACCGATGTCAGCGTGTCGGACACCGACAATCCCTCGAGTCCGCGGATGCGGGCATCGTCGATGTGAAAAGTGAACAGCGAAGGCACGGCCGGCTCGATCGTGTGACCCAGTTGCGCCGCGATGATGGGACCGACCGAGCTCTTGTTGCCGCCCGTGGCCAGCAAAAGGCGGTCGAACTCGCCGGCGGAACCATCGGTGAAGGTCACTTGAAATTTGCCGTCTTCCCCTCGCTCCACACCGCGCACGCCCATGCTCATGAACACCTTCACGCCGGCCTTGTCGGCCGCGCACCGGAGACAGGTCACGATCGTCTCCGAATCGTCGGTCACGGGAAACATGCGTCCGTCGCCTTCCGTCTTCAGTTCGACCCCGCGCGCGGCGAACCACGCGATGGTTTCCCGCGGTCCCCAACGGTGAAAGGCCCCGAGCAGTTCGCGGCCGCCGCGCGGATAGCGCTTCACCAGCTCGCGCGGTTCCGGACAGGCATGCGTGACGTTGCAGCGCCCGCCGCCGGACACGCGGACCTTGGCCAGCGGATGCGCGGTGGCTTCGTACAGCACGACGCGCGCGGCGGGGCTGGCCTCGGCGCAGGCGATGGCCGAGAAAAAACCGGCGGCACCGCCACCGACAACGATCACACGGGGGGAACTCATGATCGCCGCAGCGTGCGGGGCGCCGCCCGGTTGTCGAAAACGAAAACCGCCGGGCCTCACGGCACCGGCGGTCGGATTTCAATAAATGAAACTAAGCGGGCGAACTCTTCGCGGGCTCAAGCCCGGCGAAAACCGTTCCTCACTTGCCGGTTTTAACGGCTTCGATCTTAGCCTTATAATCGGCCTTGATCGCCTTGATCTTGTCCTTCTTGTCCGCCTCTTTGACCTTGGCGTCGTCCTTCACGGCCTGGATTTCTTTGCGCTCTTCTTTATGGAGAGCGGAGATCTTGGCCTGTTGTTCGGGGGTCAGCGCGGTGCTGGAAGCAGCAGGCGCGTCTTCGGCGCGCAGGGCCGGGGTGAGCGAAACAGCAGACAGGGCGAGCAGGGTCAGGAGGAGCTTGAACGATTTCATGAGTTTAGGATTAGGGTTTAAGGCAAGGTGCCCGCGTGAGATGGACCCCCACGAAGGCACCAAGTGCCATAAAACTTAGGTGAACGGATCGGTTTTGCCAAGACTTGAGGTTGCCGGATCAGGAGGCGGGATGCGGAGCGGTGCCTCCGTCCGGACCCTTGCGGTGCTCTTGCATGGCCTTGAATTTGGCCTGCTGCTCAGGAGTGAGGATCGCCATGATCTGAGCCGCGTGCGCCTTGCGGATTTCCATCATTTTTTCGCGCTTGGCGTCCTTGTCCAGCGTGTCGTCTTCCCGGAGGTCCTTCAGCGCCTTCATTTCGTCCTGAAGGATGGGTTTGATCTTGGCCTTCTGATCCTCGGTGAGGTCAAGCCGCTCGGCCAATTCCTTGAGGCGGTCCATACGCTTGTGTTCGGGCGCGCCGGCCGGAGGCGCGGGGGTCGTGTCATCGGCGCGAAGCAGGGGCGCGGCCATCAGGGCGGACAGGGCAAACAGCGGAAGGAAGCGATACGTTTTCATAGGAATGGGTATTGAGGTTGATGGATTCACACGGCTAGACGTCCGCCTTCGGACAAGGTTACAGTGCCGTGATGAACCTGGCTAAACTCACCCGGCTCGCAGAACAAACCGTTGCCGCCACTTTGCGCGAACTGCCGCCGCCCGTGCAACCCGTGGCCCAAAGCGTCCCCGTCATCTGCCAGGACTGGCCTTCAGACGAGGTGCTCGGTGACGAATTCGAGCCCGACATCCTCGGTCTTTTCGTCGGTCCTCCGCACGGGGCCCCCTCGGACGACGCCCAAGGGTTACCCCCGCAGATCCTGCTTTTTATCGGCAATCTGTGGGACTTCGCCGGGGAAGATCCGGAGATTTTTCGCGACGAAGTGCGCCTCACCTACCTTCACGAGCTGGGCCATTATCTCGGCTGGGATGAGGACGAGCTGACCGCGCGCGGTCTGGATTGAGCAAAGTCGGAACCTCCGCCAGTCCGCGCTTTCCATGCGCCTGCCCTTTCGCATACTGCGCAAAACTCTTTTCTATGAAAAAACTCCTCTGTCTCCTCCTCGGTCTGTCCGCCGCCTCCTTTTTGCGCGCGGATGCCGCCGCCGATCATGACACGTTCGTGACGCGCATCGAAACCTGCGAGGCGATCATCCGCGAGTTCCAGGCCGATCCCGCCACCGCCATCCCCGCCGAGGTGTTGCAGCGCGCCAAGGGCCTCGTGATCGTCAACCAAATCAAGGCCGGCCTGATCTTCGGCTTCCAGGAAGGCTACGGCGCCGTCCTCGTCAAAAAGCCCACCGGTCATTGGAGCATCCCCGTCGTCGTGCGCGCGGGTGAAGCCAGCCTCGGCCTCCAGCTCGGCGGCTCCCGCATCGAAGCCGTCTATGTGATCATGAACGAACAGACGCCCCGCCTGCTCTTCGAAGGCCGCTTCAACATCGGGGTCGATGCCAAGGCCGTCGCCGGCCCCCGCGTCGCGGAAAGCGAAACGTGGAACCGCGAACTGCTCAACACGCCTGTCCTCGTTTACGCCCGCCAGAAAGGCCTTTACGCCGGCGCCACCGTCAAAACCGGCTACATCACCCGCAGCGACGCTATCAACCGCGCCTTCTACGCCACCGATTACGACCTGCCCGAGCTGCTCTACGGCGAATGGATCAAGATCCCCGCCGAGGTGAAGCCGATCATGGATTACGTAACCCAGCTCTCGCCCTAATCCCGTGGCCGCACCCGATTCTTCGCTGGGCGCCGGCCTTCATCACGTCGCCCTCAAGACAAAATCCTGGGAAACCGCGCTCGCCTTTTACAAGGACGTGCTCGGCTTCTCCGAGAAGATCACCTGGGCCTATCCCGACGGCAATCGCGCCGGGATGCTGGATCTCGGCCGGGGCAACCACCTCGAAATCTTCGAGGACCGAAACTACACCCCCGCGGCCAACGGCGCCCTTCTCCACCTGGCCCTGCGCACCACGGACGTCGATACCGTCATCGGCCGTGTTCGCGCCGCCGGTTGCAAAATCACGGTCGAGCCGAAGGACGTCATCATCAAAACCACCAATGGCGTCGGCCCCGTTCCCGTGCGCATCGCGTTTTTCGAGGGCCCCAATGGCGAGATCTGGGAGCTGTTTAAAAACGAGCTCACCTGACGCGGCGGGATTCCCGGCGCGTCAACCGCGCCAGGTGCGGACGTAGGCCAGCAGCTCCGCGAGCACGACGTCCGTCACCGCCGTCTGCACCTCGATCCGCCGGAGGCCGGCACACACCACCAAGCCTCCGCACTCGGCCACCACGCGGCCGCGGCGGCAGTGCACCAGCGCCCAGTACGCCTGCGGCGCCATCACGCCCTGCTCCGGCGCGCGTTCCGCATAACCCGTCGTCGCTAGCGCAAGATCGCTGCCAAAAAGCTTCGCTGCACCCCGGGCCATCTGCCGGGCGATCTCGCCCGACACACTGTTCACTTTCGCCGCCTCGCGCCGGTCCACGCCGAGATGCCGCACCTTCTGGTCGAGCGTGTAGGCGGTGATTCCACCAAGAAAAAATTCCGACGCTCCCGGGATCGCTCCGAGGCCGGCCTGCACGTGGCCCGCCGTGAGGCTCTCCGCCACCGCCACCGTCAGGCGCGGCGAGGCCAGCAACAGGGCTTTTAACTCACGGGCGGAACGGGTCGTCATGACGCGGCAGCCTGGGATTTCCGCGCGGCGACGCGAGCCTTGGTCAAAATCTTCCGGACCCGCCAGCGCTGCGTCTTCGTCACGATGTACCCGGCGCATTTCGCGGTGCCGCAGCGACACGGATGCTCGCGCCAGTTTTCAAGCCCGAAGCCATAGTCGAAACTCAGCTCCTCGCCCTCCGCGATGTCCCGCAGCGCCACGATCCAGATGCGGCCGCGGATCTTGCTGCTTTCGCAGTTCGCTTCGCATGAATGGTTGATGAGCCGCGCGGTGTTCCAGGCCATGCTGCCGTCGAGATCGTGGCGCTGGTTGATCTCAAAAATATAAACGCACCCGCCGTCCCCCCGCCGCGCGCGCGCCCGGCGCCTTTCCTCGCGGCGGTCGGACTCGGCCTTGGTGATACGCTCGCCCCTATACTCGATGATGCGCGTGCCCGCCGGAATGGCTTTGCTGGCGTAGAGCCCCCGGCCGTGAATGCGCGAGTTGCGGAGCTCCGCCCAAGGCGAGCGGGTGGGACGCGGACGCGAGGTGGCGCTCATGCGGACTCCAGCTCCAATCCCACCGGGCAATGATCGCTCCCCATGACCTCGGGCGAGATCCACGCGCGCTTGAGGCGCGGCTCCAGCGCCGCCGAGGCGAGAAAGTAATCGATGCGCCACCCGATGTTGCGCGGTCGGGCACCCGCGCGATAGGTCCACCACGAATAATGACCCGGTCCTTTTTCAAAGGTACGGAAGGTGTCCACGAATCCCGCGCCCAGAAACGCGCGGAAACCGTCGCGCTCCTCGTCGCTGAAACCGGGATTGCCCACGTTCTCCTTCGGCCGGGCCAGGTCGATCTCCTCGTGCGCGACATTGAGGTCGCCGCAAACGATCACCGGCTTGCGCGTCTCCAGCGAGCGCAGGTAGGCAAGGAAATCGCGGTCCCACTGCCGGCGGTACGGCAGGCGCGCCAGCTCGTTTTGCGCGTTGGGCACATAGACGTTGACGAGGAAAAATCCGGCGAACTCCGCCGTGATCACGCGCCCCTCCTGGTCATGCGCCTCGTGGCCGAGACCGTAGGTGACGCCGAGCGGCGCGACCCGGGTGAAAATCGCCGTGCCGCTGTAGCCCTTCTTGACCGCGGCGTTCCAGAACGCGCTGTATCCGTCCGGCCATGTCACATGCTGCACGTCGGCGGGATGACATTTCGTCTCCTGCAGGCAGATCACATCGGCGCCGGCGGCGGCCATGAAGTCGAAGAAGCCCTTTTGCAGCACCGCGCGGAGGCCGTTGACGTTCCAGGAGACAAGTTTCATTCGGCCGAGACGTTCAACGGATGGCGGCGCGGTTTCAATCCCGGGGTTGCCAGCACCGGCGTGATTCTTCACGTTGCCCGCTCCATGTCCGCGTTCACCCACATCCCTCTTGGCCGGCGCATTCCCTCCAGCCTGCATGGCGTCTCCTGCAGCCTGCCCACGATGCGCGACGTGATCGGCTACGAGGAAAAGGACCCCGAGGTGGTGAAGCACATGACGTCCGGCTACCCGCGTTTCGTGGTGCATCCCTTTGCCAAACAGGCCGCCGCGCACCTCGCCCGCACGCGCAATCTGGCCGGACAGAGCCTCTGGCTCACCTCTTCCCGCCGCGCGGCGGAACGTCTGCTCGCCCATCTCAACGCCCCCGGGGCGCAACTGATCGAGGACAGTCCGCTCACCGGCGTGACCTTCCCCGAAAACGCCGCGCTATCCGCCCGCGCCAAGACCTTTCTGCAACACACCGGCATGTTTCTCTCCTCTCGCGAGGCCGAGGATTACCTGCTGCGCGTCGGCGAGCTGGCCGTCCCCTGCGAGGAAAAGAGCTTCGAGGGCTACGCCGCGTCCTGCGTGAAAGGCCATGTGGCGCGCGCGTACCAACATGCCGCGCCCGCCGACGTGTTCCTCGCGACCAGCGGCATGAACGCGATCTACGCCGCCTTCCGCGTCGCCGCCGGCCTGCAACGCGCGCGCGGTCGCACCCGCTGGCTTCAGCTCGGCTGGCTCTATCTCGACACCATCGCGATCCTGCAAAAATTCACCGAGCAGCCGGCGGAGGATTACCTTTTTCAAGGCGACGTCTTCGACCTAGCCGCGCTCCGGCGTCTCTTTGCGGAACAAGGCGGCACGATCGCGGGCATCATCACCGAGGTTCCCACCAATCCGCTCATCCAGACACCCGACCTTGCGGCCATCCGCGACCTCTGCCGTGAGCACGGCGCGATGCTGATCATCGACCCCACCATCGCTTCGCCGCTCAACATCGACGTGCTTCTCCACGCCGACGTGGCGGTCAACTCCCTCACCAAATACACCGCGAGCGAAGGCGACGTGATCCTCGGCGCCGTCGTGGTGAACCCCCAGAGCCCCCACGCCGCCGATTTTCGCGAACGCCTTCCCGGCGAGCTGGAGCCGGTTTACTCGCGCGACCTCGACCGCCTCGCCGCCCAGATCGGCGACACCGCGTCGGTCATCGCGCAGATCAACCGCACCACGCCCGCGGTCGTGGAGTTTTTGCGCACCCATCCGCGCATCAAGGCCCTCTACTGGTCGCACCACCCGGCCTCGCGCGAAAATTACCTCAAGATCGCCCGCGATCCCGCCGCGCTCGGCAGCATGATTTCCTTCGAGGTCGCGATGCCGCTGGCGCAATTCTACGACCGCCTGCGCCTGCCCAAGGGCCCGAGCTTCGGCATGAAGACCACGCTCATCTGCCCGTTTATCTATCTCGCCCACTACGACCTCGTGACCAGCGAAAGCGGCCGCGCCACCCTCGCCGCCGCAGGCCTGTCGCCGGAACTCCTGCGCCTGTCGATCGGCTGCGAGCCCGCCGAGGACATCATTGCCGCGCTGGCCGAGGCGCTGGCCTGATCGCCGTGTCCGGGCCGTCCTGCAAACTCGCGATCAAGGCGATTCCCAACGCCCCTCGCAACGCGGTCGCCGGCTGGCTCGGTGACATGCTCAAAATCAAAGTCCATGCGCCCGCCTTGGAAGGCCGCGCCAACGACGAGCTGTGCGAGTTTATCGCCGAAACCCTCGCCCTGCCCAAGCGCACCGTGACCGTCTGTCTCGGCGACAAGTCGCGCCAGAAGCTTCTCCAGATCGACGGCCTTACGCTGGAAGAGGTCCGCCGGCGCCTCGAGGATCGCGCGTCAAAATCATAAACCGGAGCCCTAGCGAAACCGCCGCGACCGCGAGACCGGCCGCCAGTCCGATCCATACGCCCAGCGCGCCCAGCGACGTGTGCAGGCCCAGGACATAGCCTCCGGGAATCGCCAGCAGCCAGTAGGAGACAAACGTGATCGCCGCCGGCATTTTTACGTCGGCCAGGCCGCGCAAAGCGCCCGAACCGACCACTTGAGCACCGTCGAAAAGCTGAAAAATCGCCGCCACCACCAGCAGCTTGGCCGCGAGCGCGACCACCGCCGGGTCATCCACAAACCCATGCGCCAGCCACGGCCCCGCCAGCGAGAAAACCAGCGCCGACAGGATCATGCACAGGCAGGCCATGGCCAGCGCTCCGAAGCCGATCGAGCGCAAGGCCGCCAGCCGGCCTTCGCCCACCGCCTTGCCGATGCGCATGCTCACCGCCATCGACAGGCCGAGCGGGAACATGAACGTGAACGCCGCGCAACTGAGCGCGATTTGATGCGCCGCCAGCGCCTCCGCGCTGATCCAGCCCATCATGACCGCTGCCGACACAAACGCCCCCGCCTCGAACAGGAGCATCACGGCCGCGGGCACGCCGATGTGCAGCATTTCAAGAAAACGCCTCCACCGCAGACCGGCGAGCCATGCCCCGCCGGGCCAGATGCGACGAAAAGCCGGTGCGCGATACATCCACAGGTAAATCGCGCCAAGCGTCGCCATTCGCGAAGCCAGCGTCGCCCAGCCCGCCCCCGCCAGCCCCAGCGCCGGCGAACCCCAATTGCCGTAAATCAACACCCAGTTGAGCACCCCGTTGACCGCCACGCCTCCGATCATGATGGCCATCGGCACCCAAGGCTGGCCGAGGGCCTCCGCAAACTGGCGGAAGACCTGAAACAACATGGCCGGCACGAGCGAAAGTGTGATGAGCGTATAGAAATACGGATTCATGGCCGC
>Ga0136846_1226188_pt1 | contig 11266 bp, 8 predicted proteins | sample HopSoiMetagenom2_FD_96841 | JGI IMG/M metagenome (GOLD analysis project Ga0136846, IMG submission 96841) | Grasslands soil microbial communities from Hopland, California, USA - 2 Assembly 2016 (version 4) | ecosystem: Environmental > Terrestrial > Soil > Grasslands | place: USA: Hopland... | reverse complement strand
CCTCGCCGCGGATCTCGAGGCCGAAGCCGAGCCGAGTCGCATACAGAAACCGCTGCGGCTCGCCCTCGGCGCGGTCGAGGTACTCGATACGCGAGAAGCGCAGATCCCAGCGCTGATGCAGGTCGGGCCGCTGCGTGACGCGCCAGACCTCCTCGAGCGGGGCCCGGATGAGGATCTCGACGTAGATCGGCGCCGCCATCGGGCCGAGCCTGACGAAACGGCCCGAGAAGCGCGCAAAAAAGAGGGCCCCGGCTGCGGCTCCCGGGGCCCTTCTCTGTGGGATGCCCCCGGCTGCGGCTCCCGGGGCTGTCCCTCTGGTCAGGCGGGGCGCCGGTTCGGCGGCTTCGAAAATCCTCTGGGTCTGCGGCCCACCCGGATCCTTCGAATTCGCCTCTGGCGCTCCCCCTGCACAGCGGCCCTGGCGTCCGGCCGTCGTGCAAGGTGCGCTCACTGTACGAGCCATGTCCCACCTTGTCAAGTACCCCAGTCAAGTGATTTGTCGATTGCGTCGGTTCACTCGTTTTTTCAGGATTCATGCCCCTTTTGGGGGAGTGTCCCAATGAGGGGATTGCATTCCGGTCAAGTGTCGGGCATGCTGCGTCGAGCATGGATCCACGCGCCGCACGCGGGACCACCGCCGGCCCTGCCGCCGTAGTGCGGTCGCCGCGCCTCGGCGAGCGCCTCCGCCAACTGCGCGTCGCGGCCGGGCTCACGCAGACCGACCTCGCCGGCCAGCGGTTCTCGAAGGAGTACATCTCGCAGATCGAGCGCGGGAAGACGCGCCCGACGAACGAGACGATTCAGTGGCTCGCGCTCCGTCTCGGCGTCGACGCGGGCTTCCTACAGAGCGGCGTCTCGGCCGACGAGCGCTCGAAGGCCGAGGCCATCCTCGCGCGCGCGGACGCGCTGCTCGAGGAGCACGAGTTCACGGAGGCGATCGCGGAGTACGGGCGGGCGCTGCCGGCGGTGCTCGGCACCGGTGCCGTCGAGCTTCACGTGCGGGCGCTGAACGGCGAGGCGATGGCGCGCGTTCAGATCGACGACGCGAAGGGTGCGCTCGCGCTGCTCGCGGAGTCGCGTGCGCTCGTCGAGCGGGACGAGTTCTCCGACATCGACCGTGCCGACGTCCTCTACCGGCTCGGGGTGTGTCGCTACATGATCTCGAGCATCTCGACCGCGGTCGCGCTCTTCGACGAGGCGCTCGTCCTCGCCGAGCGCTCGGGCCTGCCGTCCGACGAGCTGCGGCTGAACATCTTCGCGTGGCGCTCGCGTTGCTACCGCCGCCAGCGCGACTACGAGGCCGCTCGCGAGGACGTCGAGCGTGCGCTCGAGCTCGCCGAGGCGATGCACGATGCACGCGCCCTCGGCCAGGCGTATTTCCAGGCGTCGGTGCTCGCGGAGCGCGACGGCCACTGGGTGCTCGCACGGACGTACGCCGAGAAGGCGAAGGCGCAGTACGAGGAGCTCTCCGATCGCGCGAACGTGGGCCGGCTGCTGAACAACCTCGGTGGCCTGGAGTTCCTGCTCGGCAAGCCGGAGCAGGCGATCGAGCACCTCAAGCACTCCTTCGCCGTCGCCCTGGAGGTCGGGCGCGAAGAGGAGGCCGCCACGGCGATCTCGTCGCTCGCGCAGGTGCACCTCCGCACCGGCGACGTGCAGCGGGCCGAGGAGCAGGCGCTCCACGCGCTCCAGCTGATCGGCACGCGCGAGAACATGCTCGACGAGATCGGGAACGCGCGCCTTGTGCTCGGCCGCGCGCTGCTCGAGCAGGACCGGCTCGACGAAGCCGAAGTTGCCTTCACCGAGGCCGATGATGCCTTCGCCAAGCTATCGTCGGCCTCACACCGCGCTGCGGCGTGGATCGCACAGGGAGACCTGGCAACGAAGCGGGGGGATGAGCGGCGGGCCGCACAGCTGTACCGGCGCGCCGCCGAGACGCTCCAGGACTTCCGGTTCTAAGACAAGGGAGGAGGTGGTGTCTGTGGCAGAGCTCTTTGTTTCCCGTCGCCTGGTCGTCTTGTTGCTCGCGCTGGTCGTGCTCGCGGCCCTTGCAGCAGCGTGCGGAAATCCTTGGACCGGCATGTGGGACGGTCCGCTCTAGGTCATCGCGCGCTCCCGAGGGAGCCGGCAGCGCGTACGACCTACCTTCGACTCTTCAGCAGTCGCAAGTCGTGCAGCACCTGCTGCGCGGTCACTTGCGCGTCGTAGATCAGCCGCTCGCGACCGCGAGGGTCGACGAGCGCCGTGTAGACGATGTGGTTCACGACGCCGAGCGACTTGTCCTGCGCGGTCACGTGCCAGGCCGCCCAGACGCGCTCTAGCTGACGGCGGGTGCCGATCAGGTAGTGGAAGCGCGGGTCGAGGTGCTTGCGCTTCACGTACGCGCGGACCGCGCGCGGCGTGTCGCCCTTCGGGTCGACGCTGACCGCGAGCACGTCGACGTTCGCCTTCGGTCCGCTCGCGCGAAGCGCGGTGTTCAGGTTCGACGCGATCAACGGGCAAACGTCCGGGCACTTCGTGTACAGAAAGGTCACGAGGACGTAGCGGCCCTTGCGTGCGGCGAGCGTGTAACGGCGGCCCGACGCGTCACGGAGTGAGAGCGCGTCGGCGCGGTGCGGCGGGACGAGCTCCGTGCCGGCGAAGCGGCCGGCGGTCTGCGTCGGCGCCTCCACGAGTGTCTGTCCCGAGCTCCCGCAGCCGGCGGCCAGCAGGAGGAGCGCGGTGAGGGCGAGGACGCGGCGCACGAATGCAACGCTAGCTGCCGCGCGGTCGCGACCGTTTCCACCGGAATCTCCGGGGGCACATGTCGCGCGGATGGCCGAGAAGGGCAAGGTCAAGCGCGCCGTCGAGCTGACGGTGGTCGCGCGGCGCGCGCATCTGCTGCGCGTCCTGCGCGAGGTCGGCCTCGTTCGCGCACGCGCTCCCACCCGCGAGGGCGCGCTCCGGTTCCGGGAGGCGCTCGAGGAGCTCGGGACGACGTTCGTCAAGCTCGGACAGCTGCTCTCGTCGCGTCCCGACCTGCTCCCCGACGTGTACATCGAGGAACTCGACAAGCTCGTCGACGACGTCTCGCCGCTCCCGTTTCCGCCGCTCCGCGACGTGATCGACGCGGATATCGGTCTCGAGCACTTCGCGTTGATCGACGAGCGGCCGCTTGCGAGCGGATCGATCGCGCAGATCCATCCCGCGCTCCTGAAGAGCGGTCGCGAGGTCATCGTCAAGGTGCGGCGGCCGGGGATCGTGGAGCAGGTCGACCTCGATCTCGACCTGCTGCGGAGGACGGCGGCGGTGGCGGAGAAGCACTCGGACGCTGCCCGCCTGCTCCAGCTGAACGCACTCGCCGACGAGCTCGAGCAGCACCTCCGCGGCGAGCTGAACTTCATCGAGGAGGCGAACAACGCGAGGCTCATCGACTCGGTGCTCGCCGACAGCCGCGACTACCTGTTCGTCCCGCCAGTGATCGAGGAGCATCTGACGGAGCGCGTGCTCGTGATGGAGCGCGTTCACGGGCGCAAGGTCGACGCCGACCACGGTCTCTCGAGCGAGCGGGCGGTCGCGCTGGCCGACGCGTTCCTGCGCGCCTACGTCCGCCAGGTCACGGTGGAGGGCATCTACCACGCGGACCCCCACCGCGGGAACGTCCTCCTGACAGCCGACGGCCGTCTCGCCCTCCTCGACTTCGGCTTGATCGGCCGCCTCGACGACGACACGCGGGCCGCGCTCGCGCTCCTGCTGCTGGCGATCGCGCAGAATCGCGCCGACGACGTCGCCGACCTGATCGTCTCCCTCTCACGGACGAGCGCCGAGTCCGACGCGGCCGGCTTCGTGCACGACCTTCGTCGCAAGCTGCCGCGCTACCAGTGGCGGCCGCTGTCGTCGATTCGAACCGGAGAAGGGCTGGCCGACCTACAACGGCTCTCGCTGCAGTATGGAATCGCCTTCCCGACGTCGTTCGCACTGGTCGGCAAGACGCTCGGCCAGGCCGAGAGCATCGCGCGCACCCTCGACCCGGCCCTCGACCCGGTTGCGACTATCCGCAGCGAGGGCTGGAACGTCATGGCGCACGAGGCGCAGCGGCGGCTCGAGCCGAATCAGCTGCTCGCCTTCACCTTCACGCAGCTGCAGCCGCTCCTGCGTCTCCCGCGGCGAACCGCGCAGCTCGTCCAGAAGCTGGAGGACGGCAACATCAAGATCAACATCGCGCCCGTCCAGGTCGAGCACTTCGAGAGCCTCCTCCGCTCGACCGCGAACCGGATCGGCGCCGCGCTGATCGTGTCGGCGCTCCTCGTCTCCTCGGCACTGATGGCGCGCGTCGACCACACGCTGGCCGTGGTCTGCTTCTTCAGCGCCGTCGCGCTCGGCCTCTACATGCTCTGGCGCATCCTGCGCACGCCGGGCGGCCTGTAGATGATCGCCGCGCTGCAGCTCCAAACTCGCGAACCTGGTTCAAACACCGAACCAGGTTCGGTACCGCGGCGGTGATCTCCGACGCACGCCGCAGCGCGAAACTCGCGAACCCGGTTCAAAAGCCGAACCTGGTTCGGCTCAGAGAGCCACGTTCGCGCCCATGCGCTGCGCCTCGTCGGCCGTCAGCCGAACCAGGTTCGCGAGCTTGTCAGCCGACGCCGTTGCTCGAGCCCACGCGCTCGACGACGACCTGCGGGATGCGCGCCCGCGGCGAGAGCCGGAGGCACATGCGCACGATCTCGGCGCAGTCCTCCGGCTGGATCATCTCGTCGCCCTGCAGTCCCGCCCACTCCGCCATCGGCGTGTCGACGAAGCCGGGGCAGATCGCGATCGCGCGTACGCCGGCGTCGTCGAGCTCTGCGTTCTGCGAACGGGTGAGGGCGATCACCGCGGCCTTCGTCGCGCCGTAGACGGTCAGGCCCGGCGTCGGCGCCGTGCCGGCGATCGAAGCGAGGTTCACGATCCAGCCGCGCGAGCGCTTCAGGTGCTGGATCGCCTCGCGCGTCACGAGCAGGAGGCCGCGCAGGTTGACCCCGAGCTGCAGGTCGATGTGCTTCGTCTGCAGCGTCTCGACCGTGCCCGCAATGCCGAGGCCGGCCGAGTTGACGAGCAGGTCGAGGCCGCCGAAGCGCGCGACGTGGTCGGCGACGACGCGCACGCAGTCGTCTTCCTTGCTCAGGTCGGCCGCGACGGCATGCGCGCCGACCTCCGCGCCTGCGGCCTCGATCTTCTCGGGCCGGCGGGAGGCGATCGTCAGGTCGAAGCCCTCGTCGCGGAGCATGCGCGCGATTGCGAGCCCGATTCCGGACGAGCCGCCCGTGACCAGTGCGCTCTGCATGCAACGCGACCCTAAAGGAGTCGCGGCGCGCGCGGTGAATCCGGCCGCCGTACGACGTTCCTCTCCTCTGTGACGGCGGCTCCCGGAGCCGCCGTCGCATTACTAAGGTGGGGTCGTGAAGCTCACGGATCTCGCGACGGCGGGCGGGTGTGCCGCGAAGTACTCCGCGGCGAGGCTCGAGGAGCTGCTTCGCGGGTTCGTACCGGCGGACGCCGAGAACCTGCTCGTCGGCCTGGATCCCGCCGACGATGCGGCCGTCTACCGCCTCGACGACGAGCGCGCGCTCGTCTTCACGATCGACTTCTTCCCGCCCATCGTCGACGACCCGGACGACTTCGGGGCGATCGCCGCGACGAACGCACTGAACGACGTCTTCGCAATGGGCGGCTCGCCGTTGCTCGCGCTCTCGGTCGCAGCGCTGCCGGAAGAACTGCCGACCGAGACGGTGCGGGCGATCTTCGACGGCGCCGACAGGCAGGTGCGCGCGGCCGGTGCGATCCTCGCCGGTGGGCACACGATCCGGGACGCCGAGCCGAAGTACGGCCTCGCCGTCGTCGGGACGGTCTCGCCGGACGGCATCTGGCCGAAGGCCGGCGCGCGGCCCGGGGATGCGCTCTACCTGACGAAGCCGCTCGGCACCGCGCTCGTCCTCGGCGGCGCGAAACGGGGGATCGCGGATGCGGCCGAGGCGGTGCGGTGGATGCGGACGCTGAACCGCGACGCGGCGGACGTCCTGCGGAAGCTCGGCCCGAGCGCGGTGACCGACGTGACCGGGTTCGGGCTGCTCGGGCACGCGCACGAGATGGCGAGCCGCAGTGGCGTGCGCATCCGCATCGAGGCGCAACGGCTGCCGGCGCTCGACGGCGCGCTCGAGGCGGCGCGCGCCGGCGTGTCGACGGCAGGCACGCGCAACAACCGCGCGTACGCGCCGGTCGAGACGGACGCCGTGGCGCCGGAGCTCGTCGAGCTCGCCTACGACCCGCAGACGGCGGGTGGGCTGCTCGTCTCGCTCCCGCGCGAGAAAGGGCCGGCGCTCGAGGCGGAGTTCGCGGCGGCGGCGCTGTTTCTCGCGCGCATCGGGGCGGTCACGGAGGGCCGGGGAACCGAGCTCGTGTAGGGCTACAGTGCGGCAGTGGACGCCAGCGCGCCGGCTCTCGCACGACTTCGCGGATTCGCCCTTTCATCGCACGCGCTGCGCCTGCTGACGCTCGCGAACGCGGCCATGCTCGTCCTCATCGTCGCGACGGGCGCGACCGTGCGGCTCACCGGCTCGGGCCTCGGCTGTGAACACTGGCCCGGCTGCCAGCCGCACCACTTCGAGCCGAAGAGCTTCCACTCGTACATCGAGTTCTCGAACCGCGTGTTCGCGTTCCTCACGATCCTCTGCACCCTTGCGACGTGGATCTTCGCGCGCGGCCACAGGCGCCTCGCGTTCCTCGTCTTCTTCGGGACGTTGCTGCAGGCGCCGCTGGGCGCGCTGACGGTGCACTTCGGGCTCAACCCGTGGCTCGTGCTCTCGCATTTCCTGCTCTCGCTCGTCGTACTGACGCTCGCCGTGATACTCGCGCTCGACGTGCGCGGGCGGGTGCGCACACGGCTTCCGGGCTGGGTCCCGCGCGTGGGCGTGGTCGTCGGCGTCGCGGGCGCGGTGCTCGTGCTGAGCGGGACGTTGGCGACCGCGGCCGGCCCCCATCCCGGCAGCACCGTCGTGCGGCGCCTGTGGTCGTTCGAGCCCGCCGTGTACTGGCACGTGCGCGCGACGGCCGTCTTCGGAATCGCGTTCGTGGCCGTGCTCGTGTGGCTGGTGCGCAACCGTGCGACGCAGGTTCGGGAGGCGTACGTGTTGCTCGGGCTCCTGGCCGTCCAGATGGCGATCGGCGAGACCCAGTACCGCACCCACCTGCCCTGGTGGCTCGTGCTCGTTCACGTGACGATCGCAGCCACCGTCTGGGCGGCGTTGACGACGTTCGTCTACAGCCTCTGGCGGCCGCGTAGGATGAGTTGATGGCGGAGGAGCTCCGCATCGACTCCCGTCCCACGCTCGAGCGGCCCGTGCTGATCGCAGCGTTCCGCGGCTGGAACGACGGCGGCCAGGGCGCGTCGCTCGCCGGCGCGTACCTCGCGCGCGCGTGGTCCGCGATCGAGTTCGCCTCGATCGATCCCGAGAACTTCTACGACTTCCAGGCCACGCGACCGATGGTGTCGCTGGTCGAGGGCTATACGCGCCGGATCGAGTGGCCGGAGAACACGTTCATGTACGCGCCGCTGCCGGGCGGCGGCCGCGACGCGATCATCCTGCTCGGGGTCGAGCCGAACCTGCGCTGGCGGAGCTTCTGCGATCACGTCACGCAGCTCGCTACGGAGTTCAAGGTCGAGCTGGTCGTGACGCTCGGCTCGCTGCTGGCGGACGTCCCGCACACGCGGCCCGCACCGGTGACCGGCAGCGCGACCGATCCGGAGCTGATCGAGCAGCTCGGCCTGCAGGCGTCGCGCTACGAGGGCCCGACGGGTGTCGTCGGCGTGCTGCACGATGCGTGCGGCCGCGCGGGGGTCTCCTCTGCGAGCCTCTGGGCCGCCGTTCCGCACTACGTCTCGCTCACGCCGTCGCCGCGGGCGGCTAAGGCGCTCGTCGACCGTCTCGGCACGCTCCTGGGAGCGGATGTCGACACGACCGAGCTCGACGAGGCCGCCGATGCGTACGCGCAGCAGGTGAGCGAGGCGGTCTCGGCCGACGACGAGACGTCGGCGTACGTCCAGGACCTCGAGCGGCGCGTCGACGAGCTCGCCGAGGAAGCGGACATCCCCTCGGGCGACTCCATCGCCGCTGAGCTGACCCGCTACCTCCGCCAGCGCGACAAGGACCAGGGCGACGACGACGTCGCCCGCGAGCACTGACGCGAGTCAGTTAGCCGAAGGTGAACGAGTACGCCTGCACGCCGGGCGTGAAGCGCAGCTCGAGCAGTGCGTTCGACGCGAGCTCGTTCGACGCGCGCACCGTGTAGAGCCGCTCCGAGTCGACGCGGATCGTCTTCGTCTTCTTCCCGTCGATCAGCACCTGCACCTTGCCGTGCCCGCCGAGGACGATGTAGACGTTCTTCGACTGGAACTCGAGCCGGAGCCGGGCGTCCGGGCCGGCGACGACCCTCTGCGCGCCGACCGTCCACGTGCCGTCATACGAGAACGCGTTCGCGAACAGCCGCTTCGCGAACGCATAGCGCGTCCTCACGTTCGGCACGATCCGTGAGCCCGTGTAGTTGGCGAGGCGCTCGTAGCCGAGGTATGTCTCGGGCGTCATCGCCTCGGTCGGCGTCACGTCGGGCAGTTGCCGCGCACGCTTACCGTGCACCGAGAGGAGCGTGCGGATCAGGTTCTCCGTCTTCGGGTACTCGCCCTCGCCGAAGCTCGTGTGGCGCACGTGGCCCTCGCGATCGATCAGGTACTCGGCCGGCCAGTACTGGTTCGCATAGTTGTCCCACGTCTTGAAGCGGTTGTCCTGCACCACCGGGTACCGGATCCCGAGCCGCTTCACCGCAGCGCGCACGTTCGAGGTCACGTGCTCGAACGCGAACTCCGGCGTGTGCACGCCGATGATCACGAGGCCCTTCTTCCGGTACGCAGCGTCCCAGGCCTTCAGGTGCGGGAGCGTCCGGAGGCAGTTGATGCACGAGTACGTCCAGAAGTCGACCAGCACGACCTTGCCGCGCAGCTGCCGCAGCGAGAGCGGCCTCGAGTTGATCCACGACCCGTCGGCGTGCAGTGCGGGCGCGGCGCCGTAGTCGGGGAGGCCGTCAGAATGTCCTTTGACCGCGAGCGTCTCGCCGCCGCCGCGAACCTTCCCGAGCTCGCGCGTCGCAGACGAGCTGGACTCGATCTTCTTCTGCAGGTACGTCGTGTACCCGGGAGTCAGCTGTGCCAGATGGTCGTCGAGATGGAAGACGAGCGCGAGCGCGACGACGGCGATCACCGCGCCGGACGCAATGCGCAGCTGATCGGCATGCGACCGGATCCGCGCCGCTGCCGCCCGTCCGCCCCGCGCGATCACGAGCATCGGGATCGCGGCGCCGACCGCGTAGGCGACGGTCGCCGCGATCGTCCGTCCGCCGAAGCTCTCGCGCGCTGCCGCCGTCGTGATCGCGGCGAGGAACGGCCCCGCGCACGGGACGAACACGAGCCCGAGCGTGGCCCCGAGGAAGAAGCCGTCGCCGGTCTTCGCCGGCCGGAGGCGCGAGAAGAACGCGAGGTACCGCTCGAGGAGCTGTGCCGCCTGCGGCAGCAGGAGGACGACCGCCATCACGAAGAGCGAGATGATCGCCAGGTTGCGCAGCAGGTCCTGCGGCAGGCCGAGCTTGCGCAGGAGCCACGACGCGAAGAGCGTGAAGAAGCTGAAGCTGACGACGAGACCGGCGACGATCCGCAGCGGCTTGCGTCCCGACGCACCGCCCGCGAGCAGCACCGGGAGGACCGGCAGTACGCAAGGCGAGATCGCCGTCACGATCCCGGCCAGGACCCCGATGAGCAGCAGGAGCAGCACGCGACTCCGCCTAGCTTGCCGCGCCGCGCGTTGAGCGGACGTTACGTTTCATGACAACTCTTAAATTCGCCGCCGGGCCGTCCCCGGTTTGGCGGCTTTCGACTACGCGGCGTCTTGTGCTGCCGCGCCCGTGTCGGTCGCGGTCGCAGGCTCGGGCGCCGCAACGTCGCCGGCCGCGCCTTCCTCGGCCGGCGGAGCCGTCTCGGCGGCCGGCTTCTTCCGCCGCCGCCGGCGTTTCTTCGCAGGCTTCTCTTCGCCCTCGGCCGGCTGCGCGGCCACGTGCTGCTCGGCGGGCTGTTGCGTCGCCGGCGTGGCCGCCGTCTCCGCGCCCTTCTTCTTCCGCCGCCGCCGGCGCCGCGCGCGTGAGGGGCCCGTCTTCGGCTGAGGGAGGCTCTCGGCGATCCAGCCTGCGACCTCCTGGATCGTCCCGAGCCGCTCGCGCGCCGCCTCGAGCAGTTGCGTCGCGCGCGGCGTGTACCCCTCCGCAGAGGCGAGCAGTGCGGCTCCGACCTCCTTGGGCATCTCGAGAGCCGCGTTCACGAGCTTTGCGGCGTTCTCCTCGTGGCGATGACCGCGCGAGTTCGCGAGTGCACCGAGCAGCCGCTTCGCGTCGGGGTACTCCTGGGACGCCTTGCGGTCGAGTTGCTTCCGCACGGCATGCGACAGGCGCCATGTCCAGCGCCCGAGGATCTGGTCGGGCGCGTCCGGCTTCGACTCCGCGATCGCGCGCAGCAGGATGCGGACGCCGGCCGCGCGGTCCTTCTCCCACGGCGGTGCTTGCGCGACGAGCGTGACGAGGTCGTCGAAGTCTGCGCGCTCGACGCGCATCGAGACGCGGTCCGCCAGCGCGATCAGGCGCAGCCGCCGGTTCGGGTTCTGCGCCGCGCAGGTCGAGAGGAACTTCTCCATCGCGCGCTTCGACGCCCCGCGGGCGGTCAGCTTCTCGACGAACGCCTGGCGCTCGTCGAAGCGGAGCTGGCGGCCGGCGATCTCGCCCCAGAACTCCTGCTCGTCCTCGTCGAGGAACTTCGGGTCGACGCGCTGCCACTCGCGCGCGATCACCATCTTGCGGCGGAGCACGTCGGGCGTGACGGGGACGAGCCACGATGCCGGCGTCAGCTTCCGCCGCGCGCGCCGCTGCTGGCGGCGGCGCGGCGCCGGCGTGACGCGCGCGCCCTCGCGGTAGAAGTCCGCGTCGAGCAGCGAGTGCAGGGAGACGACCCGCTCGTTGTGCGTCGCGCCCTTCGGCGTGAAGTCGACCACGACGCCCGCCTCCTTGCGCGGGTGGATGCGCATGATCCGGCCGATCCGCTGCTGGTAGACGCGCTTCGACGCGGTCGGCGCGAGATGCATGACGACGGTCGCCCGCGGCGAGTTCCAGCCTTCGGCCAGCAGCATCGCGTTGATGAGGACGTCGATCTCGGCGCGCT
>Ga0136846_1243474_pt1 | contig 11267 bp, 9 predicted proteins | sample HopSoiMetagenom2_FD_96841 | JGI IMG/M metagenome (GOLD analysis project Ga0136846, IMG submission 96841) | Grasslands soil microbial communities from Hopland, California, USA - 2 Assembly 2016 (version 4) | ecosystem: Environmental > Terrestrial > Soil > Grasslands | place: USA: Hopland... | reverse complement strand
GCGCTCGGCTATCAGGCGCTGCTCAACGGCGATTCCGAGATCGTGGTCGCCGGCGGCCAGGAATCCATGAGCATGGCTCCGCACGCCCAGTATCTGCGCGGCGGCGTCAAGATGGGCGCGGTCGAGTTCATCGACACCATGATCAAGGACGGCCTGTGGGATGCCTTCAACGGCTACCACATGGGCAACACCGCCGAGAACGTTGCGCGGCAGTGGCAGATCACCCGCGCCCAGCAGGACGAGTTCGCGGTCGCCTCGCAGCAGAAGGCCGAGGCCGCGCAGAAGGCCGGCAAGTTCAACGACGAGATCGTCCCCGTCACCATCAAGGGCCGCAAGGGCGATGTCGTCGTCAGCGCCGACGAATATCCGCGCCACGGCGCCACGCTCGATGCGATGGCGAAGCTCCGTCCCGCTTTCGAGAAGGAGGGCACGGTCACCGCGGGCTCTGCTTCCGGCATCAATGACGGCGCTGCCGCCGTGGTGCTGATGACCGCAAAGCAGGCTGCCAAGGAAGGCAAGAAGCCGCTCGCGCGCATCGTGTCCTGGGCTCAGGCCGGTGTCGATCCGAAGATCATGGGCTCCGGCCCGATCCCGGCCTCGCGCGCCGCGCTGAAGAAAGCCGGCTGGAACGTCGGTGACCTCGACCTGATCGAGGCCAACGAAGCCTTCGCTGCGCAGGCCTGCGCCGTCAACAAGGACCTCGGCTGGGATACGTCCAAGGTCAACGTCAATGGCGGCGCGATCGCAATCGGCCATCCCGTCGGCGCCTCCGGCGCGCGCGTGCTGGTGACGCTGCTGCACGAAATGCAGAAGCGCGACTCCAAGAAGGGCCTTGCCACACTGTGCATCGGCGGCGGCATGGGCATCGCGATGTGTCTGGCGCGCGACTGAGCTGACACTTAACTGACGGGTGCGCTGCACACGTGAGTGAGTGCGTTGCACGCGATTAAAAAGGCAGCGTCTGCAAATCAAATATTCTTCGCAAGCGCTCAAGCCTCGACTAAATACAAACGCCAGGCTCAATGCCGGGCGTTTTGTTCTTGATGTCCGTCAAACCAACCGCATAATCCACCGTTAAAAACGATCACACAGAAACGTCCGAAGAGTCCAAGGGAAGGAATACGATATGGCACGTGTTGCATTGGTGACGGGTGGTACGCGGGGCATCGGAGCTGCCATCAGCAAGGCGCTGAAGGCGGCGGGCTACAAGGTCGCGGCGAGCTATGCTGGCAATGATGCCGCGGCGGAGAAGTTCAAGGCCGAGACCGGCATCGCCGTCTACAAATGGGACGTCAGCAATTTCGAGGCCTGCGCCGAGGGTGTGAAGAAGGTCGAGGCCGATCTCGGTCCGATCGAAGTCCTCGTCAACAATGCCGGCATCACCCGCGACACGGCCTTCCACAAGATGACGCTCGAGCAGTGGAACGCCGTCATCAACACCAATCTCGGCTCGCTGTTCAACATGACGCGGCAGGTGATCGAGGGCATGCGTGCGCGCAAGTTCGGCCGCGTCATCTCGATCTCGTCGATCAACGGCCAGAAGGGGCAGTTCGGTCAGGTCAACTATTCCGCCGCGAAAGCCGGCGATATCGGATTCACCAAGGCGCTCGCGCTCGAGAACGCCAAGGGCGGCATCACCGTCAACGCGATCTGCCCCGGCTACATCAACACCGAAATGGTGCAGGCGGTGCCGAAGGACGTCCTGGAGAAGAACGTGATCCCGCAGATCCCGGTGAATCGTCTTGGCGAACCCGAGGAGATCGCGCGCGCGGTCGTGTTTCTCGCGGCCGACGAGGCAGGTTTCATCACGGGATCGACGATGACCATCAATGGCGGCCAGTATCAGGCCTGACATGGCGGCAGGCACTTGAGCCAAAAGCCTGTAGCTTCAGGCGCGACAAGGCGATAGTGAAGACGAAAATGCCCGGCCTCGTGCCGGGCATAAGCGTCCTCAGAGCCTTTTGATCGATGACCCCACGCACAGCCACGCTGATCGGATTGACCGCGATCCTGATGTGGTCGTTGCTATCAGTGATGACGGTTGCGACCGGAAAGATCCCGGCGTTCCAGCTCGCCGCGATGACGTTCGCGATCGGCGGCCTCGTCGGCCTCCTCACCTGGATCGGTCGCGGCGAGGCGGCGAAGAGTCTGCGTCAGCCGCTGGCCGTGTGGATCGTCGGCGTCGGCGGCCTGTTCGGCTATCACGCGCTATATTTTCTGGCGCTGCGGTTTGCCCCGCCGGCCGAAGCCGGTCTTTTGAATTACATGTGGCCGTTGCTGATCGTGCTGTTCTCGTCCTTCCTGCCGGGCGAGCGGCTTGCCATGCATCACATCGTCGGCGCGGTGCTTGGCCTCGTCGGCACCGTGCTCCTGTTCGCCGGGAACACCTCCGGCTTCGCGCAAGGGCAATTGCCGGGATTGGCCGCGGCTTTCGTCGCAGCCTTCGTGTGGGCGACCTATTCGGTGCTGTCGCGGCGATTGAAGGCGGTGCCGACCGACGCGGTCGCAGGATTCTGCCTCGCTACCGCGGTCCTCGCCGCGCTGATGCATGGGGTGCTTGAAACCACGGTATGGCCGGAGACCACGTTGCAATGGCTCTCCGTTCTCGCGCTCGGGATCGGCCCTGTCGGTGCTGCGTTCTACGCCTGGGACATCGGCATGAAGCGCGGCGACATCCGCGTGCTCGGCGCTGCCTCTTATGCAACGCCGTTGTTGTCGACCGGCTTCCTCATCGCCGCCGGCTTCGCCAAGGCCAGCGCCAACATTGCAATCGCCGCCATCCTGATCGCCGGCGGCGGCCTGATCGCGGCGAAGGATATGGTGTTGCGGAAGCGGTGAGGGCGCCGCTAAAGCGCCGGCTGCCAGCCTGGCGGCCGGTACATCGCTTCCGGAATCTGGCCGAGTTCGGAGCGCTGCAGGCGTTGCGGTGTCAGACCATAAAACTCCTGAAAACTGAGGATCAGCGGCCGCCATTTGTCGGGATCGATGCGGCTATTGGCTGCGCTGTCCATCATGATGCCGGGGTGAGCGTGGACGCGGGTGATGCGGACTTCGATTGCCGCGAGATTGCCGCGCCAGACAGCATCGTCCTGCGCCATCTCATGCACATGTGCGACCTTGGCTTCCATCTGCACCGGACATTCAGTTGCACGCGGCGCACCGACCGTTTCGCCTGCCAGCGCCGTCAATCCGCAGAGGCTGAACTTGTCCTTTTCATACCGATAGCCACGATAGAGTTTTCCGGGCGGCACGGGGTTCGACCCGGTGGTGCGTGCGAGGCGATCGACGGCGGCGGCGAGATCTGCCGACGGCAGGTTGAGCACGCATTCGCTCGTGCGAATCATGTTCTCCGTGGTCTTGGAATTGCGCGCGAGCCCGAGCATGCAGCGCCACCCAACCCACCATGCCGATGACATTGGCGCGAGATTGTGAGAGCCGTCGTCATTGATCGTCCCGATCAGGACGACAGGTGTTCCAAAATACAGAATAGCCGGGTCGATCTGGACGGCGGCGGGACCGAGTGTTCCGTGCATTGTGCGCTCCTTTTCACTGGAAGCGCTCTCTAGCTTGCGAAACAAATCGAACCCACCCGATTCCGGATCGCGGATTCAGGGCTCCCAGCCCTTCGGCGCGAGCTCGAACTTCGCGAACTCGAAGGCGGGCGCGACGGTGCAGCCGACCAAAGTCCACTCGCCCGTGGTCTCAGCCATCTGCCAGGCATACGCCGGCACGATTCCCTGTGGCCGCTCGCCATTCATGAGATCCGTGCCGAGCCGCACCTCGTGCTGGGAGCAGCCGTCATGGGCGATGCGCAGCGTCAAGGGGCTGCCGGCATAATAATGCCAGCTCTCGACCGCATCGATGCGGTGCCAGTGGGAGCGCTCGCCGCGCGCGAGCAGGAAGTAGATCAGCGTCGAGCGCGACCGGCCGTTGATGTCGGTGATCTGGTCGCGAAACGTCTCGCGGTAATGCCCGCCCTCGGGATGCGGGCGGAGTTCGAGGCGCGCGATGATCTCGGCTGCGGTCGGCATCGATTCCCGCCAGGATTTGGTCTTCAGGACTTGTTCTTCAGGACTTGTTCTTGCGCTCGCGCAATTCGCCGAACACCGCGGCGGCATCCGCGCCCTTCATGTGCAGCCTGGCTGCGACCGAGGGTTCGTCGGCACGCAGGAACACGTTTGCTCGCTTCTCGTCACCAAGCAATGAGGGAATGGTCGGCTTGTTCTCGGCGCGCAGCTTCGCCACCTCCGCCGCGCGGGCCTGAAGCGCCGCGTTGTCGGGATCGACGGTGAGCGCGAACTTGACGTTGGACGCCGTGTATTCGTGGCCGCAATAGAGCTTGAAGTCATCAGGCAGGGCACGCAACTTCAGAAGCGAATCCCACATCATCGGATAGGTGCCCTCGAACACACGGCCGCAGCCGATCGAAAAAAGCGTGTCGGCGGCGAACAGGGTCTTCTCATTGTCGAACACGTAGGAGACGTGGTCGAGCGTGTGGCCCGGCGTCTCCACGACGCGCGCCAGCAAATGACCGACCTTGACCACGTCGGCATTTGCGACGCGCAGGTCGACATTGGCGATCGCAGTGGTCTTGTCGTGCGGCGCGACGACGCGGCAATTGTATTTCCGCTTGAGTTCGGCGACCCCGCCGACATGATCGCCGTGGTGATGGGTGATCAGGATGTCGGTGAGTTGCCAGCCCTCGCGCTCGAGTGCCGCGATGATGGGGCCGGCCTCCGGCGCGTCGATCGACGCCGTTGCCTTGGTTTCCACATCATGGATCAGGTAACCGAAATTGTCGTTTAAACAGCTGAAAGTACGAATTTCGGCAGTCATGACATCTCCATCGCGCTCAGCCCCGCCAGACAAATATGGCGTTAACGTTGCGCAGGCAATGCAATATTCCGCGCGCAGCCGCGGCCTGGCGCATGTTACATTGCCGTCATGACCATCGACGTCGTCGACCTCCGCGAGTTCTATTCCCGTCGCCTCGGGATTGTGGCGCGGCAAATGATCAATCGCGGCATCAGGGAGCGCTGGCCGGGCGCCCAGGGTCAGCGCGTGCTCGGCATCGGCTATCCCACCCCCTATCTCGGTCTGTTCCGCGAGGACGCCGAGCGCTGCATCGCCTTCATGCCGGCGGCCCAGGGTGTCCTGAAATGGCCGACGGGACGGCCGGCGCTGGCTTCGCTGGTGGATGAATTCTCGCTGCCGCTTCCCGATGCCGCGATGGATCGCATCCTGTTGGTCCACGCACTGGAGATGTCGGATGATCCGGCCGCGCTGCTGCGCGAGGTGTGGCGCATACTCTCGCCCTCGGGCCGCGTGATCGCGGTGATTCCGAACCGTCGCGGCGTGTGGACCCGCAGCGACAACACGCCGTTCGGCCACGGGCGGCCCTATTCGCGCTCGCAGATCACCGACTTGTTGCGCCAGACCTGGTTCACCCCGACGGCCTGGGGCGAAGCTCTGTTCATGCCGCCCTATGCCGGCGGCTGGGTGCTGAAATCGGCGCAGATGTGGGAGCGTGCCGGAGCGGCACTCTCGCTGCCCTTCGCCGGCGTGCACATCGTGGAAGCCACCAAGCAGGTCTATCGCGCGATCCCCGCCAAGCGCGAGCGGGCGCGGCTGATTCCCTCGTTGAAGCCGGTGCTGGTGCCGTCCTCGACGGTGACGCGCACCTGAAAGCAAATCGTCCCGGCGCGAGGCCGGGACGATTGCAGATCAGAACATCAGAACAAGCTTACTCGCCGGGCGCGACTTCGTCGGTGGAGGCGGCCGGGGCTGCTTCGCGCTCGGGGCGCGGGCCATGCGGCCGGCGTCGCCGGCGCGGAAAGCGCTCGCCGCCAGCGCCGCCCTCGAAGCCAGCCTGGCCGCCATTCGCGGCGACATTCACCTGCGGCTGCGGGCCGGTGATGAAGGAGGGCAGGCGATCGACGCCGGCGTCGGCGATGACGGGCTGCGGCTGGTTCGGCGGTTGTGGCTGCTGCTGCGGTTGCGGCTGATATTGCGGCTGCGGACGATGCTCGCGTTCGCGGTGCTCGCGCGGCTGCTGATTGTCGCGCTGGTACGACGGCTGGTTGTCGCGCTGCTGATGATCACGCTGATGATGATCGCGCTGGCCGTCGCGCACATAGGGCTGCTGCTGCGGCTGCGGGACGAAGCCCGGCTCCTGGCCGAAATTCGAGAAATTCTCGCCGTCGTCGTCGCCGTCATCGCCGCTGCTGTTGCTGATGGGCTCGTCGCCGCGCGGCTGCTGATTCTGGCGGAACTGCTCCTGGGCGGCCGCGATCAGGCGGAAATAGTGCTCGGCGTGCTGGTAGTAGTTCTCGGCCGCAACGGGATCGCCGGAGGAGCGCGCGTCGCGGGCAAGCTGGAGATATTTTTCAGCGATGTGCGAAGCCGTGCCGCGAATCTTGATGTCGGGTCCGTTGGACTCGTAGACCCGGGTCATCGGATTTTGGCCGCGCCGGTTGTTGTTGTTATTATTGTTATTGTTGTTGCGGTTGCGCATCCGCTGCTTGTTCTGACCGTTTCTCATGTCCTGCCTATAATTCCAGCCCTAAAGGTTGCACGCATTACTGATTGCTAGGAGTGACCTGGTGACAGCGGGTCACATCGCGTGCGCGCATTGCGCAAGCGCGGAACTGATCCCTGCCGATGTTCGTCGACCGTCGCGTTCAACAAAGACGCGTTCCCCACCCGCCAGCATTCATTGCCAGCGAACCCATTCATTTTGCCTGCCAAAACAAGCCCTGGTTTCTTGCGTTAGTCTTCGCGCGCAATATCAGGCTTTCGTTCACTTTGCGGTCGGAAAGCAGCGCACCTCAAAGGGCCATCGCGCTTAACAGGACCTGCGGCTTGGAACCAAAAATCAGTGAAGCTCTCGCCCGAGAGCCCGGCTTTCGCCCGTAGGTCTACGGGGCCGACACCGATGTGCTAGACAGAAGGTAGTCGTTCCCAAGGGATATTCCAAGAGGTTTTTACAGGCCAATCCGGCTTTTATGGGGGCCTTTTTCGGGCCGAGACGGCCCTTGGTATGCCCGCCAAATCGGCTTTGGGCGGCCTGTCTACGACTAACGCGGCTGCCGTCATCAGGGTTTCAATATTTCGGGCCTGGCCCTGTCCGGCCTCGACGATCAGCGCTCCGCCGGGAGCGAGGCGCTCTGCGGCCTGCGGGATCAGGGCGCGGTAGGCGTCATATCCGTCATTGCCGCCGTCGAGCGCCAGATGCGGATCATGCTCGCGCACTTCGACGCTCAACGTCCGGATTTCGGCGGAAGGGATATACGGCGGATTCGACACGACGAGGTCGAATGGGCCACCGAGCGCGGCCAAATAGGAGCAGGCAACGAAGGCGGAGCGGTCGGCAAGGCCAAGGGCGGCGGCATTGTCCCTGGCGGTCTCGAGCGCGTTCAGGCTGAGATCGGTGCCGACGCCGAAGGCACCGGGAATGTCGTGCAACAGCGCCAGCAGGATCGCACCGGATCCGGTGCCGATGTCGGCGATGCGTGGCGGCTGAGACAGTTCCCGTTGGCGAAGAATCTCGAGCGCGAGCTCGACCACGGTCTCGGTGTCGGGCCGCGGCACCAGGGTTGCTTCCGACAATCGAAACGGCAGGCCCCAGAATTCACGCGTGCCGAGAATGCGCGCCACCGGCTCGCCGGCGATCCGACGTTGCGCATGCTGCGCAAGCCGCGACGCCTCCGCTTCCGTGAGGAGCCGGGCAGTCTGCGCGATCAGGCCGGTGAGGTCGAGGCCGAGGGCCGCACCCAGCAGGATGCGGGCGTCGAGTTCGGCTTCGTCGACCTGCGCCGATCGGAGCTGCGCCGCCAATGCGCGCCGTGCGCTCTCGATCGATTGTCCGGCGAACTGATCGTTCACGCGGCGCGTCACGCCGCGGCGCCTTGCGCGGCGAGCTGTGCGGCCTGGTGCTCGGTGGTCAGCGCGTCGATCAACTCGCCCAGCGCTTCGCCCGCGATCACCTGCGGCAGCTTGTAGAGTGTCAAATTGATGCGGTGATCGGTGACGCGGCCCTGCGGGAAATTATAGGTGCGGATGCGCTCAGAGCGGTCGCCGGAGCCGACCTTCTCCTTGCGCTCGGCCGAACGCGCTGCGTCGACGCGCTGCTGCTCGGCGTCGTAGATGCGCGAGCGCAGGATGTTCATGGCGGAAGCACGATTCTTGTGCTGCGAGCGGCTGTCCTGCATCATCACCACGATGCCGGTCGGGATGTGGGTGATGCGGATCGCCGATTCGGTCTTGTTGACGTGTTGGCCGCCGGCGCCCTGCGCGCGCATGGTCTCGATGCGCAGATCGTCGTTCTTGATGTCGAAGTCGACGTCCTCGACCTCGGGCAGCACCGCGACTGTCGCAGCCGAGGTGTGGATGCGCCCCTGCGTCTCCGTGTCGGGCACGCGCTGGACGCGGTGCACGCCGGATTCGAACTTCAGCTTCGAGAACGCGCCGCGGCCCTGCACTTCCGCAATGATTTCCTTGTAGCCGCCGACGGTGCCTTCGCTCGCCGAGATCACCTCGACCTTCCAGCCCTGCAGGGCCGCGAAGCGCTCGTACATCCGGAACAAATCGCCGGCGAACAGCGAGGCCTCGTCGCCGCCGGTGCCAGCGCGGATTTCCAGCACCACGTTGCGGTCGTCCATGGCGTCCTTGGGCAGCAGCGCGACGCGGATCTTCTGGACCAGCTCTTCGATTCGAGGCGTCAGTTCGTCGCGCTCGGCTTCCGCCATGCCGCGCATCTCGGCATCCGTCGCGGGATCGGCGATCAGCGCTTCGGTATCGGCGAGCTCCTTGACGGCGGCACGATAGGCTTTGACCGCCTCGATCAGCGGCGTGAGCTCGGCGAGCTCGCGCGTGATCTGCACATAGCGCTCGGAGGCGAGCTGTCCCAGCGATTCGGCCTCGAGCGAAGCGTGATGCGCGAGCAGGACGTCCAGTTTGGCTTCGGGCAGTGACGACATCGGGTAAGTCTCAAATGGCGGAAGGAGGCGAGGTGGCGGGACGCGGGCGACGGCCCGCTACAACGCCAGACCTTCAGCCTCGGCGAATTCCGTCAGCTTCTGCCGGATCGAGACGCTGCCGGCGGGCGCATCCAGCAACGGGTTGAGCATCGCCTCGGCCCTTTTGGCATCGAGATCGATCACCATCGCCTTGACCGGGCCGAGCGCGGTCGCCGAAAGCGACAACGAGCGATAGCCCATCGCGATCAGCGCCAGCGCGCCGATCGGCTTGGAGGCCATCTCGCCGCAGAGCGACAGCGATTTCTGCGCCGCGTGGGATTTGCGGGCAATCTCGCGCAGTGCACGCAGGATCGGTGCGGACATGGTGTCGAAGCGCTCGGAGACCTTGGCGTTGCCGCGATCGACCGCGAACAGGAACTGGAACAGATCGTTGGAGCCGACCGAGATGAAATCGACCTTCTTCAGGAGCTCGTCGAGTTGATAGAGCAGCGCCGGCACCTCGACCATGGTGCCGATGTCGATGCGCTCGGGCAGCGTGTGGCCGTGCTGGCGCAGATAGGTCAGCTCGCGCTCGACCAGCGCTTTCGCCGAATCGAACTCGGCGACCTCCGAAATCATCGGGAACATGATGCGCAGCGCACGACCGCCGCCGGCGCGCAGCAGCGCGCGGATCTGGCCGCGCAGCAGCCCGGGACGGTCGAGCCCGAGCCGGATCGCGCGCCAGCCGAGCGCGGGATTCTCCTCGATCACCGCTTCCATATAAGGCAGCGCCTTGTCGCCGCCGATATCGAGGGTGCGGAAGGTCACGGGCTTCGTGCCCGCTGCATCCAGTACGGCACGATAGAGCGCGAGCTGGTCGCTGGTGCGCGGCAGGCTCTGTCCTACCATGAATTGCAGCTCGGTGCGGAACAGGCCGATCCCGGCGCTGCCGGTGTCCTCGATATGCGGCAGATCGATTGCGAGACCTGCGTTGATCATCAGCTCGACCTTCTGGCCGTCCTTGGTGATGCAAGGGCGGTCGCGCAGCGCGAGGTACTGCGCCTGTCGGCGGGCGCGGAAGCGCACGCGCTCGGCGAAGGCCGCCTCGATCTCCTGCGACGGTCGCACATAGATCGAGCCGGACGTGCCGTCGACGATGATGGCGTCGCCAGGATCGGCGATTCCAGGCGCGTTGGGTATTTCACCGACCGCGGGAATGCCGAGCGCGCGCGCCACGATCGAGACATGCGAGTTGGCGGTGCCTTCCTCAAGCACGATGCCGCGCACGCGCTTGCGGTCATAGTCGAGCAGCGCCGCCGGGCCCATCGCGCGGGCGATGACGATGGCATTGTCGGGCAATTGTTCGCGCGAAGGCGCGTGGTCCTGGCCGACCAGCTGCCGCATCAGGCGATAGCCGAGATCCTCGAGATCATGCAGCCGGTCGCGCAGATAAGGATCGGTCGAGCGCAGCATGCGCGCGCGGGTGTCGGACTGCACACGCTCGACGGCCGCTTCCGCAGTCAGGCCGGTGGCGACCGCCTCGTGCAGCTTGTGCGACCAGCCCTGGTCGTTGGCGAACATGCGGTAGGCTTCCAGCACCTCGCGGTGCTCGCCGCCCTCGGCGACGTCGCCGCGCTCCAGCATGCGGTCGAGATCCGCGCGCAGCTTGGCGAGCGCGGTATCGAGCCGCTTGATTTCCTTCGGCAGGTCCTCGGCGATATAGTCCTTGATGACGACACGCGGTTCGTGCAGCACGACGTGGCCGAGCGCGATGCCTTCCGACAGGATCGCGCCGACCTTCTGCATCGAGTGGCGCGCGGCCGGCTCCAGGCCCGGCTGGGCCAGCGCCGACAATTCGCCGGAGGCGATCAGCTCCGCCAGCACCATGGCGGTGGTCTGGAGCGCCTCGAGCTCTTCCTCGACATAGGTGCGCTTGGCGCGGTTCTGCACCACCAGCACGCCGAGCGTGTTGCCGGCGCGCAGGATCGGCACGCCGAGGAAGGAGTGGTAGATCTCTTCGCCGGTTTCGGGGCGGAACGAGAAGGCGGGATGGCTCTGTGCGTCGTTCAGATTGAGCGGCGTCGCCTCGCTGGCGACGAGGCCGACCAGGCCCTCATGGGCGCTGAGCACGGTGTGGTGAACGGCCTCGCGGTTGAGACCTTCGGTGGCGTAGAGCTCGAGCGTGTTGTCGATGCGCAGCACATAGACAGAGCACACCTCGGCCACCATGTTGGCGGCGATCAGCACCACGATCTTGTCCAGCCGCTCCTGGGCCGAGACCTGCTCCGCCATGGTTTCGCGGAGCCGTCT
>Ga0136846_1207565_pt1 | contig 11267 bp, 13 predicted proteins | sample HopSoiMetagenom2_FD_96841 | JGI IMG/M metagenome (GOLD analysis project Ga0136846, IMG submission 96841) | Grasslands soil microbial communities from Hopland, California, USA - 2 Assembly 2016 (version 4) | ecosystem: Environmental > Terrestrial > Soil > Grasslands | place: USA: Hopland... | reverse complement strand
CGAAAGCTGAGCAGGCGGGACAGCTGGAAAGTACCATCGCCGTTGTTGTCGGACACAAGCGGCAAGGGATGACATTTGGCGTCTACTCAGGTGGTCCTCTCCTTGAGCAAGCACGGCAGTGTGTGGAAGCTGTAACGTTGCCTGATTGAAGGTTCGCTAGCAGAGGATGATGTTGCCGAAGTCTGCCCCACAACCGGTTTCTAATCCCCTCTCTAAATCCCTCGCGCTCAAATCGAGATGGACTAACCACTTCTAGCTAATTTAGCTATCTATATATAGCAAGTTGAGTGCAGGCCGCGTCCATGGTTATATGCAACCGTTAGTTAGGTTGTCATCTTGGGACTTGGGGGAGCACATGACCAGAATCAACGCGCTGTCTTTGGCTGCTGGTTTGTCTTTGATTCCATCTTTGGTGTGCGGTCAGGAGGTTGTACCGCCGCCCGCGATGTTCGAGGCCAATAAGTTCAAGCTGGAGCTTTACGCCGACATGGAACCGCTGGGAGGTAATCTTAAGGCTTTTCAGCTGACTTTGAACGATGGCACAAACGGGTTTCCGGCGGGACTCTTCGTAACTAGTGGCTGGCTTGCAACCACAGAATCCGATCGACTGGTATTCATAGGGAAAGACGCTAGGCCTGAGGTCCTCCTGCACGGCTTGAGGAGCAACGAGAGCATCCTGTTCTCTAAGCACGCCAAGCACAACGGCCTCCTGGTCACCGTACCCCGTGATAATCTAATCCTGAGATTTGAAGACAAGGAAGCACTGGCCGGATTTGAAACCAATAAAGGTGATTATACCTTCATGGCGAACGTCGGCAGCTCGCCATTCGGCCCAGCAGTGCTTTCAGAAGATACAGCGGGTAATCTCTATTATTCAGACTTTTCAGCCGGCTACATTGGAAAAATCAGTCCGAACGGCGATGTGAAGAAAGACTTTGCCACGATACCGCCTCCGAAAGGAGACGTGATCCGCGTTTTCGGCGAAAAGAAGGAAATGCCTAGCCAAAACCCTGAGTATGGTGACGGGCTCTTAGTGGGTGAGTTTACAGGAGGTGAGTACCTAACAGGGCAAGGGACGATTTACAAAGTCGACTTCAACGGAAAGGTTGAGCCGTTCTCCACTGGATATGACGGCTTGGAGCTATTTGAATTCGGCCCGGGTGAGCCCTACGGGAAGGAGCTTTATGTAGCGACTATGGGCAATGACCGCCCCGGAAATGGTTTCGTTTACAAGGTAATGCCCGACGGAAGTAAAATTCCTTTCATCGTTGGGATTAGTGCCGGGGATGTGGAGTTCGATCCTGAAGGCATCCTCGGCACGAAGGATGCTATGTACGTCTCCGATGTCAGCCCGGGCTGGAAGGATGGAAAGCAAGTTCCTGCTGCGGGTAAAATATGGAAAGTTACTCCTGTCCAATGAGGCCAGTCTAGTTTGACTGAATCGCGCGGCTTTCGCTGAGACCGAGAGCAAGCTTGCGGTGCAGCACGCGGTGACAATTCGCGCACAAACATTTCAGGTCGTCCATGCTGGTTTTGTGGCTGGGCTTCATGTTCGCTACGTGAGTTCGATGGTGATGAACCTCAATGCACGCGGACCCTGCTTCTGGGCCATACTGCTCGACGGGATCAAGCTTACAGTCCTCGCAAAAGAGCCGCTTATGCTCTGCAATGAAAGCATCCCGCTTTTCTTTCGCCAAACCAGGAGCTCTTTCGCGCTTCAAGTGAGAGACGATTTTCGGGTTACCCTCAATCCAACTGAGTTCCTCTTCGGTCGGCGCAAAATTAGCCAGCTCTGACTCAATCAACTTTGGATCAGGCTTGGGGCGGGGAGCCCCCCCATTTTTCGGCACAATCCAGAGGCCAGCTTCTTGGAGCAGCTCGAAGCATATTTGACCCCATCCAGCGCTGAAGTGCCCGGGATAAGTCTCTATTCCAAGAGCTTCCTCAAGGGCCAGACCGAAGACCTTTTTGGGCGCTAGGGGAATGCCCGTATCGGTTAAAGCATCATACTCCCGAGATGGAGCAAAGTTAGGGGTATCACCGCCGTCAAGAAGCTTCCGGACTGCCTTATGTATATGGGATGGTTTCACTTTCCTCAATTCGCTCGCAGGCAGGCGAACTACATTGCCCTTGCCTTCAACGACTTCGCGGAGCCGCGCGGGTCCCGTACCAGGAGTTTCAATCAAGAGCCGCCGCCAAGCGCCATGACTGGAGCTGCCCTTGTTCATTGCGCGCACAAGTTCGTCAAACCGCGTTGGGACAGGCGACATTCGATCAAAGGAAAGTTCGCGCTGGGCAAGGTCGATTCCCTGCACTGGCTTGCTATCGAGGTAGATTCGGTAGGTGATGCGTGCGCCATCTAAACGGGACAGCAGCAATTCGAGTGCCGCCCGGTAATCGCGGTTACGATCGGTGCCGCTGCGACTGTGCAGAACGAATCCTCGCTCATGCATCTCCGCCTTAGCATTGAGCTGCGCGCCATCATCAGTAACGAGAATCAATTGGTCAGACATAAACGCGAGGTTGAACAGCAACAGCAATATTTGTCTAGCTGCCGAATGCGCCAAAGCGGTTATCTCCAGTCTGGAGGGCCTATCCGCTTCAACAAACAAGGGTCGGAATGCTCGTTACTCCTGATTACATTAGGCTTACGATGAGTTCTAAAATTCTCTTGGCAACATGCTCAAGACCGGTACCTAGAGCCTCTTCAGTCTTCTTTTTTGCCGTTCTCTGGGCAACCTCTTTGGCGAGGCGGGCAGTCTTCTTCAAGAGCCCGGGCTCGACCATCGGAGCCTTTAACACCGAAAGCGTAGTCTCCAAGATGGCTATGAGCTGCGCACGCTCGATGTCGGTCAATGCGGCCTGATCTTCAGGTAAGTTTGTCGACTTGGCTAGAAGCACGGCTTCGTCAAGCAGTTCGGAGATAGCGACGATAATTTCCTTGGCGCGTGATCCACGCTTCACATAGACCCATTGTTCTGTCCAAACTTGAATTGGCTGGGGCGGATGTGCATCGGCAATCTCTTGAATCAGATGATCTTGGTTTGCCTCCTGCTCCGGAGATGATCCGTCACTACTATGCTCACTTTCCAATCTTCGAAGGTAACTGCGAGTCCTGCCCAGCGCGGCTATCATCACGGGCGCTCTAAGATTCGCGTCAATGTTCTTCAGCTTGTTCGCCACTGAAGGGTTGATCCCGAGATTAGGGAGCACGCCGTTCATGTCGAAATCCATAAAGACAGATACCGCCTCTGGGATATACGTCATGGGCATGCGCTTATCGTGGAGGTTGGCAGCTTTCAGCCTGCTAAGGCTCCGCTCAATGCCGTCCAACATCTCGTGGATTTCTTCGAGGGAAAAGCCGGGCTCAATCAATCTGCTACCATGATGGCAATGGTTGTGGTTCTTGGGAAAGTGACATACTGGGGTTGAGTCGGCAAGGTGGCGATAGAATGGCTGCTGTTGCTAGACCCCATCACCGCCCTGCTAAGGGCTGCCGATGAAACAGACTTTAAGAAACCTGATGATGAGCTTAAGGAATGGCTTTGTGGCACTGCATTGGTGGTAGATTGCCTATCAAATCATCTCCTCCCCAGAAGCATCACAAGAAGAAAGCGCGGGGCTGCCTTGAGTCGGTCACTTTGAGATACAGCCCTAGATTCCTTCAAGCATCTTAAGGCTGTCCACCAGGCAGAGGGTGATGAGGGGTCTAAATCAGTACGGTCTTTCTCTCTGAGCCAGTCCTAGAGCTCCATAGGGGGGAGTTATTTGGCGACGGCCTTTCGATAGACTTTTCGACCACCGGAAGCGACCGGCCAACCTTTCTGGCGCTAACATTCTGCATTGTCCCGACGGCCAATTCCTTGTGGCTAGCGGCTACCATGATGCCGTCGTGCATTGGCAACGCCGCCACGCCCTTCGAGCCAAGCTCCATTAGAATGCCTACCAGGATCTCGCTTACCAGCGCCATCAACTCAAAGCCAACATTGGTGTCGAAGAGGTGAGCGATGGTGGGATGAAGAGCTGCCGCAGCCGCCTTGAACCGCTCCATGCTCCAACCTGAAGGGAGTGTCTCCTTGCTGCCGGCAGGCAACCGCCGTGCTTCAGCGTTTCGGAAGAACAAAGAGACCATCAGGGATTTGACAGCCTTGCGGTGTTCCTCCAGCCCAGGGATTGCATACAGATCGCCGCTGGGCGGCTGAAGCCCTTGGCGGCAATATGCGAGCTGAATGAACATGGAGGCGAAATCGAGGTCTACCACCGGCTCGCCATCTATCGTCAGCAAATGGCGTTGTTCTTTCGGCAGATCCTCCCAGAAGCCACCGTAGAGTCTGCCATGGCGGTCGAACCTACCGGCGTCTTCAGGCTGGTCTACACGGAACTTTCGCACGAGGTGGACGGGGCCGGTTCGCTGACCATCGAGGAGGATATCGGTATTGTTGAGGGCCGCGTTGATCACCACCATCTGGGCCCGCATCGTGTTAGCCTCCCGGCAGTCCACATAGTCGACGGGTGTCTTGTGTCCGCTCCTTCTGCTGCCTGCCCACAGCTCGATTGTCTCGCGCCCTTCGAGGTGATGAATATCGGAAAGGGATACCCCGTGGGCGGCGACGAGCTGCCGGAAGCGCGACGTTGGGGCGACGACTGTCCGACGCTCCTTGAAGGCAGCCTCTTCGACTAAAACCAGACCCGCGTTCTCGACCTCCTCAATCACCAGCCTCAGCGCATCAGTGTTGAAGTCTTTCCGGTCATAGCGGGTGAGCTTTCCGTTCCTCAAAGGCACGGCCAAGCCGGCATACTGAACGGGGCTCAAAGTTGTCACTATGAGGTTGGCCACAAGCGTCGCTGAGCAAAGCTTCCGGCGCTTTTCGGCGTCCGCTCTGTGCTTCCTTCCGGGCGTGATGATCGGAGGCGTGAGCATTTCGAAGACACATTCGGCCAATGCGATAATCTGGCAACCACCAGCGCTTAACCACGCGTCATAGTGCAGGACATACGGCAACGCCTTCTCGGCTGCCAATTTCTGGGGATGCAAGATAAGCTCCAACATGTGCGTCCCCACCCCCGCCAGTAGATCAGACGAGGATGAGGACGATTTTATTGATTAGGACGCCTTCGCGACTTGCGGATGAGATGGATGGGGTCCGTAGCGCTTTGTCCGCAGGGAAATGACTTCAGGGACGACCGCACGGGCCAGCTCATCGCATGCCTTCTCCAAGGCTTCCCCAATCTTCCTCAGGACGTGCCCGGAAGAGCGAGGATAGGCGTGGATCTGGTAGGGCCGCATGCCGCCTGTGAGGGGGTCCCAGAAATCCCACTTGCGATGCGTGCCGCTGGCGAGCCTATGGACAGCCTTTGCAGCCTGCACGATGCGGAACTCTCGGACATTGTGGCTTTTACAATCATCCGCGATGAGAGCTGAGACCCCCAGATAGATCGCGACGAGTCTCCTTGCGGGGATCTCCGCCGCCCTAAGACGTGCGAAGGCGATTCGAGCGCGACACTCAGCTGTTTGGCCCCGCAAGTTCATTGCCGCATCGACGCGCCCAGCACCTGCAAGCAGATACTCTAGCTCCCAATATGCTCCCCGATACGCGGGGTCCTGCCGGTGCTCCTTTATCCAGTGCTCCGCGCTCCTAACGTAGGGCAGCAATTCAGATCCCTTGTATGTTGGATGCCAATGGGAGCCGTGGCGTGCTTTGTGCTGGACGTGGTAGCGGCAGTGGAATTGAGCAAGGCCTTGACCTTCCGTCTTCTCCGCTAGCCGGACACATCCAGGGATCGAGCATCTTGTTTTCTGGTCAGGCGCGGATCGAAGTTTTTCAGCAAGGGCCGCCTTACGGCGACCCCGCTTTTCGATAATTTGCCTCATGATGCCACCCCAAAAGGACCGACCTTTGGGTGCTTGCGAAGCTCCGACTTAAGCTCCTTCATGTGGCGCATCTCATCGTAGCCTTGCGGCGCTCTTGCGCTGAGAACTATCTGTTTCGCCTCAACGATCTCATCGATGCGTTTGTAGGCGGCATGGTCCTCCAACAGACTACCATCACTTTTTACGTAGTCCCTCGCGCGACGCTGCTCAGCAGTCCGGCTTAGTTCTCTGACGGCGTACTGGAGCGGACTAACCAACTCCATTTCGGAGGCAACAGGCACCGCGAGCAATGCCTCTATGACCGCCAAGAAAAAAGCCTTCGTATTATCTCCTTCTATGCACTCGTTACGACTGCTCCCGCAGCCTATTACTTTGTTGCTTTCGCTCAACAGGCGACTTTCATAATCGCAATGAAAAGTACCCGGAGCCGTGTGGTGATTTGTGGCGATCACCAATCTAGTTTTGGGCGACCCATTCTGGACCGCTTTAGGGTTGAGAGCGAAACTCAAACCGCCCCCGCAGGGAGTTCATAGGTTGTAATTCCTTACAAGTTCACCGTCGATGTTAACGGCAAACATTATTTAATACCTGAGGATGCAATTTTCTAGTGGGAACTTTTCGTTCTCTCGACCGCCGACACCTCGTTGTCGCCTATCGCACTCGTTGCGTTGAGCGCGGTCGGTATCGTGTTGGGCAGTGCGATTGTATTGCATCTTTCGCCGGGGGGTTCTCTGGGCCGCCATCAGGCCTTCCTTCTCAAGAACACCACGATTGTCCGGATGGACACTACCTACGACGCGATGTCGCCTTGCGACTATGATCACGGAAACATTGGGGAGCCCTTGGAGTCAGACCAGCCGGGATTTCTTGCTGGCTTCGGACCCCAGTACTGCGCAGTGAGCGCCATGACCGTGGCGGTAGAATTGCCACCATGATAGATGTCGCGAAAAGAACAGCTCGAAAGGCGCTATAGTACGAAAACGCCGCAAGGCTCGATGCTCGTGACCTGGAATTGAGAACATGGACCTGATGGGGTCGCTAAACGACTGCAAAGCAAAGCTATGGCGGGACTATACTGATCTATCTGACGTCTTACACCGCGCAGCGGGGAACGCGGCTCGTTCTCTTGATGAGGCTATGCCGGCCCTGGCTGACCTAAGGGAACGCATCTACGAGAGCCTCAACCAAATCCTCCATGAATACTACACCGTTCGCGCCCTTGAATGGCTCTTGTCTGCGCATCCGGAGTATCAGTCGTTGGAATGGCATTGGAATCCACGAGCCACAGGCACATGGCTGGAGCCTGATCTGAGGGGAGTTACTGCGGATGAAGTGTCTGTTTCCGGTGAGGTAACCACATCCCCGCGCCCCAGCGGCGTAATAGACACTCGAATGGGGAGCACTCTCGGAAAACTGTCCCAGATGCCTGGTACCAAGTTCTATTTTGTCACGAGCCCAAAGATGGCTCAGCGAGCAAAGACAAAGATCGGCAAGGCGGGATATCCCATCGCGGTAGTAGACCTCTCCAGCTTTACGCAGCCTCTTTGATAATTCTGAAGTAGCTTGCGCGGCTAATTCCGAGCATCGCTTGTATCTCTGCGGGCGTCTTCCCGGCTTCCTTCAGGGCAAGAGCTTCGGCCGCTTGGCTACGTGCTGTTGGGGCGCGGCCTTTATATTTGCCTTCTGCCTTAGCCCTGGCGATGCCCTCCCGCTGCCTCTCCAGCATCAGCTCTCGCTCGAATTCTGCTATCGACCCCAGTAGATTCAACATGAGCTTTCCGGTGGGCGTAGAGGTGTCGAGGTTCATTGTAAGGATGCGCAGCTCAACACCCTTGTTCCTCAGCGTAGCGGTCATGGCCACGAGGTCCGCCACCGAGCGGGCAAGACGGTCGAGCTTGTTGACCACCAGCACGTCCCCCTCACGGACAAACTCAAGGGCGCGCTCAAGCTGGGGTCTTTCGTTCGCCACTGAGGAAAGCTGCTCTTGGAATATCTTTGTGCATCCCGCCGCTTGTAGGTCGCGGAGCTGAGCTTCCAGTCCCGCCTTTTGGTCGGTGGTAGAGGTACGGGCATAACCAATCATCACTGCTGGCATCGTGGCTTCCTTTTAGTCTCACACAATTCTTGGACTATGAGATACCATTGGTCTCAAAATGTCAACAGCACTTCTATGAGACTTACTGGGGCACCCAGCGCGAGACTCACAAGGGCTTGCTCTATTGAGACATCACCGTTGACTTGGCAGCGGGCGGAGGCCTAGCTTGATGAAACGTTGGAGGTGGAAATGGCCAAATTGCCCCAGGATGTGCGCCTTGATTACATCGTTAGAAACGGTCTGACGAATAAAGCCGGAGGGATACATCCGAGGCATATTCGGGAACGCTAAACAGTTCGAACGTCGGCACGGCGCATGGGTGGTTCGTCTCGGCGCGGGCGGAACCGGGCACGCTCCCAATTACCGCATCGAATTCGCGGCATCCCCGCCCAAGGCCTCACCGGAAGAACTTCGGGCGGGCATGCTGGGAGTCCAATACATTCCGGCCGTCGAAGCCCTGGCAGCCGCCAACAGAATGTACGGTGGGTCCAGTCACAAAGTTTTGCTACATGGACTGGTTGCCGAGCGATGGAGCACCGCGACGGACGATGAAGCATCTCTCCTGGCCGTCTTGCAGAAGGTGGTGGAAGATCGGCGACGCATCACGTCCCGTCATTGAAACCTTTCCGTGGCCCCCGGGCTGATTCCACAGCAGCTCTTGGGTCCCATTAAGGGGGTACGGGGGGAAACCGCGCGGTCACTGGCACGTAGATCACCGCTCGGATGCGCGACCCCTAAATCCATAGGGGCGCCCGCGAGTCTTTAAATGCGAAGCTAAAAGGCCGGCTAGTGGCAGGCGACTTGCTGGTTTTAGAGGCTGGATGCATCGAGTTCTGAACGATGACCAGAGAAAGGTGGGATTTACGAATGCCTCCACCTAGTAGTGGATCGGACCGGCCCTTCTGGTTGTTTCCCGAATCATCAATCTCAGCTATTGGTCGAGTATATCTTGGTGCGGGGGACCATCGGTGAGCGTTGAAATATTTGCATCGAACTACCGTGGGTTCAGGGACCTGCGGCTCAGCATGGACAGAAACCTTTTTCTCGTCGGTGATAACAGCTCTGGTAAAAGTTCAATCCTGCATCTCATTGGATACGTCTATTCGAGTGAACTTCTGGGTCCTCCTAAACTTGACGAACGTCACGCTTACGACCCGTTCGATTTCTTCTCTCCGTACTTCGACTATGCCGACGTGACGATAGGCTACCTCTCACGCGAAAAGAAGACATTCGGCGCTCGGGTCATAACGCTTCAGAAAGCGAAAGATTTCAATCCACCTGTGGTCAAGATTTTCACCACCATTTACGGCACAAGTCGTATCACCCTGCTTAGGAAGAGTACTGGTAGTATATGGTTTAAGGTGAGCGTCGTTAAACGAAACCTTGCGGTAAGCGATTTGGAGGCCATTCAGTCGGAGCGGACAGGGTTCAAGAAGCTCGAATTGGATGAGGATGACAATCTCGAAGAGGATGAGGGCCTAAACTCCCCGGGCTTGCCCTACACCATAATGCGGCAGTTCAACGTGGACGAAGAAACCGCAGGCCGAATTGTCAGAGGGTCCGGGATGGGCTTTTTGCCTAGCGCTATTCACAGCGGCCCGCTGCGCGGGCTCCCCGCGCGCTTCTACACCTTTGAGCGCAAATATAAGACCACTGGCGCCCATTTTGCCTCCATGTGGCACGACATGCAGAAAGACAATAATGCTGAGGCGCTCCAAATCGTCCGCCAATTCGGCCGTGAAAGTTTGTTATTTGAAGACCTGAATGTGGAACGGGTGTCGAAGAAGATACCCAATTCGCCGCTTATTGTCACGGTTAAGAAACGCGGCAAAGAATTTCTGCTTAATCAGGTCGGTGTAGGCATCTCGCAGGTAATACCCGTGATCATTGAGTCGGTCTTTACTAGGCAGACTTCTACGAATGTTGTGATGCTTCTTCAGCAGCCAGAGCTGCACCTTCATCCAATCGCACAGGCGGCGCTAGGTGAATTCCTCTTCAAGATGTCGGAAAGCGGTCTTCGCTACGTCGTCGAGACGCATAGTGATTTCCTGATTGATCGCTTTAGATCGAACATTCGAGAGCGAGAAAGCACCGTTGGGGCAACTATCTTGTTCTGTGAGAACCGAGAAGATGGCAACTACTGCCACCCAATCGGTGTCAACTCTCGTGGCGAACTAGAAAACCCACCCGACAATTACAAAGATTTTTTCGTCAATGAGCTCATGAGGACCATGTTCTAGCATGGCGACCGTATTGCTCGATGTTTCCGCAAGCTCTAAAGAATGGTTCAAGGACGCCCTAGACGAGATGTCGAAGGCAAAGAACGTCAAGTTCCTTTACACCGACCAGCCCAAGTATCGCAACGAGATCGCGCGGGTGTTCGCGCTGGCGCAGTTTCTAAAGCTGATGGCCCAGAAGGGGCGCAGGGTGGATGTCGATGCCCGCGAGTGCCAGGAATACATTGACAACCTAGAGAGAAATCCGAAGTGGACTGGCTCCGGTGCTTGTGATGACCCCCATCTGTTCGCGATGGTGGCTCTTAAGCCAACGAGGTATATCTTTACCGACGAGCACCGAATATCCAAATGCCGTGGCTGCATGGTCGCGACACATGCCCAAATGTGCGCCTTCAAGGCTATTCGCACACAGGCCGTGTACAAGAAGCATCGAAGCAGGATCTTCAAGGCGTGACACATTCCAAGGTTTTGCCGTGCTAGCTGCCTCAATGATCATATGCGCCTCGCTAACCATGTGGACGGCGACACGGTGTGGTGCGCTGGGTAGCTCATGCGGCTGCTTGGTGGGGGCATACCGTTCGTCTGGGGGATAGACACCCCGTGATGTGCAGCTACGCGAAGTGCCTCATGGAACGCAAGCTAGCACTGATAACCAAAGGGCGGCTCAAGGACCTCTTGGAGGAGCGCGGCCTGCGGATCGAAATCAAGGGGATCGACAAGACCCCGGCTCATCGGGCTCAACGTTGGAGCATCAAATAGTACGAGTTGAGCAACCCAGCACAGCCCATTCCTACCTCTATCATCGTAGAGCGCTGCCATTGGGTACCATTTGGGTTGGCAAAAAGCCCCGAAATCATCTCCTGCAACGCTGGCCTGCCATGCTGGAAGATGCCCAGCGCGGTCGCCAACATAAACTGTTTGGTGTCGGGCTTCGGGGCAGTTTCGGCGGTGGATAGAAGCTTCAAGTTCTCAGTGGTGAAGCCAAAGCCGAGAAACACCAGATGCCGACAATTGGTCATTGCTGAATGTATGCGGCTCAGAGTCTCCCCCTCTTCCACCCGCT
>Ga0136846_1243865_pt1 | contig 11268 bp, 9 predicted proteins | sample HopSoiMetagenom2_FD_96841 | JGI IMG/M metagenome (GOLD analysis project Ga0136846, IMG submission 96841) | Grasslands soil microbial communities from Hopland, California, USA - 2 Assembly 2016 (version 4) | ecosystem: Environmental > Terrestrial > Soil > Grasslands | place: USA: Hopland... | reverse complement strand
TCGATGACCAGCAGCGCCGGCGGCTCGCCGTCCTGCATGGTCGTGAGGATGTCGCGGACCGACGTCGCCGCCGCGAGCTGCACCGGCGCCCTGCCAAGGCCAAGCCGAATCGCGCGCAGCCGCACCTGCTCGGCCGATTCCTCGCCCGAGACATAGACGACCTTGTTGCCCTCGCTCGCCAGCCGTGCCGCGACCTGGAGCAGCAGGGTGGACTTGCCGATGCCTGGATCGCCGCCGACCAGCATCGCCGATCCTGCGACGATGCCGCCGCCGATCGCCCGGTCAAACTCGGCAAGCCCGCTCGGCAGCCGCTCCGGCAGAGCCGCAGGAGTCTCGAGCCCGACCAGCGGGATCACCCGCCCGCCGCCTTGCAAATTGTGCTTCGCGGCGAAGATGCTCGATACCTCGGCGCTTTCCTGCACCAGCGTATTCCACTCGGCGCAGTCGGGGCACTGGCCCTGCCACCGGTGCTGAACCGACCCGCAGGCCTGGCACGTGTATCGCGATTTCACCTTCGCCATTCCGGAACAATACACGAACATGATCTCTGCGAAAGCCGGGAATCGAAGGTGAGGGAGCTCAAAACTAAACCGTCATCCCGACCCGCTTCCGCTGGCATAACAGCTTGAGTATGCGGGTACCGATGTCCGACACCTTGCTTCCTCCGATTGGCCTGCTGCTGATGGTAGCCTGCCTTATTGCGATGCTCTCGCGGCGCCTCGGGATGCCCTATATCGTAGGCCTCGTCGTCGCAGGCTTTCTAATCGCGCTGCTGCCCCTCGCGCCGCAATTGCCGCTGTCGCGCGGGCTCATCTTCAACATATTCCTCCCGCCCCTGGTCTTCGAAGCGGCGCTTCAACTGGACTGGCGCCGCTTTCGCCACGAGCTTCCGCTGACCCTTACGCTCGCCTTCTTCGGCGTCGGCATCGCGGCCGTGGTGGTCGCGGTGGGGATGCACGCAATTATCGGCTGGAGCTGGATCGGCGCAGCGCTGTTCGGAGTGTTGATCGCGGCGACCGACCCGGTCTCGGTGATCGCCTCTTTCAGGGAAATGGGCTGCACACCGCGCGTGTCGATGGTCGTCGAATCCGAAAGCCTCTTGAATGACGGCGTAGCGGCCGTCGGGTTCGCAGTCCTGACGGCAGTCGCCATCGGCGCGACTCCAAATGCTGGAACCGTCGTTCCGGCATTCCTGTGGACTCTGGGCGGCGGAGTCATCATCGGTACGGCCGTCAGCGTGATCATCCTGTTCGTCCTCGGCAGCACTGACGATCCGCTTGTCGAGATTACGCTGACGACGATCGCCGCCTACGGTTCATTCCTCCTCGCGGAGCGGTTTCACGCGTCGGGCATCATCAGCGCGCTTGCGGCAGGCCTCTTGGGCGGCAGCTTCAGCACGCGCGTACTGACGCTTGCGGGACGCGAGCGCGTGCACTCGGCCTGGGAATATTTCGCGTTCCTCGCCAACAGCTTCGTCTTCATCCTCATCGGCATGAACCTCGCCGGGCAGCCGCGCGGCGCTTTTGGATCGGCTGCCGCGGGTGTTGCGATTGGATTGGTTCTCGCCGGACGCGCTCTGTCGATCTATCCGCTGGCGGCGCTTTTCCACCGGTCGCGCTGGCGCCTGCCGGCGTCTTTCCAGCATATCTTGTTCTGGGGGGGAATGCGCGGTGCGCTCGCCCTTGCCCTGGCACTGGCCGTCCCGGCCACCGTTCCGGAGCGAAGCGCGATCATTGTCACCGCGTTCGTCGTCGTCGCTTTCTCGATCCTCGTCCAGGGCCTGACCATGCCGGTGCTGATCCGGCATTTCCGCCTGGGCGCCGTGGCGAACGAGGGGCCGGTTGCCGCTGAGCCCGCGCATCCCTAGCTAGCCGCGGGTGAGCTTCCTCCCCGAACCCCTTCGAATCTCCGCTTTTCGATATTATTGGCTTGCGCGGCTGACCGCCACAATCGGCCAGATGGCGATGGTGATCGTTATCGGCTGGCAAGTTTACGACATCGCCCGCCATACCATGGGTCTCAAGGAGGCGGCGCTTCGGCTCGGGGTCATCGGGTTGGTTCAATTCATCCCGTTATTCCTGCTGACGCTGGTGACGGGCTGGGCCGCCGACAGGGTCGACCGGCGATGGATTTCACGAGCATCGGTGGCTCTGGAACTGGGGTGCGCGGCCGCACTGGCCTGGTTTGCGTGGCATCACACGACAACGCTTGAGATCCTCTACGTCGTCGCCGCGCTGCTCGGAGTTGCGCGGGCCTTCGCCGGACCGGCGCTCGGAGCCCTGGCGCCCAATCTCGTTCCGCGCGAAATCCTGCCGCGCGCCATCGCCCTCTCCTCGATCGCCTGGCAGAGCGGTGCCATCGCTGGACCAGCGCTTGGCGGCTACCTCTACGCAGCAGCCCCCTTCGCTCCATATGCCGCGAGCACGATGCTGTTCGCGATCGCGCTAGGCGGTCTGCTGGCCATTCCTCCAGTAGCTCGGACGGGGCTCGCTCGCGGGCCCAACCCTTGGGCGCAAATGGTCGAGGGCCTCCGCTACGTCCGCCACAATCGGCTGGTGCTTGGTGCGATCAGCCTCGACCTCTTCGCGGTCCTGCTCGGCGGCGCCACGGCGATGCTGCCGGTGTTCGCCCGCGACGTGCTCCACGCCGGCCCGGAAGGACTCGGCCATTTGCGCGCGGCGCCTGCGGTCGGCGCGACCTTGACCGCACTGTTCTTCTCAGTCCGGCCCTTGAAGCACAATGTCGGGACCAAGATGCTCGCCGCGGTCGGCGTATTCGGCGCGGCGACGATTATATTCGGCTTCTCGCGCTTCATGCCCCTCTCGCTCTTCTGCCTAGCCCTGCTCGGCTCGGCGGACATGTTTTCCGTCTACGTCCGGCAATCCTTGATCCAGCTCTACACGCCGGACCAGATGCGTGGGCGGGTCGGCGCGGTCTCCTCGCTCTTCATTTCCGCCTCCAATGAGCTCGGCGAAGCGGAGTCCGGTTTTCTCGGTGCCGTGATCGGTCCTGTGCCGGCAGTCATCGCTGGCGGCGTCGGTGCAATATTCGTGGTCGTGCTCTGGGCATGGTGGTTCCCCGAATTGCGCCTTGCAAAAACCTTCGACCCACCCGATTTGCGCAGCGCACAATTAGAGGAGCAAGCTGGATGAAAGCCGCCAATATCCTCGAGACGATCGGCAATACGCCGCATGTGCGTATCAACCGCCTGTTCGGCGACAAGGCCGAAGTCTGGATCAAGCAGGAGCGCGCCAATCCAGGCGGGTCGATCAAGGACCGCATTGCTCTTTCGATGGTCGAGGATGCGGAACGCACGGGCAAGCTCAAGCCTGGTGGAACGATCGTCGAGCCGACCTCAGGCAATACCGGGATCGGCCTTGCCATGGTCGCGGCGGTCAAGGGCTATAAGCTGATCCTCGTGATGCCCGACAGCATGAGCATCGAGCGGCGGCGGCTGATGCTAGCTTACGGTGCGACCTTCGACCTGACGCCTCGCGAGAAGGGCATGAAGGGCTCCATTGCCCGGGCCGAGGAGATCGTCGCCTCGACGCCGAATTCCTGGATGCCGCAGCAATTCGAGAATCCGGCGAACCTCGAAGTTCACCGCCGCACGACCGCCCAAGAAATTCTGCGCGATTTCGGCGACAATCCGCCGGACGCGATCATCACCGGAGTCGGCACCGGTGGGCACATCACGGCCTGCGCCGAAGTGCTGAAGCCTCAGTGGCCGAACCTGAAGGTTTTCGCGGTCGAGCCAACACTGTCGCCGGTGCTTTCGGGTGGCGACCCGGGCCCACACCCGATCCAGGGCATCGGTGCCGGCTTCATTCCGGCAATCATGGACACCAGTGTGCTCGACGGTGTGATCCAGGTCGAACCGGCCGATGCCAAGGAGATGGCGCGGCGAGCGGCTCGCGAGGAAGGCATGCTCGTTGGAATCTCATCCGGCGCGACGCTCGCGGCCATCAAGCAGAAGCTTCCAGAACTCAGCGAAAAGGCGCGCGTCCTCGGCTTCAATTATGACACGGGCGAGCGTTATCTTTCGGTTGCGGATTTCCTTCCCGAAGAGGCTTAAGCACACGCTAACCCTCTTCATTGGCGCGGCAGTTAACTCCCTGCGTTAAAGTCCACTTTCTGGCGCGTCGGCCGATTTCAAGACATCGGCCAGCCAGCGGGGAAGTGGAATGCGCAGGTCGCGGTTTGCCGCAACAATTGAAACGAATGAAGTCCGGGACCGGGCGTCGATCAGTGACGCCCTGTGGTTTGACGTTTCACGACCCGAAACAGCCGACGAGGAAGCGCTAACCGACTGGCGCCTGGCCGGCCTTCAGCACGCGCCAATCATCCTCGGCATCACGCACCTATTGGTCACAATCACATCGACAATCCTGTCGATGCGGCACAACTATTCCTCGCTAAGTGACAATCCGCTGATCCCGGCCGCACTGGTAATCGCCCTGGATGCGGCCACGGCAACCGCGATCATGATGCGCGAGCGCCTGGGTCTAGCTTCGCACACGGTCATGAGGGCATTGGCGGTCTATCTCGTCTTCGCAAGCCTCCTGTGGACGTGGTATGGAGTGACGGTCGCCGACGATACTTTCGTCACGCCCATTGCCGCCGCGCCAATCGCGATGGCAACCGGTATTGCACTCAGGACAATCGTTTCGATCAGCTCGCCCCCGCTAGTGCTCGCCAATGGGCTGGTCTCCATCCTCGCGGCCGCCGTACTCGCCAACTCTCCACTGATCACTGCCGGTGTCGCGATCCTGTCGGCGGTGCTGTTCGCTTACAGTACGGCCGGCGCGCGCAGCTTCATCGAGGCGGGCCGAAAACGGCTCCGGCTCGAGGCCCACGCGCGCAAATCGCAGCATTTCGTCGACGAGTTCGAAAACAGCGGCCGCGGCTGGTTCTGGGAAACCGATTCGCTCGGCACCCTCTCCTACGTCTCGCGCCAGCTTGCCGACGATTTCCAGTGCGAGCCGGAAGAGCTGCTTGGACGGCAATTCACCGACCTTCTGTCGGTGGATCAGAATTCGGAGACGATGGAGGAGCGCAAAACGCTCGGCTTTCACCTGTCGGCGCGCTTTCCATTCTCCGACGTCGTCGTCAGCCCGGCGAGCGAAGAAGACGTCCACTGGTCGCTCTCGGGCAACCCGATCTTCGACGAACGCGGTCGCTTCCTCGGCTTCCGCGGCATCGGCACCGATCTCACCGAACAGCGCAAATCGGAACGCGAAATCTCGCGGCTCGCACGATTTGATTCGCTGACCAGCCTGCCAAATCGCGCGATGATGCGGCAGACGCTCGATGAAGCGTTGCGCAACGCCACGCACCGCCAGCGAGGCTGCGCCTTGTTCATGATCGATCTCGATCGTTTCAAGAACGTCAACGATACGCTCGGCCACCCGATCGGTGACGCGCTGCTTCGCCAGGTCGCGGACCGCCTGACCTCGGTGATGGGCAACCATGGCAAGGTCGGACGACTGGGCGGCGACGAATTCCAGGCCGTGCTTCCCGGCGCGGTCGACATCGGGCTTCTCGAATCCCTAGCCCGAACGCTTATCGAGCAGGTCTCGAGGCCGTACCAGATCGAAGGGAACAAAGTGACGATCGGCGCCTCCGTCGGGATCGCGATCGGCGACCCCGGCCGCGCCAGCGCCGACGCATTGGTCCGCAATGCCGACCTCGCGCTTTATGCGGCGAAGGGCGCGGGCCGAGGAAAGCACCGAATCTATGAGCCCTCGATGCACAGCGAAGCCGCTGAGCGGCAGCTGCTCGAAAACGATCTCCGCCAGGCGATCGAGCGCGGTGAGTTGTCAGTCCATTACCAGCCGATTGTCCGCACCGCCGGCGAAGAGATCTCCGGGTTCGAGTCCCTCGTCCGATGGAATCACCCGGTCCGAGGGTCCATCTCCCCGTCCAAGTTCATCCCGCTGGCGGAGGAAGCCGGCCTAATCGGCAAGATCGGCGAATGGGTGCTGCGCACCGCGCTCGAGGAGGCGGCGCAGTGGCCCGATCACGTCCGGGTCGCCGTCAACCTGTCCCCGCTGCAATTCAACGATCCGAACGTCGCGACCATGGTTGGCAAGCATCTGGCCGAGACCAGCGTCCGCGCCGAGCGGCTAGAGCTCGAAATCACCGAAGGCGTGTTCCTTGCGGAAGGCGATTCGACCGACGAGACATTCGCCAATTTAAAGAAGCTCGGCGTGCGCCTTTCACTCGACGATTTCGGGACTGGATACAGTTCGCTCGGCTATTTGAAGAAAGCGCCGTTCGACAAGATCAAGATCGACCAAAGCTTCGTTCGCGGCGCAGCATCCAGCACCAACCGCAACGCGGCGATCATTCGGGCGATCGTCACGCTCGCAGAGACGCTGGACATGGATACCTGCGCCGAAGGCGTCGAGACCCACGACGATCTCCAGCTCATTCGAGAGCTTGGAGTCAGCATGGTCCAAGGTTACATCTTCGGGAAACCGAGTCCGGCGGAAACGGCACGCGAACTTGCAAACAGCGTGACCGTCGAGGCCGACGGGTTTGCCTGCATCCGCGAGCCGCGCCACCGCCTGATGCGCCGCGCAGTTACCGCGATCGACGGCGAGCAGATCGAGGTGAAGCTTCGCAATATTTCGTCGATGGGCGCGCTGGTCGAGTGCCCGCTGCCGGTTTCACCAGGCACTGAGCTCGCGATGGACATCGTTGGCGTCGGTCCGGTGCGCGGCGTCGTGCGGTGGGCGCAGGCCGGCCAATTCGGCCTGCAATTTACCGGTCAGTTCGACCTCGCCCGTCTCGCCCCCAAGAAGGAACCACCAAGCGCGGTCAGGACACTTCGACCGACCTACATGGACCAACGCGAGGCGAGCTAGCTTCCTTAGAGTCTCGCGAGCTGACGGGCCTGGGCGCGGTCCTTCCCGTAGAAATCGTCGAAGTATACGATCGATGTGCCACTTGGCACAGCGGTCAGATAGGTGATGTAGACCGGCACGGGCTCGGGCAGATTGACCTTCTGTTCGGGCCTCGCTCCCTTCGGGCTCGGGGGACGACCGTTAAACAGCCAGCGCGCAAATCGCGGCGCGTCTTCGAGGCGGACGCAGCCGTTGCTCTCGAGTCTCGCGGCGTCCTCGATCTTCTCCCTTTCGGGCGTGTCGTGGAGCCAGATACCCTGCGGATTCGGGAACATGAATTTCATCCGCCCCATCGAGTTCGCGGGCCCGGGCCGCTGTCGAAGGTTCACCTTCACACGGCCGGCGGCGACGGCCTTCCAGTCCACGGACATCGGGTTGAGGACGTGAGCATTCTCTCCGAACTGGTCGACGAGGTCGTAGCCCCTCTTTGTGAAATAGGCGCGCCCCTCCTTAAGGATGGTTGGAGCAAGCTTACGCGACGTGATGTCGGGCGGCGAATTCCAATAAGGATTGAGCGCGATGTAACGGATGAACGCGTTCATCATCGGCGTCTGGGCAATCGGATCGGGACGCCCGGCGACGACGCGCATCGAGTCCACGACTTGCCCGTTCTCATACATGTAGAGCCGCGCGGCGGGCGGATTGACGATCACGTAGCGACTGCCTCCCGCAGGGAGCGCGCGCGCGCGCTCGAGATTGAGCTGAAGCAGCCGGAACTCCGCCATGTTGCGGTAGATGCGGCTGGCCATCGCCTGCCGGAGCTTCGCATAGATCGGATTCATCCAGCGCATTTGCTGGACATAATCGCTGAGCGACGGCGCCCGTGCCGCGCTCGTCAGGATGTCGACGCCCGATGGGGCTTCTGGCTTTAGCTCCTTATCGACATAGATGATGCCGACACCGGGATCGTGCTTGGTGTCGCGCACGTAAGTGACGAAGGCACTGCTCAGCATTGCTTCGGCGCGCTGGACCGCTGCTGGGCTCCCGCTCCGTGCATCATCCAAAGCGCGCGACAAGGCGCGGACATTGTATCGGCGTGGATTGATATTGTCGGCCTGCGCGCTGGCTAGGAGCTGGACGAACTGCGGAGCGGCGTTGCCCGCATTCGGAGCGAGCCACAGCGGCGCGCCCCCGCGCGACCGGTAAAAAGCGGCAATGTCGCCGTCGAAGGCAGGCGCTTTGGGCGCTGCAACCGCCGGCGCCGAACCGAGCGTGACAGGAGCGACTATCGAAACCGCAGCCACGACTCCGGCCGCCGCGACGATCCTACCAAGCGGCCGAACGCCGCCGAAATCTCTGTTCATTTCTATCCTTTGTCCCTGATCCGCGCGACGGAGCCGAAGCGTCGACGCCCTCAACGCATGAATACCGGTTCGGTTTAGCAGGCCGATCGCTGACTCTTGGCTGAACCCTTCGCACAAGAAAAGAGCGCCGGCGTGAACCGGCGCTCTTCCTTGTTCAATCAATCCCTGAGCTGGCTAGTAGCGGCGATTGATGCTCACATTGTAGACGGCACCGTTGGGGGCGACGTCGCAGCGGAAGCTCAAGTCCGCCGCATTCGCATAACCGTAGCCTGCCGCGCCATAAGCGCCAACGCCGTAAGGCCCATAGCCATTCATGGCATAGCGGCCACTGCTGGCCAGGCCGCGAACACGGACCGTGCCGTTGCTGCGCGGGCTCGCCTGGGTCACCGACACGACGCGGCCGGTGGTGTTGGTGCCAAGTACGGCACCGAGGATTCCGCCGATGCTCGTCCGATTATAGAGCCGGTTCTGCACGGCGGCGCTACACTGCGAAGCCGCAACGTTGGTGTTCATTCCGTAAGCGTACTGCTGACCGTAGCCGTAGGGCTGCGCGTAAGGCTGCGCATAGCCGTAACCATAATATTGGGCCGACACAGGAGCAGCGGCCGCGATCGCGGCAATGCCCGTGCCCAGGCCAAGGATTTTGTTCATCATCGACATGACTCAGTACCTCCGTCAGATGAATGGAGTCGTGCCGATAAAACGTCCGGCGCACTGTCGTTGGCTCGACATTCGTCCCGCAGAGCCATCGAGTCGTCGCGGGAAGGTGAACCCCCGCTAAATACAAAAAAGGGCGGCCCCGCGGCTGAAAACCGCGGAAGCCACCCCTTCGTGACCTAAAGCTTACTGGTAGACGGCGGTCAGGTTGAAGTTGCCCGTATACAAGCCGTTCGCCTGAGCCGCAGCAATTTGGAAGTTGCCGCCGACATAAGCCGTGAACTGACCGGTGCCACCGATCGTGCGAGTGCCGCCGGCGCTATCCAGCGTCATGCTGTTGATCGTTAGGTTGACGCCGCTGCCATTGGTCAGCACGTTGCCCGCGGGCGGCGTAAGCGTGAGCACCACAATGTTGCCCGGAACTCCGAAGCCATCGAAGCGGGCGCGCGAGAAGGCGCCCGGCATCAGAGTGACGCCGCCGGTCGCTGTTTGGGCGTTATTGTTCGGATTGATGTTGACCGTACCCGCAACGGTGTTGCTGCCGGCCACGGTACCGAAATCGAGGTCGTCGATCTTGCTCAGCGTCAACGACTGAAGGACGATGCCGCGGGCTTCCGCCGGCTCCGTCGTGGTGGCCTGCTGGGCGACGGCAGGCGTCGCGGCAACAAGCGTGGCGGCAACCGCCGCCAGAGTGATATTGAAGCGCATCTTGGTTCCCCACATTGAAAAGTTCGAGGCGGCCCTAATGCGCTCTCGCCCGTTCACGCCGATTGAAGGCTTGTGGTTCGCCGGGAATTAACCGTGCTTGTCAGCGATTAAGGACGGTCCGCGCTCTTCGCGCGCTACGCCTGGCAGCCTCAGGCTGCGTCGATGAGGCGGATCTGCGCGCGGCGCTGTTCGGCATCAAGCTTCGCCACCCGCGCACCATAGCTGCGGAGGAGCTCGAGATGGACCTCCCGCACTCTCGGCAGCCTTGCCGCCTCTGCCGCTGCCGTTTCTTCGGCGATCCGGCGCCGATAATAAATCAGGTCCGCTTCCATTGCCGCTACCCCCGAACGCAACGCCTCACCCCCGAGTCGCTGAACCAGATTTATCCACATATCAGTTGTGGGCCCGTTAACTGACTCACTTAGGTCAAGTCGTTGAAATCAAGGCGAGCGTCGGGCTTGACGTTAACCGGCAACTCCGCAACCTCGGAAACACCCAACCGCGCCGCGCCGGCTGATGGTGCCGCCGTGATCCATGAATTACACATCGTCGTTCCGGTCGAGCTCGGAAACCAAGACTGATAAGCCGTTGGTAATTCCGCCGCGTCCACAGCGGAACCTCCGATGGGGAGGGTTGAGTTCTGCAACCGCATGTCATCCGTTTGATCGCGATCGGCGTCGCGCTTACCTGTGCCGCCTGCGATGCCGAACATGGGAAGGCGCAACAAGCGTCAATAACCGTGCGACTGCCGCCCCGGCGATTTGCGACGCCTGCGCCGGGGTTCTCCAAGGATCTCGAAGGAGGTCGTGAAGTTCTTCCTGTGCGTCGAGCCGATCGGAACGATCCTGCGTAACATACGTTAACGTGCGAGCCCTTGGATCAGGAATATTTCGGTGTCGAAACAAGACAATAATTCAGAATTCCGTCAGCTCGAGCGGATCAACGCGGAGTTGAGCGCGAGTCTCAACAGCTGCCGCGCCATCCTGCGCGACTGCAAGCAGAAGCTCGCGGCCAATTCGAACGACGTTGAAGAAAGTCGCGACGACCAACTCGCCTGACTAAAACGCCTCTGCCGGAAGCCTCATAAGAGTTTCCGCGCCTGCTTCAATCTTCTTCCTGAGTGCCATCGAAAGCGGAAGCTCGCGCGTCGCATAGAAGCGCGCGGTGACCAGCTTCGCCTCGTGAAATGCGCGATCCTCCGCACCCTCGTCGAGCGCGCGTTGGCTGGCCGCCGCCATCTTGAGCCACATCCACCCGAGCGCGATGAGGCCCATGAGGTCCATGTAGGCGTAAGCGCCGGCCCCGGCATTGTCCGGGTCGGCCTTGCCGTTCTGCGCGAGCCACATCGTCGCCGCTTGGAGATCGCCAAGCGCGGGCTCGAGCGCTGCGCCGACGCCCGCCGGATCGCCGCTCCGCGTGGCCGCTGAAATCTCACCCCCAACCAACTGCAGGAAACTGCGAACCGCTCGGCCGCCGTCCTTCGGAAGCTTGCGGCCGACGAGGTCCATCGCCTGGATGCCGTTGGTGCCCTCGTAAATCTGCGTAATTCGCGCGTCGCGAACGAACTGCTCCATCCCATGCTCGCGGATATAGCCGTGGCCGCCAAACACCTGCTGCGCCTCGATCGCGGTTTTGAACCCCTTGTCGGTCAGATAGCCTTTGATGACCGGCGTGATCAGTCCGAGAATGGC
>Ga0136846_1227354_pt1 | contig 11268 bp, 6 predicted proteins | sample HopSoiMetagenom2_FD_96841 | JGI IMG/M metagenome (GOLD analysis project Ga0136846, IMG submission 96841) | Grasslands soil microbial communities from Hopland, California, USA - 2 Assembly 2016 (version 4) | ecosystem: Environmental > Terrestrial > Soil > Grasslands | place: USA: Hopland... | reverse complement strand
TTCAGCGACCAGCCGCTGGATATCGTGGATTATGGTCGCCGCTTCACGGTTGGTCTTCACTTCAAATACTGAGGCTGGGGACATAGAGGGAAAGGGCCATCCCCCTGGCGGCCCTTTCTTTTTTTGACCTGTCGGCGCTAAAGTCTGGGCCGCAGGGAGAGCGCACGCGGTAATGGTTCGGCCTATCCAGAATATCGTCATCGTTGGCGGCGGCACGGCCGGCTGGCTGACCGCCGGGGTGATTGCGGCGCGCCACCAGGGCCGTATCCAGCAAGGCAATTTTTCCGTCACCCTGATTGAATCGCCCAACGTCCCTATCATCGGGGTGGGCGAGGGGACCTGGCCTACCTTGCGCACCACCCTGGAAAAGATGGGTGTGTCGGAGACGGACCTGTTCCGTCATTGCGATGCCGCCTTCAAGCAGGGCGCACGCTTTGCCCGCTGGACCACGGGCGCAGACGATGACGGCTATTACCATCCCTTGATGCTGCCGCAAGGATTCACCCAGGTGAATCTGGTGCCGCATTGGCTGGAGAGCGAACAAGGGCGCAGTTTCTGCGACGCCGTCACCCCGCAAGGCGCCTTGTGCGACGAAGGTCTGGCGCCCAAGACCATCACCACACCGGAATATCAGGCGGTGGCGAACTATGCCTATCACCTGGATGCCGGAAAATTCGCGCCCTTTATCCAGAAACACTGCACCACGAAGCTGGGTGTTCGCCATCTTCTGGCGGATGTGCAGACGGTGAATCTTGCCGAGAATGGCGACATCAAGAGCCTGACCACCGAACAGGCCGGCGAGATCGCCGGTGATCTGTTCGTGGATTGCACCGGCTTTCGGTCACTGTTGCTGGGCAATGCGCTGGGGGTGGGCTTCAAAGAATGCAAGGACGTCTTGTTCTGCGACACCGCCATGGCCATGCAGGTGCCTTATGAGACGCCGGAATCGCCGATGGCCTCGCACACCATTTCCACCGCGCATTCTGCGGGCTGGACCTGGGATATCGGTCTGCCGACCCGCCGCGGCATCGGCTATGTCTATTCCAGCCATCACATCAGTGACGAGGATGCGGAAGCCGAGCTGCGCCATTATATTGGCCCCCAGGCCAAGGGGCTGACCCCGCGAAAAATCCCCATCCGCTCCGGCCATCGCGAGACTTTTTGGAAGAACAATTGCGTCGCAATCGGCTTGGCGGCGGGATTCCTGGAGCCGCTGGAATCCTCGGCCATTGTGCTGGTGGAGCTTTCCGCCAAGCTGATCGCCGAACAGATGCCGGCCAACCGCGATGTGATGGATATCGTCGCCGCCCGCTTCAACGATGTGAACCACTATCGCTGGGGCCGCATCATCGATTTCCTGAAGCTGCACTATGTCCTGACCAAGCGGCCGGAGAAATTCTGGCAAGACAATACCGATCCGGCGAGCGTGCCCGACCGGCTCAAGAACCTGCTGCATTTGTGGAAATACCAGCCGCCCTGGTTCTTCGACGAGTTCGACCGCATCGAGGAGGTTTTTCCCGCCGCCAGCTACCAATACGTGCTGTATGGCATGGGGTTCAAAACCGAAGTGATGCCCGGCGACAATAGCGGCACCCGCTCCACCGCGATCGGCTATATGAATGAAAACACCGCCATGACCAGGAAATTGCGCACCCAACTGCCCAAGAACCGCGACCTGGTAAAGAAGATCCACGAATACGGGCTGCAGGCCATCTGATATGCCCAACATCGTTCTTTTGAACAGCCAAACACATCGAACGCTTTGCGTTCAGGCGGGCGCGTCTGCGCGCTACGGCGACAATCAGCGCTTTGTGCCCGTGATCATGGGGGAGTTCCCGCACCTGGCGGTGCATTATCCCATCCTTCTGACCAAGGATCAGGATACTGGACAATTTTTCGCCGGCGCCATGCTGGGATTCGATGAGGGCGAGAACCTGTTCCTGGATGCGCGCGGCATGGAAACTTATCGCCCGCTCAATCTGCAACGCGGACCCTTTTTCACCGCGGGCGATGACCTCGCCATCGATCTCGACAGTCCGCGCATCGACGAGGCCGGCAGGCCGCTGTTCACCGAGAGCGGGGAACCCACGCAATATCTTCAGAGCATCATGGCGCTGTTTCGTGACCTCAAGCCCGGCCTGGCGGTGACCAAGAATTTCGTTCAGACCTTGAGCAGCCTGAAGCTGATCGAGCCGATCGACATAGACCTTGCCTTCGACGATGGCAGCAAGCGCAGCCTCACCGGGCTTTACACCATCAATCAGAATGCGCTCCGTGCCTTGCCCGACGCCGACGTGATTGACTTGTTCCGGCGTGACTATCTGCAGGTGATCTATCTGATGATTGTTTCGTTGAAACAGGTGCCTGTGCTCGCGCGGCGTAAGAATAATGCTTTGCTCAAGGCCACCGCCGCGCTCCAGGGCGCATGACGCCGGTCTGCGAAATCTCCGGCTCCCTCAGTGCGGAAAGCTTTCTGCGCGAGGTGGTTCTGCCATGCCGTCCGATTGTCCTGCGCGGCCTGGTCAAGGATTGGCCGGCGGTCAAAGCGTCCGCATCTGCTGCCAATGTCCGCGATTATGTCAAGCGTTTCGATGCCGGGCTGGAAATGCAAGCCTTCATCGGAGAGCCCCGCATCGCCGGAAAATATTATTATGCCGACGATCTCAAGGGATTCAATTTCGAGCGACGCACGATGCGACTGGGCCCCGCGCTCGACAAGATGATCGCGAGCCTGGACGTGGCGGGCGCGCCTTCGCTTTACGCCGGATCCTTGCCGGTGAAGGATTATCTGCCCGGTTTTGCCGCCGAAAATCCCATGCCGCTATTGCCGGCGTCAGTAGGGCCGCGCATCTGGCTCGGCCATGCCTCGAATGTCTCGGCGCACTACGATACCATGGACAACCTGGCCTGCGTGGTAGCCGGCCACAGGCGATTCACCCTTTATGCGCCCGAACGGATCGGCCGCCTCTATGTGGGGCCGATCGACAACACCATGGCAGGTCAGCCGGTGAGTCTGGCGGCCTCCTCGCCGCCGGATGACGCGAAATATCCCCTCTTTGCCGACATCCGCGACCAAGCCTTGGTTGCGGAACTTGACGCGGGCGATGCGCTCTATTTGCCCAAACTATGGTGGCACCGGGTGGAGGCGCTCTCGCCCTTCAATGCGCTGGTGAATTACTGGTGGGATGCTTTCAGCGCAGGGCCCGACGCACCTTATACCAGCATGCTCTTGGCGATGATTGCGATCAGTGAGCGGCCCTTGCCGGAGCGCAAGGCCTGGAAAGCCTGGTTCGATTATTATGTCTTTCGCGAACACGGTCATCCCCTCGCGCATTTGCCGGTGGAGCATTACGGGCTTTTGGGGCCGCTCAAGGACAATTACGGCAAGATCCGCGCCCTGGTTATGCATTTTCTCAGGGGCGGTTAGAGCTGCGCGCTCAGGAGCGCGCTGAGATTCCTGGCGGCAACGCAGGCAACGCCAAACTGCTGTCAAAAATAATTCCAGTTTGCACCTGGAAACAGACAACCATTCGCGGCGCATCGGCGTGAGTGCTGAATCGTATACAGTCGACAATTACTCAGGCAATTCGTCGTACCCGGTCATATTACTCAGACAATTGTTGACAGTTGAGGAAAAGCAAATATCGTTCGTCTAACAGAACGTGTGAACGTTTCTGGATAATTATAATCGGGAGGAATGGCGCGGGAGGCGGGGAGCCTTAGGCGCTAGGAAAAACCAAGCATCATTTTAGCAGGGTGAGTCAGTGTCGACTTGCCCGTGGCGGTGTTTTGTTTTTCGGCTGACGATTGGCGCTAGATGATAGCGCTATCGAGACAGAACAAGCGCTCAACAATAATGCTCCGCGGCGTTTGTTTGCGGGCAGCTACGCTTCCCTCGCGTCTCAGCATGACGGTCTGACGATTTTTTGCGTTGCCTGCGGGCGCGCTCAAACAGAGGGGATGTGGATGTCTATTGGTTTCGTTGCGAATACCGGTGTGCGTACAGGTCTTTTGAGCGGAGTCTGCCTGCTGGCCTTGGTAGCTGGTCCTGTCCAAGCGCAGAATGCCGCCTCCAATCAACAGACGGAAAGCATCACGGTCACCGGCCTGATCAATTCCTTGCAGCGAAATCTTGACATCAAGCGCGATGCTTCCGGATTGGTGGATGCGATTTCCGCTGAAGACGTCGGTAAATTCCCTGACGTGGATATCGCCGCAGCGCTCCAGCACGTGCCTGGTGTGACCGTCAGCCGCTCGGGCAACAATGGTACCCAGAACGGGATTACGGTGCGCGGTTTTGGTCCAGCCTTCAACCAGACCCTGTTCGATGGCCGCCAGACCTCGACCACCTCGGGCCGCAATTTCAATTTCAGCGATGTCGGCGCCGATTTTGTCAGCGAAGTCGATGTCAACAAGACCCCAGACGCGTCCATGTCTTCGGGCGCCATCGGCGCGACCGTCAATATCAAATACCCCAAGCCCTTCGACCATCCCGGCCTCCGGATCGTGGGCGCACTGTCCGCTTCGGCTTCGGACAATCTGGGAAATCCCCTACCTGCCGGCGACCTTCTGGTCAGCGATACCTTTGACAACGATCGCTTTGGCATTCTGGCGGCCATATCCTACAGCTCGTTCCGCAACAGCGATAACCATCTCAATACGAATGGCTGGCAAGGCAATTACGTCGACCCCTGTCAGCTTGCGACGGCCACGGTGCCCTGCGGCCCAACGCTCACGCCGGATACCTCCCGGCCAATTTGGTACATGCAGGAGTACCAGCTGTTCCATGACATCACGCAGGAGACGCGGTATGAAGGCCGGCTTGCGCTTCAATGGCATCCCGCAGATTCAGTGCTCGTCACTGTGAATGACAATTATTCGAACCATTACACCACCACGACCAATTACGGGTTCTCGACCTGGTTCAACCAGGGTGATTTGCGCAAAATTTCAACTTCAAAATTCGGCACCATTACCAGCTTCTCTCAGCCCAACAAGCCCACCGATCTGGATGCCGGATTCGGCAGAAGCATAATTCAGAACAACGAGTATGGCGTAAACGTGAACTGGCAAGCCACGGACCAGCTGTCGGTCATGGTCGATGCCGCTCAGGGGCTGTCGCAGAGCAACCCTGGCCGTAATTTGACCTCGCTGGGCGCAGACGTTGGCTATGGACCATCCACCCCTGCCGGCACCAATGGTGTCGATACGGGGGTCGTGGTCCCTGGCGGTCACGCATTGGCCTATCCCGCCAATTTTGGACCGAACGGCAACCAGAGCCTTGTCATCAACAATGGCATACTCGGCTCGCATGTCCTGACCATGGGCGTCGGGGCGGGGACCGACAAGGTTCAGCAGATCAAAGCCGAAGCGGTCTGGAAAGAAGGAGATGATTTCACCATCGTCGCCGGATACCAGTATGTCGGCAAGCATCACAACTCCTCCAGCTATGACGATTTTGGCAACAATGACTGGCAGGCCTATGCCGGCTATGGGCCGGCCTCGAACAACAATGGCACCCACGGCGTTGTCTTGCCGCAAAGCCTCTTCACCCAATCCATTTCCACCGCCGACTTCATCAATGGTTGGACCCAGACCGCCATCCCGCCGGTATTGCCAAAATACAGCGCGTTTGCGGTGCTTAATTATCTCCAGGGCCTGGGCAACCCCCAGACCACGGTGATCCCTGGCTTCAATACCGGTTGTTGCAATCCCGCCTTTGATGGCGTGTTCCGCAATGTTCTGAACGTGGGCAGTGTTGAATCGGTGATCGAAAATACAAACGCCGCCTATATCCAAGTGTCGGCCGGCGCCAAGGTCGCGGACATGCCTCTGCGCATCAATCTAGGGGTGCGGCAGGAATTCACCAACGTGACGACAATCGGTATCGGACGCCTTCCTTTGGCACTGACCGTCCAACCTTCCGATCATACCGCGTTCCAGACCAGCTTCGGCCCGCAAACCAATGTTTCTGGCAAGAACAGTTACCAATACCTGTTGCCCAATTTGGACATCGCGCTGCAAATAACCGACGATCTGCAGCTCCGTCTTGACGCTTCGCGCACCCTGACACGCCCGGGCCTTACCCAGATCACGCCGGTCCTCAATGTACCGACGGGCCCCCGTGTCGGTTCGCTGACCGCCAACGGCGGCAATCCCAATCTGATGCCATACTTGTCAGATAATCTGGATGCCACTGGGAGCTGGTATTACCAGCCGAATTCCTATGTGTCGCTCAATGTCTTCAACAAGACCGTCACGAATTTCATTGTTGCCGGCACCAAGCAGGATCAGATCAATGGTGTAATCGACCCGACCACGGGACAGCCCGCGATCTGGACGATCAGCGCCAACGTCAATGGCCCGACCGCCAATGTCTATGGTGCGGAAATCGGCTGGCAGCATGTGTTCGGCGATACCGGCTGGGGCTTCCAAGTGAACGGCACTGTCGTCGGTACCAACAAACCCTACAATCCAAACGATCTCAGCAAATCCGGTTTTGCTGTCACCGGCCTTGCGGATTCGGCCAATGTTGTGGGCTTTTATGATCTTAACGGCTTTCAGGCGCGCGTCGCTCTTACCTGGAACGATACGGTGCTGGATCGTTTCGGGCAGACCCAGAACAATTCGAAATTTGGCGCCGAGCCTACCTTCGTCAATGCGAATACCCATGTCGACTTCAGCACCAGCTATGACATTACCGAGCAGCTGAATGTCTTTTTGACAGCGCAGAACCTGACGGACGCGACAATGAGCACGCGTGGCCGCTGGTCCGATCAAGTGCTGGATGTCTTCGATTACGGTCGCCGCTTCTCCATAGGACTTCACTTCAAGTACTAGGGTTGGAGCAGAGAAGGGAAGGGCCGCTCCCTGGCGGCCCTTTTTTTGAGTTTCTAGACCGGCGCGGCGCAGTTCTGGGCGATGAAATCCTGGTGGCGGGGCATCGCCTCGGCACATTTTTTCACCACGGCGCGGATGTCATTCAGGTTGGTCTCGATGGCCGTGTCGTCGATTGTGTCTACCGTGGGTTCGTAGCTGCGCGGCCGGATCGCCTGGCCGATCATCACATAAAGCCAGCTCTGCGCGGGAAACAGTTCGGTATCCTCGCGCAAGATGCGGCCGTGACTTTTGAACAGGTCGATCTTTTCCTGCAGCGAGTCGGTCAGGGGAATGTTGCGGCAATGCTCCCAGAAGGCCCCCTGGCGCTCGGTCTGCGTATAATGCAGCAAAAGAAAATCGCGCACCCGGCCGAATTCGAATTCGAAGATCTTGTTGTAGCGGTCGATATCGGCCGGCTCGAAACTCCGGTCCGGGAAGAATTTCAGCAGCATGGCGATGCCGCGTTGGATCAAATGGATGCTGGTGGACTCCAGTGGCTCCAGGAATCCCGAAGCCAGGCCCAGCGCGACGCAATTCTTGTTCCAGGCCTTGTTGCGGCGTCCGGTGGTGAAACGCAGTGGCAGCGGCTCCGCCAGCGCTTTGCCGTCCAGATTGGACAAAAGCGTCTCGCGTGCCTTGTCGTCGCTGACGAAGCCGCTGCAATAGACATGGCCGTTTCCGGTGCGGTGTTGCAGGGGGATGCGCCATTGCCAGCCCGCCTCACGCGCCGTCACCAATGTGAAGGACGCTGGCGGCCCGGCATTCTCCGTCGGCACCGCGAGCGCCCGGTCGCAAGGTAGCCATTTGGTCCAGTCCTGATAGCCGGTCTTCATGGCCTCTTCGATCAACAGACCGCGAAAGCCGCTGCAGTCGATGAAAAGGTCGCCCGCGATGGTCTCGCCGTTTTCCATGGTGACCGATTCAATGAATCCGTCCTCAGGGCGCAGGTTGACCTTGTTCACCTTGCCTTCGGTGCGCACCACGCCGCGTGCCTCGGAGAAGCCGCGCAAATAACGCGCGAACAACGAGGCGTCGAAATGCAGCGCATAGGTGATCTTGTTGAGCGGCGTGTTGGGCGCATGCACCGGCCGCATGAATTTGTTGGCCGCCGCGGCCACGCATTGGATGGAGTATTCCTCCAGCCGCGCGGCGCGACCATCCAAGAACATCTTCAACCAATAGGCGGGAAAGGAGATCGGGCCCATGCCGAAGCCGGTGGGACCGAAGGGATGGAAAAAATAATCGCCCGGCCGTGTCCAGTTGCGATAGGCAATGCCGAGTTTGAACGTGCCTTTGACCTCGCGCACGACGTCATTTTCGTTGACGCCCAGCAGGCGGATGAAATCGATGATGGGCGGAATGGTGGCTTCGCCGACGCCCACCGTGCCGATCTGTTCGGACTCGATCAGGCGGATATTGCAATTGAGCTTTTCCAGATGCTTGGAGAAACTCGCGGCCGCCATCCAGCCGGCGGTGCCGCCGCCCACGATCACGATGTTGCGGATGGGATCCAACGGCATGGCTGCTCCGGAAAAATCCTGTTATAAAACAATGATTTATATGCAATTTCGCCATAGGTATGGCAAGTGATTTTTGGATTGCGTCCCGACAAAAGATAACGTTATGTTGGCCGTGGCAAGCGTGCTCGAGGGCCGCTGCGATCCAATCCACAATACGACAGTAAACTCACCGCGCGTTTGCGCGGGCATAGGGGCTCTCATGCATTCTTCTGTTCACCCGACTGGTCCGAGCATCTCATGAACCGGGACAGTTTCATGTTCGGCGACCGGCGCAGCGCCGCCGCCTTTTGGCTCGGCTCGGCCGTCATCGCGATCGGCGTTGGCCTGCATCTGCCCATGTTCCTGATGGCGCGCGAGATGGGCTACATGCTCGCGGGCATGCCTATGGATAGCGGCATGCTGGTGGGCATGGGGTTGATCGTTCTGGGCACGGTCGTGGCGGGATACGGCCTGTTGCCCAAAGGGCGACCATCCTTTCATCATGATGGGCCGCTCGCCACCATCGCTCCGCCGGAAGATGCGCCGCTGACCCGCGCCCATTGGCGGCTGATGCTGGTGCTGAGTGTTGCCTTGATCATCGATATCATGAAGCCGGCGAGCCTGGGCTTTGTCACGCCCGGCATGCGCGTCGAATACGGCATCGACAAAGCCGTGGTGGCGCTTTTGCCGTTCTCGGCCCTGTGCGGCACGGTTGCCGGTTCCTTCATCTGGGGCCTGTTAGCCGATCTCTACGGCCGGCGCGCCTCCATCCTGCTGTCGTCAGTGATGTTCGTCGGGACATCGATCTGCGGCGCAATGCCGTCTTTCTGGTGGAATGTCTTCATGTGTTTCATGATGGGCGCCGCGGCCGGAGGGCTTTTGCCTGTCGCCAATGCGCTGCTCGCCGAAACCATGCCCACCCGCCATCGCGGCTGGAGCCTGGTCCTGGTCGGCGGCATCGGCGCGATCGGCGGCTATTTCGCCGCCAGCGAACTTTCGGCGCTACTGCAGCCGATCTTCGGCTGGCGCATCATGTGGTTTCTCAATCTTCCCACCGGCTTGATCCTGATCGTCTTGAGTCCCTTGCTGCCGGAATCCGCCCGCTTCCTGCAGCATATGGGCCGCATCGACGAAGCCCGCGCGGTGCTGGCCGAATTTGGCGCGGTCGCCACCCCGGCCAAAGACATAGACGAGGACGCAGGCGGCCATGCGCCGCTGCCGCCCGCCGGCTTTGCCGGCACCACTGCGGCCCTGACGCTTCTGGCCTTGAGCTGGGGGCTGGTGAATTTCGGACTCTTGTTGTGGCTGCCCAGCGAGTTGGTCGCGGAAGGAAACAGCGTCGCGCTGTCCAGCGCCATTATCGCCAAATCCACCTTGCTGGCGGCGCCGACCATTCTGGTCGCTGCCTGGCTTTACAGCGCCTGGAGCACCAAGGGCGCGCTTCTGACAATGGCGGGCGCCACAGCCCTGGGATTGGGTGCGCTGCTTCTGCGCGGCACCGGCCTGTTCCCATTTCTTGTAAGCCCGGTGCTTCCCATTGTGCTGCTGATCTTGGGATCTGCGGGGATCATTTCCATGCTGCTGCCATATACGTCGGAGAATTATCCGGTGAAGGTGCGCGGACGCGCGACCGGCTGGGTGGCCGGCTGCAGCAAGATCGGCGGCCTGATCGCCCAGGCTCTGAGTGCGCTGGCCCTGGTTCCCGCGATTGGCATCGCGGCTGCTCTGATCGCCATTCCGACGGGCCTTGCGGTGCTCTTGATCCTCAAATTCGGACGCGAGACAAAGGGACGCGACTTGCGGGAACTGGAGCTGCGACCGCGAAAAATCTGAGGCAGGCCAAGGCGTCAGCGCCGTGATTGTAAAATCCGGACACTCGCAGGGGTCCGGCTCTCAAACCCGGATCGCGGGCAGCTTGCAGTCACCAGCTAAGGCCAATAGGCTCGATACGTGGCCTTCGGATTATGTCGGTATGAAGCGCAGACCGCTTTATAGCCGCGCGGAGCGACGGCGGGTTCCTCCAGAAGGCGCTTCTTCCTCGGTTGCGTCTTCTGAGTCATCAGATTGGACGGGCAGGGATGATGCGCCGTCCCCTGTCGCACAACTGTCATTGTGGAGCAAAAATTTCGCCAGGCGCCATGACCGCAGCCTGCCGGCTGTGGCCGCGGGGCTTGCGGTTCTGGCGATTGTTGGTGGCTGGCAGCTTTTTCATCCCGCGCCCAGGGCGCTGACCCAGTGGGATATCGACAATGCGGTGAAATACACGTTGTCGCACACCGATGCGCCGCCAGCCGATACCGCCATCGCCGCCGCGACAGTCGGGCCGTCGGTGGTGCGCGTGGAAGGCTATCTCTCGCCCGAACATGCCGCCGCGGAAGCCAAAGCCGAGAAAGATGCGGCCCAGAAAGACAACAAGAAGTTCAAGCCGATGCCGCTGCGCTCTCCCGACGGCAAGGAGGACAAGCCCGACGCCACCGGCAGCGGCGTGGTGATCGACGCCAAGGGCGACATCCTCACCAATCTGCACGTCATCCGTTCCACCGACCGCTGGGTGGTGACGTTCTGGGATGGCAGCAAATCCGATGCCCAGGTGGTCAATATTCAGCCGGAGAACGATCTGGCGGTGATCAAGGCCAAAACCGCGCCTGACGACTTGAAGCCCGCGACCCTGGCGTCCACCGGCGGGCTCAATCCTGGCGACACGGTGGTGGCGGTCGGCTTTCCTTTTGGGCTGGGACCGTCGGTCTCGGCGGGTGTGATCTCGGGCTTGAAGCGCGAATTCGTCGATCCTGACCGCAAGCCGGAGGAGGGCGGGCGTCTTACCAATCTTATTCAGTTCGATGCGGCGGCCAATCCCGGCAATTCGGGCGGCCCGCTGGTCAATCGTGAC
>Ga0136846_1212553_pt1 | contig 11269 bp, 11 predicted proteins | sample HopSoiMetagenom2_FD_96841 | JGI IMG/M metagenome (GOLD analysis project Ga0136846, IMG submission 96841) | Grasslands soil microbial communities from Hopland, California, USA - 2 Assembly 2016 (version 4) | ecosystem: Environmental > Terrestrial > Soil > Grasslands | place: USA: Hopland... | reverse complement strand
GAGCAGGTCGGCCTCGGTCTCGCGGCGTACGACGACGCGAGCCTGGCCATCACGCACCGCGACGACCGGCGGCCTGAGCGCGTGGTTGTAGTTGGAGGCCATCGAGCGGCAGTAGGCGCCGGTGCCGGGGACCGCCACCAGGTCGCCGGGGCGGACGTCGCCGGGCAGGAACTCGTCCTTGACCACGATGTCGCCTGCTTCGCAGTGCTTCCCCACGATCCGGGCCAGGACCGGCGGTGCGCCGGAGCGGCGGCCGGCCAGGGTGCACGAGTAGTCGGCGTCGTAGAGGGCGGTGCGGATGTTGTCGCTCATTCCGCCGTCGACGGAGACGTAGGTGCGGGTGGCGCCGCCGTCGAGCTCGACCTGCTTGACCGTGCCGATCTCGTAGACAGTGCACATGGCCGGCCCGACGATCGCCCGGCCCGGCTCGATCGAGAGCCGGGGCTGGGCGATGCCGAGCGCGCGGCACTCGTGGGCCACGATCTCGCTCATCTCGTGGGCCAGCTGCTTGGGCTCGGATGGGTCGTCCTGGGTGGTGTAGGCGATGCCGAACCCCCCGCCGAGGTCGAGCTCGGGCAGCTCGGCGCCGAGCTCGCTCCGGATGTGGGTGTGCAGCGCGAGCACCCGCCGGGCCGCCACCTCGAACCCGGACGAGTCGAAGATCTGGCTGCCGATGTGGCTGTGCAACCCGAGCAGCTCCAGGCTCGGTGCGTCGAGCACCCGGCGTACGGCGTCGAAGGCCTGGCCGTTGCCGATCGAGAAGCCGAACTTCTGGTCCTCGTGGGCGGTGGCGATGTACTCGTGGGTGTGCGCCTCGACGCCGGCGGTCACGCGCACCATGACGGGCTGGGTCCGGCCGAGGCCCTCGGCGACGTCGGCCAGCCGCTCGATCTCCTGGAAGGAGTCGACGATGATCCGGCCGACGCCGAGCGCGACCGCCTTCTCCAGCTCGGCCAGGCTCTTGTTGTTGCCGTGGAAGCCGACCCGGGCCATGTCGAGCCCGGCCAGCTCGGCCACCGCGAGCTCGCCGCCGGTGCACACGTCGAGGTTGAGCCCCTCCTCCGCGGCCCAGCGAGCGGTGGCGCTGCACAGGAACGCCTTGCCTGCGTAGAAGACGTCGTAGTCGGCGAAGGCCTCGCGGAAGGCACGAGCGCGGGCGCGGAAGTCGGCCTCGTCGAGGACGTACGCCGGCGAGCCGTGCTCCGCGACCAGGTCGGTGAGGGTCACTCCGCCGACCCTGAGGACACCGTCCACCTTGTGCGCGGTCTGCGACCAGAGGTGGCTGACCAGCGCGTTGGGGTCGGTCGGCTCCCGGAGCCAGGACGGGGCCCGCAGCGCGCCGGGCGCGTGGGCCCAACCGGCCTCGTGGGTCATCCAACGCCTTTCCGGGGTCCCCGTGGCGTTGTTCGACGGCGGAGCGCAGCGGGGGAGGCGAAGAACGTCATGGGGCGGTTCACATCCGCTCCGGTGCCGTGACGCCCAGCAGCGCCAGCCCGTTGGCGAGGACGGTGCGAGTGGCGTCGACCAGCAGCAGCCGGGCCCGGTTGAGGTCCGTGGCTTCCTCGTCGCCCATCGGGAGCACTCGGCAGCTGTCGTAGAAGCGGTGGTAGTCCGCTGCCGTGTCCTCGAGGTAGCGCGCGACCCGGTGCGGCTCGCGCAGGTCGGCTGCGGCCTGGACGACCCGAGGGAACTCCGCCAGCGCCCGCAGCAGGTCGCCCTCCTTCTCGTCGGTGAGCAGCTCGGGATGGGACTCGGGTGCCAGCCCGAGCTCACTGGCGTTCCGCAGGATCGAGCTGACCCTCGCGTGCGCGTACTGGACGTAGAAGACGGGGTTGTCGCTGGTTGCCTTGGTCCAGAGGTCGATGTCGATGTCGAGGTTGGTCTCGAGGGAGTTGCGCACGAGTGCATAGCGGGCGGCATCGACGCCGATCTCCTCGACCAGGTCGAGGAGCGTGACGATGTTGCCGCTGCGCTTGCCCATCCGCACCACGGTGCCGTGGCTGAGCAGGTTGACCATCTGGCCGATGATGATTTCGAGGTTCTTGCCCGGCTCGTCGCCGAACGCGGCGCACATGGCCATCAGCCGACGCACGTAACCGTGGTGGTCGGCGCCGAGCAGGATCAGGCACCGGTCGAAGCCGCGGTTGCGCTTGTTCAGGTAGTAGGCCAGGTCGCCGGACAGGTAGGCCGGCTGTCCGTTGGACCGGATGATGACGCGGTCCTTGTCGTCACCGAACTTCTCGGTGGCCAGCCACAACGCGCCGTCCTTCTCGTAGGTGTTGCCGAGCTCGGTCAGGCGGTCGATGGCCTGCTGGACGGCACCGCTCTCGTGCAGGTCGTTCTCGTGGAACCAGATGTCGAAGTCGACCCGGAACTCGCTGAGGGTCTGCTTGATCTCCTCGAACATCAGCGGGACGCCGTAGGCGCGCATCGACTCCCCCGCCTGCTCGTCGTCCTGGCCCTCGACCTCGGGATGCTCCTTCAGCACCTGCTGGGCGATGTCGTTGATGTAGCTGCCCTGATAGCCGTCCTCGGGCACCTCGCGGCCCCGGCCACGGGCCAGCAGGCTGTTCACGAACCTGTCGATCTGGGCGCCGTGGTCGTTGAAGTAGTACTCGCGCGCCACGTCGGAGCCGGTCGCCTCGAGCAGCCGGCTGATGGTGTCGCCCACGGCGGCCCAGCGGGCGCTCGCCAGCGTCACCGGCCCGGTCGGGTTCGCGCTCACGAACTCGACGTTCACGCGTTCGCCGGCGCCGGTTTCACTGGTGCCGTAGTGCTCCCGCAGCGCCACCACCTGCTCTGCGACGACGCCTTGCGCACTCGCGGCCACACTGATGTTGAGGAATCCCGGGCCCGCGACATCGACCGCCTCGACGCCCTCGACCTTCAGCAGCCGGTCCTGGATCTGACCTGCGAGGTCACGCGGGTTCAGCCCCGCCTTCTTGGCCAGCTGGAGCGCCACGTTGGTCGCGTAGTCGCCGTGCTCCTTCTGCCGCGGCCGCTCGACCGTCACCGCACTCGGCACGCCGTCCGGCAGGGTGAGGTCACCCTCCTCGGACAGCGTCGCCAGCACGCCGACGATCGCTGCGGACAGCTGCTCGGGAGTCACCGCGCAAGGGTATCGGCGTGATCGAGGCCCCTTTGCACCAGTTTCCCGGCGCGGACAAGCCCCGGGTATGGTTCCGGTCGTCCCCAACCAGGACTGAGCCCCCGTAGCTCAGGGGATAGAGCACCGCCCTCCGGAGGCGGGAGCGTAGGTTCGAATCCTACCGGGGGCGCCCTCTTCACTCCCGGGTTGACCTGCGGAAACGCGATCTGACCTGTACTGACTCTGGTCGATTTCGTCAGTCGTGACGTCCAAAGCCCAGCTCCCGTCGAGGCTGGGACGCGCTCTGGATGCGGATGCGGACGAGATCGCCCCACCTGGTTGACCGCAAGTGGGGAGGTCTCGAGACCGAACTGGTCCCCTACCCTTCGTAGTCCTCCCAGGTGTAGATGGACGGCTTACTGCGGTGCCCAGCGAGCGGGTAGGCCACCCACACGGTGATGAAGAACAACAGCGACAAGCCGCCGGCGACAGCCGCGGCGAACCGCCCAGTGACGATGTCGAACACCAGCCACACAGCGCCGCTGGTGGTCAGGGCCAACGCGAGAAGCCCGGCCTTCGCCGCCCGATTGGCGTGGGTGACGATCCAGGGTCGCTGGCCCCGCCGGAACAGGACACGGTGGAGGGCCACCGGCGCGACAGTCAGACCGGTCGAGACCACCGACTCCGGCCAGAACCGCCAAGTAGACGTGACGCTGCGTCACCGAGAGCTGCGTGAACCGATTGGTGAAAGGCAGGGTCAGCAGGAACCCCGTGAGGATCTGGACGCCCGTCTGGGTGACCCTGAGCTCTTGCAGCAGCTCGTGCAGGTTGCGGGTCAGCCGGGCGTGCTGGGGCTCGCGCCGCGCCGGCGTCTCTCCCTCCCTGACCACGTGAGGGGGCTGGCTCATCTGCATGGGTCGCGGGTACCCCACGGTCAGACAGCCACTCGTCCGATGGTGGGAAACCGGGGCCAGCCTGGTCGAGAGTCGATCGTCGGCCGGGAAGAACCCCGGAGCATTCCGTCACTGATGCACAGCTGTGCCGCGGCGTAGGTCACCATCACTGCGGTCTCCAAGGCGTCGGTCCTGTCCCGCAGCATGAACCGTCGTACGCCGATCAACGTGTCGGACAGCAGGAACAGGGACGCACCGACCACCAGGCGTGCCCTGCCGCGGTCGCGGTCGACTGCGGCCGCTGCCGCGAGAGTCGTGGCCAGGGTCGCGCCGTAGGCCGCGACCGGAAGGGCCACGACCCGGTCCTCGCGCGCCGCGGCCACGGCCATGGCCGACCCCAGCAGTGAGCCAGCGGCCACGAGCCCCCGACGCCATGGCGATGCCAGCACCCGACAAGATGACCGAGACCGGCATGCGGACCCGTAAGCCACCTGGGCAGCCAGGAACGAGGCGAGCCCGACGAGGAACGGTGAGCGCTCCCGGCGCAACAGCGCGACATCCCCGGTCCACGAAAGAGCTTGCGCCGCGACCAGCCAACGGGCGCCGGGCACCGACGGCTGGCTCAATGACCGGGCGACAAGTGCCGGCATGAACAGCATCCGGCAGGCCAACAGCAGGCGGGGCAACCTGGCGTCCCTCGTCACGCCGGCGGCCTGCAAGGAGGACGCGAGGACCTCTCGCCTTCCGAGGAACGTCGCGGTCGCAAGGGAGCACCAAAGACCAGCAGCCACATCAGCCGCTGCTGGGCACGCCGCCAGATCAGCGCCACGCCAGCAACACCAAGAGCAAGGTCACGGCGGACGAGAGGGCGAAGGAACCAGCGCGCGCCGAGCCGGTTGCAGAGGACAAGAACATGACAGCCAGTTCCCCGTTCAGCGCCCCCCACGCCACCCGCACGGGTGACCTAGCCCGTGCGCTGCGAGATGGGGGCGGGCGGCGCAGATCCGCGCAGATCGCGGATTCCCAAGGCGGCTACCTTGCCGGACTTGTCGTCAACGGCGGCTCCGAGCGTCCGTGGCACCCGGCGCGGGACGCCGTTCCCGCTGGCCTTTGCCGATGCGACGCGTAACGGTCTCGCGGGGGCAAACCAGATTCAGAAACGACGTCCGTCCACGCTCGATCATGGCTGCACAGAGAAACACCCCCAAGGGTGGGGATCCGTCTCCCGGAGACGGGACACCGCAGAACAGGCACGGGTTCCATGCGACGCGCGACCGTGCCGGGCCGGACTCCGCGAAGGGGACGATCCCAGCGCGCGACACCAACGAGGGGAAACCACAGGCATGTCCACAATCAATCCTGCCCATACCGAGACGCGACAGGACCTGGCGGTTGATCGCAGCCGCCGCGTCAGCACCGAGACGAAAGCCGCGTTCAAGACCACCGAGATGATCGCCTACGTCGTCGTGACGGTCGCGATGCTGATTGCATCGCAGATCGTCGACGGCTTCGACGCTGAACAGGCTTGGCTTTACGCCTCGCTGCTCACGATCGGCTACATGGTCAGCCGTGGCCTGGCCAAGTCCGGGAGCCGCGACTACTACGACGATGACACCGGCCACGCCGGCGGTCGCCGCTCATCCCGACCGGTTTGACGTAGCCCAGGCGAACGCCCTCCTTCGAGAAGCATGGAGGGCGTTCGCCTGTCCGCTGACGATCAGGACCTTCAAGTCCTCCAGAAGAAGGCCTGCCAGCTACGCGGCAACCCTCCACCCTGCCGAGTGTGTCGCTCAGCGAAGTAGGCGGCCTGGCATCGTGACTGCGCACCTGATCTCCGAGCCGGGGAGATGTCCACGACAAGCGCACGGTGAAGTGACGTCCGTCCGGTGCCGCGGACGTGCTGCGGGTACCCAAAAGCATGATGAGTCCGCCGGAACGAGATCGACGTCGGATCGCCGATCCGACCTGGGTGGGGCAGGCGCAAGGTGCCGTCAACGTCGTGGGTGGCCTCTGGCCGCTCTTGGGTCTGCGCAGCTTCGAGGCGGTCTTCGGTCCGAAGGCGGACAGATGGCTCGTCTTCACCGTGGCAGGAATGTTGATCACGACCGGTGCGAACCAGGTCTTGGCGTCACGGCGCGGGGACGTGGTGACCGCCCGCGGCCTCGGCGTCGGGACAGCCGCGACCCTGGCCAGCATCGACCTCGTTTACGTCCCGCGGGGCAGGATCCGCTGGACCTACCTGCTCGATGCCGTTGTCGAGGTGACTTGGATCCTGCTCTGGCGCCTTGCCGGGACCTCACAACGTCGGACCCCAGCCCTGGGAGAGGGCCGACCGCGATCTCGAGCCAGCTGATCGCCGGGCTGTCCTGCGGCGACGTCCTTCAAGCCGAGCTCGTCAGCGGTATCGCCGTGGGAGCCAGCCGTGGATGACGACGAACGAGCAACCCAGGGCGAGCGCGATTATCAACAACACCAACACGGTTCTCACCCCCTCTCCGTTGCGGGTCGCCCGCCGAGCGGCGCTCGATCCGGCTTGGGGAGCTGGAGGACCCCCTTGTCCTCGACAGCTTGGATAGCAACCAGGTGTCCAACGCGTTCAGCGTTTCGGCAAGCCTCGATCACCGACATGGCAACCTCGCGCGGCAGACCAGTCACGCCCGTGAAGTCAACGACCAGTGGGTCCGCCAACCCAGCGAACACCTCGATCGCGTCGAGGATCGTGTCGGAATCCGACGTGACACACCTGCCGCTCACAACGAGGCGACGTTCGCTGGCCAGAAAGGAAATGTCGGCCATCTTCCCCTCCCGAGTCCCTTGGCCTCGATGCACTTGTGTTCCGGCGCAACTCGCCGGGACAGAGCGCGCCCGCAGCGGTGCCCGGCTACAAGTGACCCCCGGCGCTGACGGCAACCTCGCCCGGAAGGGTGGAAACCACGACCGAGGTCACCGACGGTTCTCACCGGCGACTACGTCGGTCTTCGCCCTGGTCGCGACCTGTCCGTCCCGGTGGCCGACCGGGATGCCGACGAGGTCGACCTACCGCATCGAGTCGTGGGGCAGTTGATGACCCTCCCGAGCGGGACCGCCGCCGAACTCACCCTCGGTCGACGGTGAGCGCGGCGGCGGCGGGCCGGGTGGGTGGAACTGCGTCGCCGCCCGGCGACAGCGACGGCGAGGCCGCAGCTCAGGGGCGGAGGCGCCGGTGCACTGGGCCGACCGAGAGGGCGTCGCGCACGGTGTCGGCCACAGTCCGGCCGCGCAGCGCCGGCGAAGCCGCGCTGCGCGCGGTCATCATTCCCTCCAGCACGTCCGCGACGACGTCGACGGCCGAGTGCGCCGGGTGCCAGTCCAGCTCGTTCTCGGCCCGCGTGGTGTCCAGCAGGGGGACAGCGTAGGCGAGGTCGATCCAACCCGGGTCCAGCTGCTCGATGCGCGCCCGCCACGCACTTGTCACCGCAGCTCGAAGGACTCGCGCCGGCACGTGCAGCGAGCGCGCACCCAGCGCTGCCGCGAGCAGGTCGACGGTCACAGGCGAGTCGGTGGCGAGGTTGAAGGCTCCCGCGGCCCGGCGGTCCAGGACGCGTACGACTGCGTCGGCCACGTCCTCGGCGTGCACCACGGGCACCTCGAGGCGGCGGTCCAGCGGCAGCACGGGCAGGTGGCGGAGCAGCCCGGCCGGAAGCAGGCCCGGGACGGCGTACCGCAGCAGCGAGCTGCCCGCCGCGAGCTGCCCCACGATGCCCGGTCGGAGTCGGGAGACGACCAGGTCGGGGTGGTCGTCCTCGACGCTGTCGAGGAGGTGCTCGGCAGCCGCCTTGTGCCTGCTGTACGGCGACGTCGTGACGCCGCGCCTCGGGTAGTCCTCGCTGACCGGTTCCGGGCCGACCCGCGGCGAGTAGACGCCCACCGATGACATGTGTACCAAGTGGGGCACCCCGGACTCGACGACCGCCTGCGCCACCCGCGCGGTGCCGCCCACGGCCAGGGACTCCAGGTAGTCCGGCCGGTGCGAGGGCTGGAACCCCCACGCCAGGTGCACGACCGCGTCGGCGTCGTCGAGGACGTCGACCATGACCGCGAGGGAGTCCTCACTCGTGAGGTCCGCGCTGCGCCAGCCGGCCGCCGCGAAGGGGAGTGCGGCATTGTCGGGCAGCCGTCGGCACACACCGGTGACCCGATGTCCCGCGTTCGTGAGCGCTGCGACCACGGCGAGGCCGACGTTGCCGCTCGCGCCGGTCACCACGACGTGACGTGGATGGAAGCTCGTCGACACGGGTCACTCCCCCAAGCAGGACGATGACGACTGGGTGGACACCCGGTCGGCATACGACGTGCGGTCGTCCGAAAGGCAGTCGGCCTCCCTCCCACCCTGTCTGGGAGGGGTGGGAGGGGGCCTCCTTGTCGAGGCAGTAGCCCCGACCCGCGAGGCTCATGCCCACCCAATGGGGTGGGTTCTTCCGCACGGCGGTTCCCCGGTGGGCGACTTGGCCGGCTGTTCCTCGAGCCCCTGACAACTCCCCACAGGCTCGCTCACCTAGTGACCAGTCACTGCCGCGATCGCACCCTGCGCGTGCCGGCCCCGGCGGGGTACCGGTGTGCAGCAGCATCACTGGACGAGGAGGCCCGAGATGCCCAGCAAGTCAGCCAACGTGAAGAACGAGAAGCAGTACGAGGCGCTCAAGGACAAGGGGATGTCCAAGCAGCGCGCGGCCAAGATCGCGAACACCAAGGACGCCTCGAAGAAGGGTGGCAAGCAGTCCGGCAAGGGCGGCGACAGCAGCCAGGGCGGCACGACGGCGCAGAAGAAGAAGGCGGGCAGCAAGGGCGGCAAGGCCGCGGCGAAGAAGAGCTGAGCGAACGTCGGCGGACTGCAGCGGCCCACCGGGAGCTGTGACACGAGCGTGCCCGGACTGTTGGGGTTCAGCTCCGTAACAGCGTGTCGGACCCTTCCGGCAGCGCGGCCAGTCCCCGGTGCACCGCCCAGAGAACCGCTTCGGGGCGGCGCTTCACACCAATACGGCGGTACAGGCTGCGGATGTAGGTCTTGACCGTGTTGATGCTGACGAAGAGCCGCTCGGCGATCTCGGCGTTACTGAGTCCCGCAGCGATCAGAGACAGGATCTCGGCCTCACGTTCGGTGAGCTCGGCCTGAGCGCGAACATCGTTCATCACGTCGATGTGGCGAGCGTGAGGAGCGAGCTTGTGACCCGCCGCCACGCGATCGAGCAGCTGCAACAGCTGGTCAGCGGTGATGTCCATGGGGACGATGTCGGCGACTCCCATGGCCAGAGCGCCATCAGCAAGATCTGGACGACCATCGGGCTCCAGACCCACTATCGGCGTCCCGTTCGTGAGGAGGTGGGGCAAATCGCTCTCTTGGGGATCGACCAGGCCCCCCAAGTCGTAGACGATGACTTCGTGACCGCCCAGGTGCCCGTGCATGGTCGCCACCTCAACGACGTCGATACCGTCTGGACAAGCGGTGAGCAGGTGGGTGAGGCCCGCCCGCACGAGCTCGTACCGGCTCACGACGGCGACCCGCAAGCATTGCTGCGACACGTCCTGTCCTAGCCAGGAAAGGCGAACACCGAGACCCGTTGCTGGAGCCGCTGTCATTGTCGCACCCCTGCCCGTGGCCCAGTTGCAAAAGCCCGGCCCGCCATGAAGAGGGCGTCGTCCGGTCAGTTGCCCTCGTTGGCCCCGTCAGGGGGTTCCCCGGGACGGCTGAGCCGGCCGATGATCTGCTTGGCGATCGCGGACTCGCTGACGCCCGCGCGGTCGGCGGCCTGTCGTAGCCGCTCGCGGGCCGTGTCCGGGTCGATGCGCTCGGAGGCGACGATGATGCCGATGGCGACCTCGATGCGCATTTCTTCGTGGAGGAGCCGCGGTGCCTGTTCTGCGGTGCGCCGGGTGGTGAAACCGAGGTCTGCGTTCGTCACAGCACCCGGCGCCCAAGCGTTCAGCGCTGCGGCGAGCGCCTCGTGCTGATCCGCGAACGCCTCCGGCGTGCTGGCGTAGAGGTTGGCCGAGCCGACGACCTCGCCGTGTTCCACGAGGGGCAGGGTCAGGGTGCTGGCGACCCCCGCTGCCGCCGTGGCCTCAGCGAACAGACGCCACGAGCTCTCGTCCAAGGGATCGGTGCCGCGGTACTCGATGGTCCGGTCCTCGTCGACGGCGCGCACGCACGGTCCGTCGGAGACGTACTGGACGCCGTCCAGGGCGGCGATCTCCTGCTCGGTGGCCACGAGGGTCAGCGTCACGCCGTCCTTGAGCATCGCCAGGCTCATGCCGACGCACTCCGGGACCAGTACACGTACCCGTTCGGCCACCGCCTTGATCTGGGCGAGGCCGTCCTCTTCATCGCCGGAGAGGAACGGTCCGAACTCCTCGATCGCTTCGACGGTCTCTGGGATGGGCTCCACGGCTAGTGAGTACCCGCTACCGCCGCGCGACGCGCATGGACCACTTGCGCGGCCTGGCAACCACCGTCCGATGGCCACCTCAACGGCGTCAGCCGGCGTGATCCGTTTCGCGGACGGGGATCTTCTGATCGACCCAGCCGGCTGGTCGAGGCGATCCACTCATGCGCATCGACGAGGCTCGTGGGGGTACCAGACGGGACTGCCCGGCCGCGGGCCGGGCGCGCACCATCAGCAGTAGGCCCACCCCTGTTTGAGGAGAGGAAGATGACCAGCACATCTGAAACAGGCAACGTCACCGGCACCAAGGACAAGAACTACAACCTCATCTGGTTCACCGAGGCCTGCCTCAGCAATGCCCTCCGCCTCGAGGAGTACATCCAGGACGCGGAACGAGACGGCGACGACGAGGTCGCGGAGCTGTTCCGCAAGGCCCAGTCCGACAGCCGCAAGGGGGCCGATCAAGGAAAGAGCCTTCTGGCGTCTCGACTGTCCCATTGACCCTGCGCTCGAAGAAGATCTGGCTCGGCCCACTCTCGGGTCGACCCCGACGATGAGCAGGTGCCCTCGGTGCGCATCGGGTGAGCCGTCCCGTGCAGTGGGTACTACCGAGCCGTGACTCGGGACCGGGTCCTGCGACTGGCCGCGGCTGTCGTCGTCGCTCTCTCGATGGCAGCGCTCTCGGGTTGTGCACCGGGTACGCCGGATGGTGACTCGTGGCGGATCGACGCGCAGCGTGCGGTGGGCGACGCGTCGTCGGCGGTGCTGACCGCCGAGCTCGCGTTGCGCCAGCATGTCAAGGGCCGGGTGTTCGACCGTTACCTGCAGACCGTGCTGGTCGAGGCCGAGCAGGGTGTGGGCAAGGCCGG
>Ga0136846_1240550_pt1 | contig 11271 bp, 12 predicted proteins | sample HopSoiMetagenom2_FD_96841 | JGI IMG/M metagenome (GOLD analysis project Ga0136846, IMG submission 96841) | Grasslands soil microbial communities from Hopland, California, USA - 2 Assembly 2016 (version 4) | ecosystem: Environmental > Terrestrial > Soil > Grasslands | place: USA: Hopland... | reverse complement strand
GCGGTGGCCGAGACCTACGGCGTGTGGGCCGAGAAGTCGCGCTCCGGCAAGACCTACTGGGGCAACCTGCGCACGACCTTCGTGATCGACGAGGACGGCGTCGTCCGCCGCGTCATCCCCGACGTGTCGCCGAAGACGCACGACGACGAGGTGCTCAAGGCGCTCGGCGGGCTGTCCGCGGTGGCGTAGCGGTGCCCACGCGCCGGGCATGACCGGCCGGCCGGCGCCGCGATATCGCGTGCTCGCCCTCGACGACGTCGAACCCGTCCCCGGCCCGGCGTCCCTGGCCTGGCGCCCGCTGCGCGCCGCGTTGGGCCTGCGCGCCTTCGGGCTCAGCAGCTTCGTGGCGGCGAACGCCGGCGACGACGTCATCGAGCCCCATCGCGAGTCCGGCGGCCGCGGCCACCAGGAGCTGTACGTGGTCGCGCGCGGCGCCGCCCGCTTCACGCTCGACGGTGAGACCTTCGAGGCGCCCGCCGGAACCTTCGTCTCGGTGCCCGACCCGGATGTGCACCGGCACGGCGTGGCCACGCAGCCCGGCACGGAGGTGCTCGCCCTCGGGGGCGAGCCGGTGTTCCGGCCGGCGGGCCACGAGTGGATGTGGCGGGTTCGCGCGCTGCTGCCCGATGGCGTCGAGCGCGCGCGAGCTCACCGACGCGGGCCTCACCGAGCTGCCCGACAGCCCCGGGATCATGTACGTCCAAGCGCTCGTGGCGGCGGCCGAGCGGCACCCGGAGCGCGCGCGCGAGTGGCTGGCCCGAGCGGTGCAGCGCGAGCCGGCCCTGCTGGAGGAGGCGCGCGGCGAGGAGCTGCTCGCCGGGCCGGCCGAGGACCTGCGCGGACGCCGTCCGGGCGCGTAGAGTCGACCCGCTCAGCGACGACCGGCAGGAGGGGCCGGCCATGATCTTCCGCCAGATCACGCATGACGACCTCGGCTGCGCCTCGTACGTGATCGGCGACGAGGAGGCCGGCGTGGCCGCGGTGGTCGACCCGCGCCTGGAGGTCGACGACTACCTGGCGCTCGCGCGCTACATGGGCGTGCGGATCGAGCACGTGCTCGAGACGCACAACCACGCCGACCACGTCTCCGGCCACGGCCGGCTGGCGGCGGCCACCGGTGCGCCGATCCACATCCACCGCGACGCCGCGGTCGCCTACGAGCACGAGCCCTTCGACGACGGCTGGGAGCTGCGGCTCGGCCGCGTCCTCGTGCGCGCGTTGCACACGCCCGGTCACCGGCCCGAGCACACGGCGTTCGCGCTCGTCGACACCGCGCGCGGCGAGCAGCCATGGGCCGTCCTGACCGGGGACACGCTCTTCGTCGGCGACCTCGGGCGCCCGGACCTGGCCGTCGACAGGGAGGAGGGGGCGCGCGGGATGTTCCGCTCGCTGCGTGACAAGCTTCTCGCCCTGCCCGACGCCTGCGAGGTCTGGCCCGGCCATCTCGGAGGGTCGCTGTGCGGCGGCCCCGGGATGGACATGAAGGTCGCCTCGACGATCGGCTACGAGCGCGCGCACAACGCGCTGCTGACCGAGGAGGACGAGGGGCGCTTCGTGCAGCGCGCGATCGCCGCGCTCGGGCCGCAGCCGCCGAAGTTCGCGGCGATCGTCGAGCTCAACCGCGGTCCCCTGCACCATGGGCTGCCCCAGCTCGAGCCCCTCACCCCGCACGAGCTCCACCGTCGCGCCGCGGCCGGCGGCTTGGTCGTCGACGTCCGCACCGACCTCGAGTTCGACGAGGCACACGTCCCGGGGGCCGTCTGCAATCCCGCCGCGCGCGCGGGGTTCGGGACGAAGCTCGCGTGGCTGGCCGACCGCGACGACGCGGTGATGTTCGTCGGCGGCGACGACGGGGAGGCGATGCGCGCCGCCCGGCTGGCCGCGGCGGTCGGCATCATGCGGCTCGGCGGCTTCCTCGCCGGCGGGATGACGAGCTGGCACCAGGAGCACCGCCCGACGCAGCGCCTGGCGCGCATCGACGTCGACGCACTGCACGAGCTGCTCGGCGCGGGCCCGGACGTGCAGGTGCTCGACGTCCGCGAGCGCGTCGAGTGGGAGCAGGGCCGCATCCCGGGCGCGGCCAACGTGCCCTACCACGACGTGCGCGGCGTCCCCGCGGGGATCGACGCGCAACGGCCGACCGCCGTCGTCTGCTCCTCGGGGCAGCGCGCCGCCGTGGCCGCCTCGCTGCTGCAGCGCGCCGTCGCGCGTGCCCCGATCCATGTCGCCGACGGCGGCGTCGGGACGTGGGAGCGCCGCGGGTGGCCGATCGAGCGCCCGCAGCCCGCTGTGCTGACCAGGCCCTCCGGCGCGGTTTCGGAGGCGCGATGATGCGCGGGTGACCGTCGTCGCCTCCTTCACCTCCGAGCTCGCCGCGTCACTGGCGGGAGACGTCCGCGACCGCTTCCTGCGCTACGTGCGCGTCGACACGCAGTCGCAGCGCGACCGCACGCAGAGCCCCAGCACACCAGGCCAGCTCGAGCTGGGATGGATGCTCGTCGACGAGCTGCGCGTGGCCGGCCTCGACGACGCCGCGCTCGACGCCAACGGCTATGTGACCGCCTCGCTGCCGGCCACGGCCGGGCGCGGCGGGACGGTCGTCGGCCTGATCGCGCACGTCGACACGAGCCCGGACGCCCCCGGGGCGGGCGTCGAGCCGCTCGTGCACGAGCGCTACGACGGCGGCGTGCTGCGCCTGCCGCGCGGCGGCACGGTGCTCGACCCGGCCGTGCTGCCGCAGCTCGCCGGCCGCGCCGGTCACGACATCGTCACCTCGAGCGGTGACACGCTGCTCGGCGCCGACGACAAGGCGGGTGTCGCCGAGGTCTTGGCCGCGGTCGCCCGCCTCGCCGCGGATCCCGAGCTGCCCCGCCCCGCGCTGCGCATCTGCTTCACGCCCGACGAGGAGATCGGCGAGGGCGCGACGCTCTTCGACACCGAGAACTTCGGCGCCGACTTCGCCTACACCGTCGACGGGTCCGCGCTGGGCGAGTTGCAGGACGAGACGTTCTCGGCCGTCGAGGTCCGCCTGACCTTCCACGGGGTGGAGGTCCATCCGGGCTACGCGACCGGCAAGCTCGTCAACGCCGCCAAGCTCGCGGCGGGCGTGCTCGCCGCGCTGCCCGCCGATCGCCTGTCGCCCGAGACCACGTCGGGGCGCGAGGGCTTCATCCACCCCTACGAGATCGACGGCACGGCCGCGCGCGCCGAGGTGCGGGCGATCGTGCGCGACTTCGACGACGACCTGCTCGACGACCACGTGGCGCTGCTGCGAGCACTGGCCGAGGAGAGCGTCGCACAGGCGCCCGGCGCCCGGCTGGAGGTCGACGTGCGCGAGCAGTACCGCAACATGCGCACGCACCTCGCTCGGATGCCGGAGGTGGTGCAGGCGGCCGAGCGCGCGATGCGCGCCGAAGGGATCGAGGTCGTGCGCGAGCCGATCCGGGGCGGGACGGACGGCTCACGGCTGAGCGCGATGGGCCTCCCGACGCCCAATCTCTTCGCGGGCGGGCACGAGTTCCACTCGCTGCGCGAGTGGGTCTCGGTCCAGGACATGGCCGCGGCCGCCGCGACGCTCGTGCGCCTCGCCGCCGAGTGGCCGTAGCGCCCTGATGGCCGGCACGGTCGCCGCGCTGCGTCTCGCGCCGGTCAAGGGGACCGCGATCCAGGACGTCGAGCGGGCCACGATCGCCCCCGGCGGGCTGGCCGGCGACCGCCGCTTCTCGGTCCTCGACGGACGCGGCGGCCTGCTCACGGCGCGCCGGGCCGGCCCGCTGCTGGGCGTGCGCAGCACCCTGGGCGACGACGGCCGGACGCTGAGCCTGGCCTTCCCGGGCGGGGAGACGATCAGCGCCCCGGTGACCCTCGGCGCCCGGGCGAGCGGCGAGTACTTCGGCCACCGGCGCGGGCGGCTGGTCGCAGGCCCGTTCTCCGCGGCGCTGCAGCGCCACCTCGGGCGCCCGGCGCAGTTGCTGGCCCACGACGACGACAGCCCGGGGTGGGACGAGGCGCCGGTCACCCTCGTCGCGCGCGCCTCGATAACCGAGCTGGCGCGCCGAGCGGGCCGCGACGCCGTCGACGCGCGTCGCTTTCGCATGTCGGTCGAGGTCGACGGCCCGGCCGCCCACGAGGAGGACGGCTGGATCGGGCGCGAGGTCGCGCTGGGCGGCGCCGTGCTGCGCGTCGTGGCGACCTGCGAGCGCTGCGTGATCACCACGCGCGATCCGCACACGGGCACGGTCGACTTCAACGCGCTGCGCGTGCTGGCCGGCTACCGGGGCAAGGACGACGTCTGCATGGGAGTCCTCTGCCGCGTCGTCCGCGGCGGCGAGGTGAGCGTCGGCGACGCGGTCGCGCTCCGGTAGACGCCGTTCAGCGCTTGCGGGGCCGGCGGGAGCGCCGGCGGATGAGCATGCCGACGAGGAACCCGAGCACGAAGACGATCGCGATCACGATGACCAGCGGGGTGTCCCTCGTGCCGACCAGGAAATGGACCTCGACCTTCTGGTTGTTGGCGATCCCCAAGGCGATGAGCAGCGCGGCGACGGCGATCGCGGCCAGTGTCTTGGCCTGGAAGCGCCGGCTGATCCTCCTCGCGCCCTTGCGTTCGGGCGGGGTCGTGGTCTGACGCTGCGCGGGATCGCTCGTCATCGGCCCACGGTAACGGCTGCGCGCGGCTCCCCGAGCCGCTGTTTGACGGCGCGGGCGGTGGCGGCGTTGATGTCGACCGTGTCGTTGACGTCCTCGGCGTAGCCGCCGGCCAGCACCACGCACACCGGGACGCCCTCGTCACGCAGGCGGTCGAGGACGAGCGCGTCGCGGGCGGAGAGCCCGCTCTTCGTCAGCGACAGGCGCCCAAGGCGGTCGCCTTCCCACGGATCGGCGGCGGCCAGGAAGAAGGCGAGGTCGGCGCGGGCGGCGGGCAGCGCCGCGTCCAGCGCGCGCCCGAGCGCCACCAGGTACGCGTCGTCGCCGGTCCCGCTCGGCAGGTCGACATCGAGGTCGGAGGGGATCCGCTTGAACGGATAGTTGCGCTCGCCGTGCAGGGACAGCGCGAACGCCTCGCGGTCGGCCCGCAGCAGCTGCGCGGTCCCGTCGCCCTGGTGGACGTCGCAGTCGACGACCAGGACGCGCCGGATCAGACGCTCGGCGCGCAGCGCCTGCGCGGCGACGACCACGTCGTTGAAGAGGCAGTAGCCGCGCGCGAAGTCGCGTCCGGCGTGGTGGGTGCCGCCGCCCAGGTTCATCCCGAGCCCGCGCGCCAGCGCGTCGCGAGCAGCGCCGACCGTGCCGGCCACCGAGCGCCGCCCGCGCTCGACGAGCTGCGGCGACCAGGGCAGGCCCAGGCCGCGCTGCTCGCGCGGTGAGAGCGCGCCGGTCCGGACGCGATGCAGCAGGGCGGCGTCGTGGACGCGGGCGAGCTCGGTCCAGCCGACGGGCGCCGGGAAGCGCACATCGCGCGGAGCGACGAGGCCGTCGCGTTCGAGGCGCTCGCGTAGCAGCCGGTACTTCGCCAGCGGGAAGCGGTGCCCCGGCGGCAGCGGGAAGGTCGCGGTGTCGTGGCTGAAGACGCGCATGCCCGGCGATCGGCCATGATGACGCGCCTTCATGCGCCCGGCCGCGGTGGTCTTCGACAATGACGGGTTGACGCTCGACACCGAGCAGGCGTGGACGCGGGCCGAGGTCGCGCTGTTCGCCCGCCACGGTCGCGTGTTCGACGACGACCACAAGCGCGACCTGCTCGGCTCGGCCCGCGACGTGGCCGCAGCGAAGCTCGCGCGCCACCTGGCGTTGCCGGGGCGCGGGCTCGAGCTCATGGACGAGCTGCACGCGCTGGTGATGGACGAGCTGGACCGCGGCGTGCCGCCGATGCCCGGCGCCGTCGCGCTGATCGACGCGCTGCGCGGCGCCGGCACCCCGGTGGGCCTGGCCTCCAACTCGTCGCGGGAGTTCATGGACAAGGCGCTGCGGGTGGCCGGCCTGGAGCGGTGCTTCGACGCGACCGTGGCCGGCGACGAGGTCGCGCGCCCCAAGCCCGCGCCCGACGGCTACCTCGCGGTCGCCGCCGCGCTGCGCGTCGCTCCCGCCGACTGTGTGGCGCTCGAGGACTCGCCGCCGGGCGTGGCAGCCGCGAACGCCGCCGGCATGAAGGTGGTCGGCGTCCCGTCCTTCCCCGGCATCGCGCTGCCGGAGGCCGACCTCGTCGTCGCCTCGCTGCGCGACCCCGCGGTGGCAGCGCTCCTCGGCCTCCCGGCGGCGGCCTGAGCGCCGCGTACCCTTGACCGCGGTGACGCCGGTCGCGGGCATCCAGGACTTCCTCGACGCCGTCGGGCAGTTCTTCGGCGACCTGGGCAAGGTCGGGTTCGGCTCGCTGTTCCTGGGCCTGGCCTGCTTCGGGATCTACCTGTCGATCCGGGCGCGGGCCTACTTCAACGTCCTGCGCGCCGCCTATCCCGGCGAGCGCATCCTCTTTCGACGCATCTGGGGCGCCTACATCGCCGCGTACGGGTTCAACAACGTCATCCCGGCGCGCGGCGGCGACGTGATCAAGCTCTTCCTGACGAAGACCTCGATCCCGAACTCGTCGTACCCGGCCGTGGCCGCCTCGTTCGTGGTCGAGGCCGTCTTCGACGCGACGATGGGCGTCTTCATCCTCACCTTCGCCTTCAGCCAGGGCGTGTTCCCCAAGCCGCCCGACTTCGCGAAGCTCAAGGCGTTCGACCTTTCCTTCTTCGCCGCGCACTTCCGCTTCACGCTGTTTCTGCTGACGCTGCTGGGCGTGCTGTCGCTCGTGGCCTTCGCACTCTTCTCGCGGCGGGTCGCGCGCTTCTGGCAGCGCGTGCGCCAGGGCCTCGTGATCCTGCGCGACCGCCGCCGCTACTTCCGCCAGGTGTGGCTCGTGCAGTTCGGCGGCTGGCTGTTCCGCTTCGCCGCCTTCTGGAACCTGCTCGACGCCTTCAACATCGGCGGCTCGGTGCGCAACGTCCTCCTCGTCCTGGGCGTCAACGCGGTCGCCTCGGTCGTGCCCTTCACGCCGGGCGGCGCCGGGGTGCAGCAGGCCTTCCTGGTCAAGGTCTTCGGCGGCACCGCGACCGCCACCGTGGTCGCGAGCTACTCGGTCGGCCAGCAGATCGCGATCGCGGTCTTCAGCCTGTCGCTGGGCTTCATCGCCCTGGTCACGATCTTCCGCTTCCGGTCCTTCCGTGAGGTCATCAACGCCGGGCGCGAGCACCGCGAGGCCGAGCGCGAGGCAGAGCGCCGCGCCGCCGCCGGGTCGGCGACCGGGTAGGCGCTCGGCGCCCGCCGGTAGGCGGGGCCGTCGAGCGGGGGCGCGATGACCGCGGGCGCGCGATCGGGCCAGAACGCCGAAGGCGTGCCCGGCTCGAAGCGGCGGCTGCTACCGCAGGCCCTGGCGCGCCTCGCGCACCAGCGTGACGGCCTCCGGGAAGACGGTGGCCATCACCGCGCGGATCTGCTCGGCCTGCTCCTGGGTGGTGCCCTGGATGTTGACGCGATTGATCGCCGCGACGGTGAGGTCGACCGCGAGCTTGATCGCGTTGTCCGCCCAGGCCAGCTGCTGCTGGCTCTGCATCTGCTCCGCGAACTCCGCCATCCGGCGCTGGAGCTCCTCGGGATCGCCGAACAGGCCACCAAAGCCTTCCATGCACGAATCGTAGCCCCGACGGCAAAGGCCGAGGAGCATCGGCCGCTTCTCGCTGCACGGCCGGCCACCGCGCGATTACTGTCTCCGACCATGCCCGTCGTGGAAGGCGCCGGCGTCCCGCTGCGCTACGCCGAGCGCGGCACCGGGGAGGCGGTCCTGCTCATCCACGGCATGGGTGCCGACGCGCAAGCGCTGCAGGACCTGGGCGACGCCCTGGCCGGTGAGGCGCGCGTCGTCGCCTACGACCGCCGCGGCTACGGCGGTAGCGGGGCTCCTGAGCCCTACGGTGGCACGACGGTCGAGGAGCAGGCCGAGGACGCCGCCGCGCTGCTGCGCGCCCTCGACGCGGCCCCGGCCACGGTGGCGGGCGAGGGCTTCGGCGCGCTCGTCGCGCTCGACCTCCTCAAGCGGCACGCGCCGCTGGTGCGCGCCGCGGTCGTCGCCGAGCCGCCGTTGTACATGTTCGTCCCCGAGGCCACCGCGGCCCTGGCCGTGGAGCGCCGGCAGATCGAGGAGGCCGTGCACCAGCGCGGGCCCGGCGGGGGGGTCGAAGCGTGGCTGGGCGACCGCACGGACGCCGCGGCGCGCCGGCGCGCCGCCGACGCGCACCGCGCCTTCTTCGCCGACTACGCCGGCCTGGCGAGCTGGTCCGTGACGCGGCGCGAGCTGCGCGCGCTCGCCGCGCCGACGGTCGTGCTCACAGGCCCGGCCTCGCCGGCGGTCGTCGTGCGCGCCGCCGACCGGCTCGCCGAGTTGCTGCCGGCCGCTCGGCGGGCTGCCGACGCCGACGTCGCCGCGGCCGTGCGCTCCCTGCTGGGCACCGCGTGAGCCGCCCGGCCCGCCGGCCACCGGACCGAGCGTCCGCCGCGGCACGGGTAGACTCCGGCCGCGTGGCCGTGCCGTTCGGAACGCACCTCACCCGCCGCGCCCGCGTCGAGCGCCGGCTGCACGTGGTCGACCTCGCGCTGTGGACCGGCGACCGCCACTCGGGGGCGCTTGGACCGCGTGACGCCGACGAGCAGCACCCCGCGGTCGCGTCGGACACCTCCATCGCGCCGCGCGCCGTCGCCGCCCGGAGCGCACAGGACTGAGCGGTGGCCGTGGCCGGCAGCCAAGGCCAGGCCCCGACGCCCGAGGAGACGCTCGCGTGGGAGCGCGAGCGGCGCACGCTCGCGGGGGTCGCGGCCATCGTCGCCGCGCTGCTGACGCTCGGCGGCAACATCCTCACGAGCCTCGCGCTGCGCGACCTGCCGACCGCCGAGAACCGGATCGTCACGCTGACCGACGCCCTGCGCGCCGTGACGAACGGGCGCGCGGTGCCGCCCGGGCGCCTGGCCGTGCAGGCGGAGTACCTCGGCAACCACGCGACCGCCCCGATCGTGGGCGCGATCCTGGTGGCGCTCGGCACCCTGGCGCTCTTCGTCCCGCTCGCCTACCTCTTCCGGGCCGCGCGGGCGCGCCGCCCGGGCCTCGGCCAGTGGGTGCTCGTGCTGCTGGCGCTCGGGGTCGTGCTCTTCGGAATCGGCAACCTGGTGACGAACCTCGCGCGCGACCTCGGCGCCCAGGATTTCGTCTCGGCCGCCGACCACTCGAACTCGGCGGCCGCGGACGCGCTCACGCGATCGCCCTACGCCGTCGGTCAGGTCCTGGCCCAGGCCGGGACGCTCGCGCTCGGCGCCGCGATCGTCCTGATCGCCCTCAACACGATGCGCGTCGGGCTGTTGACGCGGTTCATGGGCGTCCTGGGCATCATCGTCGGGGTCACGATCGTACTGCCGCTCGACCAGCTGGGGATCATCCGGTCCTTCTGGCTGGGCGCGCTGGGCGCGCTGCTCCTCGGGCGCTGGCCGGCGGGCTCGCCGCCCGCGTGGCGCACCGGCCGTGCCGAGCCATGGCCCACCCAGCAGCAGGTCCGCGAGCAGCGTGAGCAGGCGCGTCGCCAGTCCACGAGCGAGCGGGCACCGGCGCGCGGGCGCGGCCCTCGCGGCCGTGGCGGCGACGCACCCCCCGCGCCCGCGCCCCCGCCACCGCGGCCGCAGCCACGGGCGACGGCCGAGCACGGCGCGTCGAAGAAGAAACGCCGCAAGCGCCGTTCCTGACGTAGGCTGCGTGCGACAGGCACGCGAGCGAGGGGAGCGGGTGATGGCTGCGCCGACCACGACCTACGAGCAGGTCCGCGCCGAGCACCGCTGGGTCGTCCCAGAGCGCTACAACATCGCCGCGGACGTCTGCGACAAGCACCCGCCGGAGAAGCCGGCGATGGTCCACGAGCGCTACGACGGCGAGGTGCGCGAGGTGCGCTGGGGCGAGTTGCAGGACCTCGCCGCGCACGCCGCGGGGTGGCTGGCCTCGCTGGACGTGCAGCGCGGGGACCGCGTGGCCGTCGTGCTGCCGGCCACGCCGGAGACGGCCGCGGTCTTCCTGGCCGTGTGGAAGCTCGGCGGCATCCTGCTCTCGATGTCCGTGCTCTACGGCGACGACGCGATCGCCCACCGCCTGCGCGACTCGGGCGCCACGGTGCTGGTCACCGACGAGGCCAACGCGCGGCGCTTCGGCGCCTGGCCGGAGCCACCGGACAACGTGGCGGTGCTCGACGCCGAGGTCCTCGCCTCCGCGCAGCCGCGGCCGGAGACCGCCGACACCGCCGCCGACGACGCGGCCCAGCTCTACTACACCTCGGGCACCACCGGGCTGGCCAAGGGCATCGTCCACGCTCACCGCTACCTGCTCGGCCACGAGGAGTTCTTCTACTGCCACGAGGTGGAGGACGGCGAGCGCTTCCATGGCATGGGCGAGTGGGCCTGGGCGGCGGGCATCGCGCCGCTGCTCGGGCCGTGGCGCCTGGGCGCGCTGCAGGTCGTCTACCAGCGCCAGGGCGGCTTCGACCCGCACAAGCAGCTGGACGTCCTGTCGCGCCACGAGGTCACGAACGTGTTCACGACCCCGACCGCGATGCGGGCGATGATGGCCATCCCCGACGCGGCGCAGCGCTACCCCCAGCGCTTCCGCCGCGTCTGCTCGGCCGGGGAGCCGCTCAACCCGGAGGCGATCCGCTGGTTCCGCGAGCAGTACGGCGTCACCGTGCTCGACTACTATGGCCTGACCGAGTCCTACCCGCTCTGCGGCAACTTCCCCTGGATGGAGGTCCGCGAGGGCTCGATGGGACGCCCGATGCCGGGTTGGGACGTGCGCATCCTCGACGAGGACGAGCACGAGGTACCGACCGGCGAGCGCGGCGAGATCTGCCTGCGCGCCCGCTCCAACCCCCACTGGCCGCTCGGCTACTGGGAGAAGCCGGAGGAGACCGAGGCGACCTTCGGCGGCGACTGGTTCCACACGAAGGACGCCGCGACGCAGGACGAGGACGGCTACGTCTGGTACGCGGGGCGCGCCGACGACGTCATCATCGCGGCCGGCTACCGCATCGGGCCCTTCGAGGTCGAGTCGGCCTGCCTCGAGCACGAGGCGGTGCGCGAGGCGGCGGCCGTGGCCTCGCCCGACCCGGTGCGCGGGAACATCGTCAAGGCGTTCGTCGTGCTGGCCGACGGCCACGACGGCACCGAGGCGACCGTGGCCTCGATCCAGGCCTTCGTCCGCGACCGCATCGG
>Ga0136846_1239110_pt1 | contig 11271 bp, 9 predicted proteins | sample HopSoiMetagenom2_FD_96841 | JGI IMG/M metagenome (GOLD analysis project Ga0136846, IMG submission 96841) | Grasslands soil microbial communities from Hopland, California, USA - 2 Assembly 2016 (version 4) | ecosystem: Environmental > Terrestrial > Soil > Grasslands | place: USA: Hopland... | reverse complement strand
GGCGCGTCGCTCTTCATGCGCAGCTTCCTGAACCTGCGTCACGCAAACGGCGGCTTCGACACCGCGCCGCTCATGACGATGCGCCTCTACCTGCCGAACGAACAGTACGCGACGCCCGAGGCCAAGTCGCGGCGCATCGAAGACATCCTGCGCCGCGTCGAGTCGCTGCCTGGCGTGCAGTCGGCATTTGCGTCCAACCTTGTTCCACTCAGCTCCGGCGGCGGGGACAGTCAAATCGTGATCGATGGGCAGCCGGTCGCGAAAGGCGAGGAGCCGGTCGTCGGGTTCACCGGCGTGTCGCCGCACCTTGCCGGGACGCTTGGCCTGCCCATACTGCGTGGCCGCGACTTCACGGATACGGAGGGGACGTCAAAAACACCGGTCGCTGTGATCAACCAGGCCATGGTCGCGAAGTTCTGGCCGGACAAGGATCCGCTCGGGCGCCGCTTCAGGGTGCTCGATGATCCGAAAGGCGAGTGGATCACCGTGATCGGCGTCACGACCGATTTCCGGCATTTCGAGCTGGATGACACGGACCCGATTGCGCCGTGCGCCTACGTGCCCTTTCCTTATGGAGCATTCCCGAATACCGGCCTGACCATCCGGACGGCCGGCGATCCGGCGCTCGTTGCGGGACCGGCGCGCGAGCAGATCCGCGCATCGGATCCGTCCCTCGCCGTGTTCCAGGTGATGACGATGGAAGCGCTTCGTCAGCGGGGATACTGGCAGTTCTGGCTGTTCGGCTGGATGTTCTCCATGTTTGGCGGCATCGCGCTCCTGCTCGCGGCGGTCGGCGTATACGGCGTGCTGTCGTACTCGGTTGCGCAGCGGACACAGGAGATTGGCGTCCGCGTCGCGCTTGGTGCTGCGCGGTACGACGTGCTGAAGCTGGTGATCGTCGACGGTGTGAAGCTTGCGATCGTGGGCGTCGGCCTCGGCGCGCTCGGCTCCTTCTTCGTGACCCCGGTGATCAGGACCGAGCTGTATAACGTGAGTCCGACCGATCCGATCAGCTTTGTCGCCGTCTCGGTGTTCCTGACATCGATCGCGTGCCTGGCCAGTTATCTGCCGGCGCGCCGCGCGACAGCCGTCGACCCGCTCGTTGCGTTGCGCGCCGAGTAGACGCCAGCAACGGCCGAATCACCGGACCGGCAAATCCCGATATCATGGAACCTTCACTGGAGGTTTCATGAGCGTTGTCGCGCGCGCGTCTGCCGCGCTCGCCGTCTCGGTTGTTCTTGCCTCGCCCGCCGCCGCCGCGCGGCCGATGACAATCCAGGATCTGCTCTCGGCGGTGCGTGTCACCGATCCGCAGCTGTCGCCTGACGGAAGACTGGTCGCGTTCGTTCGAACCACGACGGAGATCGCGACAGGACAACGCAATGCCGACATCTGGGTCGTGCCGGGCGATGGCACTCGAGCGCCGACGCTGCTCGTCGGCGGCGAGAAGAGCGAGAACACCCCGCGCTGGGCGCCTGACGGGCAGCACATCGCGTTCATCTCGACGCGGAGCGGCACGCCGCAGGTGTTCATCGCCAACCTGGATGGCTCGAACGTGCGCGCCCTCACCACTCGCGCCGAGGGTGTGCAGCCCCCGCTGGTGTTCTCGCGCGACGGACGGATGCTCGCGTTCGTGTCGGATGTGGAGATGCAGCAGGGGATTCCCGCCACCGCGCACAGCCTCACGCGCCTGCTGTACCGGCACTGGGATGAATGGCGCGACAAGGCACGCCATCATATTTTCCTGACCACCGTCGATGGCGGCGAGCCGCGCGATCTCACACCGGGAGACTTCGATTCTCCACCAACGCAGCAGGAAGACAACGCGTTCGTGTTCACACCGGATGGAAAGGAGCTCGTCTTCGTCTCGAATCGCGAGGGCATCGATCGGGAGGCGTGGTCGACCAACACCGACGTCTGGTCCGTGCCGGTTGGCGGAGGTCAGGCAAAGCCGCTCACGTCGAATCCCGCGGCGGATGCACAACCGGTGTTTACGCCGGACGGGCGGTTCATGCTCGTTCGTGCGCAGCGGCGCCCGGGGTTCGAATCGGATCGCTGGTATCTCGACGTCTACGACCGTGGAGAGGGAAATCACCGCACCGTGTTCGAGGCCGAGGATCTATCGGTCACCGACTTCACACTGTCGCGTGACGGACGCACGATTTTTTTCACGGCCACATGGAATGGCGCCGATGCGCTGTACCGCGTACCCTTCGAGGGAGGGCGGCCGGAACTGATGACGAACGAATCGGAGGCAGGTTCGATTTCGGCGCCGCAGGCGGGCCTCGATTTCGCGGTTGTCTCGAAGAGCACGCTGACCTCCCCGGCGGAGCTGTTCCGGCTGCCGTTCGCGGCAAAATCGCTCCAGCCACTGACTCACGAGAACGACGCGTGGCTGAAAGACGTTGCATTCGCGAAGCCGGAGCGCCTGACGGTTCCAGGCGCGGGCGGCGTGCCGATCCAATACTGGGTCCTGCGGCCGTCCGGCTTCGATCCCACGAAGAAGTACCCGATCGTTTTCCTGCTCCACGGCGGCCCGCAAGGCGCGTGGGACGATGCGTGGTCGTACCGGTGGAATCCCGCATTGTGGGCGGCCCAGGGCTGGGTGATCGTCGCGCCGAACCCGCGCGGGTCGTTCGGCTTCGGCCAGAAATTCGTCGACGAGATTTCGCAGGACTGGGGCGGCAGGGTCATGCAGGACCTCGAGGCCGTCTTCGATGCGGCGGGCCGCCTGCCGTATGTCGATTCAACGAAGCAGGGGATTGCAGGCGCGAGTTACGGCGGCTACGCGGTGAACTGGATCATCGGCCACTCGAACCGGTTCACGGTCGCCGTGACCCACGACGGTGTTTTCAATATCGAATCAATGGCGCTTGCGACCGAAGAGCAATGGTTCACCGACTGGGAGTTTGGTGGGCCGCCGAGCAGCGCGAAGGCTCGCGAGAACTACGCGAAGTGGTCGCCTCACTTGCTCGCGCAGAACATCAAGACGCCTACGCTCGTGATCACCAACGAGCTCGACTTCCGTGTGCCGGTGGACCAGGGCCTGCAGTTGTTCACCGCGCTGAGACGCAACGGCGTGCCGAGCCAGGCGCTGGTGTTCTCGGATGAAGGACACTGGGTGCTGAAGCCGCTGAACAGCAAGCTGTGGCACGAGACCGTCTTCGGCTGGATGAAGAAATATCTCGGCGAGCGGCCATGACGTCGCCGAGCTGCGTCATCACGGGTGCGTCCACTGGAATCGGGGAAGCGTGCGCGTTGCGGCTCGATCGCGCCGGCTGGCGCGTGTTTGCGGGCGTGCGCCGCCGGGAGGACGCCGCCCGGCTCGAAGCGCAGTTGTCGCCGCGGTCGCGTCCGGTGATTGTGGACGTCACGGACCAGGCGTCGATCGCGAGCGCCGTCGCCGAGGTTGCCTCCACGCTGCGGGATGAGGGACTCGCGGGGCTGGTCAACAACGCCGGCATTGCGGTTGCGGGGCCGCTGGAGTTCCTGCCGCTCGACGAGTTCCGTCGTCAGCTCGAGGTGAACGTGACGGGACAGCTCGCCGTGACGCAGGAATGCCTGCCGCTCCTCCGCCGCAGCCGTGGCCGCATCGTCTTCATGGGATCGATCGCCGGCCGGGTCGCTCTTCCAATGCTAGGGCCCTACAGCGCGTCGAAGTACGCGATCGAAGCCCTCGGCGACGCGCTGCGCGTCGAGCTGCAGCCGTGGGGCATGCACGTCGCGATCGTCGAACCCGGCAGCATTGCGACGCCAATCTGGAAGAAAGGGGAGGACGCAGCCGCGCAAGGATCGTCGCGGTTTCCACCGGCCGCAGAACAGTTGTACCACGCTGCCACGAGCGCGATGCGCAAGGCGGCTGCGGATGCGTCGCGGCGCGGCGTGCCTGCGGATAACGTGGCGGTGGCGGTCGAGCACGCGTTGACGTCCGCTGCACCGCGCACGCGGTATCTGGTCGGCAGCGACGCGAAGCTGCGCGCGCGGATTGGTGCGCTGGTGCCCGATTACCTGCGCGATCGCCTGTTCACCCGCGTGCTCGGCCTGCCGGCACGCGGCAGCTTCGAAGGGGCGGTGCGCTGACGTGCAGCTCGGGTTGCCATTTCTCCTGGAGCCTGCGCCCGATCGGGAACCCGCACTGGACAACGGACGCGCCAACACGCAACCGCCGGGGCCGAGAGACACCAGCGACCCGAGAGAAACCAGCGACCCGAGAGAACCCGGTGACCCGAGAGGGCCCGGTGGCCAGAGAGAACCCAGTGGCCCGAGAGAACCCGGTGGCCCGAGAGAACCCAGTGGCTCGAGAGAACCCGGTGGCCCGAGAGAACCCAGTGGCTTCCGCCTTCAGGCGGAAGGATCCAGCTTCATCGTTCATTTCGTGAGAATGCGGCGCGCGCGTCGCTACATCATGCGCATCCGTCCTGACGGCGCGCTTCGCGTGACGATTCCACGCGGAGGATCGCGATCCGAGGCTTTACGGTTTGCCACGCGTCATCTCTCATGGGCGGCGCGCGAGCGCGCGCGGCTCGCCGCATCACGACGGCCCCCCGCCCGGTGGACCGAAGGCACCTCGATCCTGATCGACGGCGAGCTGGTGCCGATCGTCCGCGACGGTAACATGGTCCGCGCAGGCGCACTCGTCGTTCCCGCGCCGGTTCACCTCGTGGATCTCCGTCCGGCAATCGAGCTCGCGTTGCGCGAGGAGGCGAAGCAGACGCTGCCGCCGCAGCTGCTGGCACTCGCCGCCCGGTACGATCTGCACGTCACCCGCGTGACGATTCGGAACCAGCGCTCGCGCTGGGGTTCCTGCTCGCCGAGCGGGTGCATCGCGCTGAATCTCAGGCTTCTTCAGATGCCGCCATCGGTCCGCGAGTACATCCTGCTGCACGAGCTCATGCACCTGCGTCATGCCGATCACTCCCGACGGTTCTGGACCGCGGTGCAGGGTGTGTGTCCGGCGTTTCGGCAGGCGGAGCGCTGGCTGAAGAAGCACGGGCAGGATCTCTTCTAGGCGGACATGCAGATGCAGGGACGTCACTCGACGATACGTTCGTGGCGGAGCGCTGATGTCACCTCGGTCGTCAAGCACGCCAACAACGCGAAGATCGCGCTCCAGCTCCGCGATCGATTTCCGCATCCGTACACCGCGTCGGACGCGCGGCGCTTCATCGAAGCGGTCATCGGTGTGCGTCCAGTGACGACGTTTGCGATCGACGTCGATGGAGAGGCGGTTGGCGGTATCGGGTTCTCTCCGGGCAGTGACGTCGAGCGCTACTCGGCGGAGATCGGCTACTGGCTCGGCGAGCCGTTCTGGGGACGCGGCATCGCCACCGAAGCGGTCCGCATCGTCTCCGCGTACGCGTTCGAGACGTGCAACGTGCTGCGGCTCTTCGCGTTGCCATTTGCCGACAACGCGCGCTCGACCCGCGTGCTGGAGAAGGCGGGGTACACGCGCGAAGCCGTGCTCCGCTCGAGCAGCGTCAAGGGAGGTGTCGCTCGGGATCAGGCGCTGTACGCCCTCATCAATTCATCATGGCGGGGCGTGTGAGAATTCGTATCCGGAGGCTCCCACGCGAGTGTCCGGAAACGGGATTTCCTCGTGACGCAACCGAACACCACGCGCGGTCCCGGGTCGTGACAATCGCCTGAGAAATCACGGTTTGTCCCCCCGGCACGCGAGTGGCTTATGCAGGCGGTCATGGAACACCTCGCCCAGGATGTCTTCTATGCCCTCAGGCGCCTCGTCAAGGCTCCGGGCTTCACGATCGTTGCAGTCATTACCCTCGCGCTCGGGATTGGCGCCAATACCGCGATCTTCAGCGTGGTCGACGGCGTCCTGCTGCAGCCGCTGCCTTACCCGGAGTCCGATCGGCTGGTCGGCGTGTATCACACGACCGAGGGGCACCGGGCCGTGATGTCCGGACCGAACTTCACCGACGTCGTCCACAGCGCGACCTCTTTCGAGAACGCGGCGGCGATTTCCACCGGACGGATGATCCTGACCGGCGAAGGGGACCCGATCCGCCTGCCGGTGGCCGAGGTCAGCGCGTCGCTGTTCAACGTCCTGCGCGTCAGGCCCGCGCTCGGCCGGACGTTCAACGCCGACGAGAACACGCCGGGGAAGAACAACGTCGTGATCCTGTCGCACGGCCTCTGGCAGCAGCGCTTCGGCTCGGACGCGAACGTGATCGGGCGTCGGGTGCAACTCGACGGCGTGGCGAAGGAAGTCGTGGGCGTCATGCCGGCGGGATTCTCGTATCCGGAGGAGCGCGACGCGTGGTTGCCGGTCGAGTACGATCAGAACTTCGTCAGCAAGCAGCGCGGCGCGTGGTTCCTGAACGTCGTCGCGCGGCTCAAGCCCGGCGTCACACCCGCGCAGTCGGCTGCGGAAGTGGAGACAATCGGGCGTAACCTCGCGCGGCAGTATCCCGATGCGGATGCCGAGATCGGGATGACCACGTTCCCGCTTCGCGAAGCGATGGTCCACGACATCCGCCGGGCGGTCCTGGTGCTGCTCGGCGCGGTGGGCTTCGTGCTGCTGATCGCGTGCGCGAACGTTGCGAACCTGCTCCTCGCGCGCGCCGCCGCGCGCGAATCCGAGATGGCCGTTCGTACCGCGCTTGGTGCCGGGCGCGGACGCCTGGTGCGGCAGTTGCTCACCGAGAGCGTCATCCTCGCGCTGATTGGCGCGGGCATCGGCCTGCTGCTTGCGGTCTGGGGCGTCGCGTTCCTCACGAGCCTGAAGCCGCAGGGGATTCCCCGTCTCGAGAACGTGCGCATCGATGGAACGGTCATCGGCTTCACGATCGCGATTGCGGTCGTGACGGGTGTGCTGTTCGGACTCGTGCCGGCGTTCACCGCGACGAGGGGCCTTTCTGCGTCGTTGAAGGAGAGCGGCCGCGGCGCCGTCACGCACCGGGGAGGTGCACGCGTGCGCGGCGCGCTGGTTGTCACGGAGCTTGCGCTGGCCGTGATGCTGCTGGCTGGTGCTGGACTCCTGATGCGCAGCTTCGTGAAACTCCAGGCAGTGGATCCAGGGTTCCGGCCGGAGCAGGCGCTCACCTTCGAGCTCACGCTGCCCGACGCGCGGTATGCCAAGGATTCTCAACGAATCGCCTTCTTCGATCGGCTCTTGCCGCGGCTGCGCGCGCTGCCCGGGGTCCGGGCCGCAGCGGCTGTGATGGGGCTGCCGCTCAGCGGCATGGACTTCATCATCTCCTTCGAGATCGAAGGACGGCCGCCTGTCCCACCCGCGCAGCAACCCGCGATGCAGGTGCGCGTGGCCACGCCCGACTACTTCAGCACGATCGGGATTCCGCTCAAGCGCGGCCGCCTCTTCTCCGAAGACGATCGCGCGGGCACGACACGCGTGGTGCTCATCACGGAGAGCGCGGCACGCGAGTTCTTTCCGAACGAGGAGCCGATCGGCAAGAAGATCAAGTTGGGGTGGGGGCGCGGACCAGGGACGCCGCGCGCCGGCGGTGAAGTTGTCGGCATCGTGGGGGACGTGAAGGAAGCCGGACTCGATGAACCGAACCCGCCGCACATCTACATGCCGGTCCGGCAGTGGCCGGTCGACTTCATGAGCGTTGTCGTCAAGACCGCCACGCCGCCCACAGCACTGACCGATGCCGTGCGCTCGGAAGTCTACGCCGTGGATCCCAATCTGCCGGTGTCGAACGTCCGCACGCTGGACGACATCGTCGCGCGCTCGATTTCGCAGCCACGTTTCTACATGCTGCTGTTGACCATCTTCGCGGGGGTCGCGCTCGTGCTCGCGGCGATCGGGATTTTCGGCGTCCTGTCGTACGCGGTCGCGCAGCGGACGCGCGAGATCGGGATCCGGATGGCGCTCGGGGCGCAGGAGCGCACCGTCATCGGCCTCGTCGTCCGGGAAGCGATGATACTGGTCATACTGGGGGTGGTGTGCGGCACCATGGCCGCGCTCGTCCTGTCGCAGACGATGACCAGGATGTTGTTCAGCGTGACGCCAACGGACCCGGCAACGTTCGCAACCGTGGCAGTGGCGCTGCTGGCGGTCGCGCTGTTCGCGAGTTACGTGCCGGCCCGGCGCGCCACGCGGGTCGACCCCATCATCGCGCTCAGGACCGAGTGAATCGCCAGGGATTTGGCTCCCCGGGGCCGGATCCCATGCCCGGGATGGCTCACGTATCCGCTTCGTCCTGAGCCTCTGCTATAATCACTGGTTCTGTGGAGTATCAGTTAAAGCAGTACGCCCTGCAGCAAGGGGCGCTCGAGATTCAGTACATCGAGGAGTTCTTCCTCGATTTCCCGCGCAAGAAGTCCGCGACGGAGGTGATGCAGCGTCTCTCCGATCGCGACCATCAGATTCTGATGGCGGAGGCGCCGCTGCCGGACGATCCGGGCACGATCGTGCCGGTATCGTTCAAGGTGGCGCACGAACTGCGCGCGCGGGAGCGCGACCCGAAGCTCGCGGATCTCGTCGAGCAACTCGAGGATTGCGTGGAATTCGACGGGCGGCGCGTGCTGTATCAGTGGATTGGCGGGACGCGCACCGACTGGCGGGGCCAGGGGCATTTCCGCGCGCTCACGGAGGAGCAGGAAGTCTGGGCGCTCGCCAACGGATTCGACGAGATCCTGGTGAAGACGAAGAACAAGTTCTATGAAATGCGCGCCGCGCTCGCGCAGCTGCACTATCACGTGATCCGCTTCGTTCCGCACCCCGCTCACACCGGCGAGTCGAAGGTGTTCCTCAGCAAGCGGCTTGGCCAGCACGTGCTCGACACTCACCGCAGCCGTCGTTCGGTGACGAAGGCCGACTGACCGGACGGTTCAGAACGCGGTCGGAATGATCGTCCGCATCGAGCAGGCGTCGGATCCGAGGCTGGCGCCGTTCCGGCACGTCGGCAACCCCCACGCGCTCGAGAGCGCGGGGCTGTTCGTCGCAGAAGGACGGCTGGTCGTCGAGCGACTGATTGAGGACGGCCGATTTCCGATCCACGCAATCCTCGTGACCGACGCCGCGCGGAACGCGCTGTCGGGCGCGCTCGACCCCGCCTCCGCGGCCGTGTACGTGTGCGACCAGCGGATCGTCAACGCGATCACCGGCGTCAACTTTCATCGCGGGTGCCTCGCACTTGCCAGACGACTGACGCCAGCGGCATCTACCGATCGATACTCGACTGCCTCGAGAGTGCTGGCGCTCGAAGGCGTCGGCAATCCCGACAACGTCGGCGGGCTGTTTCGGGTCGCGTTCGCACTCGGAGCTGACGGGTTCCTGCTCGATGCGGCCTGCGGCGATCCTCTTTATCGAAAGGCGATTCGCACGTCGATGGCCGCAACCCTGAGAGTGCCGTTCGTGCGCGCGACGGATCTCCGCGCCGAGCTCAGGTCGCTTCGATCCGCGGGATTCCGGCTGATGGCGCTCACGCCGGCCGCCGGTGCACAATCGATCGACGAACTCGCACACCTGCGACGTGAGCGGCTCGTTCTGATGCTTGGATCGGAGGGGAGCGGCCTGACGCCGGACACAACGGAACTCGCAGACGTTCGCGCGCGCATTCCCGTCGACGCTCGCGCCGACTCGCTGAACGTGGTTGTCAGCGCTGCGATTGCGTTGCACGTGCTGCGGGCCTGATCATGCAGCTCGAGCCAGGTCTGTTTCTCTTCCAATCACGCCTGAACGCGGTCGAGCAGCGCGACCTGTGGGCGGAATGCCGAGCCCTTGCCGAGGGTCCGGTGCCGATGTATACCCCGACCGTGCGCGGCGGCCGCAAGATGAGCGTGGGAATGCTGTGCCTCGGGAAGCATTGGAACGCGCTCACGTACAAGTACGAAGGAACGCGTTCGGACTACGACGGCCTGGCCGTGCCCGACATCCCGCAGCGATTTGTCGATCTTGCCGCGGCCGCGGCCGCGGACGCCGGCTTCGCCGTGCAGCCGGATCTCTGCATCATGAACCACTACGCGACGGAGAGCCGCATGGGCGTCCACCAGGACAAGGACGAGCGCCCTGAAACGATCGCGGCCGGCATTCCGATCGTGTCGGTCTCGCTTGGCGACGCGGCCAGATTCGTGATTGGAGGGATGACGAGAAAAGACGCCATGCGCCCGCTGATCCTGCGGTCGGGCGACGTGCTGGTGATGGGCGGCCCGTCGCGCCTGCGCTTCCACGGCGTCACCCGCATTCAGCCGGGAACGTCACCGGCGGGCACCGGGCCCGGGAGAATCAACCTGACGTTCCGGCAGTGGTAATTTTCGAGGTGCGAGGTGCGAGGTGCGGTTCTCATGATCCGGTGGCTTCCGCCTTCAGGCGGAAGGCGTTCCGGGATTACCTCGCGGTCGTCTTGTAGGAGCATGCGCTTTCGGCGCCGCACCTCGCGCCTCGCGGTGTCTACATCGCGGCTCTTGCGAGCGCCTGCACCGCCTGCACCATGGCCATCAGGCCCATCCCCTTACCCATGGAAATGTTCTGGCGGAAGATGCGCTCGACGATGTCGCACCCTACCCCCGCGATTTGCGACGGGGGAAGCCCTGAGAGCGTCTTGTCGAGGATCGAGGCAAGGGCCTTCGCCGACACGCCCGATGGATTCTCGACGGCGAAATAGAGCTGAATGTTGCCGTCCGGCCGTTTCATTGCCCAGACGTAGGCGTCGGACTCGCACTGCGGCACCTGGTGGGACTTAGGGAAGGGCCGCGTGGCTATTGCCGGCGGCACCTCCTTGAACTGATCCGCGTAGCTGAGGAGCATGTCCGTTCGATCCGCGGGATCGAACATCTCGAAGGTCTCGACCAACTGCTCGAGCTTTTCAGGAAGTTGCGTGCGCTCCACGACACCAGATTACCGCATCAACCGGCGGCCTTGCTGAGCGGCGCCGCTCCCTTTTCGATCGGGACCCCGACCATGTTGCCCCACTCCGTCCAGCTGCCGTCGTAGTTGCGGATGTTCTCGAACCCGAGCAGGTACTTCAACGCGAACCAGGTGTGGCTGCTCCGCTCACCGATGCGGCAGTACGCGATCGTAGGCTGGGCGGGCGAGAGCTTCTGATCTTCGCAGTAGAGCTTCTTCAGTTCGGCGCCAGTCTTGAACGTGCCGTCCTCGGGATTGATCGCACGCGCCCAGGGCACGCTCTTCGCTCCGGGGATATGGCCGCCGCGCAGCGCGCCTTCGTTCGGGTAATCGGGCATGTGCAGACGCGTGCCGGCGTACTCCTCAGGGCTGCGCACGTCGACGAGCTGTCCTTGTTTCTTCAGGTGCGTCATCACCTCGTCACGATACGCGCGGTGCGGAGG
>Ga0136846_1214192_pt1 | contig 11271 bp, 15 predicted proteins | sample HopSoiMetagenom2_FD_96841 | JGI IMG/M metagenome (GOLD analysis project Ga0136846, IMG submission 96841) | Grasslands soil microbial communities from Hopland, California, USA - 2 Assembly 2016 (version 4) | ecosystem: Environmental > Terrestrial > Soil > Grasslands | place: USA: Hopland... | reverse complement strand
GGGCCGGAACAGCACAGCCACCTGCCATGTCATGCCGGTCATCAACGCGCCGGCCTGGCAGTCGCCCGACATTCCGGGTTACCTGCTCCGGGTCTTCACGATCAGCTCGCCGATGAGCGTCGGGTCGTGGCTGCTCAGCGCGTACGTGCCCGCCACGGGCCTCGCCGCCGCCAGCGTGCTGATCGGTGGCACCGCGGTACCCGCCTGGCATGACGGCTACCAGGAGATGCCATTCGTCCTCGCCGGCCGGGTTGGCGGTCCGCGCGGGTTCGGGTAACATTTTGGTTGCGGCACATATGACTTGTCCTGGGTCCTGATACGCGGCCTGCCCCCTTTGTCGTGCCGGGTGGGGTCAGCGTGCGGACGGACGATTCCTCGTTCTCGTGGGACAGTAGCGGTATCGCGGCGGATGCTCGGCCGCGTAGTCATCGCATGCCCGGTGACGGCAGCCTGCGGACTGCCTGGGATGCCGGGCCGCCGCGTCTGGTGCTGGCCGGGAACATCGACCTGACCAGCCATACTGCCCTGATCGCCGCTATGGCAAAGGCAGCGGGCGGCGCTGGCCAGGTCTACATCGACATGGCCAGGGTGAGCTTCTGCGACGTGGCAGGCCTGCGCATCCTCATGCACGGCGGTGACAGGCAGCGGTCCGATCCGGCTCGGGTCACCTTGCTTAACCTGTCGCCACACCTGAAAAAGCTGCTCCACCTGCTTGGCCAGGACACAGCAGCGGCGCCCGCAGCTTCAGCATGCGCGCCGATGCCGGACGACAAGTTCCCGGTGGAGATGGTCCAGGGCGTGCCGGTGGTGGCCGCGCCCGCCGAGATCGACATCAACAACGCTCAGGCACTGCGGTCAGCCCTGCTCACAGCAGCCGCGGACGGGCACGGCACGTTCGTGGTCGACATGACCCGAACCCGGTTCTGCGATTCGGCCGGACTGCGCGCCCTGATTGCCGCGCACCACAGAGCCCGGACCGAGCGCGGTCAATTGCTCCTGGTGATACCCGGCACTCCGGTCCTGCGGGTCCTTGCGCTCACCGGCCTGGACCGCGTGGTCCCCAGCTTCACCACCCTGGCCGAGGCCCTGGAAAAACGGGCCGCCACCGCGGACGGCCGCCGCCAGCCAGCACAAGGAGATGGCCTTGCCGAAGACCAGCCGCTATAGCCTGCAGCCAGCTGGTGAACTGCCGGGCACCCTCCAGCGCTCGCCGAAGGAGGCCCAGGAGATGTTCATCAAGGCCCTGGCCAGTGCCGTCCAGGCATACGGGCAAGGAGACCAGGCGGTTCGTGCCGCCTACACCGAGCTCAAGCAGACATTCGAGAAATGCGGCGACCACTGGATCCTCAAGTAGGACGAGCCCTGCTGATCACGACATCCGCGGCCAGAGCGACAAGGACATGAGCGCCAGCTACCTGACCAGCACGCCGGCGACGCATCCCGATACCGGCCCGCCCGCTAGCCAGCCGGCTGCGGCTCAGCGCATTGCGACCCGGGCTCGCCCAGGCAGTAAACGGCGTAGGCGCGCTTCAGCACCGGCTGCGCCACATTGCGGACGGGAGCGCCACCTGGAGTGGTGCCGCACTCAGAGCCCGCGTGCGCATGGCCGTGAATGCACAGGTCGGCGTTCGCGCTGTCCGCCGCCTCGGCGAGGAAGTACGAGCCGAGGAACGGGTAGATCTCCGGAGGCTCGCCCGCCAGCGTCTCGGCTACCGGCGAATAGTGGGTGAGCGCGACGCGGAAGTCGGCGCTCAGGTCGCGGAGCGCCTTGCCGATTCCCTCGGCGAGCAGCCGGGAATGCCGGACGAAGGCTTTCATCTGCGGCTCGCCGAACTCGCTCGCGCAGCGGTGCGGGAAGCCGCCGCCAAACCCCTTGCCGCCGGCCACGCCCAGCCGTCCGCCGGGCAGGTCGAGCTCCACGCCGGTCCCGTCGAGCACGGTCATCCCGGATTGCCTCAGCAGGTCAGTGATCTGCCGTTCGCTGTCGCACTGGTAATCGTGGTTGCCGAGCACGGCTACCACCGGGATACCGAGATCCGCGAACTCCCCGGCGACCACCTCGGCCTCGGGGACGGTGCCATGCTGGGTAAGGTCCCCCGCTAGCAGCAAGACATCCGCCTGCTCGCCGATGCCGGCCAGGTGCGGCCTGATCCGGCCGCGGATGTCGGGGGCCAGGTGAACATCTCCTACCGCGGCCACCCGGATCATGACGATGCCTCTAGCACCTCTGGTTGCTCCGGTGGCAGCACCTCGGTCACCGACACCTCGTTTCTTACGGTCAGCCCGGGTGCTTGCTCGCCGGCGACCTGGGCGACGCGCCGCCGCCGTTCCTCGCTCGCCACCTGGCCGCGCAGCACTACATCGTCGCCGTCGGCCTCAACGCGGATGCCAAGCTCATGCGTGCGGGGGTCGCCGTGCAACGCGCGCTCAATCTGACCCGCCACGTAGGCGTCTTCCTTCATCTTCTTCCTCCTTGGCCAGTATCCGCAGTTCGCGGAGCAGTACGAGGAAAGCGGTCGCGAACGCGGACCCGGCGGTCTCGGCGCGTACCCGGTTCCAGTCCACTTGCTCGCGCAGCGGGCGTACGCAACCGAGCGTTCCCGCGAAGTCGGCGTGATGCTCCGAGAAGGACGCCAGCCACGCGACCGCCAGGTCAGTGGCGGTGACCACCGGCATCGGAACGGCCTCGACGTTCATCTCCTCGGCCCGGTCGAGCACCGACTGCATGTCCAGGTGCCCGCTCAGCCGGAAGATGAGGTCGATCATGCGATCCTCGTCGTAGGCCTTGATCAGCCATCCCTCCGGCGGGATCTCGACCCGCATTCCCCGTGCTTCGAATGCCCGCGCGACCGCGTCCGCATCCGCCTCCCGGATCACGAAATCCACATCGTGCGTGGGCGGAGCCGCCCCTCTGGCGTATGCCGCGGCCCCGCCCGCCAGGGCAAAGGGCAGGCCCTCGTCACGCAGCACCGCCGCGGCCTTCTTGAGCGTGTCGATGAGCTTCAGGGCCGCGTCCTGCGTCACGTTCGCGGTACCGCTCATGCGCTCATCCGCAGGCACGCGGCAGGCGGGCGTCCGGGGACTGCTTCATGAAATGCCGTCTACCCGGCGCGGAAACGGTAAACCCGGCCCCGCTGGTGATGATGTTACGACGGGGCCATCGTGGGCAGCAGCACAATATGACTGAGTCATATTCGCGGACGGCCAACCTGCTCGGCGCGCTCGCGCTGGCTGTCTGCGACCGGATCCGTGACGCAACCGAGCAGCAGGCGGACGGGCTGGCCCGGTCCGAGCCGGCCGCGCTAGTGTCGCTGGCCCACTACCCTGGCCAGCCGGTCGGTGCCGTGGGCCGGACCCTCGGCCTCACCCATTCGGGCGCCGTACGCCTCGCGGACCGCCTGGAAGCGGCCGGGCTGGTGCGGCGCACCAGCGCGGGTCCGGGACGGACGCTGGCCCTGCACCTGACGGCGGCCGGCCAGCTGGCGGCGGAGCAGACCCTGGTCCGGAGGCAGGCCGTCGTCGACCAGCTTGTCCGCCAGCTCGATCCCGGCGAGGCGGCCGCGCTGGAACGGCTGGCGGGCCAGCTGCTCGCCGCCATCACGACCGACCGGGACAGCGCACGCCGCCTGTGCCGCTTGTGCGATGAGCCCCTCTGCACGACTGATGCAGGGTGTCCGGTGGACCACGCGGCGAGCTGAGAAACAGTGCCCGGAACTCGTTACCTCCGCATCCTGCGCCGGCCGGGAACGGCCCGGCTGTTCCTGTCTACGCTGATCGCCCGCATCCCGGACAGCATCGCAGCGACCGCCATCGTCGTGCTCGTCCGGTCGGTCACCGGCTCGTACTCCGCCGCAGGCGTCACGGCCGGGACGTTCGGCATCGGCACCGCGATAGCGGCCCCGCTCACCGGGCGGACGCTTGATCGCCTGGGCCAGCGCCGGGTGCTGCCCGTGCTCGCGGCCGGCTTCGCGGGCGCGTTGGTCGCTCTCGCCCTGGCCTGCGGTCACCTGGCTGCTGACGCACTCGGGGCGCTGGCCCTGGCGGCCGGCCTGTTCCGGCCGCCGGTCGAGGCTGCGCTGCGCGCCATGTGGCCACGGCTGGTTCCGTCCGCTCAGATCGACGCGGCTTACGTGCTCGACTCCACCGGTCAGGAGCTCATCTGGATCGGCGGCCCCCTGCTGCTCGGGCTCCTCCTGGCTACCGGCCGCCCGCAGCTCCCGCTGATGGCCTGCGCCGTCGTCAGCGTGGCGGGCACCATCCTCTACAGCACCGGCCTTCCTGCCCCCGGTCACCGGAATGCCGCCAGCGCGGCACCCAGCCCGCTGCGCCGGAGAGGCCTGCGTATCCTGCTCATCCCAGCCGCGTGCTACGGCGTCGCAGCGGGGATCTTGAACCTCGCGCTGGTTGCGTTCGCCAGCGCGCACGGCGGCGTGGCCTGGGCTGGCGTCCTGGTGGCGATCTGGGGACTGGGCAGCCTGGCGGGCGGGCTCCTGTACGGCAGCCGGGACTGGGGCGGCCCGGTCGAGCGACGTGCCATGGGCTGCCTCGCGCTGTTCGGGGCCGCCCTCATGCTCCTCGCGGCCGCGCACGGCCTGACCGTCCTGGCTCTGCTCATGATCCCGCTCGGGATGCCGCTTTCGCCCTGGCTGGGGTCGCTGAGCGCCTCCGTCCAGCGCGCTGTCCCAGCGGCCAGCTCCACCGAGGCGTTCGCCTGGACGTTCGCCGTCATCACCGTGGCCATGGCCGCCGGCAGCGCCATCAGCGGAGTGATCATCCAGGGCGCCGGCCCGGAAACCGCCTTCCTGGCCGCTGGGGGACTCGGCCTGACTGGAGCGGCTTCCGGCGCGCTCCGGGAAGCCTTTACGAAGGGATCACCGGGCGGTGCGCAGGAAAAGGGCGGCAGTGATGCCGGCGGCGAGCAGATCGAGCAGGGCTTATGCGGCGGCGGCGGGCGCGGAAGCTGCCACCGCCCGTTCGTCCCGTATTCCCAGCCGAACGGGCGGTGGTTTCGCTCCGCCGCAAGCGTCAGGAGGTCAGCCGCGAGCGCAGCAGCTGCTTGCCCATCTCGGCGCCTTTACGGCTGTCAGCCTGCGCCTTGCGGAACAGGTCGGCCACCTCGGAGTCGCCCTCGCGGTCCGCGTCCTGGACGTAGGTCTCGAGCCGCAGCGCGTTATCCAGGCATGCCTCCACGTACCAGATGAGGTTGTAATCCTTGTCCTTCGTGCCAGTCACGGCACCGGTTTCCTGAGTCGTCATCGCGGTCTCCCTTCTCGGATCGGGCTCCTTCCCTACCCGCCAGCACCAGGTCATGCCTCGACCTGACGACCTTGTCGCGGAGTTGCAGCGCTTGCGCTAGATGGAGCTGAGGTCGGCGCCAAGCCCGTGCGGCCGCATCGGGTTCTGTTCGGGGTCGGTGGTGAGCTTGTCGCGCAGGTAGGCCAGGGCCCGGGCCAGCAGCCGGGACACGTGCATCTGGGAGATGCCGAGGCGCTGGCCGATCTCGGCCTGGGTGAGGTTCCCGTAGAACCGCAGGAACAGGGCCCGCTGCTCGCGTTCGGGCAGCTCCTCCAGGTGGGCCTGGACGGCGTCCATGTCGATGGCATGATCGATCGCGTGGTCATCCTCGCCGAGCACGTCAGCGAGCAGCGCGGCGTCCTCACGGTCGGACAGCGGCGCGTCGAGGGAGGACGCGGTGAAGGCGAGGCTGGCCTGCCGGGCCTCGCGGATGCTGTCCTCAGTGACCTTCAGGGCGGCGGCCAGCTCCCCGTCGCCGGGGGCGTGGCCGAGCTGCTGGGCCAGCTCCGCGGTTACGGCGCGCATCTCCAGGAGCAGTTCCTGGACCTGGCGGCGGACATGAATCTGCCACCGCTTGTCCCGGAAGTGCCGTTTGATCTCGCCGCTGATGCACGGCGCGGCGTACGCGGAGAGGCTGTCGCCCACCCCAGCGTCGAAGTTGCTGATGGCCTTGAGCAGCCCGACGTACCCCACCTGCATCAGGTCCTCGACCGGTTCCGGGCTCTGCCGGTACGGCCGGACACAGGCCTGGACCAGGCCGGCGTAGCGCTCGACCAGGACTTCGCATATCGCGGCACGCCTGGCGCTGGTGCGTGGCAGCGCCCGCAACCGCGACAGCAGCTCGTTATCCGACAGCTCCCGCAGGTCCCCATGCCACGTCACCACTACCTCCCGGGAGTGCCAAGACGACGGTTATGATGCCACCTCTTTCGATGACCGCCCTTACCATCGATAACCATCGTGGCACCGCCAGAACGAGCTAGATATCCGTCAAACGAACTCGGCTCACGCGTAGCGAAGCATTCCTCTTCCGGGGCGTACTTCCGTTGGACTAGCCGCCGGCCCGCGCGATCGGCGTTGACGTGGAATCAAGGCCGTTCGGCATCTTTGTTTCCTGCCGCCGGGCCGGGGATAGCCGGAGTCTCCGCGACCTGGGCGGTCACCGGTCCCGCTTGCCGGCCTGGCTTGTCCGCCGGACGCCGCAGCGGCCCCCAGCTGTCATTCTGCTCCTCGACAACGCGGACGGCTTCGCTGATCACCTGCTCGGCGATCCAGGCCACCGGACGGTCACAACGGACGAGCGGCTCGTTATCGGGACCCCGGCCCAGCTGGCAGCCCTCGAGAATCCACGGCCGCACACCGGGGCCTTTCTCGCCCTTGAGGTGGCTGTAGTCGTACAGGCGCCGGGCAATCCATAGCCGCAGCGGCCGGTCGCCCCACCAGGGCTCGACGGCGAGCGGATTGGCCGACAGCCCGGGCAGCGGGATACCGGTCAGATCGTCGCAGCTAGCCCCCATCACGTCGGCGGACGGCCCACGAGACCAGCGGACGAATAGCCGCGGGCAGCGCTGAGCCAGTTCGGTCAGCTCGTCGAGCTTGTCCACCGTGGGCATTTCCGGCATTGATCCCCTCCCATGGCGTCGGTGCGGACGCCGGCTCCTACCCTTTCGCCAATCTCGCTATGCCTCGGGCAGCAGAAAACCTGGCCGGAGATCAGGGCCGGGATTTCTTGCGCGGCGGACGTGTGCCCGGCCGGGAGCGGGGTAACCGGTGCGCTCGTTCGTCCGTACTCCGCGGCTGACATGCACGGGAGAGAGCACACCATGAAGACCACCACAAAAGCGGCCGCGGCCGCCGCCACGGCCGCCGCCGGCACGGGGCTGGCTGTCAACTGGATCCGCCGCAGCCGAGCCCGGGCCGCGGCGCCGGGCGCATCGGCTGAGTCCCGGAACCGGTGGCGGGCCGTGACCGTGAACAAGCCCGCCGCCGAGGCGGCACCGGACGGGAAACTGCCGGAGCCCCTGGCCGCGCTCGGCGACCGTGTCGAGGTGCGGATCACCCCGGCCCCGGACGGCAGGGGCACTGAGATCGCGGCCCGGCTGCGCGCACCGGAGCCGGCGGGGCCCGCGGCCATGCCCGGCCGGCTGGCGGGCCGCGATCCCCGCCAGGAGGTCCGGTCGGCCCTGCGGGAAAGCAAGACGCTGATCGAAGTAGGAGAGGTCCTGCGGATGGACCCGCAACCGGCCGGGGAGCGGACGAGCACTCCCGGCGGGAAACTGCTCGACGCCGTCACCAAGCGGGCTCGCGCGGAAGGGATGCTGTGAGATGAAGGCGCTTTGCTGGACAGGGATCAACAAGCTGGCCGTCGAGACCGTGCCGGATCCGCAGATCCTCAACGCCGAGGACATCATCGTCAAGGTCAGGCTCTCGACGACCTGCGGCTCGGACCTGCACCTGCTCGGCGGTTATATCCCGGCGATGCGGGCCGGCGATATCCTCGGCCACGAGTTCATGGGCGAGGTCGCCGAGGTCGGCCCGGCGGTACGCAACCACAAGGCCGGCGACCGGGTGGTCGTCTGCTCGTTCGTCAGCTGCGGCCGGTGCTGGTACTGCGAGCAGAAGCTGTTCTCGCTCTGCGACAACGGAAACCCCAACCCGGCGATCACCGAGGCCATGTGGGGGTACGCCCCGGGCGGCTGTTTCGGGTACTCGCATGCGATGGGCGGCTACGCGGGCAGTCACGCCGAGTACATCCGGGTGCCGTACGCCGACCAGGGCGCGTTCGCCATCCCGGACGAGGTCGAGGACATGACCGCGCTGTTCGCCTCGGACGCGGCCGCCACCGGCTGGACCGGCGTCGACCAGATCGGCGTGCAGGCCGGTGATGTGGTCGCCGTCTGGGGCGCCGGCGCCGTCGGCCAGATGGCCGCGCGGGCCGCCATTCTCAAGGGCGCGGAGCGGGTGATGGTGATCGACCGGCTGCCGGAGCGGCTGGCCCAGGCGGCGGACATCATCGGCGCGGACACGATCAACTACGCCAGCGACAGCGTCGCCGCCGAACTGCGCGAGCGCACCGGCGGCCGCGGCCCGGATATCTGCATCGAGGCGGTCGGCATGGAAGCCGACAGCACCGGGCCGCATTACCTCTACGACCAGCTCAAGCAGCAGCTCCGACTGGAGACCGACCGGGCCATCGCCGTCCGGGAAGCGGTTCACGCCTGCCGGAAGGGCGGCGGCGTCTTCGTCCTCGGCGTGTTCGGCGGGCTGGTGGACAAGTTCCCGCTGGGCGCGGTGATGAACAAGGGCCTGACGCTGCGGGGCGCCCAGATGCACGGCCACCGGTACATACCGGAAATCCTGGATGGCATGGCGCGGGGCGAGGTGACGACCTCCCATCTCGCCACCCACGTGCTGCCGCTGGACCAGGGCCCGCAGGGATACCGGATGTTCAAGAACAAGGAAGACGGCTGTGTCCGGGCCGTGTTCCGCCCGGCCGGATGACCGGTTGAGACGAGGTGATGATCCGCGGCCGCGGGCTCGGCAGTGATGGAGTTTCCGCCCGGCAAATCCGGGCAGCAGGGGGCTCGCTCATCCAGAATCGGGCCGGCTTATCAGCCGTGCGCATTACAGCAAGGAGGCATCGGAATGGCCATGCCGCCGGCGGCACCGCCATCAGGGCCGCAGTCAGATCCGGATCCGGATCACTTCCCGGTGCCAGGCGATCAGCCCGAGCAGCCCGATTCGCAACCGCTCGACCCGGCCCCGGAACCACCGGAAAAAGGCAGCGACTAAGAATAGCGCGGCGCGCTCCGGCGGAATGCGCCTGTCCCCCGTCCGGCCCAGGCGCGGATCCTGATGACACCGCGCCTGGGCCGGCGCCGCAGGACCTCGATCAGGTGCGGGATGCGTTCGGGCTGCACGAGCTGGCGGTGGAAGACGCGCGGACGTTCCATCTGCGGCCGAAGGCTGATAGGTACGAAGGCGATGTCCAGCTAGTCATTTGCGGACCGCGCGATACGACGACGAGGCCGAGCGGGCCGAGTTCGGCGAGATCAGCATCTTCGTCGCGTCGGCCTTCGGCATTACCGTGCGGCAAGGAGTGGCCAGCGAGCTGCGCCCGGCGCGGCAGCGGCTGGAGCAGCGGCCTGAGCTGCTCTAGCCGCGGGGACCTCGTCGGTGCTGCCGCTGGCTGTGCTTGTGCCGTGGCTCAGGCGCCGCGGAGCCGACGGCGGCACCGGCACGACCGGGAGTTAGGCAACGGCGAGACCGGACGGCAGAACGGTCAGGGTCTGACCGTAAGCACCGGAAGGCCGGGTCGTGCCTTCTTCGGGTACGTTACGGATACCGATGAGTGACGACTTCCCGATCGTGGCCCTGGTCTGCTCCGCTGGCGGCCTAGACGCCCTCACCCGGGTGCTGGCCCCGCTCCCGGCCGATCTGCCCGCGGCGATCATCGCCCTGCAGCACCTCGACCCTGAGCGGGCCAGCCAGTTGCCGGCCTTGCTGCAGGCCCGCACCGCCCTGCCCGTCATCGCGGCCGCCGACGGTGCCGTGCTGCGGCCCGGCCAGGTCCTGGTGGCCCCGTCTGGCCAGCACACCCTGGTCACGGCCGGGCTTGCCGTCGCGCTCATTCCCTCTGGTTCACTGCCGCCCTACCGGCCGTCGGCGGACCTGCTGCTGACCACCCTGGCCGCCGCCGCCGGCGCCCGCGTAATCGCCGTGATCTTGTCCGGAGGAGGCAACGACGCAGCCACGGGCGCCACGGCGGTCCACCACTTCGGCGGCGCGGTCATCGCCTCCAGCGCGGCCACCTCCTCCCACCCGGCCATGCCCCAGGCCGCCATCGGCCGCGACAGCATCGTGGACTATATCGTGGCTCTCGATGACGTACCCGGCTTGCTCCTGACACTGGTCACCGCGCCGCTGATCGGGCCGTCTGGCCCGGACCCGTAAATTTCAGCTGGGGCCGGAGAGCGGTACCTTGACGACGACAACCGCGATGTCATCACGGGCCGGGCCGTCCTGGAAGCCGAGGCCGCTGCCACGACCGCGTCCGCGACCGCCTGGGCCGTCAGCTCGGCGGAGGCGTCGAGTACCTCGACGATCCCCGCTTCCCCGAAGAACGCACCGTCATGGCGCCCCTCGGTCACGCCGTCGGTATAGAGCACCACGATGTCGCCCGGCGTCAGGATAGCCGCCGACTCGCTGACATCGACGGTCTCCTCCATGCCCAGGAGCCACCAGCACCAAGGCGCCGAAACGATCCGGCTCCCTGGCCGCGGCCAGCACCCCGATCATGGCATGCCGGGCAGACGGCGCAGCGGCTGTTTTGTCCGGCCCGCGCCCTGACTGATCGTTAGCTGCCGTTAGTACGGCGAACTTTTCGTTTCCGGTCACCAGTACGCTGAGGATTTCGTTTACCGGCTACCTAGCGCATCTCAGCCGTGAAATCGTGGTCGTGATGGTCATGAAGCGGCCGACGTCACGAACGGAGGCAGCGCTATGACATGCGAGCTGGAAACGGACACGGTACTGGTGGTCCGCCTGGCCGCCGAGATCGACCTGACCAACCGCGAGGAGGCCTGCGACCGGCTCTGCGCGGCCCTCGCCCGCGGCGCGGCCGTCGTGATCGCCGACCTCACCGCCACCTGGTTCTGCGACTGCGGCTCCTGGCGCGGCCTGCTCGCCGTGCAGCACCGGGCCGCGGCCCAGGGAAGCCAGCTCCGGCTCGTGATCCCGCCCGGCAGCCCGGTACGGCGGCTAGCGGACCTGACCGACCTCGACGGCCAGCTGTCCGTCTACTCCAGCGTGCGCGAGGCCACGGCCTGGCTGCCGGACCCCGGCGGCTCGCTCCGGGTCAGCTAGCCGCCAGTTCCGGTCAGGTCCCGCTGCCCAGGTGCCCCTCGGGCGCCTGGACGTCAGGCTGCGCGTCAGCGTTGCGGATCTCCCCGTCGTAGGTGTAAACCCGGTAGGTTT
>Ga0136846_1233628_pt1 | contig 11272 bp, 7 predicted proteins | sample HopSoiMetagenom2_FD_96841 | JGI IMG/M metagenome (GOLD analysis project Ga0136846, IMG submission 96841) | Grasslands soil microbial communities from Hopland, California, USA - 2 Assembly 2016 (version 4) | ecosystem: Environmental > Terrestrial > Soil > Grasslands | place: USA: Hopland... | reverse complement strand
GTTGCCCAGGGCGCTGAAGAAGCCGTTGGGGCGCGAGGTGCTGGCGCGGACGCCTAGGAGTTGCGAAGGTATGCCGAGGGTGCGGCCGAGGAGGTTGGTGTCCACGCCGAACAGGCCGCTGAGACCTTGCAGGGCGCTCATCTGGCGCTGGAAAGCGGTGTTTGAAAAATTGAGCTGGTTCTGCGCGGCCTGGTTGCCGGCGGCAATTCCCTTCTGGCGCGCGAGTTCGTCGGTGAGATCGGCGAAGCCCGCGGAGTTGCCGGTGCGCGCGGCGCGATTTGCGGCGGACTGCTGCAGCGAATCGAACGCGCTGGCCAGCGAGCCTTGCGATTGCGCGGTGACCGCGGCCTTGTCAGCTGGGCTGAGGCCGGGATTGTTGGCGATGTTTTGGAATTGCGGGATGAGTTGATTGCCGAGCGATTGTTGCTGGCCAAACAGATTTTGATTGAGTGCGTTGATGCTGGCGAGTTGCTGGTCGGTGAGTTGTTGCGTTTGCGATTGTGCGCCACGGCCCATGGGAAAAACCTCCGGAGAAAGATGAAGTAGAGATGTAAAGAACTACTGAAGTAATGAAACGGCTGTTGTTTGTGTTGGCTGAGTTGCTGAGATCAAATGATCTGCTTTTGTTCAGTTGGTGCAGGCGGCTGCCCGGTCGCTAGTTCCGTAGGCGATCTGTGAATGTCCGTTGCTTCTTTACTTCATTACGTCTTTGATTCCAGTCTTTTGCAGTACGGCGCCCAGGTGTTGTCCTGGATCCAGCCTAGTTTGGTGATGCGTTTGCCGAACTTTGCGGCGATTGGCGGTGGCAGCCAGGCGTGGACGTCTTCCAGGCCGCGCCGCCAGGCGTCGCGTTCAGCGGCAGCGTGTAACGTCAGGAGATTTTGCCATCGCTCGCGCGGTGTGCGTGTTCTGGGATCGAGGAGCAGGTAGGCTTCCGCGGTTAGACGCAGGAGTGCCGCGCCGATAATTTTTTCGTTGTCTGGTGTTGCGTGTTCGCTCGCTGAGTCAGCAGCTGCGTCTTGCGTCAGCACTAGCTTGGTGACGAAGAGAGGATTCGTTAGATCGGGCAGCGGGTAGTCGAAGCCTTGGGCGGCGTGGATCGCGCGCAGGGCGGACAGATCGCTGTCCTGATATTCACGGATGGTCATGGGTCGGAAAGAACTTGGACTCGTAATCGCGGCGCCCGTTCGCTCGGTCGCGCTACAAAAGTCGAAGAGGAAACCGAAGAGGGGTCCCTCGCGCGGCGCTCGGGATGACAGGCGGTTGGCCTACGATCCCGCGCGATGACGACGGCTTCGAGCGACGATCGCATCGACGATGGCCACTCTGGCGATAACGATCGCGCGATAAGATTGCTGAGCGACTCTCGCAACATCGTGAAGGCCGGGCGTCGATGAAGCAACCTTACAGGTTCGATTGACGGGTGATGCGGGAGCCAGGATTGGTGCCGAAGCCGTTGCCGCCGCGCGTTAGGCCGTTGGTTAACGTGCCGCTACCGGTGGAGGGTTGCGGTGCTGGGCCGCTGGCGCCGCCCCCTGCTACTGCTGTTGGCGGTGCGCCGAAATTGACCGGCGTCGAGGCTTGCGAGCCGATGTATTGGCTGAAGCCGCGCCAGTACAGCGTCTGATTGCCGAGCTGCACGTAGAGATTGCGCGAGGCACCGAGAAAATAAACGCGCGGCGCGTTGAATGCCGGCGTGGTGTCGGACTCGGCGAAATAAAACAGGCCGGGGCGCGCGTCGCTGGGATCGGTGATGGCGATATCGAACCAGCCGTTGGAGGCTTGCACTTTGATCGAGGCGATCGGAATGGGCGCGGGTGAGGGCGTGGCCGGATCGACGCCAACGCGCTGGCTGGTGGCGTTGACCGCGGTGACGATGCGCGTCAGCGTCTCATACAGGTACGGATCGCGATCCTTGAGCGGAGCGAGTTGTGCGACGGTCAGCATTGAGTAAGGAGACTAACTGCTTGCAAGGTCTGATACTTCAGGATGGCTGCTGCGTACCTTCTTGCAAATCGGTGCGAAGAGCCAGTTTCGACTTGCCGCTTACGCACGGCTACATGGGAACAGTTTGCTATCGTCTGAAAACCTATTCCGTGCTTATGGTGCTTTCAAGTGGAGCTTGCGTTTGCAAACTACGAAAGTGGATTGGAAGACTCAGTTCCTGGAGGATTTCGGCTGAGGCTTGCCCGTATCGAGCTTCTTGTACGCCCACAGACCAACTGAGAAAACGCCTAGACCGAATAGCAATGTCGCGATGGTGACCAAGGTCATGACGCTATCCTTCCTTCTTGACCGCGAGCGCGCCCATACAAATCGCTCCAATAAAGAATACACCCGAAATTCCCAGAGTCCACAGGACGAGCGGAAGCGTTAACCGCTTCGCACCGAAATTGATCAAGGTATCGAGCACCGGAAAGACAAAAATCAGCACCGCCGCGTCGAGCAGAAACTGCTCGCACAGCACCATCACGCGTACGGCACTTTTACTGCCTAGGTTAGTACCTGTACCGATAACCTACGTAGTAGCATTCTACCCGCGCCTCGCAAACTCGCGAGCGAACTAGTTGAATCCGCGAACGGGCGACCACGGATCGATCCTTAGCGAGGGGATGAATTTTTGGAGGCGGAACCAGGCGCCGCTTTGGTTGGTGCTGACCTGGAAGGCGACGCGTTCGCCGAGAATGTTGATGGGTAGCTCGAGATCTTTCGTCGCGGGAGAGCTCAGCGGCAGCGATTGCTGCGCTTGGGGAGCGCTCGACGAATCGATAAAGCTGGTCAGGCCCAATGAGCCGGCGCCTTCCACATACATGGTGAGATAGCTGAAGAGTTTGCGGTGCGCGCCGAGTTGCAAGGCTTCCTCGACGGGGCGCTCGGGAAAAAAGTGCGTCGTGTAGTAGCTGGGGATGGCGATGCCATCGTCAGAGAGTTGCGCGTTGTTGAGTTGATAGATCTTCCCGGTGGGCGTGCCGCTTCCGCCGCTCGCCGGAGTCCCTGCGCCGAAGACGACGGTCGCGGTGCCGTCGGGCCGCTCGATGAGCGCGCATGAATTCGCAGCGATGCTCCACGGTGACCACTTGCGCGTTTTGTCGGTGGCGGTCTTGCGGCCGGTCAGGCCGATGTTGACCGGCGGACGGCTGGCGATATCGGCGGCATTGTCGAGGTCGCGGTAGTCGAGTGCGAGCACACGATTCGGCGATGTAGCAGCGCCAAACGGCGCACCGATAAATATGCGGCGCTCTTTGGTGTCTACGGTGACCCAGAGCGTGTGGCCGTATTGCCAATTGATCTGATTCCAGGTGGGCTGAATTTCCTGCGAGATTTTTACTGGTTCGCCGCCGTTGAAAATATAGAGGCCGGTGCGGTGCGCGATGACCACCCAATCTTCGCCAATTCCGACTCCGCGAACCGAAGGCGTGCCGAGGCGTCGCGTGATTTCCGCAATCGACCAAAGCGCCGGCTCGTTGGTGCCGTCGTCCTGCGTGACGTGCAGCGAATGTTCTTTGACGAAGTAGAGACGCTCGCGGAGTTTAAACGCCGCGCGGATCGCCTGTCCATTATTTTCGGCGATGCTGAGCAAGCCATCGATGCCATCGTAGCTTTCGGGATCTTCAACGCGGCTGGCGCGCACCAGCGAAGTGTTGGCGGGCTGCGCGGTGGGCGCGATTTCGATGCTGTCGACGTAGAACTGACCATTGAGCGTGGGCGTGCCGTCGGCATAGACGCGCAGGACAAGATCGCTGGGGATGGCTGCGGTCGGCGCGGTGAGTTGCGCGCTGTACTCGACGAAATTTGTGGTGAGCTGCGCGACGCTGAGCTGCAAACCAGTGGTGTTGATGCCGGCAGTGGGGCTGAACAGGTGAATGTGCAGCGTGCCTTGCGTGATGGTGGCGTTGATGGCTACGCGGGCGCGCACGGTGTAATCGGTGTTGGCCTGGATCAGCGGCGCGCCGAGCGTATCCTGCACTGCGGTTTGTGTGATCAGGCCGCGCGTGGTGATGGTGCCATTGCCGACGATCGAATAAGCGGCACCCCACACGGCGAAGGCTTGCTCGTCGGTGCCGCCGGGCGCGAACGATGGATCAGGAATCCAGCCGAGCGGATAGTGTGGGAGCGATGGACCGGTGAAGCCGCCATCAAATCCAAGATTGACGAAATTGTTGAGTTTGTTGCGCTCGCCCCACCAGAACAATCGCTGCGAGTAGTCGATGACGCCTGCGGAATTGCCCAGCTCGACGATGCGGAAGAGATTGTCGGCGTTGGTGCCGGAAAGCAGGATGGCGTCGGAAAAATCGATCACCGCGGTGGTGGAGGAGTTGTCGTTGACGATCATGCTGCCGCTGAAAAGCGTGCCGCCTGCGCCGACATAGAAAAAGCTGGCCCCGCCCGCTCCGGTGAAGCAGAGAATGCGCGCGACGACGTTCGATGGCCCGGTGGGAATGTTGGTGATGACGGCGCGTTTGCCGCCGCTGGCGGTCCAGCTCATGGCGGGACCGGGCTTGGTGAGATAGCCCTGGCGCGTTTTGAAAATTACGGCGACCTGGTGGACTCCGGTGGCGATGTTCCCTGCTGCCGCGGCGATGCCTCCGCCGGACGCCGCGAGGCCGCTGCTCGCAGCGGTGAAGGCGAAATGCGTGGCGTCCGGCACGCTGGTGATCTGGAATGTGCCGTTGTAGGCGGCGACGCCAACACCGCTGGTGGTGACGAGCTGGCCGGTGATGAAGCCATGCGCCGCGCTGGTCTGAATCGTGGCGGTTGCGGAAGCGGATGTGCCGCTGCCAGACGCGGCGAGGCCGGAGGCGCCGGCGATGTAGGTGAATTGCGTGCTCGCCGGAGTTGAGACGATTGGAAACGTGCCGTTGTAGCCAGCTATGCCGACGCCTGCGACGGTGACCGATTGTCCTGCACTGAGACCGTGCGCTGAAGTCGTGCTGATGGTGACGAGGAAGCCGTTTTCAACCGCGCCAGTGGGGCTGGCGGCTATCGCTACCGCAGCAGGCTGCGTTGCGCCGGTGGGGCTCGCGACAATCGTAACCAGAACGTTTTCGTCGATGACGGTCGGGCCCGCGCCGGGGCCGCTTTGGCTGACGCGATCGAAATTGGTGTCGTCGAATTGGCGTGGAAGATCGTTGCCGGTTTTGCCGTCGCTGATGGCCAGGTATTCGCGGCCGAACAGCGTGGTGGAGCTGGCGTACGAATTCGGCGTGAGGCCCGTAGCTACGTTAGTCAGGGTGCCCGGCGTGATTTCTTTCGAGAGAACGCCATTGGAATCGAGAGCCAGCGTGCGGAGCGCGGCATTTTGCGTTTCGTAAGTTTTGAGATAATTGATCGTTGGATTGGCGGGTCGCGGACCGAAAAGCGTTTGCAGGCCAGGACGCGTGGCTACGCCGCCGTTGCTGAAGACGACGTCCTGGCAGTCGGGCGAAACTCCTTGGGGGAGTTCGGCGGGAGACATGTCGGTGACGAGTCCGCTGAAGATTTCGATGGGCGCGTCGAATGATCCGGCTGTGGTCATATATATTTTACAGTGTAGTTATGCTGTGATATACATCTAAGCCACTCAGGCGTGTTTCAGAGAGTGCTTCCAGTGGGGGAACTGGACACGCTTGAGACGCGTCTAGGGGTTGCTTTGCAGCCTCGGGAGTTCGAGTCTGCCACTCTCCGCACTGTTTCCTTGACGCATAAGAGATAGAGATTAAAGGAGTGGTGCCTGTTCCTTGACAAAGTGGCTTGTTCAGTCATTCTTTAAGTGCGTCTCAAGCGTGTCCAGATTTCGAGAGCGGCGATTCATCGTCGCTCTTTTTTGCTACCGCGAATTTCCTTCCCCTGTTGAGTCTTCTGTCTTGCCCTGCACGTTTCGCCGATGGCGGTTTTCGGCGGCGACCAATCCGTATTGCGCGGCCTTTTCACGGTCGAGGATGGCGCCACAGCTGCGGCACACGGCTACGCCAGGCTTGATTTTCTCCCCGCAAACCGGGCAATCGGCGAGCGGCTTAGGATCGTAGAGCCAGGGCTTTTCAGCGCCCAGATGGCGCGCGGCGCGGCGCTCCAGGTCCGTGATGAACATGGGATTTTTCGTGCGCTCCCACTCCAGATCGGCGGCGGCCACCAGGCGGCGATGGAATTCCTCCAGCCGGCGATGCGCTTCGGCGAGTTCGCCTTCAGTCGGCTGTTCGCCGGCAGCCACGAAAACGCCGTGATAACTTCCCTCTCCCGAGTCGCCGTTGATTTCGCGGGCGATATCCTCGGCAATTTCACGCGCGGTCAGGCGAAACTCGTGCGTACGCTTGTCGCCCAGATCCATGATGCTGATGCAGGGATGGATCGGCGTGATGGCGAAAGCTTCACCGGGCTGCGGGGACTGAATCAGCAGCGAGCCAAAGTAGGTGCGATGCCGCGGCGGCCATTTTTCGGTGGAAATATTGACGAGCGCGACAGTGTCAGTAATCGGAGCGGAAGTGGATTGCGTTTGCATTTTGTGCCTCGGGTTGTTTTTTGTTGCTGAGATCGAAATTGTCTAGCGCCGGGCGTCAACGGCACGCTTGTGTGTGGCGCTTGCATGTGTTGCTTGCGTGCCTTGCGTGTTGCATTGTGAATTCGTTTTTGCGAGCGTCGCTTTGCGATCGCGTTTGCTCGCACGTCCAGGCTCGATGAGATTTGAACCTAAACCCTCAGGCCTGCAGGGCCTGAGCTACAGGTTCGCTGCTTCAGTACAGAAAAATTGCCCAATTTTGCGAGTTGGCGCTGGCGGCGGTGACCGTCAAGGTGGTGCCAGAGATGTTGCAAGCGGCGGCGATCGGTGTGGTGCCTTGCACTTGCGCATTGCAGGCCTTCCACAGGCTGGACGCAGACAGCGTTACCGTGCAACTGGTGCCCGCGGACATCGCGCACGTTGCGTAGTTGCCGGTCAGGTGCTGGCCCTTGCTCCATTCCTCTTCGATGTCCAATTGCGAGAGCGGATGGAGATTGCCGCCGGACCAATTCTTCGCGGTGGCCACGGTGCCAAACAAAAACAAGCCAGGCTGGCCCGACGTGTAAGTGGTGTCGGTTGCACTTAGCACCGAAATGCCATTCTTGAAGCACGTCAAGGAACCGCCGGGTGCCGCTTCAAGCCGCAGGGTGTCGCCGGCCGCGCCGGTGGTTGCGGTGCTGGTCAAGCCGCCATTGCTGGTGCCCGTAATTTTCTCCAGGAAGATGTTGGTGGTGTCTTCGATGCAGTTATAGCCCTGCGTGGAGCCGCCGCTTCCAGAGAGCAGCACGGCCACGCCGGGAAAATCGGTGGTGCCATTCAGTGCCGTAAGCGTAGCCTGCGAAAACTGCACGGCGCTGAATGGAGTGGCGCTCCAGAACGCGACATCGTTGGTGGCAGCAGTGCCCACAAAATTGTTGGACGTGACGTTGATGCCGTTGTTGGTTACCGTCCAGTTCGCGCCGATGGCCCCGTTTGCGCGGGTGGCATTGTCAAACGCGCTGTTCAGATAACTGGTCGTGGGCAAATAGCCTGTAGCGTCGGGAATGGAAAGTGTGCGGTTGGCGGTCAGCCCGTTTGGAAAAGCACTGGAGAGCACGCTGCCATTGTTGACGATCCGCAATTTGGAGCCGGATACGCCATTCGGTCCGACAATCGCAACACCAGCGGGCGTTCCGGTGGGGATGGTAGTGCCGCAGACGAAATTGAAGGAGTCCACGAAGCTGGTGACGCTGACGGGGATACCGTTGGCAAAGACGGAGCCACAGCTTCCGAAGATCGTCACGTTGGCCAAAGCGCCCGTTCGATACGGGAGCCAGGAGACTGCGCCAGCCGGCGGCGTAGGGATGGTCACCGTGACGGTTTGATTTCCCGAGGAGGTGACCGCCGTGGCTTTGACGCTGGGACCGCTGTAGTTGCCGTCCACGTCCAACCATTGCACTTGATAACTGATGGGGCCCACAGGAACGGATCCACCGGAGCTCACGGAAACCGCTGGCGCCGCGGGGCTGGGCATCACCGATTCCAGACGGCCGCTATCAAGCGCACCCAGCATGCTGGTGACAAAGATGTTTCCGCCACCAATCAGGGTATAAGAGACGTTGCCCGGATTCAGCGTAGGCGAACTGGAAAGCACCAGGGTAGCGCCCGTACTCGGCGAGATGAGCATTGGCGACAGCGAGAAGCTCACGCCGCCCCCGCTCCAGGAAACCGCTTCGAGGGCGCTGTCGTTTTGCGCGTCGATGATGGGCGTCCCGACGCCGACGGTTGTGTCTGCCAGCATCACGTCGGTCAGCACAATCTCGTTGAAAAGCCCGGCTGAACAGTTGAAGCGCAGATACGGAGCAGTGGCACTTTCAAAGATGCTGGTGTCGAAGGTGTAGTCGAAAGGCGCGACGCTGGCGCCGTTGGGCAAACAGTCGATGCCCACTGCGCCGCCGGCGAAGTACAAGCCGCGAACCTTCACGCGACCCGGCACCTGGCTCGGGCCGCCGCCAGTGACCGCGTTGCTAGAGTTGGTCATCTGCAGACAGTTGAACGGCACAAAGTTGCCGCCGCCATTGCCGGTCTGGCAGGTGCCGCGATTGAAAAAGAAATCGAAACCACCTTTCATCACAACGGGGGTGCCCACGCCGTTCGCGTTGAAATTCACATCGTCCCACACGACGCCGGCGGGTCCTCCGCCGTCGGCTCCACCGTCATTGAACATGCAGGTTTGCTGAGGTTGGCCGCACGTCAGCTGAAGACGGCTGAAATGAAGGCTGCTGCCGCTAGCTTCGCTAATCAGGAACAAGGGATATGCAGTCGAGCCGATGATGGCCGAGCCGTTCACGTATGAAAAACTGGTGGTGTTCCGCGGCTCGCCCTCAAAATCCATTCCGCTTCGCATGATCCACGGCTGGTTGACCCACACGTTGGAGCTGTTGACGTGTATGCGAACGATGCCAGAGCCGAAAGCGATACCGGAACTGAAATCCGTGGTGCCGTTGAAAACCCAGAAAGGCGTGGCGCCGCCATTTGGGATGTAGACGGTGCCGCCACCGGCACTGCTCGCGGCTTGCACGGCATTTTTCAGCGGGATCGAATTGTCGTGCAGCACGGTCTGGCTGCTGGCGGTGGTGCCCGCGGCGTTCGCCAGCGTCAAGGTAGTGGTGCCGCCGCCGCTCGCGATGGTGGTCGCCAGATAACCCGGCTGCGCCGCGCCTGGTGGCGTGCTGGGCACATAGGCAGGAACGTTGGGAGGAGTGAAAGCGCAATCCGTGTACCACGGGTCGAGCCCTTGCGCGACACCGATCAGCGAAAAGGAGCCCGCTCCTATGGAGCGGTAAATCCAGTAGTGAATAGTGCTGTTGCCGCTGTAGCTGCCCGATGGAAACGTCAGAACGTTGCAGGCGTAGACCGTGGCTTGCGGCGAACCGCTGGTGTTGTTTTCGTCCGCGACTTTGCCTTCATTGGTGATGAACGTCGTGGATGTGGGCGTGGAGGCGATGGTCATCACGCCATTACACATCGACCCCGCTCCGCCGAAGCCGTTGATGTTGATCTGCGCGCCGGCCTGCAGGTTATGCGGGCTAACGGACGTGTAGGTCATGACGCCGCTGGTGCGCACGCAACTGCTCAGAACGACGGCGTTGAGGCCGAGCGTTGCAGCTCCGGTGGTGGTTGAGCCCGTGGTGCTAGCCGCGGTTAGGCCGCCGGTGCGGTCTTCGGCGATCACGCGATAGTTGTAGGTGGTCGCACCGTTCAACAGGTTGCTGGGCGTAACTGTGGGAATGCCGGGCGTGGTCAGCGTGGTGGCCGGGCCGGCTTTGTAGATCAAGATTCCCTGTCCGTTGGCGAAATCCTGCGCCGCCGTCAGTGTGAGCGTGGTGCTGCCGGAGGTGATAGAGCCGGTAGTGGAAGGCGGACTCGCAGTGGTGCTGGCATAGCCGCCGTACCGCGAAAAACTGAAGTGCGGGTTGGGGCCTTTGGTCTCGACGTCGGAGTCAAAATTTTGCGTGGCCGTAAAAGTATTAGTGATGTTGGTTTGCGCGCCGCTGGCGCTGGCGATTGGTCCGATCTCCGTGCCGAGCTCGTCTTTGTAGTAGAGGCGCTTGTCGGCGGATTTGGTGTAGAGATTTACGGTGCCGGGGCTGGCCGACCCTGGCGGCGAGCCTTGGTTGCTGAGATTGAGCGTGCCACTAGCGAGCGCGCCGATCACCGTAGTGTTGCCGGTGACTGCGAGATTGCCGCTCAAATTGAGCGAGAAGGCGCTGATGGCGCCGCTGAACGTTGGCGATGCCGGATCGTTAGGGAGAATGACGTTGGGGAGCTGCTTGGTGCTGATGCCCGGACCGGAGATTTCGATTTCGTATTTGCCCGGTGCGGCGTAGAAGAAATAATTGCCCAGGCCGTCTGTCGTCGTGGGGTTGGCGATAGCTTGCGTGAGCGCTGCGTCAGAGTAAAGCAGCGCGAGCGGAGCGCACGGCTGGCCCGAAGCGGGCATGGCGCAGACGCGCACGGCCGCTCCAGCGAGGGGAACGCCGCGCGAGTTGAAGACGATGTCGTCCTTGCGGGAGCCTTGCGCATGAATCGGCGCGACGATGTTGGGCGAGAGGTGCAGCGCCAAAGTCAGGAGTGCCCAAAGAAACGGCATTGGTAGAGCGCGCGGAAAACGCAGCGCGATTTTCGATCGTATCATTGTTGCTTTCCAGAGCATGCGAACACTCTTTCCCTTCTGGGTAGCACAGGCACTCCTGCCTGTGCCGGATCACAAGTGCTTGGCGATTACACCGCGCACAGCCAGGAGTGGCTGTGCTACTTTAGAGTTATGTATTATGAGCGTAATCTGCCGCATTGGCATCCGGCCGGGCGGCAGATCTTCCTGACATGGCGGCTGCAGGGGTCGTTGCCGAAGCAAATCGTCGAACGCCTGAGATTCGGTAATCACAAGGCTGGACAGCAGTTCCTGCGTGCCGAGCGATTTCTCGATCGTGGTTCATTCGGCCCACTGTGGTTGGAAACGACCGAGATCGCATTGCTTGTGGAGCGATCCATTTGCAAGGGCGCTCAGCAGCTTGAGCAGTACCAACTACTTGCCTACGTGGTAATGCCGAACCACGTTCATCTTTTGATTGCGCCGGCGGTGCCGCTGGCGCGGATTACCGCTGCAATCAAGGGCACGACTGCGCGACACGCCAACGCATTGCTAAGGCGTACTGGTGAGGTCTTTTGGCAAACGGAGTCGTTCGATCATTGGGTGAGAAATCCCTTGGAGAGTGCACGGATCCGCCAATACATAGAGCAAAATCCTGTTAAAGCTGG
>Ga0136846_1239524_pt1 | contig 11273 bp, 7 predicted proteins | sample HopSoiMetagenom2_FD_96841 | JGI IMG/M metagenome (GOLD analysis project Ga0136846, IMG submission 96841) | Grasslands soil microbial communities from Hopland, California, USA - 2 Assembly 2016 (version 4) | ecosystem: Environmental > Terrestrial > Soil > Grasslands | place: USA: Hopland... | reverse complement strand
TTCCAAGCAGACTTCAGACTTCAGACTTCAGACTTCAGACGGTGCGATCCAAAGTCGGTCCGAAGTCCCGAGTCCGAAGTCCGAAGTCAGTTTTTCTCGGCGACATCGTGATTGCACGCGGAGTGGCCCGGCGGCAGGCGAAGGACGCCGGTCATCTCGAGTCCACGGAGTGGCGCGTGCTGGCGCTGCATGGCCTGCTGCACCTGCTCGGCTACGACCACGAAACCGATCATGGGCGGATGGCGCGCGTGGAAGCGCGGTTAGGTCGCGCCGGCGGGCTGCCCGACGGGTTGATCGAACGAGGTGGCAGCCGGTGACGATCTTCCTGCTGCCGCTGTTGGCGGTGTGCGCCATTTACGTGGGCACCGTCCAGGCCGCCTTCAGCGCCCTGATGCGACTGTCTCTGCGGCTCACCGTCGAGCGCACGGGCCGCTCCGCCGGACTTGGGGTCTACCTCGACGACCCGGTCCTGCTGTTCGTGCCGGCCCGCCTCCTGATGGGCGCGGTCATCACGATTGCCGCCATTCTGTTCGCGTCGTGGACCGGCATGGACGACTTCAAGGATCCGTGGGTCCTCGGGCTGTCGATGCTCGGGTTCGTGCTCGCCTTCGAGCATTTGATCCAGCTGTTCCTCGTACGCTACGACCCCGAGCGCATTCTGATCGCGCTCCTGCCGTCGTTCACCGTGCTGACGATCTTCCTGCGCCCGCTCTCGCGCAGCCTCGTCGGCATCATCGCGACGCTGCGGCGTGAGCGGCAGACGCAGCCGTCCACCGACATGACCTCGGCGGCGGAAGACGAGAGCGCCGGCGAGGCGGCGCATGCCTACCTCGAGGCGGGCGAGCAGGAAGGGCTGATCGAACGCGAAGAGCGGCGGCTCATCGAGTCGATCGTGGACTTCGGTGACACGCTCGTCCGCGACGTCATGACGCCACGGCCGGACATCGTGGGCCTGCCTGCCGACGCGACGCTCGCCGAGGTGCGGCAGGTGTTCGCCGAGCAGCAGTACTCACGGGTCCCCGTCTACCGCGACTCGCTCGATCGCATCCTCGGCTTCATCTTCATGAAGGATCTGATCCGGCTGCCGACCGATCTGCTGCCGGCCGAGCACGTGGTCGAGCGGCTGTTGCGTCCGGCGCATTACGTCCCCGAGTCCAAGAAGGTCTCCGAGCTGCTGAAGGAGTTCCAGCGCCAGCAGGTCCAGTCCGCGGTGGTGGTCGACGAGTACGGCGGCACCGCGGGCCTGGTCACGATCGAGGATCTGCTCGAGGAAATCGTCGGCGAGATCCGCGACGAGTACGACGTCGAGTCGGAGCCCGTGCAGGACGAGGGCAACGGCGTGTTCGTGTTCAGCGGCAATGTCGGCATCGACGATCTGAACGACCGGCTGGGCGTCGACATTCCGCGAGAGGGCTTCGGCACGATTGGCGGATACCTGCTCGCGCAGCTTGGCCGGGTGCCCGCCGTCGGCGAACAGCTCGATCTCGACGGGCTCCACGTCGAAGTGCTCGAGGCCGAGCGGCGTCGCGTGCTGCGCGTGCGCGCGCGCCGGAAGGTGACCGAGCCGCCCGCCGTCCCGGCAGGTGAGCGCGTGTGAAGTCCGGCTTCGTCTCTCTCGTGGGCCTGCCCAACGCCGGCAAATCCACGCTGCTGAACCGCCTGGTCGGCGAGAAGCTCGCCATCGTCTCGGACAAGCCGCAGACGACGCGCAATCGGATCCGCGGCGTCCGGAACTACGAGAACGGCCAGGTCATCTACGTCGACACGCCCGGCATTCACAAGCCCACGCACCGCATGAACGTCCGCATGGTGGACGCGGCGCTGGAGTCGATGCGCGATGTCGATCTCGTCGGAGTGGTGCTCGACGCCTCGCAGAAGCCCGGTGGGGGACAGCAGCACCTGTTCAGCCTCCTGAAGAGCATCGTCGTGCCGGTGGTGCTCGTCCTGAACAAAATCGATCTGGTCGGGAAGGCGAAGCTCCTGCCGATCATGGACCGCGTCAGCAAGGAGCGGGACTTCGCGGCCATCGTCCCGGTGTCGGCCGCGACCGGCGACGGCGTGAACCTCCTGGAGAGCGTGTTCCTGGAGCACTTGCCGGACGGCGACGCGCTCTTCCCGGCCGACTACCTGACGGACCAGCCCGAGCGGTTTTTCGTCGCCGAGATCGTCCGCGAGCAGGTGCTCCGGCACACCCACGCGGAGCTGCCGTTTTCGACGGCGGTGGTCGTCGATCAGTTCGACGAGACCGAATCGACGACGCTGCTGCGGCTGTACTGCACGATCCTGGTCGAGCGGTCCTCGCAGAAGCCGATCCTGCTCGGGCGCGGTGGCGACATGATCAAGGCGATCGGCACCGCCGCACGCCTCGAGCTCGAACGCTTCTTTGACACGCGGGTGTTCCTCGACCTGCACGTCAAGGTGAAGAACGAGTGGCGCGAAGACGAGCGCCTTCTCGACGAGCTGATGAAGCGTCCCGGCGAATAGGCCATCCACGGACGCAGCCGCGCCTCACGCGCACCTGTCTCGCGCGAGACGTGCCTGTCGCACGCGCGTCACGAGCATTTGATCCTTCCGCTCGTCCCGCAGAATCAGCGACAATCGGCAGCGAGAGTCACCGCGTCGATGGCTACCCCGCGATCACAGCCCAGGCCTATTGGCCGCATCCCCGTCGTCCTGGCGGCGGCGGCACTGGGCGAGCTCGTCCCGGCCTGGCGCACGATCGCGCTCACGCTCACGGAGCTGGCCGTCGCCGCGTTCTTCATCTCGGGCATCGTCGTGGCAGCCATCGGCGCATCGGGGCCATGGTTCGTCCTGGTCGCTGTGGGTGCGGGGATCGTCCTGCGTGCGACGGATCTCGAGAGCTGGGCGCTGTTCATGCCTGGCGGCCTGCCCGGGAGGGTCAACGAGGCGTTCGGCCGCCGTCAGGCCACATCAGCCGCCGCGGCTGTTCTGGTGGAGCGCCTCTTCTTCTCGTCCCTCGTCGCCTGCGTTGCCGGCCACTATGTCGTGTCCCTGCTCGTGGCGATCCTCGGGCTGTCGCGGCTCGCTGAGCACATGGCGGCCGGCGACCTGGCCACGGCGGCAGCGGCGACCCTCATCGGCATTCTCTGGCTTCGCTCCCGGCTTGGTCAGCGCGTCGGTGCGAGCGTATTCGAGCGGTGGGTCTGGATTCCGCTGGCCGCGCTGGTCATCACCGCGATTTGGGGTGTCGTGGCGTGGATCGCCTCCGGATATGGCCTGCCTCCCGCCCCTGTGTGGAACGGGCCGCCGCCGTTCGGCGTCACCTCGCTCCCGCAACCGGTGACGATGGGCCTTGCGGCAATCGTCGGGCTCGCGCTCGCGCTCCCTGCGATGGCCGGCGGCGACAGCATTGCCCGGCGCGCCGTGGAGCTTCCGCAGCCGCGCCTGCCCGGCCTGCTGCGCACGGCAAGGCTCGCCGCCATCTTCAGTCTGCTCGTCACCGCGGGAAGTGCCTTTGCGATTGTCTCCCTGGTACCGCCTGAAGCGCTCGCCATCTGGGACGAGGTCCCGCTGATTGGGCTGCTGCAGTTCGTCCCCGGCGCGGTCGGACTTCGCATCCTGCTGACGATGGTCGTTGCGGTTGCGGGGGTCGCCATGCTCGGCCACGCAGCCGACGCGAGCCTCGACGACGCGACGATGACGCTGCAGCGGTTGTCGCGGGTGGGTGCCGTGCCCGAGTCGCTGCGAGCGCTGCACCCACGGTTCGGCACTCGCAGCCGGCTCGCCGACGTCGTCTGCCTGACGTCCATTCTGTTCCTGCTCGCAAGTGGCGGCCACGTCGCGTGGCTTGCGCGTGCCTATGCGGTCGGGCTCGTCTGCACGTACGTCGCCAAGTTGATCATGCTGCGCCGGATGCGCACGCGCGAGCGCACACCCGCCGTTGCCGTGGCACCTGAGCTCGCGCCGGCGCCGGCGGCCTCGTGGCTGCAGGGCGCCGTCGTCGGGCTCTCGCTCGCGCTGGTCGTCGCCCTGCTGGTGCTCGGTGATCCCGCCACCTGGGCCGGCACGAGCGTGCTCGTGGCTGCCGCCGCGACCCTGGCGGTCCTCGATCGGCGCCCTGCCGAATCCGACGAGCCGAGTGACAGCGAGGCCTTCCAGCTCCTCTCGTCAGAGCTCTCGCTGGGCCAGGCCGAGGCGCGCCCGGGCGGCGTGCTCGTCCCCGTCCGGCATCTGTATTCCCTCTCCCACGTCAGCCAGGCGCTCGCGAGCGCCGGCGATCGCGACGTGGTCGTCATGACCGTTCGCGTGCTGGGTGTGGACGTCGAAGACGACGCGACCATCGACCCGCGGCCGACGCCCGCAGAGCAGCTGCTGCTCTCGCAGGTCGTTGCGCTGGCCGAACGCCAGAACCGCGCGGTGCGGCTGCTGATCGTCCCGGCGCGCGATGTCTTCGACGCGATCGCGACGGCGATGCACCGGCTGCGCTCCTCCGAAGTCCACGTCGGAGAGTCGACGACGTTGCCCGCCGACGGGCAGGCGCGTCTGCTGGGGGAAGCCTGGGAGCGTCTCGAGGTCGAACAGGCGCTCGACGTGCGCCTGGTCATCCATCATCCGAGCGGCCGGGCCGACGTCTTCTATCTCGGCGTCCACGCGCCGGCGCTTTCATCCCGCGATCTCAATCTGATTCATCGTCTCTGGCTCGACGCGGCGAAGGCCGTCGGGCCGCACGTGCACCACCACGACGTCGTCAGGGCGGCATTGACGCAAATGGAACAACAACTATCCGGTCCCGAGCGGGAACAGGCCCTGGAGGCCATTCGCCGCGTCGCGCGTCCGGCAGACGAGTTGGCGGCCGTCGTGAGACGGCGCGACTTCTCGCAGCTGCGGGACATGATTCGCAACCGGCCGCCGAACGACCTGGCCGAAGTGCTCACGCACATGAGCGTCGAGGACCAGGTCGTGACGTTCCGGTTGCTGCCTCGCAAGGATGCCGCGGCGACGTTCGAATACCTCAATCACGAAGAGCAGGAGCACCTGCTCAAGGCAATGGCACAGGAAGACGTCGCGGCGCTGCTGAACGAGATGGCGCCGGACGACCGCACGATGTTCCTCGAAGAGCTGCCGGCCACCGTCACGCGGCAGCTGCTCGCCCTGCTCACGCCGCAGGAGCGTGCCGTCGCCTCGACGCTGCTCGGCTATCCCGAAGGATCGATCGGGCGTCTGATGACGCCCAGCTACGTCGCGGTCCGCGAAAACTGGACCGTGCAAGGCGTGCTCGACTACATCCGCGAGCACGGACAGGACAGCGAGACGCTGAACATGATCTACGTCGTCGACGAGCACGGGCTGCTGGTCGACGACATCCGGATCCGCGAGTTCCTGCTCACCTCGCCCGCCACGCCCGTGCAGACGCTGATGGATCGCCGGTTCGTGGCCTTGAAGGCGACGGACGATCAGGCGTCGGCGGTCGCCATTTTCCGCCAGTACGATCGATCCGCGCTGCCGGTCACCGACACGGCAGGGATGCTGATCGGCATCGTCACGATCGACGACGTCCTGGACGTCGCCGAGGCCGTCGCCACGAAGGAGATCCAGCGCATCGGCGGTTCGGAAGCTCTCGACGAGCCGTACATGACCATCGCGTTCACGCGCATGATTCAGAAGCGCGCCGGGTGGTTGACGGCGCTGTTCCTCGGCGAAATGCTGACGGCCACGGCGATGGGCGTCTTCGAGAAGGAGATTGCCAAGGCCGTCGTCCTTGCGCTGTTCGTGCCGCTGGTCATCTCGAGCGGAGGCAACGCGGGGTCACAGGCATCGACGCTCGTCATTCGCGCGCTGGCGCTCGGCGAGGTCACGCTCGGCGACTGGTGGCGCATCATGCGGCGCGAGGTGTTCGCAGGGCTTGCGCTCGGGACGATCCTCGGGTCGATTGGCTTCCTGCGCATCACGATATGGGCGCAGTTCTCGACGCTGTACGGCGAGCACTGGATGCTCGTCGCGCTCACGGTTGGCCTCGCGCTCATCGGGATCGTGTTGTGGGGGACGCTGATCGGATCGTTGCTGCCGTTGCTGCTGCGGCGGCTCGGCTTCGATCCGGCGACGTCGTCGGCGCCGTTTGTCGCGACACTCGTGGACGTCACAGGGTTGGTGATCTACTTCAGCGTCGGGATGGTGATCTTGCGGGGCAGTCTGCTGTAGCAGGCCGTCAAGCCTGGCGACCTGTGCCCCAGCTACTGCACCAGGCGTGCGCTCGTGTCGAACCTGCGGTACGTGTCGTATCGCGCTTCGCCGGCGATGATCCCCGACGGCGTGACGTAGTGTTCCTCCAGGCGGACCGGCAGGTTCATGTCCACTGACGTGACGTGCCCGAATGTCGTGGTCAGCGTATAGCTCAACTGGTCGATGTGCACGGTCAGCACCGTACGGCGCACTTCGCCGGTGGCGGCCTCGATCTCGACCTCGCCCTTGCTGAACACCGGTTCGCCGTCGCCCGTGTGGATGATCGTGGGTTGCGCGCGCTCCTTGAACGTGATCACCCAGATCGCGGCCGACCCCGGCGATTGCCGGCTCCACTTGAAGCGGTCTTGCGTGTCGGGGTGGAGAAAGAACAGCGCGACGGTCGGGAGATTGAAGTTCCTCGAGCCCTCCGCCAGATTGTATCGGGCGCCTTCGTTCAGGAGCTGCGTCACGCTGTCCGGAGTTGTCGGCCCCGAGCCGTGCAACAGCATCTGCAGACGCTGGCGTTCGCCGCCGTGGAGCGGCTGGCCGTCTACTTCGACGACATCGCGCACGCCGACCAGGTCGGGCAGCGATCCGGCGCTGACCCATCCCAGCTCCGACACCAAACGTCGTTCCTGCACCCCGACCAGGTGGCCGAACGGCCCCCTGGCACGCTGCACAGAGGTTTCCGTGGCAATGGGGTGGGGAAGTTCCGCCTGGTACTGAAGCACCCGGCGTCCGGCGCGCGCGAGGACGTCCTTCTGCCTTGGTCCACCGCCGTCGACACTCGCCGGCAGCACGAGCACCGCCGTCAGGCCGACGACCAGTTGCCTCCAGCCACGCGTCATCACCGCCCGAGAGGGTACACCGACTGAGCGGCGCCCTTGCTCCGCGCAGGTGTCAGGGGCGTGGCGGTTTCTCCAACTCATTGAAACGGGGTAGAATACGGGGATTTCGCTCGTGGAGGCATGCCGCTCTATACCGCCGACGCCCTGGTGTTGCGCACCTACAAGCTGGGGGAAGCCGATCGTATCGTCGTCTTCCTGACGTCGGACCGCGGAAAGAAGCGCGGCGTCGCCAAGAGCGCACGCCGGCCGCGGTCGCGGTTCACCGGTGCCCTCGAGCCGCTGACGCACGTGCGCCTCGCGTACTTCGAGAAGGAGACGCGCGAGCTGGTCAGCCTGAATTACGCCGAGCCCGTGCGATCGCCGATGTCGGGCCCGGGTGAGGCGGTTCACTACGCGAGCTATTTCGCGGAGTTGATCGACGAGTGGTCACCGGCCGACGACCCGAACGAGACGTTGTATCGGCTGGGCGCGTCGGTCGTGGACGCGATGGCGCTCGGGACGAGCCCCGAGTTGCTGGCCCGGTACTTCGAATACTGGGTGCTGCGGCTGCAGGGCGTGTACCCGCCGCACCTGGCGTGTCATCTGTGCGGGACGCGTTTCACCGCACGTGCCTCCGCCGACGCGCCGGCGGACGGGAAAGCCGGCGCGTGGTTGTCGCCGACTGACGGCGTGCTCACGTGCGCCGGATGCGCCGAGGGACTGGGCGGCCGGCCCTCCGGCGCGCGACTGTCACCCGATGCGCTGTCGTTCCTGGCGCTCGCGCGACAGAGCGGCCCGCGCGAGCTGGTCGAACGAAACGTGGCCGGCCCGGTGCTGGCCGAGCTCGAGGCGCTGCATCGACTGCTGATGGCGCGTCATCTCGAGCGGGAACTGAAATCACTGCGCGTGCTCAGGGAACTGCGGCGCCACGGACACTGACGATTGACTTTTCAGGACCTCATTTTCAGGCTTTCGCAATTCTGGGCGTCGAACGGGTGCCTTCTGCAGCAGCCGCTCGATCTCGAAGTCGGCGCCGGCACCTCGCACCCCGAGACCCTGCTTCGCGTGCTCGGCCCCGCACACTGGAGCGTCGCGTACGTGCAGCCGTCGCGGCGTCCCGATGACGGCCGATTCGGCGACAACCCCAATCGCCTGTTCAAGCACCATCAATTCCAGGTGATTCTCAAGCCGTCGCCCGACGAGGTGCAGCACTTGTACCTGCAGTCGCTCGAATCCTGCGGCATCAATCCGCGACAGCACGACGTGCGGTTCGAAGAAGACAACTGGGAATCCCCGACGCTGGGCGCCTGGGGCATCGGGTGGCAGGTCCTGTTCGACGGCCTCGAAATCACGCAGTTCACCTACTTCCAGCAGGTCGGCGGCATCGATCTCTCGCCCGTGGCGTGTGAAATCACTTACGGCCTCGAGCGGATCGCCATGGCGCTGCAGAAGGTCGACAACGTGTACGACCTGGAGTGGGCGCCCGGCGTGAAGTACCGCGAAGTGCGTCTGCGCGAGGAAATCGAGCAGTCGAAATACGTGTTCGGCCAGGTCGAGGGCGTGACGCCGGCGGAGTTCTCCGCGCACCACCGCGATCTGTTCGAGCGACATTACGCGTTCTGCCAGAAGCTGCTGGGCTCGGGACTGGTGTGGCCGGCGCTCGAGGAATGCCTGAAGTGCTCGCATCTGTTCAACATCCTCGACAGCAGCGGCAGCATCGGCGTCACCGAGCGCACGTCGTACGTGCTGCGCGTGCGACAGTTGGCCGTCGCGATCGCGAAGGCGTACGTGGATGGTCTGGCGCCCGCACCGGCGGCGGATTAAGAGAAGGTAGCGCAGGCCTTCACGCCTGCTTCATTGACGAGTGATGGATCGCGAACTTCTGATTGAAATCGGCGTCGAGGAAGTGCCGGCCTCCTGGCTGCCGTCGCTCGTCTCGCAACTCGCCCAGGTGGCCGCCGCCCAGCTGAAGGCGGCGCGCCTCGACATCGACGCGCCTGTCGAATCCTGGACCACGCCGCGCCGGTTGACGGTGCGTGTGGGCCGCGTCGCGGAGCGTCAGACCGACTTCGAGGAACTGCTGACCGGTCCCCCTGCCGCGACGCGCGTGGGACCGGACGGCCAGCCGACACCCGCCGCCGCCGGCTTCGCAAAGAAGAACGGCGTGGAGGTCGCAGACCTCGAAGAAGTCGACACGCCAAAGGGCAGGTATCTGGCGTTCCGCAAGCGTCAGCGCGGCAGGGCCGCAGTCGACGCGTTGCCTGCCGTCATGCAGGGACTGCTTCGAGGCCTGTCGTTCCCGAAGCACATGCGCTGGGACGCGTGGCTCGACGACGGCAAGGGCGAGCTGACGTTCGGCCGGCCGATCCGCTGGCTCCTTTTTCTCTATGGGAGCCGCGTCGTTCCGTTCGACATCCGCCGCACCGACGCCGCCCAGGCTCCGCTCGTGCAGGAGGTGCGCTCGGGCGCGATGACGTATGGCCACCGCTTCCTGACCACGAGCGGCCGCGCCGGCCGCGCGGTGAAGGTCAAGACGTTCGACGACTACAAGCAGCGCCTGCTCGAGCACTTCGTGCTGCTCGAGCGCGAAGAGCGGCGCGAACGCATTGCCCGTGAGCTCGACGTCCATGCCGGCCGCCTTGGCGGTCGCGTCCATCGCGCGGCGGCGCTTCAGGCGGGGCTGCTCGACGAGGTGCCCGATCTCGTCGAATGGCCCTCGGTCGTCCCGGGAATCTTCTCCGCGGAGTTCCTCTCGCTACCGCAGGAAGTGCTGACCACGACGATGATTCACCACCAGCACTACTTCCCGGTGGTGGACGAACACGGCAAGCTGAAGCCGGCGTTTCTGGCCGTGACGAACGTCGAAGTCGAGCGTCCCGAGCTCATCAGCCGCAACTCCGAGCGCGTGTTGACGGCCCGCCTGCGCGACGCGCAGTTCTTCTTCGCGGCCGACCGGAAGGTGAAGCTCGAGGATCGAATCGATCGGCTCGACACGATCCTGTTCCACAAGAAGCTCGGAAGCTACAAGGCGAAGGCCGAGCGTCTCGAATCCCTGGCCGGGTGGGTGGCCGAGCACGCGCTTGGCGATGCGTCGACGGCGACATCGGCGGCGCGCGCCGCGCGGCTGGCCAAGGCCGACCTTGCCACCGACATGGTGCGGGAGCTGACCGAGCTGCAGGGCACGATGGGCGGCATCTACGCCCGGGAAGAAGGCGAGCCCGAGTCGGTCTGGAAGGCGATTTATCATCACTACCAGCCCGTGGCCGTGGAGGCCGGAGCGCCGCCCTCGCGTGAGGCGCTCGGCAGCGCCGCTCCCGTCTGGGCCGCCGTGTCGATGGCCGACAAGCTCGACACGCTCGTCAGCCTGTTCGCCGCGGGTGAGCGGCCCACGGGCTCGCGCGACCCGTTCGGCCTGCGCCGGCAGGCGCACGGCCTCTTCGTGGTGCTCGTTGATCTCGCGGAGACGGTCGGGAGCGACAGCCGTCCAACGGTTGGCGCGCTGGTCGACGCCGCGGCAGACACCCTGGGCCGTCAGGGCGTGTCGCTCGAGAGCGCCGCGCGGGCGGCGCTGATGACCTTTCTGGCCGAACGCCTGGCGTACGTACTCGAGCAGCGCGGCTTCGACGTGCGCAACGTCCGCGCCGTGCTCTCTGGTCGTCCGCTGGATGATGTGAGCCCCGTCGACGCGCGGCGGATGCTGCAGGCACTGCCAGAGTTCACCCACACGCCTGAGTTCCAGCAGCTGGCGACACTTTTCAAGCGGGTGAAGAACATCGCGCGCGAGCTGCAGGACGCAGAGTTCGAGGCAGCGGACCGCGATCCAGCCGCACAGGCCGCCCGATTGACCGAGCCGGCCGAACAGGCATTGGTCGCCGAGCTCACGACGCGGCGTCCGGTGATCGAACAGGCGCTCGCCACCGGCAATCATTATCGGCAGGCCTTCGCGGAGGCCGCCCATCTCGGTCCATTCGTGGACCGATTCTTCTCGGATGTTTTCGTGATGGCGGAAGAGGCCGCGCTCAGACGAGCGCGACTGTGGCTGATGGCCTCGCTGGCCCGGCTCATCCTGCGTCTCGCGGACGTCTCTGAGATCGTCCCTCAAACGGAGTCTTAACCGAACATGGCAAAGAAGAGATCGGGTGCGAAGGGTGCGGCGGGTGCGAAGAGTGCGAAGAGTGCGAAGAGCGTGAAGGGGACGAAGGGGACGAAGTACGTCTATTTCTTCGGCAAGCGAACCGATGGCAATGGGACGATGAAGCCGTTGCT
>Ga0136846_1229315_pt1 | contig 11273 bp, 11 predicted proteins | sample HopSoiMetagenom2_FD_96841 | JGI IMG/M metagenome (GOLD analysis project Ga0136846, IMG submission 96841) | Grasslands soil microbial communities from Hopland, California, USA - 2 Assembly 2016 (version 4) | ecosystem: Environmental > Terrestrial > Soil > Grasslands | place: USA: Hopland... | reverse complement strand
GTCGCCGAGATCATGCTCATGGACTTCTTCGGCGTCTGCATGGACCAGGTGGCGAACCACGCCGCCAAGCTTCGCTACATGTCGGGTGGTCGCACCAACGTGCCGATCACCATCCGCACCCACGTCGGTGGGGGCCGTCAGTTCGCGGCCCAGCACTCCCAGTCGCTCGAGGCGTGGATGATGCACATCCCCGGCCTGAAGGTGGCGGTGCCCAGCACCCCCGCCGACGCCAAGGGCCTGCTCACCTCGTGCATCCTCGACGACGACCCGTGCATCCACATGGAGTCGATGATGGCCTTCTACACGCCGGGCCCGGTTCCGACCGGGTGGTTCGCCATCCCGCTCGGGGTGGCCGACGTGAAGCGCGAGGGCACCGCCGTCACCATCGTGGCGTGGGGCTGGCAGGTCGGCGAGGCGTTGGCCGCGGCCGAGGCGCTGGCCGCTGACGGCACCTCGGTGGAGGTCGTCGACCTCCGCACGCTGGTGCCGCTCGATCGCGGCGCGATCCTCACCAGCGCGGCCAAGACCGGGCGCGTCCTCGTCGTCCATGCCGCCACCCAGTTCGCCGGCCCTGGCGCCGAGATCGCCGCCATGGTCCAGAAGGAGCTGTGGGGCCAACTCGCCGGGCCGGTCGAGCGGCTGGGTGCGGCCTACGCCCCCATCCCGTTCGCGGCGGGGCTCGAGCAGGCCCTGTTCCCGAACCGGGACACGATCGCGGACACCGTCCGCAAGATGCAGTAATGGCCGAGGTATCGATCGCCATACCGAGGGCCGGCCAGGCCACCGTCGAGGGAACGATCAGCCAATGGCTGGTCGCCGACGGCGCGTCGGTGACCGAAGGCCAGACCCTCTACGCGCTCGAGACCGACAAGGTCGAGATGGAGGTCGCCGCCCCGGCGTCCGGGGTTCTGTCGATCGCCGTCGAGGCCGGCGGCCCCTACGACGTGGGCACCGAGATCGGCCGCATCACCACGGCCTGACGTCGGGGATCAGGCGGAGAGGCGCTTCTCGAGGGCCGCCAGCTGGTCACGGAGCTCGCCCGGAAGGCGGGAGCCGATGGCGGCGTAGTGCTCCTCGATCTGGGGCACCTCCTGGCGCCACCGCTCGTTGTCGATCGAGAGCAGCTGGGCGAGGGCCTCGGCCGAGAGGTCGAGCCCGGTGGTGTCGAGGCTCTCCGCAGTCGGCACCCGGCCGATGGCGGTGTCGGCGTAGCCGGCGGTGCCCGCAACCCGCTCGAGCACCCACTTGAGCACCCGCGAGTTGTCGCCGAAGCCGGGCCACAGGAACTTCCCGTCGTCACTCTTGCGGAACCAGTTGACCCAGAACAGCTTGGGCAACTTCGAGGCGTCGCTCTTGGTGCCGATCTCGAGCCAGTGGGCGAAGTAGTCGCCCATGTTGTAGCCACAGAACGGGAGCATGGCGAAGGGATCGAAGCGAAGGTTGCCGACCGCGCCGGCGGCGGCGGCCGTGGTCTCCGAGCTCATGATCGAGCCGAGGAACACGCCATGGCCCCAGTCGAACGACTCGGTCACGAGCGGGACGTTGGTCGCCCGGCGACCACCGAAGAGGATGGCCGAGATCGGCACGCCCTTGGGGTCCTCCCACTCCGGTGCGATTGAGGGGCACTGGGCGGCGGGGGCGGTGAAGCGGGCGTTCGGGTGAGCGGCGGGCGTCTCCGACTCCGGCGTCCAGACCTGGCCCTTCCAGTCGACGAGCCGGGCCGGCGGCTCATCGGTCATGTCCTCCCACCACACGTCGCCCTCCGGCGTCTCGGCGGTGTTGGTGAAGATGGAGTTCTCGTCGAGGGTGCGGATGGCGTTGTAGTTCGTCTTCTCCGAGGTGCCGGGAGCGACGCCGAAGAAGCCGGCCTCCGGGTTGATGGCGTAGAGCCGGCCGTCGTCGCCGATCGTCTCGACCTTCCACCCCGGGATGGTCGGGATCAGCATGGCCATGTTGGTCTTGCCGCAGGCCGAGGGGAAGGCCCCGGCGACGTACTTCGCCTCGCCTTCGGGCGAGGTGACCTTGACGATGAGCATGTGCTCGGCCATCCAGCCCTCGTCGCGCGCCATCGTCGAGGCGATCCGCAGCGCGAAGCACTTCTTCCCGAGGAGGGCGTTGCCGCCGTAGCCCGAGCCGAACGACCAGATCTCGCGGGTGGCCGGGTAGTGGACGATGTACTTGTTGTCGGCGTTGCACGGCCACGGCACGTCGGTCTGGCCGGCCGCCAGGGGGGCGCCGATCGAGTGCACGCAGGGCACGAAGTCGCCGTCGCCGAGGACGTCGAGGACCTGCTGGCCCATGCGGGTCATGATCCGCATGTTGACCACGACGTAGGGCGAGTCGGTGATCTCGATGCCGATGTGGGCGATGGGGGAGCCGAGGGGGCCCATGGAGAACGGCACCACGTACATGGTGCGGCCCTTCATCGAGCCGGCGAAGAGGGCGCCGAGGGTGGCCCGCATCTCGGCCGGATCACGCCAGTTGTTGGTGGTGCCGGCGTCGTCGGGATCGTCGCTGCAGATGAACGTGCGGTCCTCGACGCGCGCGACGTCGGCAGGATCGGACCGAGCGAGGAAGGAGTTGGGCCGCAGCTCGGGGTTCAGCCGTTGGAACGTGCCGCTGTCGAGCAGGAGCCCGCACATGCGCTGGTACTCGTCCTCGGAACCGTCGCACCACTCGATCGCGTCGGGCTGGGTCAGCTCGGCGATCTCCGCTACCCATGTCAGCAGCGTGCGGTTGGTGGTCCGATCAGTACCGGTTTCGAGAAGCGTCAAGGTTCTTTCTCCGAAGGCGGTGGGTCAGTCGAACCCGGGCGTACCCATGTCGATCTCTGACCCGAGGCGAAGTCGAGTTGCCAGACCGCTGTCGTCGAGCTCGAAGATGACTCGTTGGCCCTGCCGGAGCATCCGGAAGACCGAGCCGTCGAGGGCGCCGGTGGCCAAGTCGTGCTCGGACAGGTCGGTATCACGCACCAACACGCCCTGACCCGTTCCTGGGTCGTACGACTTCACGACACCCTGCATCCGCACTCCAACACTCGTACGCTGCGAGCCATCGAGCCTAACGGTGCCCCTTCGTGACCGACGAATTGCGCATTGTCGGGCGCCTCGCAGCCCGTTTTGGGCCTCTGATCGGGGATGATTGTGCCGTCGTCGACGGCCTTTTGTTGGCGATCGACCCCGTCGTCGAGGGCGTCCACTTCGACACTCGTGCGGCTGCCCGTGACATCGGATGGAATGCGGTTGCGCGAAACGTCAGTGATCTGGCGGCAATGGGAGGACGACCGCGTCACGGGCTGGTGTCGCTCCTCGTGCCCCGGGCATGCGAGTGGGATCCCGAACAGGTGCTCGACGGCGTCGCCGAGGCAGCGGCCGCCCACGGCCTCGTGATCGCCGGCGGCGACATCTCGTCCGGACCGGCGTTGGTGGTGACGGTGGCGGTCACCGGGGCGGTCGATGACGGTGACCCGGTGCTGCGCTCCGGCGCCCGGCCCGCCGACCTGGTGTTCGTGACCGGCCCACTCGGGGAGCACCCGACGAGGATCCGGGCCCGGCTCGCTGAGGGCGAAGCCGCCCGGCGGGCAGGTGCCACCGCCATGATCGATGTGTCCGACGGCCTGCCGCTCGATCTCCGGCGTCTCGCCAGCGCATCGGGCGTCGGCATGGAGCTCGATGCCATTCCCGTCGCCGAGTCCGGTGAGTGGGACGACGGTGACAGCTACGAGCTGGCCTTCACCGCGCCTGATCCGGCAGCGGTGTACGCCGGCTTCGAGGCGGCCGGCCTGGAACCGCCGTTCGAGATCGGCACCTGCACAGCCGAACCGGACCTCCTCCTCCTGAACGGCGAGGACCTCCCCGAGGGGGGCTGGGTCCACTACTTCTGAGGGGCAGACTGCCGGGCATGCCGGTGGCCATGACGATCGCGGGGACCGACTCGGGAGGCGGGGCCGGCGTCGCCGCCGATCTCAAGACGTTCGAGGCCCACGGGGTGTGGGGGACCTGCGCCGTGGTGGCCGTCACCGCCCAGAACACGGTGGGCGTCCAGGCGATCGAGACCTTGCCGGCGGCCCTGGTCCGCCAGCAGGTGCTGGCGGTCGCCTCCGACATCGGTGTCGACGCGGCCAAGACCGGGATGCTGGTGTCGGCCGAGCTCGTCCGAGCGGTTGCGGCGGTGGTGGCCGAGGCGGGGATCCGGCGCCTGGTCGTCGACCCGGTGCTCGTGTCGAAGCACGGTGACACCCTGCTGGCCGACGACGCGATGGTTGCCCTCCGTGACGAGCTGCTTCCGCTCGCCGCGGTGGTGACGCCCAACATCCCCGAGGCGGCTGCGCTCAGCGGGATCGAGATCACCGACCGGGAGACCATGGCCGAGGCTGCCCGCCTCCTGGCACGAACGGGGGCGGGCACCGTGCTGGTGAAGGGAGGGCACCTGGGTGGCGACCAATCGCCCGATCTCGTCTACGCCAACGGGGAGGGCACGTGGCTCGAAGGGGCTCGCATCGCCGGCCGCCACACCCACGGCACCGGCTGCGTCCTGTCGGCGGCCATCACCGCCGAGCTGGCGCGGGGCATGGACCCGCCTGATGCCTGCGTGGCTGCCAAGCGGTTCGTCGAGCGGGCGATCGCCGCTGGCGTCCCGCTGGGCCGGGGCATCGGGCCGGTGAACCCGGGGTGGGGCCGCGAGGGCGCCTGAGGGCGGGTCAGGCGGTGGGGCGAGGCTGCTGGGACACCTTGGTGACCTTGCCGGCCTTGATGCACGACGTGCACACGTGCAGGCGACGGGGCGCGCCGTTCACCAGCGCTCGCACGCGCTGGATGTTGGGGTTCCACCGACGCTTGGTGCGACGGTGAGAGTGGCTGACGCTCATTCCGAATGAGGGGTGCTTGCCGCACACCTCGCAGACCGCTGCCATGACGCGAGACTCCCACACACTGCCAATAGGGACCTGGAGACGATAGCAGTCGATGGCCGCGACTGCCCTAGCGGCGCCAATTGCCAGAGTACGCTCGATCCCCGTGGCCGGGGGTCTGACGGCGGACGACCTGCGATCCGTCATGGTCAGCTTCCGCGATCTGTTGCGGTCGCACCAGGAGCCGATCAACCGGCTGAACGTCTACCCGGTGCCCGACGGCGACACCGGCACCAACATGGCGCTGACCATGGAATCGGTGGTCAGTGCCCTGGCCGACGTGCCGGCCGGCGACATGGCGGCGGCCTGCACGGCCATCGGGCACGGCGCCCTGATGGGCGGCCGGGGCAACTCGGGCGTGATCCTCTCCCAAGTGCTCCGGGCCATGACCGGCCGTTGTGCCGGTGGCCCCGAGGCTGGCCCGCTGGTGGTGGCCGAGGCGCTGGTGGCCGCTTCGGCCAGCGCCTACGAAGCGGTGAACCGCCCGGTCGAGGGGACGATCCTCACCGTGCTCCGGGAGGCCTCCGCCGCGGCGGACCTCGCGGCGGGCGGCGGGGCCGACCTGGCGGGGGTGTTCGACGCCGCTCGTGTCGCCGGGGCCGATGCGCTGGCCCGGACTCCCGAGCTGCTTCCTGTCCTGAAGGAAGCCGGGGTGGTCGACGCCGGGGGGGCGGGCTTCCTGCTGCTGCTCGACGCCGCCCTGCACGTGGTGGCCGGCCGGCCCCTGCCCGAGCCGCCGGCGGTGCAGGAGCCGACGATCCCGATCGTCGCCCACGGCGGCGGCGGTCATGAGGCGTCCGACCTCCGCTACGAGGTCATGTACCTGCTGGAGGCCGACGACTCGACGGTGCCCGTGTTCAAGGAGGTGTGGGCTGGCATCGGCGACTCGATCGTGGTCGTCGGCGGCGACGGCCTGTGGAACTGCCACATCCACACCGACGACATCGGCGCTGCCGTGGAAGCGGCGCTCGACGCCGGCCGGCCCCGCAACATCCGGGTCACCGATCTCATCGAGCAGGTCGAGGAGGAGCGCTGGGTCAGGGAGGCCGAAGGCGGTGACGACGACCTCGAGCCGGTGCATCCGGTGACCTGCGCCGTCGTGGCGGTCGCCACCGGCGACGGTGTGCGCCGCATCCTCCGTTCGTTCGGTGTGCACCGCATCGTGGCCGGGGGCCAGACCATGAACCCGTCGGTGGCCGACCTGCTCGAGGCAGTCGAGGCGGTGCCGGCCGCCGACGTGATCGTGCTGCCCAACAACAAGAACATCGTCCCGGTCGCCCTGCAGGTCGACGCCTTGACGACCAAGACGGTCAGGGTCGTGCCCACCCGTGGCATCGCCGAGGGCTTCGCTGCCCTCGTCGCCTACGACCCCGACGCCCGCGCCGATCCGAACGCGCTCGACATGCAGAAGGCGGCCGAGGCGGTGGTCGCCGGTGAGGTGACCCGGGCCGTCCGTGACTCGACCGCCGATGGCGTCGCCATCACGACCGGCGACTGGCTCGGCATCGCCCGCGACGGGATCAAGGTGGTCGACCAGTCGCTCTCTGACGCGGTCACCCGCCTGCTCGGCGAGCTGGTCGATCCTGACCACGAGCTGGTGACCCTGGTCGAGGGCGAGGGCGCCTCAGTGGGCGACACCCGGCACGTCACCGAGTGGCTGCACGAAAACCACCCGGACCTGGCGGTCGAGGTCCACCACGGCGGCCAACTGCTCTACCCCTACCTCATCGGCATCGAATAGTTCCGTTCTGTGTCGCCCGCGGGCCCGTAGCGGGCCCGCGGGCGACACAGAACGGGAAGGTCATTGGCGGGCGAGGGCGGGCTCGGCGACCACGTGGGCGACGGGGATGCCGTAGTGCCGCATCCGCTTGACCACGTTGTTGGCCAACCAGTGGCTCAGCCCGACCGGCAGGGTCGAGACGATGATCTCGTCGAAGCCCTCCCGGCGGAGGACGTCACCGACGCCGTAGACCGGGTTGGCATCGCCGATCTCGCCATCGGCCTCGATGTCGCTCCCTCGCAGCGACTCGATGATCGTGTCGAGCCGTTCCTTGGCCTCGGTCCGCGCGATCTCGTCGGTCCAGAAGCCGCTCGGGTGCGAGGCAGGCACCAGGATGTGGAAGGCGACCTCGCCCTCGTCCTTGCGGCGGTGGAGCTCGGCGAGCAGATGGGGCTCGGCGAGCGTGCGGTTGGCCACGACCAGGATGCGCTTCATACGCACCTCCCCGCTGTCTGGGCGTGCGGTGGCGCCCGTGGACCTCAACGCTACGCCCGCGCCAGCAACCGTTCCACGACGAGAGCCACACCGTCGTCGTCGTTGGAGGCGGTCACCTCGTCGGCCATGGCGAGCACCTCCGGGTGGGCATTGGCCACGGCGACCCCGGTGCCGGCCCATGCCAGCATCGGCAGGTCGTTGGGCATATCGCCGAAGGCCACCACCTCCTCACGATCGATGCCGTGGCTGTCCGCCAGTCGTTCCAGGCTGAACGCCTTGGTGATGCCTGGCCCGGAGACCTCGAGCAGCCCGCCAGCGAGGGTCGAGGTCCCGTAGGTGACCGTGGCCAAGCCGGCGAAGGCGGTGAAGACGTCCTTGGCCGCGTCGAACAGCTCTGGCGCCGTCATCTCGGAGTGGCGCACGAGGAGCTTCACGACCGGGGCGGCCAGCAGCTCCTCCATGGCGCCGACGCTGGTGTTGGGGATCTCGACCCGGGGCACGAACGCCGGCTCGTGGGAGAACTGCAGCCCTCGCTCACAGGCGAAGACGACCTCGGGCATGGCTTGGCGGAGCTCCTGCACCAGTCGCAGGGTGGTGGCCGAGTCGATCGTGTGCTCCTGCACGACGCTGTTGGTGTGGAGGTCGTAGACGATGGCGCCGTTGGCGCAGATCGCCACGCCGTGGTGGCCGGTGACCTTGGCGATCACGTCCATCCACCGTGGGGGGCGGCCGGTGACGAACACGAACGGGACCCCGGCCCGTTCGGCGGCGGCCACCGCGGCGGCGCTGCGGGCCGAGATCGTCGAGTCGGATCGAAGCAGGGTGCCGTCGAGATCGCTGGCGATCATCCGGACGGTCACGGGTCGACTCTACGGTTGGGTCGATGTCGAAGGGCCTGGGTGATCTCGCGACGTTGCCGGTGAGTCGGCTCAAGGTCACGCCCAAGAAGCTGGAGGGGCTCACCGAGCTAGGAATCTCCTCCGTGCTCGACCTGCTGCTCCACTACCCGCGCCGGCACCTCGACCGCACCAACCAGGCGGCCATCGGCGCGGCGGCGGTGAACGAGGAGGTCACGGTGCTGGCCCGCGTCCGCCGGGTCAACAGCCGGCGGTCGCGCGCTGGCAAGTTCTTCCTCGAGGCCGACCTCTTCGACGGCAGCGGCTACCTCAAGCTCGTGTTCTTCAACGCCGTGCACTACTACCGCAGCTTGCTGGCGGAGGGCACCGAGGTCGCCGTCTTCGGCAGGATCGAGATGTCCGGCGGCCGCCGGACGATGAAGCACCCGGTCGTCGACCCGGTCGGCGACCGCACGGCCCGGATCGTGCCGATCTACCCGCAGTCGGAGAAGCAGCACCTGACCACGTGGGACTTCGGGCGTTGGATCGACGAGGCCCTGCGCCGCATCGACCACCTCGACGATCCGGTGCCGGGCTGGGTGCTCGATCGCTTCGCGCTCGTCGACCGCGACACGGCGATGCGGAGCTTCCACCTGCCGGAGACGATGCAAGAGGTCAACGCCGCCCGGAAGCGGTTGGTGTTCGACGAGCTCTTGCGCATCCAACTCGTCCTGGTGCGGCGCAAGAAAGAGCTCGAACGCACGTCGAAGGGCATTGCCCATGTCCTCGACGGCGATCTCGTCGGCCGGTTCCACCGGCGCCTCCCGTTCCCGCTCACCCGGGCTCAGCGCGACGCGATCCGCGAGATCGGCGACGACATGGCCAAGCCGGTGCCGATGCACCGGCTCCTCCAGGGCGACGTCGGCTCGGGCAAGACGCTCGTCGCCGTGAGTGCGTTGCTCCTCGCCGTCCAGGGTGGACATCAGGGAGCGCTGATGGCGCCGACCGAGGTGCTCGCCGAGCAGCACTACCTCGGCGTGCGGGCGCTGCTCGAAGGACTGACGCTGGCCGACGACAACAACCTGTTCGGCGACCGCCCGGTGCGCGTCGAACTTCTCACCAACCGAACGACCGCGGCGGAGCGGACCCGGCTGATGCAGTCGCTCGCCGACGGCGATGTCGACATCCTCATCGGCACCCACGCCCTGATCCAGGAGAAGGTGGCGTTCCGCTCGCTCGGTGTCGCCGTGATCGACGAGCAGCATCGGTTCGGCGTCGAGCAACGGGCCGCGCTGCGCGGCAAGGGTGAGGGCGAGACCGTCCCCGACGTGCTGGTGATGACGGCAACGCCGATCCCCCGCACCGCGGCGATGACGGTGTACGGCGACCTCGACGTCAGCGTCCTCGACGAGCTGCCGCCGGGCCGCACGCCGGTCACCACCATCTGGGCCCGAGGACCGCTCGAGGAAGTCGAGGCGTGGTCACGGGTGCGGGCCGAGGTCGAGGCCGGTCACCAGGCGTATGTCGTGGCGCCGCTCATCGACGAGTCGGAGAAGCTCGAGGTCCGCTCGGCTCAGGAGACCTACGACTCCCTGCGCGAAGGCGAGCTGGCCGGATTGCGCCTCGGGCTGCTGCATGGCCGGGTGCCGGCCAAGGAGAAGGAGGTGGTGATGGAGGCGTTCCGCAACGGCGACATCGACGTACTCGTCGCCACCACCGTCATCGAGGTGGGCGTCGACGTGCCGAACGCGTCGGTCATGGTGATCCTCGATGCCGATCGCTTCGGCATCGCCCAGCTGCACCAGCTCCGCGGCCGCGTCGGCCGTGGTGCCGCCGTGTCGTGGTGCTACCTCGTGGGTGCCGGCGCGACGCCGGAGTCGGAGGAGCGGCTCGGTGCTCTCGAGCGCTCGACTGACGGGTTCGAGCTGGCCGAGGTCGATCTCGACCTCCGAGGGGAGGGCACGATCATGGGTGTCCACCAGAAGGGTCGCAACGACCTCCGGCTGGCGTCCTTGCGCCGTGACCGCGAGTGGGTGGCCCGGGCACGGGAGATCGCGTTCGAGCTCTACGACGCCGGCATTCCCGAGCACCTGGTCGACGAGCTCGACTTGCTGTTGCCCGAGGGCGACGAGGAGGCCGACGCCGGCGCCGAGTTCCTGTTCAAGTCGTAGGGAATTCGCCCGCGGCGGGAGTCACACCTTCGTCGGCACAACGGCTGCCAGCCGCGGCACCGCCGGACCCCACGCCCTCTCCAGGAATCCGGCGGGGTCTGGGCCGACGGGCCTGGCCATGACGGTGTCGACCCCGATGGCCGCGAGCGCCTCGCCGCGGCGAACGATCTCGCCGGGGTCGTCCACGTCGTCGGGAAGCAGCAGCGTGACCGTGACGTCGATCTCCCCGGGGTTGCGCCCGACGTCGTCGCAGTGCCGCCGCAGGACGGCCAGCTTGTGCTGGATCTCATCGGGTTTGCCGTTGATGTTGCAGGCGTCGGCGTAGCGGGCCACGAGCCGCAGCGTCTTCCGCTCGCCCCCGCCACCGATGAGGATGCGAGGCCGGGGCGAGCTGATCGGCGGTGGCGAACACAGGGTCTCGGCCAGTTGGTAGTGCTTCCCCTCGAACCGGCCGTTGTCGTCGCTCCACATCTGGAGACAGATCTGCAATGCCTCCTCGAGGCGCTCGAACCGTTCGGCCAAGGGCGGGAATGGCACTCCCAGGCCGAGGTGCTCGCGCTCGTACCAGGCGGCGCCGATGCCGAGCTCGGCCCGGCCGCCCGACAGCACATCGAGCGTCGTGACCGACTTCGCCAGCAGGCCGGGATGGCGATACGTGACCCCGGTGACCATGAGGCGCATGCGCAGCTGCTGGGTCACGCCTGCGACGAACCCAAGCGCGGTGTAGCCCTCGAGCATCGGCTCCTCGGCTGGCCACGCCCGTTCCATCTGGAAGTAGTGGTCCATGAACGACAAGGTCCGGATGCCGATCGCCTCGGCCGTGCGCGCCACTGCCGTCACGGTCGGGCCGATCGAGGCCGGGCCGCCGGGCCAGGTGAATCGGGGGACGTGCACGTCGACGTTCATGATCGAGGGTCTCACATCGGGGGCGCGTCGTGCCGAAGATCGAGGTCAGTGCCTGCGAGGTGGCTCCGCGGAGCCAGCGCCCTGACGCGTCGAATTCCGGGCCCGGTTACCGGCAGGTGTACCGAATCAACGCCACCTCGGCAGTGGTCCTTCAGATCGACCCTGGCGGCGCGACCCGCTTCACGTTCTAGCTACCGATCATCAGGAGCCGGCGACGAGCTTGAACACGCCACCGT
>Ga0136846_1238943_pt1 | contig 11274 bp, 7 predicted proteins | sample HopSoiMetagenom2_FD_96841 | JGI IMG/M metagenome (GOLD analysis project Ga0136846, IMG submission 96841) | Grasslands soil microbial communities from Hopland, California, USA - 2 Assembly 2016 (version 4) | ecosystem: Environmental > Terrestrial > Soil > Grasslands | place: USA: Hopland... | reverse complement strand
TCTCCCGCCAGGCTGACCACGCCATCTTTGACCTCCACGTTGAGCCGCTCCGCGCCCGCGTCGAGCCGGGCGAGCTGACGGGTGACCTCCGCCTTGATCTGGCTGTCAGCCGGCGCCGCCGCCCACACCGTCGGCGTGACGCCGGCGATAAGGGCGGCTACAACTGCTGCGGCGGCGAAGAGCCTGTTCATCGCCGCTCCATCGTGCCCTGATACGGCATGACCTGTCCTGCGACGATGTTCACCTCGAAGGTGATCGACCGATAGCCGGGCGCGGAGATTTCCACCTGATGACGTCCGGCCGTGAGTCCGAGTGGCTGCGAGCTCGCCGTAAATTGACCCACCGTTCCGACGAAATTCCCGTCGATCGTCAATTCGGCGTCGCTCGGCGTGATGTCGAAACTCAAGCCGCCAGTGCTGGCCTGGTTCTGGCTCTGGCCCGGTTCAACGCCGATCGAGTTCGGATCCGGCACCGTCTGCGGGTACGGCGACTGCTGCGGGTAGTCAGTCGACGGTGGGTACGCCGGGGCCGACGGATAGACTGTCGCGGGGTAGCCAGTCGACGGATACCCATAGCCATACGGCGCGGCGTAGCCGTAGTAGAAAGGATCGTAGTACGAGTAGGCGTACGGGACCGGAGACCCGGCCCAGATGCCGAACCCGAGACTAAAGCTCGGGTGGAACGAGTAATACGGGCGATAGAAGTGAACCGGCGGCCGGTAGTAGTACGCGTGGCCGTTGTGGTACGAGTAGTTGCGATACCCGTAATTCCCGTACCCGTAGTTGCGGTTTCCGTTGTTGCGATACGCGCCGCCGCCCTGCACGCTGCCGTAAGCACGCGGCACCGCATAGCCTTGATTGCGCTGACCGTACCCGCGATAGCCGTTGTTGGCGCTGCCGGCGTTATTGTTGACGCCGGGAGCTGGACGCGCACCGCTGTCGCGGCGCTGCCCGTAGTCGCCACGCGGTGCCTGGGCCGGGGCGGATGGAGGCGGCGCAGTGGCGCGCGGTGCAGACGAAGGCGGCGCGGAGGCGCGCGGTGCGGCTGCATGGCGTTCGGCTCCGCGGCTCGAACTCTGGCTCTGGCCGCCGCCGCCACCGCCGCCACGATGATGCTGAGCCATTACCGGTGACCCGAGCCCGAGCGCGACGGTCACCAGAGCTGTTGTCATCACGGTTCTGGGGATATGCATGGTGTCCTCGGCATACGGATATCGCAAGCCCCTTGCCAACGCTGGCGGACGATTTATGGCCGGATTCGCGGGTTTCGTGATGAGAGCCGGCCCGTCGTGGTATCCAGGTGACGGCCGATCCGCCCTTACAACAGTACAATGCCCTGGAGGCGCACCATGCTCAGCCGCAACAGATTCCCCGTCGAGGCCTTAACAGCCGTCGCACTTTCAATCGCCTCGGTGGTTGCGGTGCTGGCCGCACAACGATCAGGAGCACCCGTGTCATCGTTCTACGATCTCAAGACATCGTATCTGGACGGCAAGCCCGCCGACCTCGGCGCCTTTCGCGGCAAGGTGACGCTCGCCGTCAACGTCGCGAGCAAGTGCGGCTTCACCCCGCAATACGAAGGTCTCGAAAAACTGAATCGCGAGCTTGCGCCGAAGGGGTTTGCGGTCCTTGGTTTTCCGAGCAACGATTTCGGCGCCCAGGAGCCGGGGAGCGCGCAGGAGATCGCGCAGTTCTGCAAGCTCACGTACGATGTGACGTTCCCGATGTTTTCAAAGCTGGTGACGAAGCCGGGAAAGGATCAGTCGCCGGTCTACGCCTTCCTCGGGACATCCGGGCACCTGCCGGCCTGGAACTTCAGCAAGTACGTCATCGGCAAGGACGGCCGCATCGTCGCGTTCTTTCCAAGCGAAGTGACGCCGGAGTCGCCCGAGTTGCGGCGTGCCATCGCCACGGCGCTCGACGCGCGATAAGAACAGAAAAGAGTAGAGGCTGGAGGCGCCCAACCTCCAGCCTCTACTTGCCAATCTCTAACCTCTAACCTCTAACGTCTACCTCAGATCCAGCGTCAGACTGATCTTCGCGAGGCGCGGATTCGTGATCGACGTGGGTGCCTGCCAGACGTTGTTGGTCAGCGCGTACGCCTGATTGGCCGTCAGGACCGTGCTCGCATTGAACATGTTGTAAAGATCGAGGTTCACGGTCGATCGAGTGCTCTTCCAGCGGAATACTTTGCCGACGCGGAAATCCACCTGGTTATCGCGATCCAGGTAGACGGAGTCGGGGTTGATGATCTGCAGCGACGTGTTCTGCGTCGCGGTCGTCGTGCCCGTGAGCAGGCGGCCGAGATTCGAGTTCGCGGCCAGGTAAGCGTTCGTGGCCACGAAGTTCGCGGCCAGACCGGACGGCTGCACGCCGCCTGAACCGTTACCGCCGGTGTTCGTGAGACCAGGCACGCTGCGGAAGGTGACCGCGAACTGCACATCCACCTTCGGAATCGTGTAGAAGACGAGCGCCTTGAAGTTCGTCAGCCACGGTTCCTCCAGATGGCAGAACTGCTGCGCCAGCTGTGGACCGGCGGCCGCCGTCCCGCCCGCATTGGCGGGACCATTGGTCAGCATTTCGGGCACTTTCGAGATTACGGCGCAGTTGTCCGCCACCGTGTGCCCGGTGCTCGTCCCGGCCTGGAACCGCAGGCCGTTCTGGAGACGCCCGCTGACGCTGACGTCGACGCCGTTCCAGTGCTCGTACTCATCGCCGTACTTGTCCGACAGGGTGTTGTACAACTGGCTCAAGACGGCGCCGGTCGGCCCCACCTTGTTCGGATTGATGTTGTAGTACGTCAGCTGGTTCCCGCCGCCCCCCGGGAGCCGCGCGTCGGTCGGGACCGTCATGTTGAACTGCTGGAAATCGCTGGCCGATGCCAGCACGTTGTCGACGACGGGGAAGTTCTGCCAGATGCGGCGGAAGTAGCCGACCTCCACCGACATGCGCCGCGGCAGCTGCTGCTGGATGCCGGCGGAGAATTCCCAGTTGCTCGGCCGATGGCCCCACCCCGTGAGGAGATCGGGATCGAACGTCGCCCCTGGAACCGCCGTGCCGAAGGCGTTGTTCAGAATCGGACCGCAGTTGTCGCCTCCACTGCCCGTGAGGTTCTGCGGCCCCGGATTCGCCAGGTTGCAGTCGACGGCGAAGTTGCGGTTCGTATCGGCCCAGCTTCGGCTCGTGAACGTCTGAAGCGCGTTGACCGGGTTCGGCGACACGCCGAAGCCGTTGAGCGTCTGGCCGAGCAGATACTTATTGGCCGCGACCTTGATGGCAGACTTGCCGTCACCCCGCAGGTCGTGCACGACGCCCATCCGGTACGTGATGTCCTTCCAGTTCAGGTTGTCCTTTTCGGGGAAGCTGAGATTGCGGTTCGCGAGACCGACGAGGGCGCTGCCGGGACCAATGGTCTGCGCCGGAAAGCTGGTCTTGAACCAGTCGTATCGAACGGCGCCGATGACGGTCGTGCGATTGAGCTTCCACGTATCCTGCACGAACGCGCCGAAGTCGTGGTCCTCGTTGCTGATCGACAGGAACGGGGCGCCGAATTCGGTCACGCTCGTCGGCGTGCCGCTGAGGAACGTGTAGCTGATCGGCTGATACGCGTAGTTGTACGTATCGAGGTGCCCGAACGTGTCGTTCCATCCTGTCTTGAAGCTGTGGGTGCCCGTGACGTACGACCCCGCCACCCGGTACGTGTAGTTCGGGACCAGGGTGTTGTTCAGGCCGCCGTTCGGCGTGGAGGCATAGCTGCGGTAGATGAGATTCGCCGACTGCTCGGTCACCGAGATCATCTTCTGAATGGCCGCGGCCTGCCCGCTGTCGAGCGATCCGCCGTTGCTCGTGTCGCGGAGGTCCATGTTGCCCCAGCGCTCGAACAGATACATTCCCACGAATTCGACCAGGAACCGGTCCGTGACCGGCGAGGTGAACTCCACGTGCGACTGGCGAAGGCGTGGAAAACGCCGGTCGTTGCCTGCCTCGGGCGAGCGCAGCGTGGCTCCGTTCACGCCGATGAACGTCGGGCAGTTGCACCACGTATCGACCTTCTGCTCGAACGCCACCTTGACCTTGGGCGCGGCCTGCCACGTGAGCCGCAGGTTGTTCTGCTGCACCTTCCCGCGATTGATCGCCGGGCTGTTGGGGTCCGCGACGTAGGTCCAGGCGTTCGGGTTGTACGCGTTCGTGTTCGCGAAAATGCCGGCAAACGCGTTCGCGCGGTTGAACCGCGTCGAGAACCAGAACCACGCCTTGTCCTTCTTGATGGGGCCGCCGATCGACTCGTTCAGATCCCAGGTGCTGTCGATCTTCGTCGGCGTCGGCAGGCCCGCCGCCTTCAAGGTGTCGTTGTAATTGGTGCCCTGCATCGACTGGTTCGCGAAGGTGAAGAACGTCGAATTGCCGAACGTGTTGCCGCCGTCCTTCGGGATGAAGTTGATGCGCACGCCGCCCGTGGACATCTCCGCGGAGAGCGACGTCGTGTCGACGGCGATTTCGGCCGCCGAGCCCACGTCGGGCTGCTGCCCGCCGATGTTGCCTCCGGCCTGCAGCGTCATGATGCTGAGCCCGTTCAGCATGACCCGCTGATCGACGGCCTTGCTCCCGTGCACCGTGAGGCTCATGCCCACGTCCGCGATCGCGCTCCCGCCGACGTCCGCGCCGCCGCCGGTCGTGCCGGGGGCGATGCGCGCCAGCGTGAAGTACTGTCGCGAGCTCGGCAGGTTCTGCACCAGGTCGTGGTCGAGCACGACCTCTTTTTTCGTGCTCGAGACGTCGACCAGGGGCGTCTCTCCGGTGACCGTGATGGTCTCGGCGACCGCGCCGACGCGCAGCGTGGCGTCAGTGGTGGTGGTACTCGATCCCGACACCATCACTTCGTCCCGCTTCACCGTGCTGAATCCGGTCAGCGTGAACGTCACCGTGTAGCTGCCGGGCCGGAGATTCTCGATCCGGTAATTGCCCGAGCCGTCCGATACGACGGTGCGCGTTTTTTCGATGAGCACCGGGCTCGCCGCTTCCACCGTGACGCCGGGAAGCACGGCGCCGGAGGCATCTTTGATCTGGCCGGCGATTGCTGCCTGCGCCCGCGCCAGGGCCGGGAAGACGAGCACACACGATAGGACGACGACAGCCGTTCTCAGAGCGCGCATCCTGCCCCTCCTCATACCGCAGTGGGTTGACTCGTGGCATACGCTGACCGTCGCGCAGGGATCCGCGACGCCTTCGTGACTGGCTCATTCGACGCCGCAGCATGACTCGCGCACCACCCACACCTGCGCGTGCTCGCGCCGCATCTCGACAGTCGAGGCGCATGATAGGCAACTGACAGATCAGTGTCAACGCGGAATCGCGGCGAGCGCGCGGATTTCACCGCGCGGATGTACGGTGCATCCAGATTGTTGGACAAGGTCCGGTCATACCCGCGGTGGAAGAGGCTATACCGCCGGGGCAACGGCATGTACACCGCGGTGTGCGGCCGGGGTAGAATGCCGCGCGACACAAGGGAGAGTTCTGATGTCCAGCGAAACCACCGCTCCGCATGCACAGCCCGACGCGACGGCGCGAGTCCGCCCGATGACGGGCGACGAATACCTCGACAGCATCCGCGACAACCGCGAAATCTGGATCTACGGCGAGCGCGTGAAGGACGTGACCGCGCATCCCGCGTTCCGGAACACCACGCGCATGCTGGCGCGGCTGTACGACGCGCTGCACGACCCGAAGCGCAAGGACGTGCTGACCATCGGCACCGACACCGGCAGCGGCGGCTTCACGCACCGGTTCTACCGCGCGACGCGAAATGCGGAAGAACTCGTCGGCGCCCGCGATGCGATCGCCGAATGGGCGCGCGTGAGCTACGGCTGGATCGGCCGCAGTCCCGACTACAAAGCGGCGTTCCTCGCGACGCTCGGCGCCAACTCGGACTATTACGCGCCGTTCGACGAGAACGCCCGGCGCTGGTACAAGAAAGTCCAGGAAGAGGTGTCCTTCGTCAACCACGCGATCGTCAACCCTCCCGTGGATCGCGACAAGCCGCTCGACGAAGTCAAGGACGTCTACATGCACGTCGTCAAGGAGACCGACGCCGGCCTCATCGTGAGCGGAGCCAAGGTCGTCGCGACGACATCCACGCTGACGAACTTCAATTTCATCGCCAACAACGGCGCCCTGCCCATCAAGACGCGCGAGTTCGCGTTCGTGTGCATGGTGCCGAGCGACGCGCCCGGCGTGAAGCTGTTCTGCCGCCCGTCCTACGAGCTCACGGCGGCCACCGTCGGCACCCCGTTCGACTACCCGCTGTCCAGCCGCATGGACGAGAACGATTCGATTCTCGTGTTCGACAAGGTCTTCGTGCCGTGGGAGAACGTGTTCGCGTACGGCGACATCGACAAGGTGAACAACTTCTTCCCGCGGTCCGGCTTCCTGCCCCGCTTCATGTTCCAGGGCTGCACGCGCCTCGCGGTGAAGCTCGACTTCCTCGCCGGCCTGCTCCTCAAAGCAGTCGAGGCGACCGGCGTGAAGGATTTCCGCGGCGTGCAGGCGCAGGTCGGCGAGGTGCTCGCGTGGCGGAACCTTTTCTGGGGCCTCACCGACGCAATGGCGCGGACCACCACGGCGTGGACGCCGGGGTACGTGCTGCCAAACCTCGACTACGGGCTGGCGTACCGCGTCATGGCCAGCCTGGCGTATCCGAAGATCAAGGAGATCATCGAGAACCAGCTCGCCAGCGCGCTGATTTACCTGCCGTCGAGCGCCCTCGACTTCAACAACCCGGAGATTCGCCCCTTCCTCGATCAATTCGTGCGCGGCTCGAACGGCTACAGCGCGGTCGACCGCGTCAAGCTGATGAAACTGATGTGGGACGCGATCGGTTCCGAGTTCGGGGGACGCCACGAGCTGTACGAGCGCAACTATTTCGGCAACCACGAGAGCATCCGCTTCGAAACGCTGATGGTGGCCGAGATGAGCGGCGCGGCGGCGCGCTACAAGGGCTTCGCCGAGCAGTGCATGGCGGAGTACAACCTGGATGGCTGGACGGCGCCCGATCTCATCAACCCCAACGACGTCAGCGCCGTAATCAAGAAGCGGTAGCCGTGTCCATCGACGTACGCGCGTTCCGGCACACCGCCGGGCAGTTCGTGACGGGGGTCACGGTCATCGCCGCCGAAGTCGACGGCGCCATCAAGGCGATGACCGCGAACTCGTTCACGTCGGTGTCCCTCGATCCCCCGCTGGTGCTCTTCTGCGTCGGCAAGACGACGCACATGGGGCAGATCGTGCACCGGGCGAACCGTTTTTCGGTCAACATCCTGCGCCAGGATCAGCAGAACCTTTCGACATACTTCGCCGGCGGATGGAAGGAGCCGGCACCGCCGCCGTTCACGTTCGTCAACTGGGATGGCGGTCACCGGCTCGACGGGTGCCCGGCGGCAATCGGCTGCGCCGTCGAAACCATCAGCGAAGGCGGCGATCACTGGCTGGTGATCGGCCGCGTCCTCACGCTGTATCGCAGCGAGGAGGCGTTCGCTCCGCTCGTCTTCCATGCGGGGCGCTACGCCACCCTGGAAGAGCGCGAGCCCTGAGCGACACATCGTCCTGCTGCCGCATAGCCCGCATATAGGTGATATCTGCCATGGCCACTCTCAAGCAACCCGTCCTCGGCGTCGTCGCCACAACGGTGGTCGTGGCGCTGTCACTGGGCTTCGTGTCCCTCTTCACATTCCCGACGTTCACGGGATGGGTCGCCTACCTGCTGCTCTGCATGATCCCGATGCAGATCGTCGCGGCGGTCACCTGGGGCGCCAATCCCGGGTTCGCCGCCGCCCTCCGTCAGCCGCAGAAAGGCGTCGTGCTGGTCATCACGACACTTCTCGTCGGTGTCGTCGTCGCTGCCGTGAGCTACGTCACCATCGGCGGACGCGTCAGTCCGCCGACACCGATGCTCGCCATGTGCAGCATCGTGTCCGTGGTGGTGACGTTCTGGCTGGCGATCATGTGGGGGGGCTGGCCGTTCACGACGACGATCAAGCATCCGGTGGCCGCCGGCCTCGCGATGCTCGTGGCGTGCTACGTGTTGAACTACCTGTTGTTCCGCGTGTTCTTCGATTACCGGTTCATGCAGGGCGCGCCGGTGTACGTGCCGGCGCAGGATCCTCGCGGACTGTTTCCCGCCTGGAACGCGCTCGTCTTCTATCTCTCGTGTCTGGCCGCGATGTTTTTGATGATCAACTTCGAGTTGTGGCCGCTCACCAAATCGGCCGCCGTAATGCGACAGCCGGTGCTGGCCGTGGTGTGGACCGTGGCTGCGCTCGTGCTCGGCGGGGCCGCCTTTGGCATCGGCGTCGTGCTGCTGCAGATGGATCCCGTCGCGTTCATGGTCCTGGTTCCCGTCCCCTTTATTTTCGGGACGATCGTTGTCCAGAACATGCTCAAGGGATCGCTCTTCGCGAGCTATTCGCAGCCCGTCAAGGGGCTCCTGAATGTCGCAGCGGTGATCGTCGTCGGCGAGTCGCTGTCGTGGATCTACGGCCGGCTCGCGCCCACGTTGACGGGCGTCGTGCGCCCCGGTCCGCCGACATACGACTTCGAGATCTGGCTGGCCTCGGCACTGCTGAGCGTGACCTTTCCGCTGCTGATCTTCTACGCGGAGTTCTTCCAGTTCTGGCCGCTGTCGGGATCTGCGGCACCGGCCGCGCCGCGGTCGAATTAAGACGCGTCGGTGAAAGGTTTAGTGACGGTGGGGGACTTTAGCCGCGCGCCACGGCACGCCTGAAAGCTGCGCTACTGCACCAGCGAACGCTGCCGCGTCTCGACGGCCTTTATCTGGAACAACTCGCGCGCAGATCTCAGGAACTCGCAGACCATCGCCGAGTTCTCTCCCCTGCGCCACGCAATCTGAACCTGGAAATCCGCGTGAGGCTCATCAAGCGGCACGACCGCGACGCCGCGGAGGGGTTGATAACTCCGGCTGTTCGCGCCGCGAAGCGCCAGGCAGATCGCCTCGCCTGAGGCGACGGCCAGCATCGCCGCCTGGTTGCCGGGGGTCGCTTCGAGCGTCGCCATCCGCGGCGTCACCCCGGCGGCGGCGCAGAGCGACAGGATCTTCTCCTGGGCGAGCGACGCCCAGTCCCGATCCTGCAGCAGCAGCCGCTCGTTGACGAGCTGTGTCAGGTGAAGCGACTTATACCGGGCGAGCGGGCTGGTGTCGCTGACCATCACGACGAAACGCTCCGCAAAGAGCGGTTCGGATTGGATGTCGGGGTCGTCGGCGACGTGGCGCAGCAGGCCGACGTCCATTGCGCGCCGCCGCAGCGCGTCGTGCTGTGCCGACGACGGCATGTCGACACCTTCGATGGCGAGGATCGGCAGGCGTCCGATGATGTGCGCCCGGATGCGGCTGACCGCTTCACACAGGCCCGGCGCCATCGCGACGCGCAACGGGCTCGCGAGGCCAGATTTTGCGCGGGAGGCCAGCTGAAGGAACCCGGCGGTGTCGGCCAGCACGGTTCGCGCCTGATCCAGGAGGAGGGCGCCCTCCCGGGTCAACTCCACTCCTGCGGCGCCGCGGACGAATAGCTTCACGCCAAGCTCGCCCTCGAGCTGGCTGATTTGCCGGCTCAGCGGCGGCTGCGCAACGTGCAGCTGCCGGGCAGCTTTTGAAAAGCTGTGCAACTCCGCAATGGTCGCGAACGCCCGAAGATGACGCAGCTCCATGGCGCGCAGTCTACATCCGTTTGCGTCCGTGCACACACTCGGGACAAATGTCTGCCTTCCAAAGTCTTTCTCTCAGGTGCTGTTCGTGTTTTCGCCCCGTTGATTGCGACCGGAACAGTGCGTTGACGGCCGCACGTACGCCGATGCCTGCGTACTGCATCGCGCGCCGCTCGGGAGTGACTTTCAACGAGTTCGTCCAGGACCACGTCCGCGGCAGCCGCCCCGCGTGGTCCCCGACGCGAGGATGAAGTGGCCGGCGCTCGCCAGATGGCCGCCTGCGTTTTTCACCGAGCTGGACGTCTTCTCGCCGGATCAGGCCGTGGTGCGCGCGAAGTCGATGTAGCCCTGCTGAACATCCGTGCGGACGAGCGCGACGCGCAGCTTGTCGCCGACATCCAGGCCCTGGCTGCCGCGGGCCAGTAGTCCCTCGACGCGAGGCCTGAGCACACGGACGAACGTTCCCCGAGGGGTGACGCCCGTGACGACCGCGTCGAACACTTCGCCGATCCTGCCGCTCATCGCGACTGCCGCGATTCGCTTCGACATCTCGCGTTCGACTTTCCGGGATGCATTCTCCTTGAGCGTGCAGCTGGCGGCGATGGCCGCGAGCTCCTCGTCTGCGTAAGGCGACGGCAGGCCGGCGAGCACGGCCTTGATCAGGCGCTGCGTCACGAGATCGGTAAAGCGGCGGTTGGGGGCCGTGGAATGCGTGTAGTCTTCGACGGCAAGACCGAAGTGTCCCACGCTGGGATCGCCCGGCCGCTCGAGTACGTACTCGCCGGGCCCCATCAGTTTGATGACGGCCAGCGACAGGTCCGCGAACCGATCGGGATCCGCAGCCCGTCGCGCGATCAGGAATTCGTTGAGCGCCTTCGAATCCGGAGCCGCCGGCAGGCTGACGCCGAGGCCCGCTGCGAGCGCCACGATCCGATCCCACCGCTGCGGCGATTTCACCACGCGCCGGATCGACGACACGTGCCGCCCTTCGAGCGTGCGGGCGACGACTTCGTTGGCGGCAATCATGAAATCCTCGATGAGCTCGGTCGCGCGGTTCTTGTCCTGCCTGACGACGTCGATCACCTCGCCCTGCAGCACGACCGGCCGTGTCTCGATCGTCTCGATATTCAACGCGCCGTGCCGGTAGCGCGCGCCGCGCAGCGCCTGCGCGCACGAATCCTGCAGCCTGAGCTGCGCCTGGAGATCAGCCGACTCGGCCACCCTGCCCGGTGCGGCCCCGGCTCCCTCGAGCCAGGCGCCGACGCCGTCGTACGTCAGCTGCGCCGTGTTGCGAACGACGGCCCGATAGATATCGCTCGAGCGCACGATGCCCTCCGGCGACACCACGAATTCGATGACGATGCCGAGGTTGTCCTGGTGTTCGAGCAGTGACGTCGCGCGGGTCGACAAGGCATCGGGCAGCATCGGAAAGTTCCTGACGCCCGTATAAATCGTCGTGGTCGCGGCGGCCGCATGTTCGTCGATCGCCGACTGCTTGGGGACGAAGGCGTCCACGTCGGCGATGGCGACCAGGACCTTCGTCGCCTTGTCCGGGAGCAGT
>Ga0136846_1243014_pt1 | contig 11276 bp, 10 predicted proteins | sample HopSoiMetagenom2_FD_96841 | JGI IMG/M metagenome (GOLD analysis project Ga0136846, IMG submission 96841) | Grasslands soil microbial communities from Hopland, California, USA - 2 Assembly 2016 (version 4) | ecosystem: Environmental > Terrestrial > Soil > Grasslands | place: USA: Hopland... | reverse complement strand
TTGTACTTCGCCTCACTGCGCTTAGTCATCGCGTCCTCTTCAGGTACATGGTTTGAGGAAACGCGCCCTCCTGTGTGACGGGCTAGCCCGGCACTGACAGGTCCGATCCCCAAAGCATAGAGGACAAGGACCACGGGTCGCGAAACGCTTCGCGGGCCGAAATCGGCCCGCGAGCAGGCGGCTTTTAGGTGAGTTTGGGGTTCGCTGTCAACGCTTTAGCCCGCCATCCCGGGGCGGTGCGCAGCACCGAGCCCGGAATCTCGAGATCCCTGGTTCGGTGCTGCGCACCGCCCCGGGATGACAGCTACGTGGTCACGTCCCGACCGCCCGAATGGGCTTGGACCCGACCGCCCGTAATTCGGCAGCAATTTCAGTGTTCAGGACCTGTTCCAGCCGGGTCAGGACCCGCGCGATCGGGGCAGCGTCGGTGACCCGGTGGTCCCACCGAATCACGACATGAATGGTTTGGTCGCCCTCGACCACCCCGTAGCTGACGATAAAGGGGCCTGGGGTCACCGGATGCAGCTCGCCGCCGCCATAGGCGGCCACCGAGCTCACCGCAAAGCTGCCGAACCAGTTGCCCCTTTGCCGGCCGAAATTGAGCCCGATCGCCCAGGACAGGCGCCGCAGCGGCCACGGCAGGCGGGTGGCTCGCATGATCTTGCGGAACATGGGAATTTCGTCGACCGGGGCGGTCTTGGCGCGCCGGATCTCAGCATCGACCGCAGCCAATGCCATGGCCTCGGGAGCCGCGATTCGCTGCGGGATCACGCATTCCTCCCCGCCCTCGACCCGGGCGATGGCCACCAGCGCCACGCTCTTCGGCAGCTCGTAAAGCGAGGGCCACGGCCATTTGGCATAGACGGTGCGCAGGACCGGCTCATCCCTGGCGACGAGGGCAAAGGCCTTGACGAACATCGCGGCCCAGCCGGCCGGCGCGGCCGCGCCGGCGCGAGCCTCCAGCAGCGGGCGAATATGGAGCGAACGGGACAGCGAAACGAACGGCACGTCCATCGACGCGCGCATGAGGTCGCAGATCAGGCGGCGCGGCAGCGAAATGGTCTTGGACGTCCCGCGCATCGGCTTCCGTTCCCGAGGATGAAAATATGTGCAGCGCGGGTTCCCGCTCGCCGCCTGCTCTAGCATGGACCAACCCGCTGAGGGGACGGTCGTTCGCCGCATCAGGGCGCGGGCGAGGCCAGCGGCTTGGTCTTGTCGACGATGTAAACTCCAAGCACTTTCATGGCCTTATCGCCATGTGCCTTGGCATCGTGCACGACGCCTGCCGGGATCTGATAGGAATCGCCGGGTTTCAGGGTCTTCTCCGGCTGCCCTTCGACCAGAAGATTCAGCTCGCCCTCCAGGACGTAGCCCGTTTCCACACCGGGATGGGTATGGCGTCCGGCCGCGCCACCCGCGGGGATCTCGGCGATGGCGGTGATGGTGTTGTAGCCGTCGGGAAATTCGACCTTCTGAAGCGGGGTGCGCTTGATGCCGGTCTGCTGGGCGAAAGCCGCGGCGGCGAGGCCGGTGAAGGCGAGAGCGAGCAAAGTCTTTTTGAACATGGTTTTTTCCTCCCTGGAACGGCTGAGCCTAGCAGCGCAGCAGTTCCCGGCAAGGTGGCAATCGGTCTGTTCAGCGCCTGATCCCGTCGAACGCGGCCATGATGCCGCGCTGGAGCAGCGACCAGTCGAAGCCGAGCGCGATGGCGCGGTAGCCACGGTCGACCAGGGCGTTGGCCTGCTCGGCGGTGCGGGCGACGCCACCGATCGGCACGCCGCTTCTGAGGATTCCCGCTTCGGCGCGGGCGACCAGCTCCAGCAATTCCGGGTCGTCCATCTGGCCGCGCTTGTTGATGGACGTCGCGAGGTCGCCGGGGCCGATCACTGCGACGTCGATGCCGGGTGTCGCCATGATCTCGTCGATGCGGTAGACGGCATCGACATGCTCGATGGTGATCATGCAGATCATCTCGTCATCGGCTGACGCCATGTACTCCGGCATCGACTGGCCCCAACGGAACGGCGCGTGGAATGGCCCCCAGAGCCGATCGCCGCGCGGCGGATAGCGCACGCTGCGCACCGCCTTCTCGGCTTCGGTGCGATTGGTGATCATCGGGAAGTTGATGCCGAAGGCGCCGATGTCCATCGGCGCTTTCGCAAGCCACGGCTCGTTCGCCGCGATCCGCACCAGCGGTGTGCATGGCGTGCCGGTCGTGGCGGCGATCATCGCATGCGCCTCGGTGAGCCCGATCGGTCCGTGTTCGAGATCGACGATGATCCAGTCGAGCGAGCGCGCCATGATCTGCACCGTCTGCACGCTCGGGATGGTCGCGATCGCACCGAAGGCGGGGCGGCCCTCGCGCCACAATTGGCGGAGACGGTTCAGCGGCGTGGTCGGGACCGACATGAGGAAACCTGCGGGGAGATGACGATGGCGGAGCCTAGCAGCGCGCGGTCGCGGCGCAAGGTCAGGCCAGCGCGCGGCCGCCGAAGAACGGCGTCAGCGTAGCCGCGAGGCCGTGCACGCGGTTGGAGGTGAAGATCATCTCGGCGCCGGATTGCGCGATGCCGCCGCTGCGAGCGCCGAGCAGATCCGAGACGCGGCGGGCGATGGCGGGCGCCGGATCGATCCAGTCGACCGGCCATGGCGCGAGCTTCTTCATCCGGTCGAGCAGCAGCGGATAATGCGTGCAGGCGAGCACCACGGTGTCGGTGCGCGAAGTCGCGTCCTGGGCATCGCCGACGAAGCAGGGGGCGAGTTCGGCGAGGATGTCGCCGTCGCTGACGGAAGAGCCGCCAAGCGCACGCTCGGCGAGCGAGGCAAGCTCGGGCGAGCCGACCAGCGTCACCTCGCAGCCCTGCGCGAAGTCGCGGATCAGCGCCTTGGTGTATTCGCGCTTCACCGTGCCCTTGGTCCCGAGCACGGAGACGCGGCGGGTCTTCGACTGCGCGCAGGCCGGCTTGATCGCCGGCACCGTGCCGACGAAGGGCAGGGAATAAGCGGCGCGCAAGTGCGATAGGACCAGGGTGGACGCCGTATTGCAGGCGATGACGATGAGGTCAGGATCATGCGTGCCGATCAATTCGCCCATCAGCGGCACGACGCGGGCGATGATCTCGTCCTCGCTGTGATGGCCATAGGGGAAGAAGGCGTCGTCGGCGACGTAGACGTAGTGCGCCTCCGGGCGCGCGGCCACGACCTCCCGGAGCACCGTGAGCCCGCCAAGGCCGGAATCGAATACCAGGATCGTCGGGGAATGGGTCACGTCGTTACCTTAAGGGCTCATGGTTACCATTCGGTTTTTGGGGCGGTTTTGCGGCGGGGCCGCTCTGCGCCAATTTGGAACGATTCAATTTCACGATGGCCGCCTGCTCCCGCTATCAGCGGGGATGTTGCAGTGCGGACGGGACCTATCCGCAAAATTCCGGAGAGCCGACATGATCAGAAACACGGGTAACGGCTGGGGCAGCGTTTCCCGCTGGCTGCACTGGATTTTGGCGCTGGCGATCCTGGGCATGATCGGTTTCGGCTGGTGGATGAACCACATCCCGGCGCGGCCGGACCGTTTCTTTTACCGCTCGATCCATGCCGATATCGGCTATCTGATCCTGCTGCTGACCGTGCTGCGCCTGGTCTGGCGCCTCATCAACCCGACGCCGGCCATGCCGGCCGAGACCTCGCGCTGGCAGAAGATCGCCGCCCATGTGAGCCATGGCGCGCTCTATCTCGTGGTCATCCTGGTCGGGACCCTCGGCTGGGCGCATTCCGGTGCGCGAACGCCCGATTATTCGAGCGTCCTCGGCCTGTTTCACGTGCCGCAATTCACCTCTCCGGATAAGGCAGCGGCGGACGCCTATGAGGACCGCCACATCCTCTTTGCCTATGTGCTGCTCGCCCTGGTAGCGGTTCACGTGTTGGCTGCCCTCTGGCACCACTTCATCCGCCGCGACCGGGTCGTGGCGCGGATGGTGGTGGACGAGGCGGGGTAGGGCACGGTTACTCCACATCGTCATTGCGAGCGCAGCGAAGCAATCCAGAATCTTTCCGCTGTGGCAGTCTGGATTGCTTCGCTGCGCTCGCAATGACGGACTAAGATGCAGTATCGCGACCAGTCCAATTTACGATCGCAGGAGGCCTCATGCTCACCGTCCACCATCTCGGTAAGTCGCAGTCCGAGCGCATCGTCTGGCTGTGCGAAGAGCTCGAGATTCCGTACGAGCTGAAGCGCTACGTCCGTGATTCCGTCACCATGCTGGCTCCGGCCGACTACAAGGCGCTGCATCCGATCGGGGCGGCGCCGGTGATCACCGACGGCGAGCTCGTGCTCGCGGAATCCGGTGCGGTCGTCGACTACATCGTTGCAAAATATGGCAGCGGCCGACTCGTGCTCGGTCCCGACGATCCCGCCTTCGCGCAGTTTCTATACTGGCTTCATTTCGCCAATGGCACCCTGCAACCCGGCATGGGGCGGATGATGATCCTGAGCCGGCTCAAGCTCGCCGAGGACAATCCGACCCTGCTCGCGATGAAGGGGCGGCTCGATCGGGCCTACGATCTTCTCGACGCAAGGCTTCGCGAGGCCGACTATCTTGCGGGCAGCGCTTTCACGACCGCCGATATCATGACGGTGTTCTCGCTCACCACGATGCGCTACTTCCAGCCCTATGATTTGTCGCGCTGCCCCAACGTGGTGAAATATCTCGGCCGCATCGGTGCGCGTCCGGCCTACAAGCGGGCGATGGAGAAGGGCGATCCGGGCATGGCGCTGCTGCTGAGCTGAGCGGCGGTCACGCGATCCTGTTCGTCGTGGCCGCCCGCTCGGCCGCCAATTGCTTCTGCAAGCGGTCGATGTTTTGCAGCAGGCGCTGGCTGCTCAGCACCAGGAAGTAATAGCCGAACTGCGGATCCTGGAAGTAGATCTCGAGCAGCCGGTCATAGGTGATCGTCAGCACCTGGCCGTCCTCGATGCATTCGATCGTGCCGGTGCGGCGGTTGTCCGGCGTGAGGAAGCCGAGTTCTCCCATCAGCGCGCCGGGCCCGATCTCGACGTTGATCTCCTTGACCAGAAACTTGCCGGTCACCGTGAGAAGCATCTCCTTGGCCTGATCGCCCAGCTTGAACAGGGTGTCGCCGCGGCGATATTTGCGCTCGGTCATGAAGGGCTTGAGCCATTCGATCGACATATCGCCTTCGGCGGCATGGCGCGCCTTCTTGACCAGCTTGAGCATCTGCCGCAGGCGCACGGCGTTGATGGGGAGCAGCAGCAGGTACAGGACGAAGGTCGAGACATTGGCGGAGAGCGCACCGAAAATGGCGAAGAAGGCGCAGCCGATCATGTTGGCGACGCGCAGCGGCACCATGGTCCGCATCAGCAGCGTGGCGACGAAGAAGCCGGCCCCGACCGCGGCGAACATATTGGCGAGCGTGATGTTGTGGACAAAGATCTCCAGCATCCGGTTGAAGATCGCGTCGTAGGTGACGTTGTTGGGATCGAGGCCCATCTGGACCAGGATCTTCGCGATCCTGAGGTTGTCCGTCGCCGCATCGAGAATGCGATCGAGGATCGACGAAATGTCTGCGCTGCCGGACGGCATGGTACTAACCCCGCGTAAGGCCTTCAGTCCCGGTCGGTATCGTATAGCCAAAATCGAATGACGACCGCTTGAATGAAGCCTTTGGCCGCCATGCCGCAAGAGGCAAATTTTAGCCTGATCGGGCGTTTCGGCAATTGCCCCTTGGTTGCGCGTATGGCTTTTGATGCACCTCTGATTCGGGGCCGCCGGTGCGGGCTTTGGCATCTTAGACGGACCCGGGGTGCCCCGGCGAGGCGGGGCAGTGGGCCGCGTCTGCCTTACGGCCTGGCGGCAGGCTGGACCACCTGTTGCTCGACCAGGCCAAGGTGGCCGGGCAGCGAACCGGCCCGCAGCAACATGGCGACGCTGTTTGCTTCCTCCAGGGTGAAATTGCCGGAGATCTGGCCGGTGCCGCCGGTGATGGGCTCGCGGATCACGGGGGCGGAGATCACCTTGTCATCGAGCACGATGGCGAAGGGCTTTCCGACGTTCTCCGCGGTGACGTGGGCGAAGCGCCGCGTGCCGCGGCCGTTGAAGCGGAACGAGGCGATCGGGTCCTTCGTGCCGCTCGCAAACCCCGGGCCGGCGTAACTGATGTCGTCGCCGTCCAGAGCGCTGTCCTTGGCGACCAGATAGAGCTGCTTGTCCTTGAAGCCGGGCAGGACTTCGGCGCCGGCGGGCGGCGCGCCGGATTGCGCCTGCTCCGCCGGCATCGAGAGGTCGATCAGGCGGAAGCTGACTTTGACCTTCCTGGCGAAGATCGCGGTCACGCGCTCGGGCTCCATTTGGCCAGGGAGGAAGATGCGGATGCGGTCGGTCCCCTCAGGCTGGACGCTGGCGAGCTTGATGCCGGCGTCCTTGAGACGCTGCTCGATCATGGCGATGGCGTCTTCGACGAGATCCTGCAGCCGTGCGGCGGATGCGGCATCGGTCGGCTTGAGCCCGACCAGTCCGTCGCCGCCGTCGCTCACGGCGAGCGCGTGCGATGGCAATCCCTCCGCGGCTGCGGCGACCTTGCGCTTCAGCTCTTCGCGGCCCTTGACGTCCGCGATCTTCACCTCGACGCCGCCGTCGCGGATCGCGAGCCCGGAAAACGCGATCTTGCCCTCGCGCAGGGTCTTGTAGACGTCGTCCCGTAAATCCGTCACGACGCTCTCGCGCAGGCCGTCGCCGTCCACCTTGTAGGTGATACGCGATCCGCCCAGCTTCTCCATCTTGTCGCCGATGAAGGCTACGATCTTGGCGCGCATCTTGTCGATCTGGCTGTCCTCGGCGAGCGCCGCGCGGGGCGACGCGAGCACGGCCATCATGGCGAGTGCGACGATCAGCCGTGTGGCGCGGTCCCGCAGGGGCGTCGTCATGATTACCTCAAGTCTTGCGGCAGGGCGCTGGCAGGTGAGTCCGATGCATGTTCTTGGTCCCCGGACCGCATGCGGAGGTTCAAAGGCCTCTTATCCGAATGTGACTGCCATGGCCGTTAAGTCATGGACGAACGCCAAATCATCCATCATTCTATCCGTGCTCGACCGGCGACTGGTCGGCGTCTCGCCAAACCAAAATGTCAAAAGACAGGGGGCGGGGAAATGCATCTGAGGGAGGATGGAATTCCATGGCGGGCATCCACGCGCTCGATCGGTTCATCGGCAACGACTATCCGGAATTGGCGACTGACAAAGAGGTCCGGGCCTTCGAGCAGGTCCCTTACGCCGAGCGCGTCGCGGCCGAGAGCACCTATGACGCCATCAGGCTCGGGGCTGAGCGTAATCCCAACGGTGCCGCGATCCAGTTCCTGCAAAATGCCGATCCCGCCGACACGCCGTTGGTGGTGACCTACCGCGATTTCATCGGCCGCGTTACGCAGGCCGCCAACATGTTTCACGCGCTCGGCGTGGAGAAGGGCGACGTCATCAGCTTCATGCTGCCGCTGGTGCCCGACGCCTTCGTGACGCTGTTCGGCGCGGAAGCCGCCGGCATCGCCAATCCCGTCAATCCGCTGTTGGAGCCGCACCAGATCGCGGAGATCCTCGAGGCCGCGAACACCAAGATACTGGTGGCGCTCGGGCCCATGCCCGGCACCGACATCTGGCAGAAGGTCGAGCAGATCCGCCCGCAGCTGAAGCACCTCAAGGCGATAGTGCAGGTGTTCGGCGGCGGCGATCCGGCAAAGGGAATCTATGCCTTCAACGATCTGATCAAGCAGCAGCCGGCGGACCGGCTGATCAGCGGGCGCAACATCGCAGGCCACGACATCGCCGCCTATTTCCACACCGGCGGCACCACCGGGACGCCAAAGCTGGTGCGGCACACCCACGCCAACCAAGTCTATCAGGCCTGGGCGCTCAATCTGCTGCTGAAGTCGAAGCGGGACGCCAACATGCTGTTCGGCATGCCGCTGTTTCACGTCGGGGGCTCGTTGACGCAGGTGCTGACAACGTTGTCGGCCGGCGGTTCGCTGGTCGTGCTGTCGCCGAGTGGATGGCGTAATCCGAATGCGGTGAAGAACATCTGGGGGCTGGTCGAGCGCTTCAAGCCCGAGGCGCTGTCGAGCGTGCCGACGGTGCTGGCTGCGACGCTCGCGGTGCCAACAGGCAATGCCGACATCTCCAGCCTGAAATATGCAGCCGGTGGCGGCTCGGCGATCCCCGTCGCCGTCGGCTCTGCAATCCAGGACAAGCTCAAGTTGCCGGTGGTCGAGGTCTACGGCATGACCGAGACCTCGAGCGTGCACACGCTGGCCTATCCCAGCCGGCCGATCCGGCTCGGCTCGGTCGGCTTGCCGATGCCTTATGCGCGCGTGCGCATCGTGCAGCTCGATGCCGATGGCCGCCTGATCCGCGACTGCGCGCCGGACGAGATTGGCGTCGTCATCATGGCCGGGCCCGGCGTGTTCGGCGGCTATCTCAACGACGAACACAACAAGGGGGCCTTCGTCGACGAGGTCTGGGTCAATTCCGGTGATCTCGGCCGGCTCGACGCCGATGGCTATCTCTGGATCACCGGCCGCGCCAAGGATCTCGTCATCCGTGGCGGCCACAACATCGACCCGGCCCCGATCGAGGAGATCATGTTCCGCCATCCCGCGGTCGGCTTTGCCGCGGTGGTCGGCCAGCCGGACGCCTATGCCGGCGAACTGCCGGTTGGATACGTGCAGCTGAAGCCAGGCGCGACCGTCGAGCCAGGCGAGCTCGAGACGTGGGTGCGTGAGCGCACGCCCGAGCGCGCCGCCGTGCCGGTGCAGGTCATTGCGATCGATCCGATGCCGGTGACAGGCGTCGGCAAGGTATTCAAGCCGCAGCTGCGCTGGGACGCGGCCGAGCGGGTGTTCACGAAGGTGCTGACGCCGCTTCGTGAGCGCGGCATCGACTGCAAGGTCAAGGTCGGCGCTCACGGCAGCCACGGCTCGATTGCCACCGTGACGCTCGCGGGTTTGCCGCCGGACCAGCGCGAGGCGATTGCCGGTGAGGTGCACACGCTGCTGGCACCGTTCGTGATGCGGCACGAGGTGGTGCAGGCGTAGGTGAGGGCGGTCGACGCAAGGCTTGCATGCCTTGCTGCGAGCGAGCATCATTCCCCCAAAAAAATGGGGAGGAAAACGATGCGCCAAGTCTCACGCCGCAGCCACCTTCAGCAATTGTCGGCGGTGTTCGGATCCGCAGCGCTGGCCGGATGGTCGAGGCCGGCATCGGCTTCGGAGGCGGACATTCCACCGGAGGGCATCGGCAAGGGCATCAACCACGTCTCCTACAGCGACATCGGCGGACGGCCGGACAGCGTGCAGGTGATGTTCAACCGGCAGCACGTCTATGTCGGGCACATGTTCAGCGACGGCGTGACGATCCTGGACTCATCCGATCCGCGAGCGTTGAAGCCGGTGAATTTCTTCACCGCGGGGCAATATACCCGTACCCACCATCTCCAGGTGGCGGAAGACCTGCTGCTGCTTGCGAATGGCGCCAACATCGTCGCGATGCAGTCCTACGACAACATGCGCGGCTATTTCGAGAACACGCTGGTCGACAGCATCACCAAGGCCAAGAAATTCCGCTGCGGCCTCTCGATCCACGACATCTCGAAACCGGGCGAGATGCGCGAGATCGCGTTCCTCGAAATGCCCGGCTTCGGCATTAACCGTCTGTGGTGGCCGGGCGGCCGCTATGCCTATGTGTCGGCGCATTTCGACGGCTTCACCGACCACATTCTCTGCGTGGTCGATGTCAAGACAATCACCAAGCCGGAGATCGTCGCGAAATGGTGGCTGCCGGGCATGAACCGCGCGGCCGGCGAGCCGGCAACGCCCAAGGGCAAGCGCTTTGCGCTGCATCACATGATCACGGCCGGCGATCGCGGCTACGCCGCCTGGCGCGACGGCGGCTTCACCATTCACGATATCAGCGATCCCGCAAATCCAAAGCTGTTGTCCCACGTCAACTGGTCGCCGCCGTTTGCCGGCGGCACGCATACGCCGCTGCCGCTGCCGAAGCGACAGCTCGCGATCGTCGCGGATGAAGCCAACGCGGAGAAATGCGTCAAGGGTCTGTTTCACACGTTCGTTCTCGACGTGCGCGCGCCGGAAAATCCGGTGCCGATCGCAACCCTGCCGACCCCGCGCGACCGCGATTTCTGTACCAGCGGCACCTTCGGTCCGCATAATCTGCACGAGAACCGTCCGGGCTCATTCCAGAGCGAGGAGACGATTTTCGCGACCTACAACAATGCCGGCGTCAGGGTGTTCGACATCAAGGACGCCTTCGCGCCAAAGGAGATCGCGTATTGGGTGCCGCCGGTACCGAAGAAGCTGATCGACCCCCGGCCGAACATCGGCCTCGCAGCCAAGACCTGCGACGCCTATGTCCGGCCCGACGGGCTGATGTTCGTCTCCGACTGGAATGCCGGCATGCACGTGCTGCAATATGAGGGGTGAGCGGCGCAGTGCAGCGCGTACGGACCGCGAATGCGGCGCTAACCCGCCGGCATCCGCGTTTCGATCAGGCGCACCCAGAATGATGCGCCGTGGCCGAGGATGTTGTCGTTGAAGACATAGGAGGGGTGGTGGCACTCGTTGCCGTCGCCCATGCCGACCAGCACCATCGCGCCGGGACGCGCCTCCAGCATGAAGGAGAAATCCTCGGCGCCCATCATGGGAATGAACTTGTCGTTGACGCGATCAGTGCCGACGATGTCGCGGGCGACGTCGGCGGCGAGCCCAGCCTCGCGCGCGTGGTTCATCGTCACCGGATACATCCGCGTGTATTTGGTCTCCGCCGAGCCGCCATAGGCGCGGGCGACGCTCTCGGCAACTTCGCCGATGCGGCGCTCGACGAGATCGCGCACTTCAGGGTCGAGCGTGCGCACGGTGCCGCCGAGCTCGGCGATCTCCGGAATGATGTTGAAGGCCGTGCCGGAATGGAATTGCGTGATCGAGATGACGGCTGATTTCAGCGGATCGACGTTGCGCGCCACGATCGACTGGAGCGCATTGACGATCTGCGAGCCGATCAGCACGCTGTCGACCGATTTGTGCGGACCGGCGCCGGCGTGGCCGCCCTTGCCGTGGACCGTGATCTGGATGTTGTCGGAGGAGGCGAGCATCGCGCCGGGCGTGGTTGCGAAATGGCCCTCGGGCAGGCCCGGCATGTTGTGCATGCCGTAGACCTCCTGGATGTTCCAGCGGCTCATCAAGCCGTCGTCGACCATGGCCTT
>Ga0136846_1221066_pt1 | contig 11277 bp, 9 predicted proteins | sample HopSoiMetagenom2_FD_96841 | JGI IMG/M metagenome (GOLD analysis project Ga0136846, IMG submission 96841) | Grasslands soil microbial communities from Hopland, California, USA - 2 Assembly 2016 (version 4) | ecosystem: Environmental > Terrestrial > Soil > Grasslands | place: USA: Hopland... | reverse complement strand
CGGTCGAGAGCGTGACGTCCCACTGTGCATCCCCGGTGGTCGAGCCTGTCGAGACCCGCCTCGCCCGCTCGACCCCGGTGTTGAACTCGATCTTCGGGCGCAGGCCGAACTTCTCGACGTACGCGCGGAAGTAGTCGTGGATCAGCGTGTGGTGCGGGAAGTCGGGGTAGTCGGCCGGGGCAGGGAAGTCCTCGAACTGCAGGCGAGCCGTCGAGGTGTCGATGTGCAGCGACTCGTAGACCGCCGAGCGGCCGTTGGGATTGCGGAAATACCAGTTGCCGCCGACGTCGTCGCTGAGCTCGAACTGGTCGTAGGAGATGCCGAACTCGGCGAGGCGCTTGGCGGTCGTGATGCCGGAGCAGCCGGCGCCGATGATGCAGACGTGCACACCGGTGGTCGAGCCTGTCGAGACCGTCACAGAGCCGCCACGCAGTCGAAGGCGGTGCGGACGTAGCCGTCGGTCCGCGGAGAGGCCACCGTGTGGATCGCGAGCTTGTTGGGTGTGTATGCCAGCGTGGTGCGTGTGTCGAGGTCGTTGACCACGATCGCGCCGCCGAAGCCGCTCCACCAGCACACCCGGCGATCGGGGATCGCCGGAGCCGAGGCCATCGGCAGCGCGTAGCCGATGCCGTACCTGACCGGCAGGTCCAGCACCAGGTCGGTCCCCTCGGCCTGCACCTCGAAGACGCGCGCGATGGTGTCGGACGACAGCAGCCGGATGCCCTGCGCGACGCCGTCGTGGGAGAGCGCCGACTGGGCGAGCGCCACGCCACGGGCGTGACCGTGGCCGCCGGTGGCGCCGTTCGCACCGAGCCGCCAGGCGTCACCGTTGACGGAGTCGATCGCGAGGAACGGATTCGCGACCGTGCGCAGCATGAAGTGGTCGGGGCCCAGCTTCACGAAGTCGATGTCCGAGCCCGGCGGCGCGATCAGATCGGCGACCAGGTCGAGCTCTCCGGCTGGCACTCCGAGCCGGAAGCCGCCGCCCAGGGGTGCCATCACGTCGTCGTTCACGACGTCGGCCAGCGTGCGGCCCGTCGCGCCGCGGACGACTCCGTCGAGGAGGTGCCCGTGGTTGATGATCTGGTACGCCGGCGCGGATCCGGGCTCGTACCAGGGCTCCTGCGCGGCCAGCAGCGCCTCGGCGACGGGCAGGTCGAGGCTGCCCTCGATGGTGATCGGGTCGGTCCAGCCCGGGAGCCCGCTGGTGTGGCCGAGCAGGTGCTTGACGAGCACCCGGTCCTTCCCGTGGGCCGCGAACTCGGGCCAGTAGGTGGCGACGGGAGCGTCCAGGTCGACCTGGCCGCCCTCGACGAGCGTGAGGACCGCGAGCGCGGCCATCGTCTTGGACACCGACCACACCAGGGTCACGGTGTCGCGCGTCCACGGCACGTCCGGCCTGGCCTCGCCGCCCCAGAGGTCGACGACCAGCTCACCGTCGTGGACGACCGCCACCGCGGCGCCGAGGTCCTCCCCGGTTGCGAGGTTCTTCTCGAGCAGCTCGTGCAGGGGCAGGAACGCGTCCGTGCAGGTGCCGTCAACCACGCCGCAACTCTAGAACGTGTTCTCGCCGGTGGGTCAAGACGTCTGTCCGCGGCTTGGGTCGCCGCGCGCCGATGCACGTACCGGGCGGAGGCTACCGCCCGGCACGTGCGGGTGTCGGGTGCCCAACGTCATCCCAGGGTCGCCTCCCGTCGCAGCAGCACGCCGCCGGCGAGCAGCAGCGCGAGGGCGAGGAGCGTGAGCGCGACCGAGTCGGCAGGTGCGCCGGTGTTCGGCAGCACGGTGCCGACCGGCGAAGGTGCGCCGCTCGCTCCGCCGTTCCCACCGTTGCCGCCGCCCGGAGGACTCACGACTCCGCCGCCGCTCGGCGGCTGGGTGCCACCGCCCGGCGTACCGCCACCGCTGGAAGAGCCGCTGGTCGAGGTGTTGGTGTTGCCCTGGCCGACCACTGTGACCTGGTTGCCGGAGGTGTCGATCGGCACCTGCACCGAGATCGGCGTCTGGTTGCCCGAGCCGACGCCACCCTCGCCGGTGGTCGTCTGACCGCCGCCGCTCGTGCCACCAGTCGTGCCGCCGGTCTGGCCACCGCCGGTGGTGGACCCACCGGCAGAGGTGTTGGTGTTGTCCTGCCCGATCGCCGTGACCTGGTTGCCCGAGATGTTGATCGGCAGGGCGATCCCCAACGCGGTCTGGTTGCCGGAGACCAGTCCGCCGGCGCCCGAGGTCGTGTTCGTCCCGCCACCGGCACCGGCCGGTGTCGAGCTGGCCGACAGTGAGTTCACCGTGTTGTGCTGCCCGATCACGGTCACCTGGTTGCCCGAGGCGTTGATCGGTGCCTTCACGTCGACACCGGTCTGGTTGCCAGACGCGATCCCGTGCTCACCCGACGTGGTCGGGCTCGACGAGGCAGTGCCGCCGCCACCGGGCGTGGAGGTGCCGGACGCGGACTTCACCTCGTTGTCCTGCCCGATCACGGTCACCTGGTTGCCGGACGCGTTGATCGGCGCCTGGACGCCGATCGCGGTCTGGTTTCCAGAGCCGATCCCGTGCTCGCCCGACGTGGTCGGGCTGCCCGGGCTCGAGCCGCCACCGGTGCCGGTCGTCGAGGCGCCGGTTGTCGAGGCGCCGGCGGACGAGGCGTGGTTGTGCTGGCCGATCACCGTGATCTGGTTGCCGGACAGGTTGATCGGTGCCTTCACGTCGGCGCCGGTCTGGTTGCCGGAGAGGATGCCGCTCTCCCCGGTGGTCACGGGGCCGTCACCGTCGGCGGATGCCGCCTCTGCCAGGCCGAGGCCGAGCAGGACGATCCCTCCGGTGATCCCCACCGCGCAGAGCGCGCGGCGAATCCATGCATTCATGTCTGTTCTCCTTCTGGATGGTCCGAGCACCCTGCGACGGACGTCGCAGGGGAGTCCGCTCACGCAGATGTGAGCGCGTGCTCGACCTCAGTCGGGAGAGCTGTCCGGCTGGTACGCCGGACCGGAGGGGACGGTGTCGTCGCGACGTCCGCGACGGAGTCGTCGGGTGGCAGGCGGGACGAGCGCCGCCACGGACAGCAGTGCGCTGCCGTTCGTCGAACCGCCGTTCGCCGACGGGGTGGGCAGGGCCGGCGCCGTCGGGCTCGGAAGGCCGGGCTCGCGGTCGGGGGCCTGGCCGGCGGGCTGCGCGCGGGTCGTCGCAACCTGGTCGGTGCTCGATGCGGGAGTGCTCGTGGACACGGCGTGGTCGCGCGGTTGCGATGCCGACGCATGGTGGCGCGGGGCCTTGCCGGCGACCGGCGCTGAAGTCGTTGCCGGGTCGGCCTCGGTTGCCTGGAGGACCGGGTCGACGACCGCCTGGACGCTGTCCACCGTGCGGTCGACGGTGTCGGCCAGCGTCGTCGCGGGAGCCGAGAGGCTCGGCTCGAGGGCGTCGGTCAGTCGCACGATCGTCGTCCGGACCGGCTCCGGGGCGTGTGCCGCCGAGGGCTTGACCGCGCCGGTCACGCGATGCGGAGTGGAGCGAATCGTCTCGGTCGCCGTGGAGGTGGCGCGGTCCGCCCGCGCCTCCACCTGGGCCTTGACGTGCTGCACCGTCGAGGCCGCCCCGTCGCCGGGATGGGTCGCCTGGCCGTCGGCGTGTGCTGATCCGCCGGACAGGAACACCAGCCACCACACGACCGCGCCCCCGAACACCAGGAGCGCACGACGGGCATGCCGCAGCATCGCGGATGCCACGAGGGCTTCGGACTGGTGCGTCATGTGAGGGCTTCCGGATTGGGTGCGGGACCGGTGTGAGCGCCGTACCCCTGGTGGGCCCGGTGAAACGCGGCCAAAGGTCCCGATGTGACGACACCCGGGAGCCGACGTCACGGGGCCGATGGGACGCTGGGCACGTGCAATTCACCGAGGCCGAGCTCACGGTGGCGCTGACCGCGGTCGCGAAGGCGACCTTGGCGGCGCAGTCGAAGGAGATCCGCAAGGGACGCGTGGACGTCGAGGACGTCTGGCGCGACCTGGGTGGTTACGGGCGCTACCAGCTGCTGGACTCGCTCGGCACCCAGATCCTGCCGGTGCTGGTGTCCCTGCCGGACGTGCCGCGGGTCCATGGCGAACGGCCGGCCTACAAGGCAAGCCAGATCCGGGTCGCGGTCGAGGAACACCTCGACGGCGTCGAGGGAAGGCTTCGTCGCGTCGCCGTCGTGGCGGCCCGGACCGCCCTCGTGCAGAACGCGCTGGCGCAGCTGCCGACGTGGGTCGACCCCGAGAAGAGCCTCGGCGAGGGATGAGACGCCGAGAGCCGCAGGCCGATGACCTGCGGCTCTCGAGTGGTGGGCAGGGGCGGGGTCGAACCGCCGACCTTCCACTTTTCAGGCGGACGCTCGTACCAACTGAGCTACCTGCCCAACAGCCCGGAAGCATACAGGCCGTGGGAGGGTCGGCCGAATCGGGCCGCGACATCGAAACCGGTCGGGTTCTCGTGTCCCCACGGGTCGGCTCACGGTTCCAGCGGACCCAGCGACGGCCCGGCCACGAAGCGGGCGATCGGGTCGGCCATCACGTCGAGCTCGAGCACGACGAGCTCGTTGCTGCCCTCGTGCACGACCGGTCCGGGCACGAACAGAGTCTCTTGAGGGCCGCGCCGCCAGTAGCGGCCCAGGCAGAAGCCGTTGACCCAAACGATGCCCTTGCCCCATCTCGCGGTGTCCAGGAAGTGGTCGTTGGAGGCGCGCGCCTCGAAGGAGGCCCGCCAGGCGGTCGGCCCCACCCCGGCGCCGCGCTCGCGGGTGCGGTCCCACAGCCGCGGAAGGCGGTCGAGATCGATCGCCCAGACCGTCCAGTCCTCGACCTCCTCCTCACCGAGCCGAACCGGGCCGATGAGCCCCTTGGGCTCACCGATCCGGGGGCCGTAGTTGACGCCGCCCTGGTCCTCGACGACCAGCTCGAGGCGCCCGCCTGCTGTCGGCAGCATCAACGCGCGCTCGTTGTGCTCCCGCTCGAGGACGCCCACGGGGTCGCCGTCCAGGAAGACCGCTGCGCGGTCCCGCACCTCGCCCACCGTGAGCATCGCGGGGACGTCGGGGCCCTCGAGGTCGACCCGGTAGACGGCGATCTTCGGACAGCCCTCGACCTCGTCCAGGACGGGCGCGAGTCCGTGGACGCTCGACTCTCCCCACGCGTCGAGGTCGGCGAGCAGACCCACCGGGTCGCCCAATGGCACGGTCAGCTCGGGCGCGGGGGCAGCCACTGCGGGGACGTCCTCAGGCACCGGCGCATGGCGCGAGATCACCTCGCGGAACGCGAAGTACTTCGGTGTCGGGTTGCCAGCCTCGTCGAGCGGCGCGTCGTAGTCGTACGACGTGACCGTCGGTCGATAGACGCCCTTGTCGTTCGCGCCGCTGGTCAGCCCGAAGTTCGTGCCGCCGTGGAACATGTAGACGTTGACCGACGCACCGGCAGCGAGCAGCGCATCGAGCTCCGCGGCGGTCTGCTCGACGGGCGTGGTGTTGTGGTGACCGCCCCACTGGTCGAACCAGCCGTCCCAGAACTCCATGCACATCAGCGGTCCGGTCGGCTGGTGCGCGCGCAGTGTCCGCAGGCGCTCGACGCTGCGCGACCCGAACGACGCGGTGCGCAGCACACCCTCCAGGCCACCGGTCGCGAGCATGTGGTCGACCGGCTGGTCGACGGTCACCAGTGGCACCGTGATGCCGCAGCGCCGGGTGATCTCGGCGATCGCCTCGAGGTACGCACGGTCGTCCCCGAACGCGCCGTACTCGTTCTCGACCTGGACCAGCAGCACCGGCCCGCCGCGATCGACCTGCAGAGGTGCCACGATCCCGAGGACGTGGTCGAGGTACTCCTCCACCATGTCGAGGAACCGCTTCTCGTGCCGGCGTACGCCGACCTCCGGGTCGCGGAACAGCCACGTGGGTAGGCCGCCGCGATCCCACTCCGCGCAGATGAACGGACCGGGCCGGATGATCGCGTGCAGGCCGGCGTCGCCGATGGTGCGCAGGAAGCGAGCGAGGTCGAGCATGCCGTCGGCGTGGAACTCCCCGGGTCGCGGGCTGTGCGCGTTCCACGGCACGTAGGTCTCGATGGTGTTGAGGCCCATGAGCCGGGCCTTCTCGATCCGGTCCGCCCACGAGTCCGGGTGCACCCGGAAGTAGTGGAGGGCCCCGGAAAGGATCCGGACCGGTTCGCCGTCGAGCAGGAAGTCGGTGTCGCCGATCCGGAAGTCGGGCATGGAGGTCCTTTCGTGCACTGCCGGTCGTGGCGGCGGGTCGGGCCACCGCCTCGTGAGCGGTGGCCCGACCCGAGCTGTGCGAGGGCTACTTGTTGACCTCGAAGCCCTGCTCGTTGCCGTACTTGACCAGCGCGTTCTGCCACGACTCCAGGCCGGCGTTGAGGTCCGACTTCGCCAGGTAGGACTTGCCCACCGTGTCGCCGAAGATGTTGTTGGCGTAGAGCTCGTAGGGCAGGTAGCTCCAGCCGGGGACGACCGACTTGGCCGCCGCGGTCAGCACCTGGTTGACCGGTTGGCCACCGAAGTACGGGTCCGGCTTGTTCACGAACGACGGGTCGTTGAGGTCCTTCACCGTTGCCGGGAAGCCACCCTTCTCCAGGAACGGCTTGATGCCGTTGCCGTTGTTGAGCCACCGGACGAACGCAGCCGCCAGCGCAGGGTTCTTGCTCTGCTTGAGCACCGACTCCGTGCTGCCGCCGTTCTCAGCCGTGGCCGGCTGGCCGTCGTACGTCGGCATCGGTGCGACCCGCCACTTGCCCGCTCCGCCGGGGACGGAGGACTCGAAGACACCTGGCATCCACGCGCCGATGTTCATCGTCGCGATGGTGCCGTCGCCGAGCGCCTTGTACCACTCGTCGGTCCAGCCGGCGATCTGCCCGATGGAGCCGTCGCCGACCAGCTGGTTCCAGACCGACGTCCACTTCTTGCTGCCGTCGTCCTGGAAGTTGATCGTCACCTTCTTGCCGTCGGTCGTGAACGGCTTGCCGCCTGCCTGCCAGATCATGCTGGTGGCGAAGCCGGGGTCACCGGGGTCGTCGGTGATGAACTTGGTCGGGTCGGCCTGGTGCAGCTTCTTGGCCACGGCGATGTACTCGTCCCAGGTCTTCGGCACCGTGAGGTGGTACTTGTCGAAGACGTCCTTGTTGTAGAACATCGCCATCGGGCCCGAGTCCTGCGGCAGTCCGTAGAGACCGTCACCGACGTGCACGGCCGCCCAGGTCGACGGGGTGTAGTCGGACTCGAGGGAGTCAAGGCCGTACGCGCTCAGGTCGACCAGCGACCCGGGCAGCGCGAACTGCGGGAGCGCCTGGTACTCGATCTGGGCGACGTCCGGCGCACCCGAGCCGGCCTTGATGGCGTTCTGCAGCTTCTTGTAGTGGTCATTGCCGGTCCCGGCGTTGACGTAGTTGACCTTCACGTTCGGGTACTCGTCGGTGAATGCCTTCACCTGGGCCTCGGCCGACGGCGTCCAGCTCCAGTAGGTGATCGTGCCGCCCTTCTTGAGCGCGGCGTCCAGCGCCTGGGGCGAGGCCTTCGCGCCGCTGCCGGCGCTGCCGTTGTCTCCCCCCGATCCCCCGCAGCCGGCGAGGATCAGCGACGACGCAGCCAGCGCCGCCGTGATGGCGCCGAGTCGCCCAAACCTCCGCCTGTGACCGATCTTCATGGTGTTCCTTTCGTTGGTTCCTCGTTGTTGTCTGCTGTCATTGCTTGACGCTTCCCGCGCTCAGGCCGGACTGCCAGAACCGCTGCAGGAGGAAGAACACGACGACCAGCGGCACGATCGTCAGCAGTGATCCCGTGATCACCAGGTTGTAGATCGGATCGGCGCCGGCACCCTGCGCCTGGTTGCTCCACTGGGTGAGGCCGACCGTCAACGGGTAGAGGTTCGGCTTGCTGAGCATGATCAGCGGCAGGAAGTAGTTGTTCCAGGTCGAGACCACCGCGAACAGCAGCACGGTGACGATGCCCGGAGCGAGCAGCCGGAGTGAGACGGTCCAGAAGATCCGGAACTCACCCGCTCCGTCGATGCGGGCCGCCTCGAGCAGCTCCTGGGGCACCGCCTGCTCGGCGTACACCCACATCAGGTAGAGGCCGAACGGGCTGACCAGCGAGGGCACGATGATGGCCCACACCGTGTTGGTCAGCCCCATGTCGGAGAACATCAGGAACGTCGGGACCGCGAGAGCGGTGTTGGGGATCGCGATCGCGCCGAGCACGACGGCGAACACGACCCGGCGGCCCGGGAAGCGGTACTTGGCCAGGCCGTAGCCGGCAACGGTGGCCAGCAACGTCGCGCCGCCCGCCCCGACCACGACGTAGAGCAGCGTGTTCCCGAGCCAGCGCAGGAAGATCCCGTTGCGGTAGGTGAGCGTCTCCTTGATGTTGGAGAACAGGGCGAAGTCGTGCCCGAACTGCAGCCCCGACGTCGACAGCAGGTCCGACTGCGTCTTGGTGGCACTGATGACCAGCCACACCAGCGGGACGAGCGTGTAGACGAGGTAGAGCAGCATCAGGCCGGTCAGCAGGCGGGACTTCCTGGGCCGCAGCGGGGAGATCCCCGCCGCCACCTTCCTGGTCCGCCGTGCGCTGACCACGTTGCCGGCGGTCACGGTCCCTTCCTGGATCACGGTCACAGCGCCTCCCGCGAGCCGCGGAGCTGGACGACGTAGGCGATGATCGCGGTGATCACGCCCATCACGATCGCGACCGTCGCGGAGTAGTTGTACTGCTGGCCGCCGAAGGACAGGTTGTAGGCGTACATATTCGGCGTGTAGTGCGTGTCGATCAGGTTGGGCGCCAGGTTGCGCAGGATGTTCGGCTCGTTGAAAAGCTGGAAGCTCCCGATGATCGAGAAGATCGTGGCGATCACGATCGCTCCGCGGATGGCGGGGATCTTGACCGAGAAGACCGTGCGCAGCGGACCGGCGCCGTCGAGCGCAGCGGCCTCGTAGAGGTCCTCCGGCACGGTGCGCAGCGCGGAGTAGAAGATCAGCATGTTGTAGCCGACGAACTCCCAGGTCACGATGTTCACGATCGAGGTGAGCATCCAGCGCTCGCTCAGCGGTCGGATCGCGGTGCCGAGGAGGTCGTTGACGTCGCCGGCCAGCCCGAAGTTGGTCCCGTAGAGGTAGCCCCACAGCAGCACGGCAACCACACCCGGGACGGCGTACGGCAGGAAGATCACGAGCCGGAACGTCCTGGGTGCACGGAGCCGGCCGCTGTCGATCGCGAGGGCAGCGACCAGGGCGAGGCCCAGCATGATCGGCACCTGGATCGCGAAGAACTCCAGCACGCGCACGGCCCCGTCCCAGAACCTCGCGTCGGTGACGACGTCGACGTAGTTGGCCGCGCCGACGAACGTGTTGCCGCCGAAGAAGGCCTGCTCCCGGTAGAGGCTGAGGTAGAACGCGTAGCCGATCGGGGCGAGGAAGACGAGCGCGAACACGACCAGGAACGGCGCGACGAACGCCCAGCCCCGGATCTCCCGGTGCGACCACCAGCGGCGGCGGTTGCTCACCGTGTGCAGGGCACTCACATGGACCTCCTGTGCGGCCGGGACTGGCGAGTCGGCCGTGTTTACGTCAACATGGAGTGTGACGCCGGTAACATGTTGACGTCAACATCTACGGACCAGGAGATTTTCGTTGGTGGCAGAGCTGAAGCGGGGCCCAGGTCCCCGCAGGCGCCGCGGTGCCTCGATGCTCGACGTCGCCCGGCTGGCCGGGGTCTCGGGACAGACCGTGTCGCGCGTCTCGAACGGGCACGACAACGTCGAACCGGCGACCCGCGAACGCGTGCTGGCGGCGATGCGCGAGCTGGGCTATCGCCCCAACCGAGCCGCCCGCGCACTGCGCAGCGGCCAGTTCCGCAGCATCGCGGTGATCGTCTTCGAGCTCTCCAGCTTCGGGACCACCCGCAGCCTCGACGCCATCGCCAGTGCGGCCGCAGCGCGCGGCTATGCCGTCGACCTGATCCCGGTGCTGAGCGCGACCGAGGAGCGCCTGTCGAGCACCTTCAGCGAGCTCGGCGAGCAGGCCGTCGACGGTGCGGTCATCCTCATCGAGGCCCACCTGCTCGACGAGATCCGCCTGCCCGACGGCCTCCCGACGGTGATCGTGGACTCCAGTGGGCTCTTCGACTACCCGATCGTCGACACCGACCAGGCCCAGGGTGCCCGTCAGGCCACCGAGCACTTGCTCGACCTCGGCCACGAGACCGTGTGGCACGTGTCCGGACCACCGAAGTCCTACTCCGCCATCCGGCGACAGGCTTCGTGGGAGGAGACGCTGACCGAGCGCGGCCGGCCGGTGCCTCCGGCGCTGGCCGGCGACTGGTCGGTGGGATCGGGCTACCGCGAGGGACTCACGCTGGCCCGCAACGACGCGGTGACCGCGGTGTTCGCGGCAAACGACCAGATGGCCCTGGGGGTGCTGCACGCGCTGCATGAGCACGGACGCCGCGTCCCGGTGGACGTGAGCGTCGTCGGCTTCGACGACATGGAGGAGTCGGCACACTTCTGGCCGCCGCTCACGACGATCCGTCAGTCCTTCGTCGAGGTCGGCCGCGCCACCGTCGACGCGCTCATCAACGAGATCCAGTCGGGCGAGCACCACCGCGACCCCGTGCACATCGGCACCGAGCTCGTCGTACGCAGCAGCACCGCACCTCCGAGGAGCACGAGTCGATGAGAGAGCATCCACGGCCCGGTTGGGTCCGGTGGCCCAACACGATCGAGGATGCCGAGGGTCCTGGTCCGATCGCGTACGGCGCCGACTACAACCCCGAGCAGTGGCCGCGCGAGACCTGGAAGGACGACGTTCGCCTGATGCGGCAGGCGGGCGTCAACATCGTCTCGCTCGGCATCTTCTCCTGGGCGAGGCTGCAGCCCACGGAGGACTCCTGGGATCTCGGCTGGCTGGACGAGGTGATGGATCTCCTCCACGACAACGGGATCGCGGTCGACCTCGCGACGGCAACGGCGTCGCCCCCACCTTGGCTGACGACCAAGCATCCCGAGATCCTGCCGGTGACCCACACCGGAGCCACCGTCTGGCCGGGGTCCCGCCAGCACTGGCGGCCGACGTCACCGGTGTTCCGGCGCTACGCGATGGGTCTTGTCGAGACGATGGCGCGAAGGTACGCCGACCACCCGGCGCTGGCCGCGTGGCACGTGTCCAACGAGCTCGGCTGCCACAACGTCTACGACTACTCCGACGACGCGGCGGCCGCGTTCCGGGAGTGGCTCCGCGCCAGGTACGGCACCCT
>Ga0136846_1237057_pt1 | contig 11279 bp, 7 predicted proteins | sample HopSoiMetagenom2_FD_96841 | JGI IMG/M metagenome (GOLD analysis project Ga0136846, IMG submission 96841) | Grasslands soil microbial communities from Hopland, California, USA - 2 Assembly 2016 (version 4) | ecosystem: Environmental > Terrestrial > Soil > Grasslands | place: USA: Hopland... | reverse complement strand
CTTGATCGCGCCGCCGCCTATGAAACGGCGCGTGCCAAGGACCGGCCGGTCGCAGTCGCGACGCTCTCGCCGCAGCCGCTGGAAAAGCTGGTCGGCGCCGAGGCCGCGACCTGGCTTGACCGCGAATTGGTCGCAGCCGATCCGGCGCCGCTACGCGATGCCGGATTCGGGCACGATGCACAGGACGCGCAAGCGCGCCGGCGGCAATGGCTGATCGCGCAGGGGTTCGCCGATGAAACAGACGGCCGTATTGCTTATCGAGCCGGCATGATCGCGGCGCTTCAGCGGCGTGAGCTATTGCGCGTCGGTGCCCAGCTCTCGCGGGAAATGGGAATGCCGTTCGCGGAGACCGAGCCCGGCTCGGACGTAAACGGCATCTATCGTCGGCCGATCGACACGATGAGCGGGCGGTTCGCGCTGGTCGAGAAGTCGCGCGAGTTCACGCTGGTTCCGTGGCGCCCGGTGCTCGATCCGCATGTCGGCAAGAGCGTGTCCGGCATAATGCGCGGCGACTCGATTAGCTGGAGCCTTGGGCGCGGTCGCGGCGGCCCGACGATTTCTTGATCCGCTGATATGGTGAATGCGCGGACACCAGAAATAATGACACAACTTGTTTCGTCTGGGAGCATGAGCCTGGTGTACGTCTCTAGGTCTAATGTATTCATGCGCGCAGACCAGACGGCACGAGCGGGAGGGGATGTCAAAGGTGAGGTTGGCGGAAATCGAGATTCAGAACTTCCGCGCGTTCGGCGAGGGTGAAGGGGCATTTCACATGTCCTTCCCGGCCGGTATCGCCGTGCTTATCGGCGAGAACGATTCTGGCAAGACAGCCGTCATCGACGCAATCCGCCTAGTGTTGGGAACCCGGGGCCAAGATTATTTCCGAGTCACGGAGGCCGACTTCCATCAGCCGCCGAATGGCGCACCGACACGCTTGGAAATCCAGATCACCCTTCGGTTCGACGCACTGAGCGCCGGTGATAGAGGTGCGTTCCTTGAGCACCTGACCTATATCGACGGCGAGCCCCATCTTCTTCTTCATTGGAGGGCGACAGCCGGTTCGCGCGGACCGTCGCGCAGATTTACCAACGTCGAATGCCGATCCGGCGCACTTGGGACCGGTCCGGCCCTGGAAGCCGGAGCTCGCGCTCTGCTGTGCACTACCTATCTGCGCCCATTGCGCGATGCCGACCAGGCATTGTCGGCGGGGCGGGGATCGCGCCTCGCACAGATCCTTCAGCAGACCGAGGAAGTCACGACCGCGGGCGTCGATTTCGATCCCGCGGCGCCGCCGGAGGACCTCTCTACCTTGAGCGTGCTTGGCATCGGCGATTTCGCCAACCAGTTGTTGGAACGGCAAACAGGCATTGGAAGCGCCAGGAGCCGACTTAACACTGACTATCTCGCGAAGCTTTCCTTTGAAGGCGACGCGTTGAGGGGAGCGATCTCGGTCAGCGGTGCGCGGGGCGACAAGGCGGGCCGGCTCCGACAGTTGCTTGAAAAGCTTGAACTTGAGCTCCGCGATGACGGTGTCGCCGATCCCCCGCCCAGCCGGGGTCTGGGTTCCAACAACCTTCTCTTCATGGCATCTGAGCTCCTCCTTCTGAGCCAGGAGACCGACGGCTTTCCTGCGCTTCTTATCGAAGAGCCCGAGGCTCATCTCCACCCGCAGCGCCAACACCTTCTCATCGACTTCTTGAAAGGCAAGGCGACCATCGACAAGAACGGCGAGCACGGCCTCCAGGTCATCATGACCACGCATAGCCCGTCGCTCGCATCGTCGCTCAAGCTTGACAGTCTCGTGCTCGTTCGTGGTGGGAAGGCGTTCCCGATGGGAGCGCAGCATACGATGCTGGACGGGAGTGATTACGCGTTTCTTGAACGATTCCTCGACGCGACAAAGGCAAACCTGTTTTTCGCGCGGGGTGTAATCATCGTCGAAGGCGATGCGGAGAATATTCTACTGCCGGCACTCGCTCGCCTTGTGGAGCGTGACCTCGCGCGGCACGGCGTGTCCGTCGTCAGCGTTGGTGGTACCGGGCTTGGCCGATATGCCCGCATCTTTCAGCGACGCGTACCGGCGGAGATCGGCTCGCTTGACATTCCGGTCTCCTGCATCGCCGACCTGGACGTGATGCCTGACTGTGCGCCTGATATCTTAGGCCTGTTGCTCGCCGATGGGACGAAGCCCGCCCTGAACAAGCGCCAATGGAGGGACAAAGGCGACCTCGGCGGCGACGGCCTCAAGGATCGGCGAACAGAGATCGAATCCCGCGCGGACGGCCAAAGCGTTCGTTCGTTTGTCGCAAACGAGTGGACGCTCGAATATGATCTCGCGTTCCATGGATTATCCCGCGAGGTATGGCTTGCCGCTAACCTCGCGGCGGCGGACGGGAGAATTCATGGCGGTCGCACAACGATCCCCAGGGTCTGTCGCGCCGCTTTGAAGTCGTTCAAGGCCATCGCCGGCCTCGGGACGGAAGAACGTGCCACTTCGGTCTATGCACTATTCCATCGCGGGGCATCCAAGGCGGTCGGCGCACAATATCTGGCGATGCTGCTTGAACGGTCCGTTGCAAAGGGCCGGTTCGGCCCGGGAGGCCTGCGACCACTGTTGCCGATCTATATTGTCGCCGCCATCGACTATGCGACTGGGCACTCCGGAAAACAGGCGGCGTGACAACGATCGCATCGCTTCTCGAACGCCCTGTCAGCGATGCAGAAATCGAGGCGGCAGCTCGTTGCCTGAATCTTCCGCCGCGTGCGTTCCACGGGGAAGAAGGAGGCGATCCGCGAGCCGAAGTGCTGCGCTCGAACCAGTCGATCGATATCGCGGCATGCCCCGGAAGCGGCAAAACGACGCTGCTGGTCGCCAAGCTGGCGATACTGGCAGGACGCTGGCGGTCTGCCAGTCAAGGCATTTGTGTACTGTCGCACACCAACGTCGCGCGCATCGAGATCGAAGCGCGGCTCGGTACCGATCCAGTCGCGCGCACAATCCTGAGCTACCCCCATTTTGTCGGTACGATTCATGGGTTTGTGAACCAGTTCGTCGCATTGCCCTGGTTGCGCTCGCTCGCGATCGATGTCGTCGCGATCGATGACGAGATTTGCCTTCGACGGCGATGGCATCAGCTCAGTCCGGGTCAGCGCGATGTCGTCGCGAAGACTGGCCGCGATGCAGAGTTGCTCCGCATCGTTGATGCCGATCATAACCTTGGAGACATCCGTTGGGGTGGAGGCATCCTCAACAAAGACAAGGCGCTCTACAAGGCGTTCGTTGAGGCATGCCGGACGACGACGAGTGACGGGTATTTCTGTCACGAGGATATGATGCTCTGGGCTGCCCAGGCGCTCGACCGCAACCCGGCGCTACGACAGTCGGTACGACACCGCTTCCCGGTCCTGTTTCTCGACGAGGTGCAAGATAATAGTGAAAGCCAATCGACAGTCCTTCGTCGCATTTTCATGGAAGGCGATGGACCAGTAGTCCGTCAGCGGTTTGGCGATATGAATCAGGCGATCTACGGACGTGCAAGCGACACAACTGGCGCGAACTGCGATCCCTTTCCGGACGCAAACATCATGGTCACGGTGCCGAACAGCCATCGGTTCGGTGAGCAGATTGCCGTGGTCGCCAACCCGCTTGCGCTGACTCCGCCCGGCCTGATTGGACTGCGCGCGCACGATGTTGGTGTCGAGGCAAGGCAGGCAGCTTTGCTTCTTTTTGACGTGGCTCGTGCAGCATCGGTTCTTCCTGCATTCGCGGGGTTACTGGTCGAGCGCTTCAGCGAAGCCGAGCGGGCGGGCGGCACGTTTGCCGCAATTGGGGCCATCCACCGTGATACTGGGCGCGACAATCCTCCCAATTGTGTGGCGCACTATTGGTCCAGCTATGACCAACAACTCATGCGTTCCGAGGCGAAACCCGACAAGCTCATCGGCTATCTTCGGCGCGGCGTCGCTGAGGCTCTCCCGACGGGCGATATGCGGCCCATCGTCGAGCGATGCGCCGATGGACTGATCCGCCTAGCTTCGGTGCTCAACCCATCGGTGCGACATCCGAATTTTGCAAACCGACATCGACAGCTCATCATGCTTTTGGCTGAAAAGCCCGAGGTTACGAAGCGATATCATGTCTTGACCTGGTTGCTCGCCACCGGGCGACTCCCGGCAGCGCAGCCGCAATGGGAGCGGTGGAGACAGCCGGTGATCGATATCGCGAGTGCGCTTCTTGCTGGTGCGCGAGCCGATGACGCCGGCGAATTTCTCGAATGGGAAGAGGATCGACAGGTTGCCGGCGAGCCTGCACGGTACGGCAACGTATTTGCCTATCCGCCGATCGATCCCACGGTCCGGATCAAGGTCGGGTCGATCCACTCGGTCAAAGGCGAAACGCACCTCGCGACACTGGTGTTGGATACGCATTTCCGTGGATCGCACCTCGGGCGCATCAAGGACTGGCTGACTGGCGTGAAATCTGGCCTCGCGCCCGGGAAACGGAACGGTGATGTTAGGACGAGTCTCAAGCAGCACTATGTTGCCGTCACGCGTCCATCCCATCTGCTATGCGTCGCGATGCGCAACGATGCGATCACGGATGCCGAATTGGACCTCATGAGAGCACGCCGGTGGCGAATCGGCGATGTCGCCGATGACGGCATTGCCTGGCGCGGATGAGACGTGGCCTCCCACCCCAATACAGCGTGTCCTCCATGCCTGCCTTCCACCTTTCCGAATCCGTGAATGTGTTCGATAGCAGATCGCGTTAGTCGGAGAGCGCACAGTGCCTATTACGATCTCAACGACAAGGGAGAGCTCTCCGCCGGCGATTGAAGCCGAGCTCGCGACATTGCATCAGCGCGTGGCGGCGTTGCCCGAAGCCCAAAGGAGCGTGGAGCTTCGGCTGCCCTCCATGTCCTCTCAAATCCTGGCGGACGCGTGGCTTGCAATCGCAACCGGCACAGCCGCGGCGAACTGGCCGACTACCGTTGTCGCACGCGGGATGAGGGAGCTTGGAATTGACAATCAGTTTGTGACCTCGCTGCCAGGGCTGGCTGCTCTACGCACAGCGGAGAAAATTGTGCCGGAGGGCGCGCGCGACCGGGCTCTCGACACCGCACACGTCCTGATGCAGCTTGTCGCCACGGACGGAGGCCTCGTCCGAACTCGATCGGGGGGGCGTGTCCTCGTTGAGGTCGATCCCGACTTTCCCATCGCACCGAGGCTGCGCGCGTCCGACCGTATCGCAAGTGCGCCCGCCGAACGGCGGCGCATGTTCACCCAAATGGTGCTGCATCTCCGGAAGATGGTGGAGATCGGCGCACTTCGGCGGCAGATCGACCCGGTGTCTGAAGGGCCAGGCGGCGCAGTTGGCCGGTTTCTCTTTGAGCTTCACGAAAACGGCGTCGAGCATGGCAGCCGCGACGGGCAAGGGAAAAAGATCCCCGGCAGCCGCCTGCTTCGGGTGCGTAAGCACATTGCGAACCGACCGGAAGATCTCTCCTCTCGCCACGGCGGCGTTCCCGAGCTTCGGGCCTATCTTGAACGCATCCACGCCTCCGCGCTCGTCGAGGCTTCCATCTCGGATTTTGGACTGGGAATTGTCGATGGCTTCCTCGCCTCGCCATCTGGCGCTAGCCATGCGGGTCGCGATCGTCGCGGGCTCCTTCACTCGCTCCTGTTCGAGCGTTTGAGTTCGAAGGGTGTCGACCCCGCGTCGGGGCTCGGCATCCAACGTGCCCTGCGCGCAGCCAACCAGATGCAGGCCTTCGTCTCGCTACGGACTGCCGAGTTCTGGCTCGCCGCATCGTTTGTCGATGCGGCGCCGGAGATTAGGATGATCGACGTCGGTCCGGAAATGCAGCGTGGTCGAGTGCGTGGAACGCACTGGCAATTCCTCTGGCCGCAGCCCTGAAGGACGAGACGGGGGCCAATGCACGTCTTCAAAGCCACGATTGGGACCGGAGACGGTGCCGTTGCCGTCCTGGTTGCGCAGCATTCCGCCGGCCAATCTCTGGAGGCGCTGTTCGAGACACTCTACACTGATCATGCCGATGCGCGTCAACAGGCGGCGTGCACCATCGTCAGGCCTGACGTGCGCGACCGCTTCACGCCGGACGAGCTTGCCGATACTGCCGGCGGCGCTGGAACCGCCAGCCCGTTCCTCAATGCATTGCGTGACGCACTTGCCACCCCAAGGCTCGCCTTCGCGCGCATGCCCGACACCCCCATCGCCGTGCTGTTCACCTCTGGGGAAGCGCTGCATCTGTCAGAGAATATAAACCCGGAGGGTGTTGCGACTCCGTTTTCCGCGCGTGACCTGGACGAAACGACCGTCCTGGCCGCCCTGCGCGAGCGCGAACTTGCCTGCCTTGTCGAACATAGCCGGGCACTACTTCCGATGATCCCGGGCAGCTTTTATCGTGCGCCTTCCAATAGGCTCGCCCGCGCGTTTCTGCGCGTCGGCAACATCCAATATTCGCGGCATGCCATTGACGCGGTCTGTTTCTGGCTCCTTCCGCATATGCGCGATTGCGCCGCTATCCTCGTGGACACTTGGTCAATCTCGTCGATCGCCTTCGACCTTGCCGGGCTTGTGGGCGACGCGCGCGGTACGGCGCCTCTTCCCGTCGAGATGTTGAGCCAGTACCAGGATGCGTCCCCAGAACGGATGGCACTTGCCGCGGAAGCGTTGGATCGGCTCTCGGCCGAACTTGACGCGCGCCTGCCTGATGGCGAGCCTGAAGGTCCGATAAGGGTTGCCTGCATCCTGAGTGCGACGCACTCCGGCTCTCTAGTGGAGGTGCTTGGCGAACTGGTTGAGATGAGCGGATTCCAACTTGATCTCTCCTATGTCGCCATCTTCCAGATGGGAGCGGATCTTGGATTGCCGTCGCTGAGCGACATCTCCGGGACACCCGAATTTCGGCCGCTGGATTCCGGCGAAGATCAGGGGCGGACGATCGTCGAGATCGATCCACGATCCTACTTCCCTCTGACTCACAATGACGTCGAGCTGATCGTGCGGATTCGTCACGCCCAAGCGGCGAAGACGTTCATCGAGACTTTTCCCAATCCCGGCATCATTTCGCTGCATCGCGATCACCGGACAGACGGCCCAACTCGGCACCATGCTGTCCATCTAGATACAGCGATGCTCGCGCGATCACAGCCCTTTCGGGAAGGCTTCGCTGCGAAGCTGCGGGAACTCACGCCGCGGCCCAGTCTCGTCATCACGCCGTTGCATACTGCAGCGCATGAGCTCGGCACGCTGGCCGCGTCGATCTTGAGCGAATTTGGTCCGGTCGAGCATTTCGAACATTCCACTCTAGTGCTTCAGGATGTCGGGCCCAACCGCGACTCCGACATGGCGCTGCGCAAAGCGATCGAAGGCTTAGCCCCCGAAGAGGCGCTGCTGATTCTCGATGACGCATTCATCACCGGGACCCGGATGTCCAACTACCAAGGTAGACTACGCGCGATGAAGTGCCGCGCGCGTCTCCACTATCATGTCGCGATCGCCCGCCCGCCCAATATGGCAAATTGGCGGAACGCGAAGTCGATGCTCGGCTGGCGCGACCCGGCAGAAGCCGTGCCCTTTGCGCGCAATACTGTCGATGCGACCTATGAACTATGCCTGCCAAACTGGCAGGAACGCGACTGTCCGTGGTGCGCCGAGCTACTTATCTATGACAATCTGGTGGCGCGGGGCATCGAGTTACCGCCCTTCTTTGGCTCGAGGCGGCGGCGGCTTGTTGAGGCAAAGGATGCCGGCCTGATCCAGGACGCATTACTTCAGGACGGCTTCACTGACCCGCTGCGGTTGGAGCGGGGATCGATCTTTGCTCCCCCAGAGGCAAGTCAGGCCGCCGTGTTCGCGGCAGTTGCGTCGGCATTTCAGACGATGCGCACCGTACCGGAGAGCGACATTCCACCGCTTGGGCCAAGACGACATCCGTTATCGACCGTGCTCAGAGCTACTGACTATCTTCTCGACACATTCACGGACTCGATCGTTCGCGCGGCGTTTCTTCGTACTGCGGCACCGGATGAGCTGGTCTACGCGACGAGCGAGAAGGAAGCGGATCGGCAAGTGCTGATCACGGACATCGTTGCCAATGGCGCGGGACATGTCTGCGACTTGGGGCACGAGCTGATTCTTGCATCGGCATTGCGAAAAGGGGAGTTGTCACAGGCCGCGAAGGAAGTGTTGCGGCGCCATGCCGGGCGGCGCGAGGCTCTGGATTTGCTTATTCGCTAGAGCCATCGACCACAGTATGCGATCTTTGTTGTTACGGAAGGGCGTAACGCTTCACCGCGCGCCTGGTCGCCTTATCAGCGAGACGTTGAGCGATCGCAGCGCCGGTTCTAGCTCGACAAGGCAGGCGAGATCGACAACCGAGCAAGCCGGGTCGAGCTTCGAGTCCGCTGCCCGATCATAGATTGCAACGCACTCGGCGTTCGTGATCCGCGACATATAGACGATGCCATCAAAGTCCGTGGAGTCATACAGTTCCTGGCTGAACCGGCGCCCGGATTGCTGCGCCCTGCCACGCACAGCGTTGGTCGGCACTCCCAGCCGGCTCGCGCCGCTTGCTCGCAGGTCCAGCAGTTTCAGTGGCGCGAGCGACACCATGCTCGCGATGACGGATTGCTCGATATCCTCTTCGAGCAGCTCGCGTTTCTGCTTTCCCTGATAGCGGTCACGAATGACCGCTTCGGCAAGCGCAGTCTGCAGGTCCTGCGCGACATAGAGCAGCTTGAAGCTGTCGGTCGGGCTGGCGAAGCGAGTTTTTCCATCGCCCATGCCGGTCGGCGTGGCACGATGCGCTGCGTCCATGATGCGCAGATAGCCGGTCACGTCGATGCTGACGGCCAGCTCCCGCAATATGGCTTTGTCGAGCGTCACTGGCGATCGAAGACGGCCCGGGCCGCTTCCACGACCTCCTGACGACGATCCAGCTTGAGCAAGTCGATCGGGCGCTTGTTGCCGAGCAACGGACTGGACTGCACCATCCAGAACCAGGCGCGGCGCGGACTGTCGACGATATCCAGAATATCGCGAATGCCCTGTGCCGGCCGCCCATCGACAAACTGCGCAAGCGGGAAGACGTGCTTGCGCGCGCCCTTGAGCAAGGCGACCACTTCGCCGCGACGCTGCCAGTCGTGGAGCGTCGAGCGGGCAATCCCCATGTCTTCCATGAGCGCGCTCGATCCGGCCAGGGGACCGGCCCAGTCCTCAAGCGGAACATCGACCGCATAGTCGCCAAGCCGGCGACGCCCTTCCTCGATATCGACCAATTCGCCAAAGCCCGTGCCTTTGCGAGGCTCGACCTGGGCTGGGGCAGGAATCTCGACTCGATCATCTGCCTTGTCATCGCGTGCCCAAGCGGTGATCATGTCGGTCAGGTCGCCGCTCCGGCTTTTCAGCCGCTTCTGCTGGGACGGCGACAGTCCGACCACCGCAGCGGCTATCGTCGCGACGATCTGCGCCGTGTTTGCCGCCGCAGCCTTGGCGAGGCTCGGCTCGTACCGGGTGAGCGCATCGCTCACCTCGCTTGCCACCAGCTTGCGCACGCCTGCGCGGGCATTAGCACTTTGCAATTGCGTCGCCATGAGTCTTGTTCCTTTTCAGACTCCGATATAGCGACGTTCATCCGATTTGTCCAGAATGTCCGATTTGTACGGAAACTATCTGTCTAACCCATCGGCCCGAGATCTGATGGGAACAGAGAAGGCTGCGCAGATGATCGCAAGCTAGTTTCGTCAAACTGGATATCGAAACAGCGCAGGCGTTCGGTAAGCTGGCGGGCAACGTCCGCTACCGCCGCGCTACGCCGGCAACGATCAGGATTACTCAGATCATCCAGCAGCTGCGGAGTCGTGCCGGCTAGTGCGACCTCCAGATGGAGGGAAAGCGCCTCTTCATCGATTCGTGCCATGCGGATATGAGAACAAATAAAGAACGATGAGTCAATTCCATCTTGGAGCGCCGCCCATGATGGAGCGAGCTGCGTCGAGCCGCGTCCCGGCGCGTCGAGACCGTAATTTTCATGGCCGCCGATCGGCCCGATCCTTGCGGGCATAAACCCGGACGGCCTCTTCGCCCTTCGGGCGGAGCGCCTAATGACCCCGACCAAGCTGCTCATCGGCCAGATTATCGTAGTGTTCGCGATCGTAATCGCGGGCATCTGGGCGGCGACGCAGTGGGCCGCGGCGATGCTGGCCTACCAGCCGCAGCTCGGGGTTCCCTGGTTCACCCTGTTCCACACGCCCGTCTATCGACCCTGGGCGATCTTCCCTTGGTGGTATCACTACGACGCCTACGCGCCGCATGTCTTCGACAAGGCGGGTGTTATTGCCGGAGCCAGCGGCTTCGCCGGCTGCGCCGCCGCGATCTTCGGCTCACTATGGCGCGCTCGCCAGCAGCGCCATGTCACCACCTACGGTTCCGCGCGCTGGGCCGAGGTTCGCGAGATGGAAAGCGCCGGACTGCTTGGTGACGCTGGCGCCTTCCTCGGTCGTTATGACGGCCGGTACCTCCGTCACGAAGGTCCCGAACATGTCATGGCGTTCGCACCCACCCGTTCGGGCAAGGGTGTCGGCCTGGTCGTTCCGACCCTGCTGAGCTGGACCGGTTCGGCGGTAATTCACGACATCAAGGGCGAGAATTGGCAGCTCACCGCCGGCTGGCGGTCGAGGTTCAGCCATGCGCTGCTGTTCAATCCGACAGACGCGCGATCGGCCCGCTACAATCCGCTGATCGAGGTTCGCCGCGGCGAGAACGAAGTGCGCGACGTCCAGAACATCGCCGACATTCTGGTCGACCCCGAAGGCGCGCTCGAACGCCGCAATCATTGGGAGAAAACCAGCCACTCCTTGCTGGTCGGCGCGATCCTCCACATCCTCTACGCCGAGGAAGAGAAGACCCTGGCCCGCGTTGCGACCTTCCTCTCCGATCCGCAGCGGCCATTCGTGGCCACGCTCAAGCGGATGATGACCACCAATCATCTCGGCACGACCGAACAGCCGCGGGTCCATCCCGTCGTCGCATCGGCCGCGCGCGAAGTCCTCAACAAGTCGGAGAATGAACGCTCCGGCGTGCTCAGCACCGCCATGTCCTTCCTCGGTCTCTACCGTGATCCCACGGTTGCCGAGGTCACGTCGCGCTGCGACTGGCGAATTGCCGATCTGATCGAAGCGGCGCAGCCGGTTTCGCTCTACCTCGTCATTCCGCCGTCCGATATCAGCCGCACCAAGCCGCTGGTCCGCCTGAT
>Ga0136846_1236566_pt1 | contig 11280 bp, 12 predicted proteins | sample HopSoiMetagenom2_FD_96841 | JGI IMG/M metagenome (GOLD analysis project Ga0136846, IMG submission 96841) | Grasslands soil microbial communities from Hopland, California, USA - 2 Assembly 2016 (version 4) | ecosystem: Environmental > Terrestrial > Soil > Grasslands | place: USA: Hopland... | reverse complement strand
TTCTTATTTTTATCGTTGTTGATCTGATAGTACATTTTGGCGGTGTCATAGAAAATGAGATTATTTACTGAGAACTCGCCTTTCTGGTTTACCGGTATCGAAAGTACCTGTGTGTTGTTCTTCTTTGTTTGCAGGATCATGGTCAGATCTTTCCCAATTAGTTCGCTGGGTAAAAGTCCCAATATCTTTCCATCAACCGTAACATAGGGTTTGGGCAAATTTTTGATAACAGGCCATTTTCCTGCAGTGATATCTTCCCATTTAAAGCGGCGCCATCCATTGGTCATCATCACAAGGTCAAGGTGCTGCTGGACTGAATCTGCATTGCCTGAAAAATAGTAAGCAGGATTATATACATATCCCTTAATATCGCTGGTTAGTAAAACATGAGAAAAGATATTCTCTTCGTCGCGCTGAAAGGTATTAGTACCCGCATCAGTAACTGCAATGGAAATATTGGAAACGATTGTATCACCGATATCGATCTGCAACACGTTCTTTGCTTTTGGAGCAAGGCTTTTGGTTGTAGCATGCAGATCAGTGATAAAATAATAGGTATCATGATTTATAAACACGATCCTCTCCGCAACAGCCTGTCCCTTGTCAGTAAACAAGGTGACCTGCATTATTCCGTCAGGCAATTGGTCAGCAGGTATTGGTGCAATTACTTTATTCTTTGTTGTTAAATTGATCCTTGCCATGTATACCATCTGCTGCTGCATTTGGGCTACCACTTTGAAAACACGTTGGTCATCTGGAACATTTTCAGATCGGGACAGCGAATAGGTAATGTTATTACCCAGGTTGGTTACATTCAATACTACCCCGGCTGGCTTTGCAGGAGGCAGCGGAGTTTCCCTTTGCTGACCCTTGCTGTCTTTCCAGACAGCTTTGTAGGTTGAACCATTTGCAGGAGTTAAAGGAAAGAAACCCATGCCATCATGGGTATCAACAAATGAACTTACTTTCTGACCCTTGCTATCTACAATATCTCCTTTTATTTTTATGGGAAAGCCCTGATCATCGGTTGCTTTAAAGGCTACTCTTGTTTCAACATTTTCTATAAGATCCCCGCCTTCAGGGAAAAATGTCAGCGTATATTTTGGGTCCTTTTTTACTGTGCCCGCTTTTTCCTGGGCCGTGATCACCCTGATAGGTTTAAGGTATAAAAAAGATGAATCAAAATTCAGCATCCAGGGGGTATAGGCTCTAACATAAACCATGGAAGCACGCATGGTATCGGGAAGTGCAAAATCACCGGAGGCGCTTCCGGCATATACGGGCATGGTTTTTCTCTCCATGACGTTTCCTTTATCATCGATTAATTCAGCATACATGGTACTGCTGATCATGGAAGGCAAATTCCCGGATAACAGGTAGGCCTTGAACCAGATTGTTTCACCGGAATTATAATAGGGCCTGTCGTAATGAATATATATTTTCTCCTGTGGAAAATCCCTGTCCAGGATAGTTAATAATGAATCAGGCTGTTGAGCATTAAGCTGGTGTCCGAAGGCAAAAGCGCAAAATAAAAATAGGGCTGTAACGATTGATTTCCCGTTCATAGAGAGCTGTTTCACTTTGAGGCGTCAATTTAAACAGCTTTTCCCAATAAATTGTTAAGGAAATTGCGAAAATTGATGAGGGGCGTGAAATAAGAAGTTAATGACTATGGGGTACTTACAACTCCTCTATTCAATAGAAATATAGCCCTTTCGGGAACCATCCGGAACCTCATCCCAGTATCTTTCAAGATTTCAAAAGTTTTTGAAAATTCAATACCATTGTATAAATTCGCAGTATGAAATTAATCGAAGCAAGACAGCAGTTCATCAGTAGCTGGGGGGCCTTTGGAACGCATTGGGGCATTAACCGGACAATGGCACAGATCCATGCTCTTTTATTAGTAAGCGCTGATCCACTTACGCAGGACAATATGATGGAAGAGCTTAATATCAGCCGTGGTAATGCCAATATGAATATCAGGGAACTGATTGATTGGGGTCTGGTGGAAAGGATTATCATTCCTGGAGAGCGCAAAGAATATTTTGTGGCTGAGAAGGATATCTGGAAAGTAGTCAAGCAGATTGTAAAGGAAAGAAAGAAGCGTGAACTGGAACCAATGTTGCGTTTGCTGGACCAACTGGAAAATGTAGAGGGTGATAAACGAGACAAGAATATTAAGTCTTTTGTGGATACAGTCAGTGGTATAAAGAAACTGGGTAAACAGGCTGATAAAACACTTGATACAATGGTAAAGGCTGATGAGAACTGGTTTATAGGAAACCTGGTTAAGATGTTTAAATAATATGAAAATTATTAAATCATTTGATCTTGCTGCTCAATTATTCCTGATCACAGGAGGAGTTTTATTGTGCCTGTTAAGGCCGGATTATTTTTATATAGCCTACTTTTTAGTGGGAGGATGGCAGATATTAAGTTGCCTTGCACATTTATTGTATCCTCGCTATTACCCATACTCCGGGCGGAAAATTTATTTATGGGTATTGTTATTTGTCATTTTTGTTGGTCTAATTTGTTTATTAGTTCCGGAATCAATCATCTCTTATCTGTTTTGCTTATTGATTTTCTCCCCAATAATGGCAGTCTGGTATGCTTTTGTTTGCTATAAGGAAGTAAAGTTATACCAGCAAAAAGAATGGATCCAGTTAAAATAGACAACAACAAATAGGCGGGCAAAATTGTTATAAAGTAATTAATCGCAAGGCTAATGAACGAAAAAAAGAAAACAGTTGTCCTGGGGGCCTCCGGCAACCCCTCCCGCTATAGCAACCTGGCCATTCAACGGCTAAGGCAGCATGGTCATCCTGTGGTAGCCATTGGCAGAAAAGCGGCCATGGTAGGTGATGTTCCAGTGACTACTGACAAAAAACCTTCCGAAGAAGTGGACACTGTTACTCTTTACCTTAACCAGGACCATCAAAAAGAGTATTACGATTATATCCTTTCGCTTAATCCCAAACGGATCATCTTTAACCCCGGAGCTGAAAATGAAGAGTTGGCTAAATTGGCAAGAGAAAAAAATATCAGGCCAATGGAAGCCTGTACACTGGTACTATTAAGTACTGGTCAGTATTAACAAACACTTATTGCTGCGCAGATTTACGATTTAAGCAATAGTAGTACTCCTCAACTAGCTCATTTTCTGACCCCATAATCTTGGGATTTTAACAAACTTTCACCAATCTTGTATCTCCGTCCCCTCAAAAACTGCAGATGACAAAGTCAACTGCCAGTCAATCCAATATTTTATAAACGATATCCAATGAACAACCTGAAATTCTTAGGCCTGTGCCTGCTCTTTTTTCTTGTGTGTATAAGAGTTTCTGCACAGAATAAAGCCAGCTTTAATTCCTTCGATAATACCAGTAAGCCCACTCTTTTTTCACAATTCCCTGATAGAATCGCAATCAATGCGAAAGATATGGAGGCACTCTTCACCTCAGGTGAAGAATCGCCTAACCTTTCACTTCAATCAACAGATAAGACTTTTAATTTCAGTGGAAAGCTCGTTCCCACTGCATCAAAATATGATAGTAAGATCCGTACCCTGATCATTCGTTCCATCAATTTCAGCGGAGCCACGCTGACATTATCCTCATCCACCCTTCCAGATGGTACGGTCGAATATTCCGGCCGTATCATCAGTTTTCAGCATGGCGATCTGCTGGTAATTCAAAAAGAAAAAGGTGAGTATTATTTAATCAAGAAAAATTTTCGCGACCTGGTAAATGAATAGATAAATTTTGGCCCGTTTTAATCCGTACCCTGTGTTAACGTTCAAATCCATTCCGTTATGAAAAACCTGTTTCGACCCATGTGCCTGGCAACATTGGTCCTGCTCCAATGCGCAGTTCATGCACAGGTTCCCGTAATGAGCAGCTACCCTTCTGCAAGTGCCGTTCTCTTCCTGGATTTCGACGGACATACTGTTACTGGTACCAGCTGGAACTACGCTGGTCCCATTGTGTGTAATGGTTCTGGTCTGGATAATACCAGGATCATTGAGATATTTAATCGTGTTGCTGAAGACTACCGTCCATTCAATCTCAATGTAACCACTGATTCTACAAAATTCCTGGCTGCTCCGGTAAATCGCAGATCACGTGTGATCATTACTACCACCTATGCCTGGTATGGCAATACCGCCGGAGGTGTTTCCTTTGTAGGCTCTTTTACATGGGCCGATAATTCACCCAGCTTTATATTCTCTTCCCTGCAGAGTTATAATGTAAAACTTATTGCAGAATCGATCTCACATGAATCGGGGCATGCATTAGGGCTTTATCACCAGTCGTCCTATGATGTGAATTGCAACAAAACAAGTGACTATAATCTTGGGCAGGGAAGTGGTGAAATTGGCTGGGCCCCAATTATGGGTGTTGGTTATTATAAAAATTTCACGCTTTGGAATAATGGACCCAACTCTTATGGTTGCACCAATTACCAGAACGATCTTGATATTATTACTTCTGCATCAAATGGCTTCGGGTACCGGAATGATGATCATGGAAATGATTTTGCCAGTGCCACCGTCGCTACCTTTTCCAGTAACCAGTTTACCGCAAGCGGGGTGATTGAAAAAAACACTGACCAGGACCTGTTTAAATTCAATATACCTTATAACGCACGTTTCCAACTGGATGCCGTTCCTTACAATGTAGGAACAGGAAATTCAGGATCTGATCTGGATCTGCAGGTCACACTGTTTGACGGAAGCATGACTGCTGTTAATGTATATAATCCCGGCACCCTGTTAAATTCACTGGTGGATACCACATTGAATGCAGGCACCTATTACGTGGAAATAGAAGGCAAGGGAAATTTATATGCCCCAGCTTATGCAAGTCTTGGTTCCTATTCAATATTGGCCCGTTTTGACAATGGTGGTACTGTATTGCCTGTTCGTCGCCTGGAATTGCACGGTTCACAAAATGGTGATAAACATTACCTAAGCTGGTTAATTGATGCTGATGAAAAAGTAGTGCAACAGCTATTGGAAGTTTCTACTGATGGAAGAAATTTTTCCTCGCTGGAAGAAGCGGCCGATGTTGAACGCTCTTATATTTATAAGCCATCATCCACTGGCACCTTATATTACCGCCTGAATGTAGCTTTTGAGAATGGCCATCGCCTTTATTCCAATATCACCACCCTTCGTGATAATGGGACCCTGGCACGCCCGAAACTCCTAAGCAACCAAATCAGTTCAGGGACCATCTATATTAGCAGTCCGGGTCATTATTCCTATGACATTATAGACCTGAATGGAAAAATGATCAGCTCCGGACACCTGAATAATGGAATAAATAATATCCAGGCAGCTCCCATCACAAAAGGCATTTATTTAATTCGTTTTGCCGGTGATGGTCAGCAATGGACAGATAAATTTTTGCGTCAATAAATTCATTTCCGTTCTGTTAACAGAACATTAATCCGTTCCTCTTTTGCTTAACTGGAGGTTTTTCTATATCTTGGGAAAACCTCTTTTTATATGCGCTGGAGAAAATTTAATGGCGACCCGATTGAAATTCCAATCCTGAAGGCCGTTGAAAACGCCATCAAACGGGAAACTGAAGCTGGTTTCCGTCTTAAAGTTTGCATCGGCACAGATTCACAAGTAAAGGGTAAAGAAACAGAATTTGCTACAGTGATCGTCTTCCTGAGAGAAGGTCATGGCGGATTTATGTTCATTCACAATGAAAAGACCCGGCAACAATTTACCATCAAGGAGAGAATGCTGATGGAAGTAGCCAAAAGCATCGAGATTGCGTATGAATTATGTAACCTGTTCACTGTTTATAATGTGGACATGGAAGTTCATGCAGATATCAATACCAATCCCCACTTCAAGAGCAATGATGCATTGAAAGAAGCCATGGGTTATATTCTGGGAATGGGATTTGCCTTTAAAGCCAAGCCTGAAGCATTTGCAAGCAGCAGCTGTGCAAATAAGGTGGTGAATTAAAACTTGATCTTCGAAATTAATGAGCCGGAACTACTCCAAGTTTCGGCAGGGAACCCGCCTCCACTTTTGTCAAAGGTTCATGAGGAGTGGAAAGAGTTGAAATAGCTGATCCCTGTTCCATATACATCATCTCCATTTGTCTGGTCTCACTTTGTGCGAAAGCAAAAACAATGAGGGCAAGAAAGAAAAGGATTACAACCAGATTTCGTTCAGATAAGATTCGTCTCATAGATATTTCCAGGTTGGGTGCAAAGTAAGGCAATAAACACTTATCCACCAAGTTCCATACCAGCATTTGCGTCAGTCCTTCTTATAACTCCTGTTCAGGTCCCCTATATAGTCCAGTATGCCTTCCCTGCCTTCACTGGTAAGCGCGGAGGTAACAAAGAAAGGTGGCGGTTCCTCCCAAGTTACCAGCATTGATCTTATGAATGCATTTACGTTTCGCTGGGTGGCTCCCGGTTTATTTTTATCGCTCTTGGTAAAGACGGGCACAAAAGGTATCTGCCATTTACCCAATTGATCAATAAAGGTCAGGTCGATCTTTTGAGGCTCATGCCGGCTATCGATCAACACAAATAGACAAAGGAGATTTTCCCGCTTGCGGATGTATTCCTCAATCATCTGTTCCCATCGGCGACGGCTGCTTTGGGAGATCTTTGCATAACCATAACCGGGAAGATCAACCATGTACCATTTAAAGTTCTTTTCTGATATGATCTCAAAATGATTGATCAATTGGGTTTTCCCCGGGTTAGAAGAAATCTTGGCGAGGCTTTTTTTTCCTGTCAGCATATTCAGCAGGGAAGATTTGCCAACGTTACTCCTGCCTATAAAAGCATATTCCGGTCGGTCAGGTGGCGGACATTGCTTGTAATTGGGGTTACTGATAAGATAACGGGCATCTTTGATTTCCATCCCGTGCAAGATAACGAATGACTGGTGGGGTTTGGAGGATGACTGGGACGATTTTGCAATTCGTTTTCATTCGCTATTCACCAGGAGCCACTTGCTTATCTTTGCGGAATGCCTGATCCATTACCACACGACAGTATAATACCTTTCAGGGATTCAGAAAAATCCAAGAAAGAACAGGTAGCTGAGATGTTTGACCGCATTGCAGGCCGGTATGATTTCATGAACCGTTTCCTTTCTGCCCGTACCGATATCGGCTGGCGTAAGAAGGCCATCCGGCTACTGAAAAAAGACGATCCCAAAAAGATACTGGATATTGCCACCGGTACCGCGGATATGGCTATTTTGGCCTGCAGGCTCCTGGGATCCCGCGATATCACTGGTATTGATATCTCCCGTCAAATGCTGGAAATCGGGAAAAAAAAGATTGAGAAAGAGGGACTTACAAATTACATAAAGTTAGAACACGGGGATTCCGAAACAATAAATCATAGGGAAAGTACGTTTGATGCCGGGATGGTGGCATTTGGAGTCAGGAACTTTGAAAAACTGGAAACTGGTTTGGCCGAAATTATGCGCGTTCTAAAGCCCGGGGCTCAGCTGGTAATTCTGGAATTTTCAAAGCCTAAACAACCTGTACGAAGCTTTTATAATTTGTATATGGGACTGGTGGCACCCCAGATGGCCCGGTGGTTTAAACAGAATAAGGAAGCATACAGTTATTTGTGCGAATCAGCTAATGCTTTCCCGGACCGTCAGCATTTAATTGAAATTTTAAACAAAGTTGGTTATTCCGATACCCGCTACAAATCGCTAAGCTTAGGAATATGTTGCATTTACTCCGGCAGAAAACCCGTACAACAAACTCCACATTAAGGCCACAAAGACTACTGCTTTTTGGTTTACTATTTCTTCTTGCCCAAACTTCAATGGCACAGCGTGAACGCGAGATGTACCTGTATGATCATGATCTTAAGCCGTATTATTTTGGAATTACATTGGGAGTTAACCTGGCGAAATTCCATCCGGACATGTCATCCCGGTTTTTAGAGGATGATAGTGTATTGGTAGCCGAACCCAAAAACTCAGGTGGATTCACACTGGGATTACTTGCAACTGCCCGCATCTCTGACCGTTTCCAGGCAAGATTTAACCCTCAACTGCAATTTTTCCAGCGGGATATATTTTACAAATTAAGATACCCGGAAGGTGGTGGTGAAACGGAGTTGACTAAAACAGTAGAATCAGTAGTGGTTTCATTTCCTGTTCAGGTAAAGTTGCAATCAGACCGTATCAATAATTTCCGTGTATACATGTTGGCTGGCATGAAGGGAGATATAGATCTTGCCAGCAATGCAAGAGCAAAAAGAGCAGATGATCTTATCAAGATCAAAAAATATGATTTCGGTCCTGAATTGGGTGTAGGATTCAACTTCTTCTTCCAATCCTTTATATTTTCTCCTGAAGTAAAGATCAGCAATGGACTTCCGAATATCCATAGCCGTGATCCAAACCTGAAGTTCTCAAGCGTGTTTGATAAAATACAATCAAGGATGATTGTATTCAGTATTCATATTGAAGGATAATCCTTCAATCAAAAATCGAACTCCCTCCTGTGCATATTCCATCTGACTCCAAAAGAGATAACTGTAGTATTTACTGATGTAATGGGAGGCGTTTTGGTTTCCTGCCTGCGATATACGCCGAACAATTCAAGAAACAGGTTTTGTCTTAACTCATAAGACAATAACAGGGAAGCGTACAATACATTTGTCTTCCAGCCGCTGCCTATATCATAGCCAAATTCATTTTTACGATACGGCGCCTGGTTAATCAGGAAGATATTACTCCCGAAACTTTCTGCACTTGAATCTCTCCCCTGCTGGTAAACTATTGCCTTGGCTTCGATCAACATCTTTGGAGCCGGTTGATACCTGGCAATCCCGATCAATTCCTGGAAATTTGCCATTAACGGATGAGCCAATGGCTGGTTATAATGTGTGTAATTGGAAACAGAATCAAAATGCGAATAGGTAAATGGTCTGACTCTATTATGTTCCAGCTGAAGATCCAGGTTCTTTATCCCGAATGCATCAATGTATTTAGCACCTGCCTGTATACCGAATTTATTACCCCACCAGCCATTGCCAGCCTTGATCTCAGATAATTTGAACTCATCCAGCAGGAATTGTCCATAGAACTGGAAATGCTTTGCCACATTGAGTTTAAAATCCAGTCCAGCTACAGAGTTATCATAGCTTCCATTCTGTTGTTCAACGGAGCGATAAAAAATAATCGGGTTCAGATAGCTGAAATCAAATCGATTTGGCCGACCAAACATCACTCCTTCAAATAATCCAATATTGAGCGATTTGGTCACATTAATATCCAGATGGTGAAATACCCCATATTTCTTGTTCACCGGCTTATCTCCTATTCTGTTATCCGCATTTTGCAATTCCATAAACAGGTTCTGATAGTTGATGCGCCAGATCCTGGTATTTAGTTTCAGGAATAATCCACCTGTAGAAAAATCACTGAGGAATAAACTGCGATAACCGTTCCCAATAAAATTCTTGTCATAACCAAAAGCCACATCAATGTATTTGGTAACATTGAATGTAAAATGACCTCGGGCATCAAAATAATCGTAACCGCCCGGGTCCTTAAAGTCTTTATAAAATCCGGCACCAGGCACAGCCCGTCTATCCTGGATCCATTGCTGCACATAGGCAGGGTCACGTTCCTGGTTATCCGTTAAATAAGCAGAGAATCCAATCTTGTTAGCGATCCTTCCCCTCACTGTCAATCCTCTTGTATTGAGGAACAGGCTTTGATCATTATCCTTTTCTTTGGAAACCACGTATTGGATCACTGGATTCACAAACAGATCAAAATCTGTCACGTGCACCTCATATAAATTTGCCGGAGTGCGATAGAAGTTTTTCCAAATGGGCTTTTTACTCTGATACTGCGCCCTTTCTTCCGGACTCACCCATTCCAGATTATTCAGAAATACACTCCTGATATTGTAATCATCCACTTTTGAAAGTACAGGGGATGTAGCCAGGTAACTCTTTATTCCGTTTACCACCGTTTTCCGGCTGAAGGGTTTAATTTTTGAAAAGTTAAGTATGGAATCCCTGCCTGCCTTGATTTCCAGCCTTTCCAGCAGCATTGTTTGTTTGTCGCCCTGGGATAAATAAGTAGTTTGAGCAAGCAGCATGGTTGGGAAAAAAGCAACGAGAAAGAAAGACCATTGCAAAAGCTGCCGGCGGGTAAAGTAGGAAAGAAATAAAGGCAGCCTTAACAGGGTTTTTATAAATTGCATGGGTAGTCTTTTAGGATAATAGTCAACAAATTATGCAAATATATCTGATTAAGAACATACAGGTTGTCAACGAAGGCGAAATCAAAACGGAGGATGTGTTGATAAAAAACGGGAGGATCGAAAAAATCGGATCCGGCCTTAATAGTCAGGGCATCGAGATAGATGGGGAAGGGAAATTCCTGTTGCCTGGTGCCATAGATGACCAGGTGCATTTCAGGGAACCAGGGCTGACCCACAAAGCCACAATTTATACAGAAGCCAAAGCAGCGGTAGCAGGTGGTGTTACCAGTTTCATGGAAATGCCGAATACTGTTCCACCTGCTTTTACGCTTGACCTGCTTGAACAGAAATATGAAATTGCAAGGAATAACTCACTCGCCAATTATTCATTCTATATCGGCACCTCTAATGAAAATGCTGAACAGGCATTGAAGGTGAATGACCACAAAAAAGACATCTGTGGTATCAAAATCTTCATGGGATCATCTACCGGGAACCTGCTGGTTGATAATCCGCTTACACTGGAGAAAGTTTTTAGTGAAAGTGAAGTATTGATTGCCACACACTGCGAAAATGAAAAGATCATCAGGGATAATCTTGCCAGATTAAAAACAGAAAAGAAAGAGCTTACGGCGGCAGACCATCCGATTATCCGGAATGAAGAAGCCTGCTTTGAGTCCTCCTTTTACGCCATCCAGCTTGCAAAAAAATATAATAGTCGTTTGCATATCCTTCATATCAGCACCGAAAAAGAGCTACAGCTTTTTACGAATATGCTGCCCCTTAAAGAAAAAAGGATCACAGCAGAAGTATGTGTGCATCACCTTCACTTTACTTCTGATGATTAGTCGCAATTGGGCAACCGGATCAAATGTAACCCCGCTATCAAGGCGCCTCATAACCCAGAAGCACTATGGAAGGCTTTGCTGGAAGACAGGCTTGACGTGATTGCAACAGATCATGCTCCACATACCCTGGAAGAAAAAAATGAATCATATGAAAAAGCCCATGCCGGTCTTCCCCTTGTGCAACATTCAGTATTACT
>Ga0136846_1226471_pt1 | contig 11280 bp, 11 predicted proteins | sample HopSoiMetagenom2_FD_96841 | JGI IMG/M metagenome (GOLD analysis project Ga0136846, IMG submission 96841) | Grasslands soil microbial communities from Hopland, California, USA - 2 Assembly 2016 (version 4) | ecosystem: Environmental > Terrestrial > Soil > Grasslands | place: USA: Hopland... | reverse complement strand
ATCGAGCTCGACCTCTGGTACGTCCGGCACCACGACTGGAAGACCGACCTCCTGATCCTGCTCCGGACGCCGCTCTCGCTCTTCGGCGGCACCTACAAGGGCCGGACGGGCGGCTGGCAGCCGCCTGCTCGCTGACAGCCGCCGTTCGCTAACAGCGCCTTCACGGCCCACCGCTACCCTCCTCAGTCGTGGCGGCCGTCCTGTTCACGTGCGCGGGCCAGCGCGTCGACATCGTGACCGCGTTCCGCGAGGCAGGCGCGACGACCGTCGCGGCCGACGTCGACCAGCTCGCTCCGGCGCTCTACCACGCCGACCACCGCGCGATCGTGCCGCGGGTCGACGACGCGTTCTACGTGGATGCGCTACGCGACCTCGTCGACGTCCACGACATCCGCCTGATCGTCCCGCTCACCGACCTCGACCACCTCGTGCTCGCGCAGGCACGCCAGCAGTTGCACGGCGCGGTCGTGCTCGTGCCCGAGCCCGAGACGATCGAGCGCTGTTCCGACAAGTACCTCGCGCACCGCTTCTTCGAGGAGCAGGGGATCGGCTCGCCGCCGACGTGGCTCCCGACGGAGCTGCCGGAGTCGCTCCGCTTCCCGGTGCTCGTGAAGGCGCGCCGCGGCTTCGGCTCCCGCCATATCTATCGCGCTGACAACCAGCACGAGCTCGACTTCTTCCTGCGCTATACGAGGGCCGACTCGATGGTGCAGTGTCGCTGCCACGGCGAGGAGTTCTCGATCGACGTCTTCTGCGACCTCGACGGCCGCTGTCTCGCCGCCGTGCCACGGACGATGATCGAGTCCAAGGGCGGCGAATCGATCAAGGGCATGACGATCAAGGATCGCGACCTGATCGAGTTCGCGAGCCGCGTCGCCGAGGCGCTGCGCATCATCGGGCCCGCCAACGTGCAGTGCTTCCGCGAGCCGGACGGGGAGCTGCAGGTCACCGACGTCAACCCGCGCTTCGGCGGCGGCTTCCCGCTGCCGACGGCGGCCGGTTCGCGCTACCCGGAGCTCGCGCTCGCGCTCGCGAACGGCGAGCAGCCGGAGCCGCGCTTCGGCGACTTCCGCGAGGGCGTCGTGATGACGCGGTACTTCTCGCAGGTGATCCTCGAGGAGCGGGACGGCTCGCTGCAGCCCGCCCAGCCGGAGGCGGTGCCGGAGGAGGCGTGAGACCGCTCGCGCTGCTCCTCGTGGCAGCGGGACTGCTCGCCGCCGGATGCGGCTCGCGGCCCGGTGCCGTCAAGACCGATGCCGTCAAGACCGTCACGCAGGTTCAGACCGTCAGCACCGCCCACCGTCCGTCGGATGCGCCTGTGCGCAAGGCGCGGCGCGCGCACGCGGTGCAGGTCACCGTCGTCGACGGCGACACCGACAGGCGCGTGCGCGGCGCTCGCGTGACGATCGGCAAGCGCTCGGCGCGCAGCAACGGCCGCGGCGTCGTGTTGATCCCGCTGCTGCGCCGGTCCTCCTACCTGACGAGTGCGACGAAGGACGGCTACGACGACCGCACGGTCCGCCTCTCGTTCCGCAAGAAGCCGCAGTCGACGATCCGCATCTACCGCCGTTCGCTGCAGTGGACGATGTACGGCGCCGACCCGCACCGCACGCAGTCGCAGGCGAGCCTGAAGGTACGTCCGCCGTTCCGCGTCGTCTGGTCGCGCGGGCTCGGTTCGCTGATCGAGTTCCCGGCCGTCGTGAAGGACGGCGTGGCGTACATCGGCAACTCGCGGGGCACGATCATCGCGCTGAACATGCGCAACGGCAAGATCCTCTGGAAGCACGCAACGCCACGCGGGAAGATGGCGTCCTCGCCCGCCGTCTGGCGCGACCAGGTCGTCGTGCACGGCATGGACGGCCACGTGTGGGTGCTGCGCCGGTCCGATGGGCGTCTGCTGTGGCATTACACGCTCGGATCGCCGATCGAGTCGTCGCCGGTCGTGATCGACGGCGTCGACGTCTTCGGCGCGTGGAACGGGACGATCACCGCGCTCGACCTGCGCACGCATCGCGTGGGCTGGCGCCGCCACGGCGGGTGCAAGATCACCTCGTCGGCCGCGCTCGCCGGCTCGACCCTCTTCATCGGCGACTACTGCGGGCGGCTGCTCGCGCTGCGGCTCGGCAACGGCGCGCTCCGCTGGACGCGCTCGGTGAACGGGCGCGTCTACGGCACGCCCGCGATCTCCGCGGGCCGCGTCTTCGTACCGAGCTCGACGGGCGGCTCGCTGACGGCGTTCAGCACGCGCGGGAGCTACCTCTGGCGGCGCTCGACCGGGTCGTACGTGTACTCCTCGCCGGCCGTCGCGAACGGGCGCGTGTTCTTCGGCTCGTACAACGGTGTGTTCTACGGGCTGCGCGCGTCGGACGGCGCGACGCTGTGGGCGCGCTCGACCGGCGGGCCGATCTCGGGCGCCGCAGCCGTCGTGGACGGCGTCGCGTACGCCGGCTCGTTCGCGCACCGGATCCTCGGCGTCGATGCGCGGAGTGGGCGCGTCGTCCTGAACTTCCCGCACGGCGAGTACGTGCCCGTCTCCGGTGCGGGCAGGCGGCTGCTGCTGCACGGCTACTCGCGCGTGTTCGCCGTCGTGCCCAAGCGATGAAACGGCTGCTGTTGATCGTGGCGGCGGTCGTCGTGCTGGCGCTCGCCGGCGCTGGAGTCGCGTACTACCTGCACGTCAAGCAGCAGTCACGCGACGTCAAGGGCTCCTCGACGGTCGAGTTCGTGACGACCGAGGCCGCGCCGCCGCCGCCGAAGGAGCCCGGCATCACGTGGCCGACCTACGGCTACGACGCGGAACGCCAGCGCTTCGCGCGCAACATCTCGCTCGGGCCCCCGTTCGAGCGGGTCTGGACGTTCCGCGCCCAGAGCCTCGTCGAGTTCCCGCCCGTGATCGGCTACGGCCGCCTCTTCTTCGCCAACAACGGCGGCACGCTCTTCGCGGTCGGTGCGAAGAACGGCAAGCGCGCGTGGAAGTACAAGTCGCATCGCTGCCTCGCCGCGTCGCCGGCTCTCGACCGCCACATCGTCTACGAGGCGTTCATGAACCGGCCGCCGTGCAACCGCAAGCCGAGCGCGAAGCTGACCGGCGAGGTGATCGCGTTCAAGGTCGGCACCGGCAAGATCGCCTGGAAGCGGACGATCGGGCCGTCGGAGTCGTCGCCGCTCGTCACCGGCGCGTCGGTGCTCGTCGGCGACTGGAACGGGCGGGTGTGGGCGCTGCGCCGACGGACCGGCAAGACGCACTGGGTGACGAAGCTGCACGGCCAGGTGAAGGGCGGCGTCGCGCGCTCCGGCAACCGCGTCTACGTCGGCGACTACTCGGGCCACCTCTACGCGCTGAACGCGCAGAGCGGCAAGGTCGTCTGGGAGTCGAAGGTGCAGCCGCGCTTCGGCAGCACCGGCAACTTCTATGCCACGCCCGCGCTGGCCTACGGCCGCGTCTACATCGGCGCGACCGACGGGAAGATGTACTCGTTCGGCGCGACGAGCGGGAAGCTGCGGTGGTCGCAGTCGACCGGCGGCTTCGTGTACTCGTCGCCGGCCGTCTGGCGCGGCCGCATCTTCGTCGGCTCGTACTCGAAGCGGTTCTTCTCGATGGACGCCGCGACCGGACGCATCCTCTGGCAGTTCCGGGCGAACGGCCCGATCTCCGGCTCGCCGACGGTGCTCGCCGGGCGCGTCTACTTCGCGACGCTGAAGGGGAGGACATACGCGCTCGACGCGCGCACCGGCCGGCAGCTCTGGACGTACCCGGACGGCAAGTACTCGCCGGTCGTCGCCGACGCAGACCGCCTCTACCTGACGGGCTACGCACGCGTCTACGGCCTGGCAGAGCGCCGTGCGGCAGGACCGCGCCTGGTTCCTGCGTCTGTCCTGCGGCGAATCGTACGCCGCAACCGCGCGGTGATCGTGGCGCAGCGCTACGCGACGCCGACCGCGGCGAGCGAGCATCCGGGCATCCAGGTCTGCAACGTCGTGCTGCGCAAGAAGCACGGCGCGTCCGCGCAGCGATTCTGGCGAACGGTCAAGGCGGTGCGGTCGGGGTGCCACCGGTGAGCGTCATAGAGCTTCGGTAGGGTCACCGACCGATGGCCACTGACCTCGACGCCGAGCGCGAGATCGACCTCGCGCGCTGGCGCCGCGCACTCGCCGCACTATGGTGGCTGCCGGTCGGCGGGCTCGTCGTCGGCGCGATCGTCGGCGCACTCTTCTCGTTCCGGGGCAGCAGCAACTACAAGGCGACCGCTCTGATCTCGCTCGGCCAGCCGTTGTCGCCGGGCGGCGCGCTCGTCAACGGCTTCGGCACGAACCCGCTTGCCGTGCAGCAGATCGTGACCTCCGCCGACGCGCAGAACCACGCAGCGAACCAGGTCGGCACGAGCCCGTCCGCGCTGCGCGGCCACGTGGCGGTCAGGCAGGTCGGCATCGTGTCAGGCCCGGGGGCGGGACGCGCGACGCCGCTGATCGCACTCACCGTCAACGGCACGCGCCCGAAGCCGACGGAGGAGGCCGCGAACGCGCTTGCCGAGCTCGTCGTCGCGCGCACGACCGCGGCGTATGTCGGGCTGAAGATCAGGACGTTCAAGGCGACGCTCAAGCAGGTGAACGACCAGATCGAGTCCGTGAACAAGCGACTGGCGATCATCGCCGAGTCGCAGCGCGCGGCTAAGAACCTCGACCCGTTTCAGCAACTCGTGATCATCGGCCAGGAGGACAACGCCGAGACGCGCCTCGGCAACCTGATCGGGCAGCAGGAGACGCTGCAGCAGCAGCTCTCGTTCGCGCAACAGGTCGAGACCGCGAAGGTGATCGAGCCTGCGCGCTCGGTGAAGGCGTCGGCCCACTCGAGCCGGACGTCGCTGATCATCGGCGCGCTGATCGGTCTCGTGCTCGGCGCGATCGCGGCGATCGCCGGCTACGGCCGCGTCGGCCGTCTCGCGTAGACCGTACGATCCGGCTCATGCTGGAAGGGAAGCGCGTGGGCGTCGTGGTCCCGGCGCACAACGAGGAAGGCCTCGTCGCCGCGACGATCCAGGGCATCCCGGGCTTCGTCGACCGGATCTACGTCGTCGACGACGCCTCGACGGACGAGACGGCCGAACAGGCGCGGACGGTCGGTGACCCGCGCGTGGAGGTGATCGTCCACGGCCGGAACCGCGGCGTCGGCGCCGCGATCGTGACCGGATACAAACGCGCGCTTGCGGAGCGCATGGACGCGACCGCGGTGATGGCCGGCGACAACCAGATGGACCCCGACGAGCTCGAGGTCTTCGCGACACCCGTCGTGCGCGACCAGCTCGACTACGCGAAGGCGAACAGGCTCTTCACCGGCAGCGCGTGGAGGCTGATCCCGCGTAACCGCTATCTCGGCAACGCGGTGCTCAGCCTGCTGACGAAGGTCGCCTCAGGGTACTGGCACATCGCCGACTCGCAGGCCGGGTACACCGTGATCTCGCTGCGCATCCTGCAGCTGCTCGACCTCGACCGCGTGTACACGTCGTACGGCTTCCCGAACGACATGCTGGTGCACCTCAACGTCTGGAACGCGCGCGTCCGCGACTTCTCGTCACGACCGATCTACGGGGTCGGCGAGCGCTCGGGGATCAGGATCAGACGCGTCGTGCCGCGCATCTCGTGGCTGCTGTGGAAGGGCTTCTTCTGGCGGATGCGCGAGAAGTACGTGATCCGCGACTTCCACCCGCTCGTCTTCTTCTACTTCTTCGGCTTCGTGATGACGACGGTCGGCCTCGCGCTCGGCATCTTCGAGTCGCTCCTGCGCTTCCAGGGACACAGCATCACGCCGGCTACGGTGGTGCTCGTGGCGCTGCTGCTCATCTCGGGCAGCCAGTTCACGCTCTTCGCCATGTGGTTCGACATGGAGTCGAACAAGGACCTGCGCTAGCTGCTCAGTTCTGGTGGCAGAGCGAGTCGCCCGCGGACCACTGCGCGTTCAGGCTGTTCATCTCCTGCTCGTACGCAACCTGCTTCGAGTCCTCGGGGTTGAACGCGCCCAGGTCCTCGCCCTGCCATGAGACGTCGGGTAGGACGCCCGGGCCGATCACCGTCGCGCGGTAGCGCTCGCCGTAGCCCGGCGGGCGCGTTCCCGGCGGATAACCGGGATACGGCGCGTGCGAGTAGAAGCCGTAGCAGAAGTTGCCGCCGAGTTTGTGCGTGAGGAAGCTGTTCTCGCGCGTCCAGCCGGAGACGCCGTAACCGGGCGGGTTGTAGACGTCGAGGTAGATGTTCCGCCCGAAGCTGTCGGTCGGGTTGCCCGCGGACGAAGAACCGAAGCCGTAGACGGGCTGGCCGAGGTATGTGAGGCGCCCGAAGAGATGGTGGGCCTTCTGCGTGTTCACCCAGTCGAGATGGATCTCGAGCTCGGGGAGCGGCCCCGTCCAGTGCGAGAGGTGCAGCTCCCGCACGGACTGCGCGGGCAGCCACGGAGCGAGACCGAGGTTCGGCAGCATGCGCTGCCAGGACTGGAGCGCCCAGTAGCTCCCGTCGGGCGCGGTGCACGCGGTGACGAGCCAGGGGAGCGCCGGGCCCGAGTACGGGCGGCAGTTGCTCGTGAATGCGGTGGAAGCCGCGCGAAGCCTCTTGATCTGCTTGTACGTCGCGGCGATCTTCGGCGCGAGCGCGTAGCGCAGCTGGTTGTTGCCCGCGGCGCTGGCCTTGGCCATCTGCTCCTGCAGGGTGCGCAGCTGCGCGAGCACGCTCTTTACCGCGGGGTTGGCGGCGTAGTGCACGTTGTAGCCGCCCGAGTAGTCGAGCTTGAAGTCCGTCTGTGCGCGCGTGCGCGTCGGCGCGATCGCGTTGACCGCGCCCCACGCGAGGACGTGCGCGGCCTTGCCGCCGTCGTGGTAACCGACGAGCGCTTCGCCCTTGGCGTTCACCTGGAGGGTGATGCCGGTCGCGTTCCGGTCGATGATGGTGCTTGCCATTGCGGGCGAGGCCGCCACGAGCGTGCTGAGGCACGCGAATACAACGATGAGCCGCATGCCTCTGACATCGGCAGGGCGCCGCCGCCGCTTCATCACCCTTCGGGGTTAGAGGCTCAGCGGACGGTGAACGAGACGGGCGTCGAGCCCGCGCCCGCGGCGAGCGTCACCACGAGGTTCATCACGCCCATGCCGCTGTCACGCGCGGCGTGCAGGACGAGGTTCCCGGACGGGCCGCTCGCCGCCGTCGGCAGCGTGCACGTGGAGCCGGCAGCGCAGCGCGCGGTGATCCCGGTCACCGTGACCGGCTTCGCGGAGTGCACCGACAGCGTCCAGCCCTCGCCGCTCCCGCGGCCGTCCGCGATCGTCACGGGCACGGCGCGCGCGCCCGAGACGGTTGCGGGCACGAACTTCACCGCGAGCTTGCCCGGGACGAACGTCAGCTTGACGACGATCGTGCCCGCGCCGGCAGGCGCCGCCAGGGCGAGAGCCGCCAGGGCCGGGATCAGGATGCGCCGCACCATCGGGCACATACTGTTTTCCTACCAGGCCGCGCGCTACTCCCGAAGCGCAACGCTGCGGATCCCCGGATCCGCCGCCCGTGTGTCACCCGTCCGGGTGAGGGCTCAGAGGCGGACGGCGGACTGCGCGGTCGCGTCTGCGACGTCGCTCGCCATCAGCTCGCGCCCGCAAGTGCGGCAGCGGTGCGGGAAGCGCCACACGCCGTCCGCGCCGAGCTGCCCACGGTCGTAGTCGACCTCCCAGAGGTGCTCGCAGTCGCCGGCCACAGGCTCGGGCTCGGTGGCCTCCGGTGGTGCCTCGGGCGCGCTGGGCGCGGCGGGCGGGGCCGCGGGCGCCGGGGGTGCGGTCGGCCGCTCGAAGGTCGTCTCCCGCCGCTCGTCGGCGGGGCCGCGCCGGCGCCGGAGCAGCAGCCACGCGAGCGCGGCGAGCACGAGCACCGCCGCGACCGCTGCGATCACGATCCACGTCGTGCTCGACGAGCGGCTCGACGACGCCGTCACGCCGGGCGGCGGCGCCTGCGGCTGGGCGGAGGTGAAGATCTGCTGCACGTCCTGCTTGGAGATCGAGAACGTCGGGCTCGCCGTCACCGTGTGCGCGGCTGCGCCTCCGGCCGCCGGCACGGACAGCGTCACGTTCGCCTTGTAGTCGCCGGGCGGCAGCGCCTTCTTCAACAGCAGCGGAAAGTCGATCGCCGTCTGCGGGAGGAAGGTGTCCATCGCGAACGGCAGCGTCTGCACGAGGTCGCCGTTCGACTTCAGCACCGTCACGCGACCTGTCGGATGCACGAGCTGATTGCCCGTGTTCGCGATGTGCGTGATCAGCTGCTGGAAGCCGCGTTGTCCGCCGCTCGTGACCTTCCCGATCTCGAACGTGCTCACGGCAGTGCCGGGCACGTTCGTCTGCACGCCGACGATCGTCTGGTTGCGGATCTTGATCTGGACGCTCGCCTTCTGGCTCGACTTCTTGCCGGCGACGCGGCTCGACGCCTCCGCCACGATGCCCGCGACCCACTGCCCCGTCTTCTGGCCGGTGGGGACGCGGACGGTGAACGTGACGCGCTTGCTCGTGCCGGGGCGCAGCGATACCGACTTGCTCGCGAGTGTGACCCACGCGCCGGCGCTCTTCGGTCTGGCGTCGGTGAGGTAGACCGTGCCGGTCGTGCGGCCGGTCGTCGCGTCCGCGGCGAAGAGCTTGACCGTGCCGGCGGCGTTGCCGGAGTTCGAGACGATCACCGCGCCGTTGCGCGCAGCGCCTGGCGCGGCGCTGTAGACGAAGTAGCCAAGCTTCGGGTTGCCGGCCGCGCGCAGCCCGAAGACCGGCTGCTTCGTCGCCGCCTGCGCGAGCGACGGCAGTGCCAGGACGAGGAGGGCGGCGGCGAGGAGGCGGCGGCGCATGGGGGAAAGGTTACGGGCCGGTGCTGCCGGTCAACGTGACGGTCGACGAGTACGTGCCGGGGAACGCGTTCGCGGTGTACGTCATCTCGAACGTGTTCGTGACGTTGAACGTCCCGCGTCCCGTGTTGACGGCGGCGTTGTAGATCGTCTGGGCGGTCGTCCCCAGCGTCAGCGGGTAGGTGATGCTGTTCGTGGGGTTCGTCGTGCACCCGGTCACGCACGCGAAGTTGCCTGCGGTCACGTCGAGGTCCGGGATCGTGTGCCCGCTCGAGGTCGGAACCGTCGCCGAGGCCTGCACCTTCCAGCCGGCCGTGTTGCCGCCGTTCGTGTAAGCGACCCGGCTGACGACTGCGAACGTCTGCGACTGGTCGACGCCGGTCAGCGTCACGCCGGTCACGGTGACCGGGCTGGTCGTAGTCACGCTGTAGCTGAAGGTGGCGGCGGTGGCGCCGGAGACGACAGCGAGCGCGCAGACGACGACGACGAGGAGGCGCAGGCCGCGCACTCAGGGGCCGGAGACGATCGCGACCGTCACGGTGCTCGAGTAGGTGCCCGCGAAGACGTTGGCGGGAACGGCGACGTCGACGGCTGCGTCCAGGTTGGTCGTGCCCATGCCCGTTAGGTTCGCCGCGTTCACGTACTTGACCGCCGCCGGCGCCGTCACGCCGGCGGGCAGCGCGAGATTCGTGTTGGCGACGTTGTTCGTGGGCAGCGTGCACGTCGAGTTCGTGCCGCAGGTCGGTGTCACACCGGTGATCGTCGAGGCGGTCGTTGGGAACGTGTGATTCGACGCGTCCTTGAACTGCGTGGAGGTGATCGTGAGGTTCCAGCCGCCGCTCGTCGTCCGCCCCCGCGCGTCGACGACGCTGGCGGGGAGCGTGTAGCTGGCGGTCTGGTCGACGCCGTTCAGCGTGAGGTTGAAGGAGGGCGTCCCGTTCGCCGCGACGGAGAGCGTCGTGCCGGCGGTCACGGTGCCGTTGACGGTGATGTTGACCGCACCGGCGGCGGCGGCGAGCACGGCGGCGACCGTACAGCAGACGAGGATGGGGGCGAGGGGGCGCATCGGCTTGGGTGCAGTATCGACACCGCGGAGGGCGTTCAGCAGAGGGAAAACGTAGGAAAACGGCCGGAGCGCCCCCGCCGCCGGGGACGCTCCAGCCGTTCGGGGGAGGATCTGCGGGGCTACGGGCCCGAGACCGCCGCCAGCGTCACCGTCGAGGTGTAGGTGCCGGCGTAGGCGTTGCCCGGGATCGCGACGCTCACGGAGGGAGTGACGTCGACCTTGCCGAGCCCGGTGTTCAAAGCGGAGTTGAAGAACTTGGTCGCGGTGGTGCCGAGCGTGATCGGGTAGGTGACCGAGTTGGTCGCCGCGGTGCAGCTGTTGCCTGCGCGGCAGGCCGACGTGACGCCGGTAAGCGTGCCGGCGGCGAGGGTGTGGCCCGCGCCATCCGAGAAGCTGGTGGCGCCGACGGTGAGGTTCCAGCCGGCGCCGGTGCCGCGCGCGTCGACGACGCCGAGGAGGGCCGACCACGAGGCCACCTGGTCGGTGCCGTCGAGCGTGGACGTGATCGAAGGGTTCGAGGGGAGGTTCAGGGCGACGCCGGCCGTGCCGCTGATCGTCGCGGTGGCCGTGATGGTTCCGGCAAGCGCCGCGGACGCCGCTGCCAGGGCGACGGCGGCGACGCCGATGAGGGTGATGAGGCGCTGTGTCATGCCCCCACTATCGGAGGCTCCGGTCGGAACTCGAGGGACCGCCCGGTATGAAAAAGGTTCGTAAGGACAAGGCGGCTCGAACCGGCGCTGCGAGTACGCTTGCCCGGCATGCCGACATCGGTCGTCACCGGCGGGGCCGGCTTTCTCGGGTCGCATCTCTGCGACCACCTGCTGGGCCAGGGCCACCGGGTGATCTGCGTCGACAACCTCGAGACGGGCTCGCTGGAGAACATCGCGCACGCCCGGGGCGAGCAGTTTCTCTTCCTCTACCACGACGTCGTCGAGCCGGTGTGGATCGACGAGGACGTCGACTACGTCTTCCACCTCGCGGCGCTCGCGAGCCCCGTCGACTACCTGCGCGCGCCGCTCGCGTCGCTGAAGGTCGGCTCGTACGGCACGCATCACGCGCTCGGGCTCGCCAAGTGGAAGCGCGCGCGCTTCTTGATCTCGTCGACGAGCGAGGTCTACGGCGATCCCGAGGTGCATCCGCAGCCCGAGACGTACTGGGGCAACGTGAACCCGATCGGCCCCCGCGGGGTCTACGACGAGGCGAAGCGCTACGCCGAAGCCTTGACGATGACCTACCACGCCCAGCAGGGCGTGGACACGTGCATCGCGCGGATCTTCAACACCTACGGGCCGCGCATGCGCAAGAACGACGGCCGCGCGTCGGTCAACTTCCTCAACCAGGCGATCGCGGACAAGCCGCT
>Ga0136846_1221896_pt1 | contig 11280 bp, 8 predicted proteins | sample HopSoiMetagenom2_FD_96841 | JGI IMG/M metagenome (GOLD analysis project Ga0136846, IMG submission 96841) | Grasslands soil microbial communities from Hopland, California, USA - 2 Assembly 2016 (version 4) | ecosystem: Environmental > Terrestrial > Soil > Grasslands | place: USA: Hopland... | reverse complement strand
GGTGCCTAATACGACGGCCCCGTCGCGTAGGTTTCAGGTTGCGACGCGGGCGACAATTGAGGAGGGGGATTACTCGGCTCGCTGTACGACGATGTCTTGACCCGGCAACTCGACCTTCACCACGCGCCCTGCCGGATCGGTGAGCACCGTTCCACTCAGATCGCCGCTCACGACTGTCCGCGTCGCGCCGCCCTCGCCGGCTTGGTCTCGGCGGGCGTTGAGCGCCAGGCGTCGGCCGGTCCGGGGGTAGATCGCGGTCAGCGGCCGTCCCGCGGGCGTGGCCAGGTCCGCCACCTGCGACAGCAGGGAATAGACCTGCTCGTCGAGCAGCACGACATCGGGCCCACCGGGAAGCTCGCGGCCCGATTCGGACCCCTTGGCCACGGTGCGCACGATCAGCCGTGCCCCCGAGCCGGCCGCCAGAATCACCGTGGTGCCGGCGGGACTCTCGACATCGAGCTGGAACTTGGCCAGCGCCTTGTCCGGCGTCTGCTCCAGCACGGCGGCCAACCGGGTCGTCGGTGCGGTCGGCGGATACTTCGCCGCAGCGGTGAGGGTGGACCCGGCCGCGCCACGCGCTCGTCCCGAGGCCAGGGTGAACTCCTCCCGCCCGATTTCTCGGCCGGCTTGCCGGACGATGAGCACCGTCGCGGGGCCCTGCTGGGCCGCGACTGGGCGCGATGGAGCGAGCAGAAGCATGAGTAGCGCCGCAGCGCGGTAACCCATTCGGCTCACCTCAGGTGCCGGCCAGGCAGCTGCTGATGCGATCGAGCAGAAATCTATACAGGAGCTCCCCCTTTTGGGCGGTGGCGAGGCTGGGGTAACCCACCGATCCGGGGCTGCCGGTGGGAAGGCGCCGGCTCTGGCCGGGGCGGTAGCGCGCGAGGAGCTCGGGGGTGAGCGCGAAGTCCCGGGCCAAGTCCATCCGGACCAGCTCGGGCGCGAGGTAGAGCAGGAGCGAGGTGTCGAGCTCGCCGCCTTGAATCGGCGCCCCCGGCTGCTCCAGCAGGTTGCCGAAATCGAGGCTGAAGATGTCGATCACCTGGACAGTGGCGCTGTCGGTCCGGATGGTGCTCAGGGCCTCCAGGTGTGCCTCGCTCGCCTGGGCCGTCAGAACGACGAACTCCCGAACGCCTGCCCCCTCCTCCCAGGATTCGATAAGTTCGTTCATGACACGGTGCAACGTGCGCCGCCGAAGCGCGGCGCCGCCGGGGAACGCCGCCGGGGCGTGGACCCCGTACTCGATCGTCGGCGCCAGCAGGATACCGAACGCCGAAGAGAAATCGTTCGCCAGGCGCTCGACCACGATCGTGTCGCACCCGAGCGGCAGATGTGGACCGTGCTGTTCGGTGGTTCCCACAGGCACGATGAGCGTCGGTCGCTCCAGCAACCGTTCGCGGATCGCGCCGGGGGTCATCTCCTTGATGCGCCAGGGGCCGGTGGCTTGACTCATCATCCTCGCGGGTGGGTCGTCGTGGCGCTCGCCGCGGTGGTCGCGGCCGCGGAGTGGCTGCGTAGCCCTTCACTCGCATGGGTGGTGGTCGGAAGCCTCGCGGCGATCGGCGCCGCGCTGGTGGCCTGGCCTCCGCGAGGGTGGCGCCGGCCGGGGCTGCTCGCGATCGTGACCGGGCTCGCCCTCGTCCTGGGACTCACCCAGACCCAGCTCACCGCGGTGGAGACGCACTGGCCGGAGCAGCGCGAGCGCCGAGTTGAGGCCGCCTCGCGCCGACTGAGCGGCGAGCTCCACGATGCCTTGCATCGGGCCGACCGCCTGGCTCTCGCCGCGCTGGACGCGCCGGAAGATCGCGCCGCGGCCCTCGACCGTCTCGATCGCTTGATCCCCGCGCGGGGACCCGAGATGAGCGTCGTCCTCCTGGACAGCCTGGGAGAGCCCTGGGCGTGGGCCGGGCGCCACCGGCTGCCGCCTACAGCCGTGGGCGACTCGATCGCTGCCCGGGCAACTGGATATTACGTGGTGCTCGAGGCCCGGCGCCACTCGCCTGGCGGGCGTACCGCAGTCGCCGGCGTGCTGATCTGGGCCCACCCCGCGGTCCCGGACGGATTCCGCAGCCTTGCCGAGCTGTTCCGGGAGCGGACCGAGGTCGGTCTCACCGTGTACCCGCCGGGGACCGCGCCGGACAGCGTCGACGTGTTCGACTACGCCGAGCCGACCACGGCCGGTGACCGGCTGCTCTTCAGCGCACGCCCCGTCCCGCCGGAACAGGGGACGGCGAAGGAGCGTGTCTTCGAGCGCGGCAGCCGCTGGGTCACCTGGCTCGCGCTGCTCGCGTTGCTGCTCGGGCTCGCCGGCGCGGCGGCACCACCGGAGCGGTTCCTGCTGCTCGGCGCAGGCCTCTGGCTCGCGATCCGGGCCCCGATCGGACCGGCCTTGGGGCTGCAGCCGCTCTTTTCGCCAGGCACTTTCTTCCGTCCGCTCCTGGGTCCGCTCTCGAGCTCCTCCGGCGTGCTTGCGCTGAGCGGAACGCTGCTCACCATCGCCGCGGTCTGGCTCTGGCGGCGCAAGCTGCCGCGGCGATGGTACGGCGTCGCGCTTGGCGGCGCGCTGCTGCTCGCCTCGCCCTACCTCATCAGCAGCCTGGGTCGCGGGATCACACCTCCGGCGGCGGGCGTCTCGGTCGGCCTGTGGCTCACGTGGCAGCTCGCCATCCTGGTCTCCGCGTCGGCCCTCATTGTCCCGACCGCCGCGCTCTTCCGGGGCGCGGAGCCCGCCGTGGCCCCGCCCTGGCGCATCTGGCTGGGGGTGGCGATCGCGCTTGCCGCGGCAGTCATCGGGGTGCTGGTCTGGAGCCCGCGGGGCGGGTGGCCCGACTGGTACACCTTTCTGTGGACCCCGGCGCTGGTGCTGGTCTGCCTGCCCGCTCCCCGGTGGGCCGCTATCGGCGGGATCGCACTGGTCGCCGGCAGCTCGGCGGCGCTGGTGACGTGGGGCGCGGAGATCAGCGGAAAGATTCAGGTGGCCCAGCGCGACGTCGCCCGGCTGGGCCTGGAGCCCGATCCGCTCGCCGTGCCCCTGCTGGAACGCTTCGGCGAGCAGGTGCTTCGCTCCACGGCGCCTACCACCGCCTCCGAGATGTATGCCCTGTGGCACGGCTCGGCCCTGGGGCACCAGGGGTATCCAGCCCAGCTCGCCCTGTGGACCCGGAAAGGCGCACCGCTCGACGAGCTGCCGCTGGACTCACTCGATCTGCCCCCCTCGCTCCTCTCCACCATGGTGCAGGACCTCCCCCGGGCCGACAGCCTGCGGATGGCGCAGGTGGCGCGGGTGCCGGGCGTGCACTACGTGCTGCTGGTTCGTCTCACGGCGGAGGAGGTGATGACGGCGGCGGTCGGTCCGCGCTCGGAGCTGATCCTGCCCGGGCGGGTGGGCCGGCTGCTCGAGCCGTCACGCAGCCACTCGCCGCTGTACCAGCTCACCCTGGCTCCGCCGCTGGATCCCTCGACCGAGCTGCCACGACCCCGCTGGCATCGAGAGGGGTGGACGGTGCGGAGCGAGTTTCCGCTGGCTCTCCCCGGCGGCACCAGGGTGGTCCATGCCGCGATCGACCTGCGCGGCCCGGTCCCGCTGTTGGTCCGCGGGGTGCTCGTGATTCTCCTCGACGCAGGCGTGCTGGGTGTCCTCTGGTTCCTGGCGGAGGTCGTGTCCGGCGCGCGCCCGCGGCGTCCGCGGTGGCAGAGCCTGGTTCGCTCCTTCCGTATTCGGCTGGCCGTGACGCTCGCGGCCTTCTTCCTCATTCCCGCGGTGGGCTTCGCGATCTGGAGCTTCGCCCGGCTGGCGAAGGAGGTGGAGCGCAGCAAGGATCTGCTGATCACCCAGACGCTCAGGGACGCGGTCATTACCTGCGGGGCCTCGCTGCGCAGCGGCGGACCGACCACCGAGGATCGGCTTCAGGAGCTGAGCCGCCGCATCGACGCCGATCTTGCGCTCTATCGCGGCGCTCGGCTGGCCGCGACCAGCACCCAGGTGCTCGAGGACCTTGGGGTGATGCCACAGCTCATGGATCCGACGGCGTTCGACGCCGTGGCCTTGGGCGGTGATCTGGAGGTGACCCGGGACGGCTCGATTCCCGACCTGGCGGAGCGGGTCGGTTATCGGGTGATCCAGCCAGGCACGCCGTCCACCATCGGCGTCCTGGCGACGCCGCAGCTGGCCGACGACTCGTCGCTGGGGGTACGCCAGCTCGATCTGGCGCTGGTGCTGCTGCTCGCCACCCTGGCGGGGGTGGCCGCGGCGCTGGTCGGCGCGGGCCGGGCTTCCCGCTCGCTCTCCCGGCCCGTTGCCGAGTTGCGTCGGTCCGCCCTGGCGTTGGGCCGGGGACAACCGATGGCGCATTCGGAAAACCCGCCGCTCGAGTTCGAGCCGGTATTCGGTGCCTTCGAGCGGATGGCCTCGGACATCCGTTCCAGTCAGGAGGCGCTGGACGCCTCCCGGCGGCGGACCGCCGCGGTGCTCGCCACGGTGGCCACCGGCGTGGTGGGTCTCGACCCCGAGGGCCGCGTGCTGATCGCCAACAGGCAGGCCGTAGACCTGCTGGGCGACTGGCTGGCCGAGGGCACCTCGTTCCTGCCCGGCCTGGGGCGTGACTGGTCCCCGCTGGCCGAGGAGATCGAGCGTTTCCTGCGGGACGGACGCGCCGAGGCGATCAGCGAGCTGGAGATCGGCGGTCGGCGCCTCACCCTCCAGCTCGCCACGCTGGAGCCCGATGTCCGCGGTCTGGTGATCGCGCTCAACGACGTCACCGATCTCTCGCGGGCGGAGCGGGTGCTGGCCTGGGGCGAAATGGCCCGCCAGGTGGCGCACGAGATCAAGAACCCGCTCACCCCGATGCGCCTCGGGCTCCAGCACCTGCAGCGGGTCTATCGGGACCGGCGGCCCGATTTCGACCGGACGCTCGAGGAAACGGCCGGGCGGATGCTGGACGAGATCGATCGCCTGGATACGATCGCCCGGGCATTCAGCCGCTTCGCGGCTCCAGCCGACGACCATCAGCCGCTGGACCGGATCGACCTTGCCGGGGCCGTGGGCGAGGTGGTCCAGCTCTATCGGCTGGCCGAAGAGGGGTACGAGGTCCGGCTCACAGCGGAGCCGGGTGCGACCGGCGCCGCGCGGGCGGACGAGGTGAAGGAAGTGATGGTGAACCTGCTGGAGAACGCGCGCAACGCGGGCGCGCGGCTGGTGGACGTCACCGTGAGCCCGGGACGCATCCGGGTAGCCGACGACGGGGCGGGGATCCCCGGCGAGTTGTTGCCGCGGATCTTCGAGCCCCGCTTCTCGACCACGACCAGCGGATCAGGCCTGGGACTGGCGATCGTGCGGCGTCTGGTGGAAAGCTGGGGCGGGACGATCGAGGTGGAGAGCGAGGTGGGGCAGGGCACCGCGGTCATGGTGCGCCTGCCCGGCTGAGCGGCCTCAGCGCGCTCGGCCCGAAGCCTGGGCCGCCACCGCCGCGGTGATCGTCTCCTGCTGGCTTCCGGTTGCCCGAACGAGCCGAAGCGCGGCCTGGAGCTGCCGGTCGCCCTTGGCTTGGCGGCGAACGACCGACTCGTTGCCGAAGAGTTCGCGCGTCATCTCGTAGCCGAGCTGCTCCGCCACGTAGGGCGCGGCTGCGTCGTAGGTGTCCCGCGCCAGCGGCACCCCTTCGCGTTCCAGGCGGGCATACAGGGTGTCGCGCATGGTCTGGGTCACGACGAAGGATTCGTCGCTCACCGCCGAGTCGGTCCGCAGCTCCGCCGCATATCCGCTGAGCACCTGCCGGAACCGGTCGATGTCGTCACCCAAGGCCAGGTGGAGCGTCCGCTCCCCATCGGAGCGGAAGGAGGTGCGGACCATGAGGTCGGGCAGGATGCCGCTCCGGTCCGGGATGGGGCGGCCCATCGGGGTACGGAACACCTGCGGCTCCATGGCGGGCGTGCGATTACCGGGCGCTCCGTTCGCTTCCGCCTGAGGTCGCTGCACCCAGCGTCCGGTCGGAGTATACCAGCGCGCGGTGGTGAGCTTGATTGCCACCTCGTCGCCCAGCGGGTAGGTGGTCTGGAGCACCCCCTTGCCGTAGGTCGGGGTTCCTACGACCACGGCGCGGTCGTGGTCCTGCAGCGCGCCGGCGACCACCTCGGCCGAGCTCGCGGTTCCGCGGTTCACCAGCAGGGCCAGCCGGAGACCATCCCACCCACCCGACTCGCCGGCCAGGTACGTCTTGAGCTGCTTGCCCGTGCGGCCGCGGGACACGGCAACCGTGTCGCCGGGCTGCAGAAAGAGACCCGCCACCTTCACGCCTTCGCGGATCAGTCCGCCGGGATTGGACCGGAGATCGAGCACCAGCGCGTGCATCCCCTCGGCCCGGAGGCGATCGACCGCTGAGCGAAGCTCGTCCGAGGCGCCTTCGCTCATCCGCCGGAGGGTGACGTACCCGACCCCGCCGCTCAGCAGCACCCCGGGTGACGCGGCCGGCACATGCACGCTGGTCCGGGTGATCCGCCGCACCACGGTGCGATCGGAGCCGGGCGGCCGGACCACCACGGTGACCGTCGGCTGGCGGCTGTTGCGGAGGGCCTCCTCGATCCGGGTGGTAGACCATCCGACTGTACTGGTGCCGTCGATGCTCAGGATCTCGTCGGCCCGGGACAGGCCGGTATGGCCGCCGGATCCAAATCCCGACTCGGTGGCACCGCGGCCGAGGTCCAGATCGACCTCGGTGCCGGTCATTTGCCGCTGGTACTCGCGGTAGGACTCGTTGATCAGCAGCTCGGCGTAGGGATCCTTGAGGCTGGAGACCAGGGCTTCGGCCGCTCGCTCGTAGAGGTCACCCTCACCCAGGGAGTCGATGTAGTGACGATTGATCGCGCCCACGACGTTCTCGAACAGCCGCGCCTGCTGGTAGACGCCGCCGCCCGCCGCCGGCTTGGCGCGGAGAAGCCAGCCGCCGCTCAGGCAGGTGATCGCCACGATCGAGGTGAGCGCCACCCAGCGCGCCCGGGGAGTGGAAACCGTCATGCCAATGCTCCCGCAGTTTGCGAGGAGGCCCGCCGGATGCAACCTCGGAGGAGGAACCAGGAAGGGCGTGTTTTCCGAGCCTACAACTTTTGCAGCAAAACGGGGGCCGCCCGATCAGTCGCGGACCGTAGTCTGGCCGCCTCGATGCCGTCACCCGTGAGCAGGGCGAGCCGGCCGCTGATCCGGAGGCCCATCCGAGTGACGCCGCGCTTCCGAGTGGTAGAGGAGTCCGCGTGGGAATGCTGAAAGATATCGCGGCGCCTCGCTTCCGGATACACCAGTGCAGGTGTCCACGACCGCACGACCACACCACTCTTGGCGATGAACGTGAATCGTGTGTCCAGCAGAATTCACCAGACTCGTCCGGAGTCGCAGGAAATGGTAGGGAGCCGGCCGCCATCTCACGTCGCGGGTCATTATCGCTCCACGTGGAGCGTTGTACCTGGACGTGAAACAGCCCCGGCGTGACGACGCCGGGGCCGCAGTAAGCTCGCCCGCTAGCGCCCGCTGGGGTTGGCGGGGTCGGCGGCCAGGGTCGAGTCCCGCCAGACCCGGGTGGAGGCGACGTGACACGCCTCGACGAACTGGTCGGTCGGGTGCGCGCCGGTCTGGAGCAGCGCGTGCAGCATTTCGTGCCGGACCAGCCACTCCTCGGACAAGGCATTGGCCGGCAGGTAGATGCGGTTGCCGTCCCGAATCCACCAACCGTGCCCCTTCTCCCTGCCTAGAGCAATCGCGCCCGACGGGGAGTCCACGGCGTAAAAGGCCACCTGGGACATGTCTCCTTGGCGTCCCGAACAGGCCTCGGTCTTGGACCACCACTCCTGGTACAGCTCCAGTGTCGGCACCGACCACGCCCGTTCCACCGGCGCGAGCGGCGCGGCGCCCGCCCGGGGCAGAGCGCACCCGGCGACCAGGCTGAGGAGGACTGCAGAATACCAGTTTCGACGCATCATTCGGCTCCAGGACCGGACCTTCCCGCACGCAAATCGAGGGAAATCCGCGGCGGACATACACCCGCACACTGCTACTGCAAGTTTCGTTCAACCGTACCGCCTCGAGCCAACCTTGCTCGATTTCGCCCGGCTCAGCCACCTCAGATCAACCTGAACCCCGGCTTATGAAGCGGTTCTGAAGGCAGGGTGAGCGCCGGCCCGCTAGCGCGCTTCCAGACTGCTCTGCGTCGCTAGGAGCCCAGGTCGGACGCCGAGCCAAGGTATCGTGAGCCGACTCTCCACGCCGAGACCATGCTCGCACGCATCCGTTCCGCCGCGGTCCTGGGCATAGACGCCTACCCCGTCGATGTCGAGGTGGACATCAGCAACGGCCTGCCCTCGTTCTCCACCGTCGGACTGCCGCATGGGGCGGTGAAGGAAGGACGCGAGCGCGTCAGTGCCGCCCTGGCCAACGCCGGTTTCGTCTTTCCGCTCCGTCGCATCACGGTGAACCTGGCCCCAGCCGACATCCGCAAGGACGGCTCAGCCCTCGACCTGCCGATCGCCCTCGGACTGCTGGTGGCCAGCGGCCAGCTTCCCGAGGACGCCCTGGGCGCCACCATGGTCGCCGGTGAAATCGGTCTCGAGGGCGATCTCCGCCCCGTTCGCGGCGTCCTTTCCATGGCACTGGCCGCCCGCTCCGCCGGCTCGGCCCGCCTCCTGGTGCCGCTTTCCAACCTGCCGGAGGCCGGCGTCGTGCAGGGGCTCGAGGTGCGCGGCGCCGGGTCCCTGGCGCAGGTCTGCAATTTTCTCCGGGGCGGTCCGCCGCTTCCCACGGCGGTGGTGGATCTCGAACAGCTGATCCACGAGCGGGTCGTGGAGTCGGCGGACTTCGGCGACGTCCGAGGCCAGGCTGCCGCCAAGCGCGCCCTTGAGGTCGCCGCTGCCGGCGGCCACAACATCCTTCTCATCGGGGCCCCCGGCGCCGGGAAAACCATGCTGGCACGCCGCCTCCCCACCATCCTACCCGGCCTAGAGCTCGACGAAGCACTGGAGACCACCCGCATCCACAGCGTCGCCGGATTGCTCCCGGCGGACCGCGCCTTGTGCGTCACCCGCCCGTTCCGGGCGCCCCACCACACAGTGAGCGACGCCGGCCTGATCGGCGGCGGATCGAGCCCTCGGCCCGGGGAAGTGAGCCTGGCCCATGGCGGCGTGCTCTTTCTCGACGAACTACCCGAGTTTCGTCGGAACGTCCTCGAGGTGCTCCGCCAGCCGCTGGAAGACGGCGTGGTCACGCTGAGCCGGGCCGCGTTGAGTCTCACCTATCCCGCCCGGTTCATCCTGGCTGCGGCCATGAACCCGTGTCCCTGTGGCTATCATGGCGACCCGGCCCACGCCTGCCGCTGCGCCCCCCTCGATGTCGAGCGCTACCGGGCCCGGGTTTCGGGCCCGCTGCTCGACCGCATCGACATCCACCTGGAAGTACCCGCCGTGCCATACCAGGATCTGGTAGGAGGGACGGTTGAGGAATCGAGCGCGACCATTCGGCAGCGGGTTGAGCGGGCCCGGGTCATCCAGCGCGAGCGGTTCCGGGGCCAGCGTGGCGTCTACACCAATGCCGCGATGTCCACCCGCGACCTGCGTCGCTGGTGCGCCGTCTCGGCGCCGGTCGAGAGCTTGCTGCGCGCGGCGGTAACTCGACTCGGCCTTTCGGCGCGGGCCTACCACCGGATCCTCAAGATCGCGCGCACTGTAGCCGACCTCGACGGGTCGGCGGCGATCGCATCCAGCCACGTGAGCGAGGCGATCCAGTATCGCGCGCTGGACCGGAAGGAGGCCGCGGCGTAATGGCAGCGTCGGTTGCTCAAGGGAATGGGAGCTGTTCAGGAATCTGCATGGCTGGCCTGGCCAACACAACCCGGGGAATGGCTACTCCTCCTCCGGCCGCCGGCGCCGCTCCCGCTTGGTGGCGGAGCGGCGGCGCTTGGCCTCCAGTCGAGCCGCCTTGGCCGCCCGGCCGGGCCGTGTCCGCTTCCGCGGCTTCGGAATCCGGAGCGCATCCGCCACGATCCGCACCAGGCGCTCAGTCACCTCCTCCCGATTGCGCAGTTGACTCCGGGAGCCGGAGGAGACGAGGCGGAGCCGACCGCTGCCGTCCAGCCGGGCACCGAGGCGAGCGGTCAGGCGCGCTCGCTGCTCGTCCGAAAGCGTCGGCGAGCGGGCGATGTCCCACCATACCTCGACCCGAGTGGAGGAGGTGTTGACATGTTGTCCCCCCGGCCCACCAGAGCGCGAGGCTTGGAACTCCAGCTCGGAGCGCGGCAGGTCGAGGCCGGGCGCGATCGGGAGCCGCTCACCGGGTGGCATGACCAAGTGTACGGCGTCACCTGCTGCTTCGCACTTCCCCGGGGACGCATTACGTTTCCCTCCCATGGCGGACCTCGATCTGTTGCGAGGGCACCTCGGCGGTCTCGGCCGTGTTGTCCTCGGGTACTCCGGGGGCGTGGATTCAACCCTGCTCGCGGTGGCAGCGACCCAGGCGCTGGGGCCTGAGCGCTTTCTTGCCGTGATCGGACGCAGCGCCTCGTACCCCGAAGCGCAGTGGCGCACCGCCCGCGACCTGGCCGGGCGCTTCCAGATTCCGCTGCTCGAGCTCGATACCCACGAGCTCAGCGACTCTCACTACGTGCGCAACGCGCCGGACCGGTGCTACTTCTGCAAATCGGAGCTGTGGACTCGCCTCGGTGAGGTGGCCCAGGCCCGCGGCGCCATGGTCATCGATGGCACCAACGCCGATGACCTGGGCGAGCACCGTCCCGGGCTCAGCGCCGCTACGGAGCACCGGGTCCGCTCGCCGCTGGCCGAGCTGGGATGGAGCAAGGCCGAGGTACGTGAGGCCTCCCGTTCGCTCGGGCTCCCGACCTGGGACGCGCCGGCCGGGCCGTGCCTGTCGAGCCGGGTGCGCTACGGCCTCGCGATCACGCCCGAACGCCTCCGGCAAGTGGAGGACGGCGAGAGCTGCCTGCGTCGGCTCGGGGTCACCGGCGACCTACGCGTGCGCCATCTGGACGCCGTGGCCCGGATCGAGGTTGGCTCCGCCCAGCAGTCCCGCCTGCGGGAGCGTTGGGACGAGGTGGAGCAGATTTTCGGCGCACTCGGCTTCGATCGGGTCGAGCTCGATCCCGCGGGTTACCGGCGTGGCGGCCTTCTGGCGCTGGTGCCTCCCGCGGCCGGCTGATGCGGCTGTTCGCCGCGCTTCCGATTCCCGATCCCGCTCGCTCGGAGGTGTCCGGGCTGCTCCAGCGGCTCCGCGGCGGCGACTGGCCCGTGCGC
>Ga0136846_1233297_pt1 | contig 11281 bp, 9 predicted proteins | sample HopSoiMetagenom2_FD_96841 | JGI IMG/M metagenome (GOLD analysis project Ga0136846, IMG submission 96841) | Grasslands soil microbial communities from Hopland, California, USA - 2 Assembly 2016 (version 4) | ecosystem: Environmental > Terrestrial > Soil > Grasslands | place: USA: Hopland... | reverse complement strand
AATGCCCATTCCCAGGCCTGCGGCGCGGGTGATCAGCGTATGAGGCGATTCTTCGAAGATGCAGAGGACCGATTTTTCGTTTCGGAGGGCGGCGGAGAATGCCCAGCGAAGGGCGATGGTGGTCTTGCCGGAGCCTGCTGGCCCCATCAGAAGAGTACTAGTCCCGCGATCCAGGCCACCCCCGGTAAGTGCATCCAGTTCCGGGATGCCGCTCGAAACCGTTTCATTGGGAACTTTCCCCCTGCTCTCGGCCGCCACCAGCCTGGGGAATACCTTCACGCCTCCGGTGTGGATCAGATAATCGTGCAGGCCTTCGCGGAAGGAAGTGCCTCGCAGTTTTAATACCTGAAGCTGGCGCCGGGTATTGCCGTAATCGCGCGGCACCCGGTCAAGGCTGATGACTCCATGCACGATGCTGTGCAGCTGCAGATCGGGTTCTCGCGAGGTGCGGTCATCCAGCAGCAGGACCGTGCAGTGCTTGCCGGTCATGAAATCTTTCAGCGAAAGAATCTGCCGCCGGTATCGAAGCGGATCTTTCGCCAGCATGCGGAGTTCTGAAAGCGCGTCGATCACCAGACGGTTGGGCTGAAGGCGCCGGATTTCAGTGACAATGCGCTGCATGCGGTCATTGAGTTCCACCTCGGCAGGATGAAACACGGTGTACTGACTTTCCGGCCTCAAATCCTCTTCGGAGGGCAGCAGTTCAGAAATCTCAACCCCTTCGAGAGATAAGCCATGTGATCTGGCAGCGATTTCGAGATCTTGCCGTGACTCCGAAAGGGTCACGTACAACACTTTTTCGCCGTTCCGCTGGCCTTCGAGCACAAACTGAAGCGCGAGCGTGGTCTTTCCGGACCCCGGCTCGCCCTCTAGAAGGTAAAGATGACCTTTGGGAAGGCCACCGGACATGACGATATCAAGGCCGGCGCATCCGGAGCTGATGCGAGCTGTGCCAACAATCGGATTGGAGGTCAAGGTAGCCATTAATCCTTAAAAGATGTTTTTTTACACTCGCACGATGGCCGAATGGCCGTCTGGAAGAGAGCTTTGCGTGTCAAGGAAGACAATTCTCAGCAGTGTATGAATGCAACCAGCTATTTGTACTTGTGGATACAATGAAGTAGACGCGCGGAAGCTGGCTATAGGGATTGATAGGTAGTAGCGAGCCAGAAATCACTGTAGGACGGAGTTGTTTATGAAGCGAGCGCTGTGGCCTGCAATTTTGATGTGGTTTGGTCTGATCAGCTGCGTGTCTGTGCCGGCTTCAGCCGAGGTCTTAAAGATTGTTATTCAGGATACGATTCATCCCATCACCGAGGAATACATAGCGCGCGCCATTGACGAGGCCACGCGAAATCACGATCAGGCTTTGCTGATTGAGCTGAATACACCTGGGGGTCTGCTGGATTCGACTCGCAACATCATTGAGAAAATTCTGGCATCTCCGGTGCCGGTGATTATTTACGTAACTCCGGGCGGCAGCCGAGCCGCATCTGCCGGTTTTTTTATTCTCGAAAGCGCCGATGTCGCAGCTATGGCGCCTGGAACAAACACCGGGGCGGCGCATCCGGTGACGATTGGCGCTGGAAAGCTCGATGACGTAATGAAGCAGAAGCTCGAGAATGACACGGCGGCACTGATGCGTTCTGTCGCCTCCAAGCGTGGCCGCAACGTGGAAGTGGCAGAGAGCGCAGTGCGGGAATCGAAATCTTTCACCGAGCAGGAAGCGCTGTCAAAAAACCTTATCGATTATGTGGCTTCCAGTGAAGAAGATCTGATGAAGCAAGTTCAGAACCGGCCGGTGCGACGGTTCAACGGCAATACGGTCACGCTCAAGCTGGCAGGAGAGCCGATCCGTAACTTCGATATGACCTTGAAGCAGCACATTCTGGCGTTCATTATGAACCCAAATATCGCGTTCATCCTGCTGGCTGTGGGAGCGATGGCGCTGTTCGCGGAATTCAATCATCCGGGGGCGGTGCTGCCGGGAACGGTGGGAGTAGTTTTTATATTGCTGGCAATTTTCGCTCTGAACCTGCTGCCGGTGCGGTTTGCCGCGGTGGTGCTGATACTGGCGTCGTTCGTTTTGTTTGCGCTGGACGCCAAATTCATGACTCATGGCGTGCTGGCGGTGGGCGGCATGGTCACGATGGTGATCGGGGCATTGCTGCTGGTGGATGCTCCGATCCCCGAAATGCGGGTGCACCTCGGGACTGCGCTGGCCGTGAGCCTACCCCTGGGCGGGATCACGGCGTTTGTGATGGCGCTCGCATTAAAAGCGCGTAGCAATAAAGTCGTCACCGGAGAACAGGGACTGATTGGAGAGACGGGTGTCGCACGCACTCCGCTCAACCCCGCAGGAAAGGTATTTGTTCATGGAGAGCTTTGGGACGCGATTGCATCAGCGGATGTGCCCGAGGGGGAGAAAGTCGTGGTGCGCAGTGTCGACGGATTGATGCTTCGGGTCGATCCTGTCACGGTCGGAAGCATGCTTTCCAGTAACAGGTGAGGCCGGTGTAGTGTGATCGACAATGAATCAATGAACCATGAACGCTACGCGTTGCTCGGCGCTGATGCTTATGGTATGCGATACAATCCGCCTCAGAAGACTAACGGCATGCAGCTGGCACAGAGGAGGCCGAGGTGGAATTCGGTATGAGCTTCAGCGTCATTGCTCTGATCATCGTTGGGATTTATGTGCTCAGTTCAATAAAAATCCTGGCTGAGTATGAGCGTGGAGTGATCTTCCGTTTGGGACGTCTGCTGCCGGAAGCCAAGGGGCCCGGCGTCATCGTGGTATTCGCTCCCTTTGACCGGATCGTGCGGGTTTCTTTGCGCCAGGAAGCACTGGAAGTGCCGCCCCAAGACATTATTACCCGGGACAACGTTACTCTGAAAGTAAACGCAGTCATTTTCCTGCGGGTAATCGATCCCAGAAAAGCCGTGGTCGAGGTATCGAACTATGTGTACCAGACCTCTCAGTTTGCGCAGACGACGCTGCGATCCGTGCTGGGCGAACAGGAACTGGATGAACTGCTCGCGCACCGCGACAAGATCAACGCCCGGCTGCAGAGCATCCTCGACACACACACCGCACCCTGGGGCGTGAAGGTTGTCAATGTGGAGGTTAAGCAGGTGGATATGCCGGAATCCATGCTGCGCGCCATGGCAAAGCAGGCGGAAGCAGAACGAGAGAAGCGCTCGAAGATCATCCACGCAGAAGGCGAATTCTCTGCCGCACAAAGGCTGGTGGATGCGGCCAAGCTACTAGCCACGGAACCGGTCAGCGTGCAGCTGCGTTATCTGCAGACGCTTACCGAAATCGGCGTCGAAAAGAACACGACCGTGGTGTTTCCGGTTCCGGTAGATTTCTTTTCCGGACTCCAGAAGTTTATGGGTAGAGGCGAACCCGAGGCGGCCGCCAGATAAGAAGGGATGATGCCGGTTTCAGAAGATACTGAGATAACCCTGGGCACCGGAAAGATGCTGGCCATCTTTTTTGGCTTGGTGGCACTTTGTGCAGTATTTTTTGCAATGGGATTTTCTCTGGGCAAGAGCACAGCCCGGGTTGCGGGGGGTCCGGAAGCTCCGCCGCCAGCGGTCGCCACTATTCGCCCATCGGCCAACAAACAGAGCGCCACTGCACCTGACCTCAGTTTCTATAAGAACGTGGCCCAAAAAGATGCCGAGCCCGCACCCAGTGAAAAGGCTGCCCAGCAAACACCGGACGAACCTTCTGCGACCTCGCCTGACTCGACATCGCCTCCGGTCATGAACGGGTATTACGTTCAAGTGGCTGCGGTGACGAAGCAGGAAGACGCGGAGGCGTTGGTGGAAGCACTAAAGAAAAAGCAGTATTCAGCGTTTTCGACCAGCGCAGCAAACGACAAGCTGTTTCACGTGCAGGTAGGACCATTCGCTGACATCAAAGAAGCTGAGGTCACGCGCGCCAAGCTGGTGGGGGACGGTTACAACCCTATCCTCAAAAAGTAGCCATCACTTCCCGCTGAACCGCTGCTCTTTCCAGGGATCTCCGTACATGTGGTAGCCGTTCTGCTCCCAGAATCCAGCCTGGTTGTGATCTAAAAACTCGAAACCGCGAACCCACTTCACCGATTTCCAGGCATACATGTGAGGAACGATCAAACGCACTGGGAAACCGTGTTCAGCAGAAAGTGGCTCACCATCATGATGAGTGGCAAGAAGTACTTCGTCGCGGTCGAGATCGGCGACAGGGATGTTGGCGGTGTAGCCCTGCTCGGCATGGACCAGAACATAATCAGCGGAAGGCTTGGGCCGAACGCGGCTTAAAAGTTCTCGAAAAGCGACGCCCCGCCAATGATTGTCGAATCGGCTCCAGCGGGTCACACAATGGAAGTCGCTGGTACGCTCCACCTTAGGTAGTTCATTGAATTCGCCCCAGCTGAGCTTTACTGATGTTTCGACCAACCCGTAACACCGCAAGTCCCAGGTTTCAGGATCGAACGGCGGCACCGAGCCGTAATACAGCACCGGCCATTTCAAAGTAAGCGACTGGCCGGGTGGAAGACGGCCTTCCTGCCTGATCTTGCGTTCCAGTTCACGACGGTCTTTGCCTTCGAACAGCATGCTCGTTCAAGTATCGAAAAAGGACGGACGAGACCCGTTTATACTCTAAGGCGGATCGAGGATCCGGTTACTCTCATCACGCAGGCACATGAGTCTTTCTGAACAGGAATTGACACGCAAGTTGAACGCTATCGCAGATCCGGCTCGCCGCAAGATTTTAACAGCATTAAAAGAGCGCGGAAAAAATTCAATCGGCAAAGAAGTTGGCCTGTGTGCTTCGGATATCGAAAGCCGCATGCAACTCTCGCAGCCCACCATTTCCCATCACATGTCGGTGTTGAAAAGGGCCGGCCTGATTGAAGCCACCAAACTTGGTTTGTGGGTGTGGTATCGGAGGAACGAGGCGGCGATTCGCGCCCTCAACCGGGAGTTGAAGAATAAGATTTAAGCCGTTGATGCCGAAGCCGCTGCTGCCTTAGTCAACAATTTTCTTACGTGGCCTATCAGTTCACCGACCTCGAATGGCTTCACCAGATAAGGAATCTTCTGTTCGCTCATGAAAGTACGCAAATCCGGTTCGACCATGGTTGAAAACGTAAACAGGACATGCCGGCAGAGTCGAGGCTGGCGCTCTTCCATCCAGCGATAAATTTCAGCGGCGTTCCACTCTGCAGACATCTTCCCGTTGATAACGACTGCGTCGAACTGACCGGCCGTGATGCGGGACTTCATACCATCGATATTCAGGACGGTGGTGACCTGAGCTCCAGCCCCGGAAAGCACGTCGCGCTCGAACTCGAGCACGGCCTCTTCGTCCTCTACCAAAAGCAGGCTGCCCTGGATCGCAGATTCACGAAGAGGCAGGGGGACGGCTGACTCGGAAAGAGCAGTCTGCCCCGCAGCCGGCAGCGTAATGCAGACGGTTGCTCCGCCTTCAGGGCGGTTACGAGCGCTGATCTCTCCGCCGTGTTCCTTGATAATGCCGTAGCAGATGCTCAAGCCAAGGCCAGTTCCCTTTCCGATGCTCTTGGTCGTATAAAAAGGATCGAATATTCGGTTCGGTTCCTTGATTCCGGGCCCACTGTCGTGGATTTCGGTGATGACGCTTCCTTTTTCCGCGCGAACAGAAATCTTCAAAGAGCGTTTGTTTTCGCCTTCGAGCATAGCGTCAACGGCGTTATTGATTACATTCAGAAACACCTGCTCCAGTTGGTGGGGATCTGCTATCACCGCAGGCAGGCCGGGTTCGATTTCGTGCTCCAGAGTGATGCCGCTTACTTTCAGGTCGTAGTCGCGCAGCAGCAGAGTCTCTTCGAGCACCTTGCTGATATTTACCTGATTATGTTGCGGTTTGCGCTGGCGAGCGAACGAGAGCAGGTTCTGCACTACGCGATGTGTGCGCTGGGCCTGCTTGAACAATTTGCCTACAAAATCGCTTGCCCGTTCATTCAACCCTTCGCTCTCAAGCAGCTGCGCATAACCGAGAATGGCGGTCAGCGGATTATTAAGTTCGTGGGCTACGCCCGCGATGAGCTGGCCTACAGCGGACATTTTTTCACTTTGCAGCAGCTGTTCCTGGGTGCGTCGCAGGTCTTCATAAGCACGGCAGGTTTCTTCATAGAGTTTGACTTTTTCTATGGTGGTTGAGAGTTGACGTCCAATGGCTACCAGCAGGTTCTCGTCATTGCCGGTGTAGGCGCGGTCCGGATGACTGCTGATTCCCATGATCCCAACCGGACTGTCCTTGCCCCACAGCAGGACCCATATCCAGGACTGCTGTCCGTCGAGCTGCAGGAAATCTGAAACTGCGGAAGGCAGATGCGGCAGGTATTCCTGGGTGATGACTTCTGCGCGCGAGCGGGTGACCAGTTCGCCAAAACCATCGCTGAACGTGACTTCCGAGTTGCGGCCACGCTCATTGCTGCGCTGCCCCCAGCCGGCGCGCCGACGAAAGGTCTTTTCGTCGATGTCAGCCAGAAAAATGCATCCACTCTCGCCACCCATCAGGGAGATGAGTTGACGCAAGGTGAGGTTCAGGATTTCATCGAGATCGAAGGACTGGGTTGCGATTACAGCCATGGCGTTCAGCGCGTTCAGCTCGCGGTTACGTCGCCGGATTTCGTCCTCCGCCTTTTTTTTCTCAGTGATGTCCAACAGAAATCCCTGGTAGCGCTCGATATTTCCCTCTGGATTGCGAGAAGCGAAGGTGCTTTCAAGAGCCCAGACCTGGCTGCCATCAGCCCGTTTCAATGCCACTTCAAAATTGCGCACATATCCGTGCTGGTCGATTTCGGCGCGAAACAAACGGCGCTGTTCGGGGATTGCGTAGAGACCTGCTTCCACATTAAGTCCCATGATTTCAGAGCGAGTGCTGTAACCAAGCATGTGCATGAAGGCGTCGTTGCAGTCGAGCAGCTTGCCTTCAGCACTGGCCACAAATACACCTTCCTGCATCTGCGAAAACAGGTTCTTGTACTTCTCTTCCACTGCCAGGTGATCGGTGGTATCGCGTACCACGTGTATGGTTCCAGTTTGAGCGCTGCCCTGCTCAGCGTAGGAGGAAGTGGAGACCAGGCAAAAGCCACCGAACACCGGATCCGATCCCTCGAAAAAACCGTTGTGACGATCGCCGCTGCAGTACGGGCATCGCTTCCATTTGCCTTCGTGTTCGCCGGGAAGGATGGCGGCGCATATCCGTCCGACTACATCGGCAGGAGCCATGCGCAGACGCTCGAGCAGCGCGCGGTTTGCCTTCATGATCCGGAATTCCGCGTCATGCACTAAAACCATGTCGTGAATGGAATCAAAGGTGTTAGCCCATTGCCGTTGGGATCGGAGTATCTGCTCGACCAGACGGAAATTTTCGAATGCCAGGCCCAGTTGATGAGCAGCGGTGGTCAGGAAATCGAGGTCATCGGGAGCGTATTGGATACGCCGGCGGCTCCCCAGTACCAGAACTCCGATCGGCCCCTTCTTTCCCACGATCGGGATCAGTACCAGGTGATCAAGCTTTTCCGCTTTGATGGCCGCGCGCATGCCATCGGTGCCGGTGCGGCGGGTAATGACTCGAGGCTTCTCCTCGCGCAATACTTCGGCAATGACCTCGTCGAGAGGGACGGCATTGCGGTCTCGCAGATATTCAGGCGAAAGGCCAATTTGCTGCGCCAACACCAGGCGCTCGCCTTCGAGAAAACGAAACCAGGCGGCGCGAGCTCCCATAAGTTGCTTCAGTTGCTCGATGGCGGTGGATATCATCGGGCTGTGCTGCTGCGCGCGCGACATGCTGGCAGTAAGCGCGTGGATAACCGCTAAACGCTGGGTTTTCAGCTTGCTATCATCGAATACCAGTAACAGCATGCTGGTTCCCAGCACGATGCCGATAATGAGGGTGTAGCCAGACGGAAGAACGCCGTTCAGGGGGTCCCATCGCAGGTGCAATGACAGCAGACAGAGTGAAAGCAGCCAGGGACCGATTTCCCATCGTGCCCAGCGGAACCATATGAGCCTGGCAGCCGCGAAGATGAGTATGAGGTGAAACGCCACCTCCAGAACTGCATTGGCCACTACGGATTCCCGCCAAAGCAGCCCCTGAAGAACTGCGTAAGGGATCAGAACTAGTGCAATCAGACAGAGGGGAACCAGCAACCTGCGAGCTTGAGTGTAGATAAATATGGCTGCCGCAAAAAGACAGGCCGCGAGCACCAGCTCGGCGTGGACCAAAGCGGCGATGCCCTCCGGCAGGGGATGAGGATGTTGAGCGGAGGTCGAGCGCGAGACCAGGTAAGCCAGCCAGCCAACGATCCAGACCAGCAAATAGCGCTCACGGAAGGTCCTGAAAACCAGCAGGGTGGCCGCCAAAACGACCAGCGCAGCCAGCTCCGAGGCGGCCATAGCCGGAATGCTTCCGGATCCGAAACTCCCTGGGAACGCCGATGGTACGAGGAGCAAGAATCCCCCTGCGCTTTAAATAACATGGCTCCGACGCCGCAAGCTGTTCTTTCCCATGGACTTTGGTTACTTTAGGTATCTCCGGAGTGGAGTAAAATTGCAGGTACACTAAGCACAACCCTCATGGCAACCGAGCGCATCCTCGTGGTCGATGACGAGGAAACAATACGGGAAATTGTGTGTTCCATGCTGACGAGCGCCAAGTACGAGTGCCGCCAGGCAGGCTCAGGTATGGAAGCGCTGGCGCTGCTCGATTCAGGAGAAGAATTCGAGCTGATGCTTTCAGACCTGATGATGGCCAATCTTGACGGCATAGGCCTGCTGGAGCGCACAAAAGAACGCTTTCCGGACATGCCGGTGGTGATGGTCACGGCAGTGCACGATATCTCGGTTGCGCTAGCTGCTCTTCGGAATGGAGCCTACGATTACCTGCTGAAGCCGTTTGAGCGCGAACAACTTTTGGCTACGGTGCGGCGGGCGCTTGAGAATCGACGCCTAAAGCTGGAGAACCGCGCTTACCAGACCAACCTTGAATCGCAGGTTATGGCGCGCACCGAACAGCTGCGCCGAGCCAACGGTCAGCTGAAAGAGGCCATGACCGACCTGGAGCGCTCCTATGACATTACGCTCGAGGCTCTGGGCGGCGCGCTCGATTTAAAAGATGCCGAGACGGAGGGTCATTCGCGGCGAGTGACCGCATTCACCATTGCGATTGCCAAGGCCATGGGATTGAATAAAGACCAGATTAAGGTGATTGCGCGCGGCGCATTTCTCCACGACATTGGAAAGATGGCTATCCCCGACCGGATTCTGCTTAAGCCGGACAAACTGACGCCGGAAGAAGTACAGGTGATGCGAGAGCACTGCTATCACGGATACCAGATGCTGAAGCGGATCCCGTTTCTGGCTGAGGCGGCCGAGATTGTTTATACCCACCAGGAACGGTTTGATGGCACCGGCTATCCGCGAATGCTGAAAGCCGAGCAGATACCGCTGGGAGCGCGTATATTCTCGGTGGCTGACACGCTAGATGCAATTACCTCCGACCGGCCGTATCGCCGCAAGCAGTCGATCGAGGCGGCCTGCAAAGAGATTCAGGATTGGTCAGGGAGGCAGTTCGATCCTGAAGTCGTCAAAACATTTCTTGAAATGCCCAAGTCCATTTGGGACGATCTCCGCAGGGAAGTGGCTTATTCCACCAGCGCCAAGTAATTGATACCCCTCAGTCCTTTCCAAAGTTTCCCTTTTATCCGAAACATTCAGGTGAGTTTCGGGTTTATCTGGCACGGGTTCCAATTTCATGTTTCGTGACGTAATCCACTCAGTTGTTCTTGCATCGCTGTTGTCGCTGCCAATGCCGTCGCAAGAGGCACCGCAGCCAGAACACGGGATTCCGGACGGTGCCAAATTCGTGATTCGTCTGGACGATAAGCTGGACACGCGCAAGATGCACTCCGGCAAGCGCTTTAAAGCCAAATTGTCGGAAGACCTGCTGGGGCCGGATGGATCAATAATTGAGCGCGGCAGCAAAATCAAAGGGCACGTGAGCGCAGTAGATAATGGTTTTCATGCGCGCATGCTGCTCAGCTTCGATGAGATCGAGACCCGCCACGGCTGGGTTCCGCTATTCGCTACCGTGACTGACGTCCCAGGCGAGCATGGATTGAAGCCTCCAGACGATGAAGGGGAACTGGAACGCGAAGGCACAAATAAACGGCATGAAATTGAACGTGCCGGTGTTGGGGCTGGCGTAGGGGCCGGCACCGGGGCGATCGCGGGCGGAGGTAAAGGAGCGGCGATCGGCGCAGGTATTGGTGCCGCCGCGGGAGCGCTGTCATCTCTGTTCACTGACCGAAGCCTGGTTCTGCAAAAAGGGACGATGTTGGAACTCAGGCTGGACCGGCCATTGCATATTTATTCTCGCTGAGCTGTCCACGCGTATAACATCTCTTCCGGGTAATTGGGGGAACAGATGAGATTTCTGGCTTTACCAACCTGTATGTTGGCCATGACGCTGCTGGTCACGGCTCAGGATCGTCCGACAGTTGCCGCTCAGCAAAATACGCTTTTCGCCGGCGCCGATGGCAAATTCGATGCTGAGCCCGACACCGCGTTAATCCAGTTCAATATCTCCGCTCAGGAAGAGACATCTCGGGCAGCTTATGACCGGGCATCCAAGTCTGCCGAGCAGGTCAGGCAGATTCTCCGCTCAAACGGCATCGATCCCAAAATGGCTGAGATCGGCTTCTTCTCCCTTGAGCCGGTATACGACTACAAGACTGCCAAGCGCAAGCTGGTGGGCTATCGTGTGAACACGAACGTTTCCCTGAAGTTGAAGGACTTTGCGAAGATCGCATCCATACTCCAGCAATTGGCAGACGCCGACATCAGCAGCAATCAAAACCTGAGCTACACCCTCGAGAACATCGATTCAGCCAAGACGAAAGCGATCGAAAATGCGTTCGAGCGCGCACGGCAGTATGCGCAGGCAGTAGCGCGGGCGGCTGGCAGGACGCTTGGCGAGCTCTCTTATGCCTCGGTAGATACCTTTGAGAATGTTCGCCCGATGCCTATGATGATGGCGAAAACCATGAGCATGCAGGCCGGGCCCCCCGCGCCCACGGAAGAGTTCACGCCGCAAACCGTTTCGGTTACGGCTCACGTGAATGCTTTGTTTTCCCTCAAGTAGAGATCACAACTATCTGGGTGACGCCGGAACGCGGCTGGCGTCCAGCTGAACCTCACGCTGGATGACCATTTCCAGGGTAGTGCCGGCCTCCATTTT
>Ga0136846_1235047_pt1 | contig 11283 bp, 10 predicted proteins | sample HopSoiMetagenom2_FD_96841 | JGI IMG/M metagenome (GOLD analysis project Ga0136846, IMG submission 96841) | Grasslands soil microbial communities from Hopland, California, USA - 2 Assembly 2016 (version 4) | ecosystem: Environmental > Terrestrial > Soil > Grasslands | place: USA: Hopland... | reverse complement strand
CCGTGCTCGACGTCATTCCGACGGCGGCGATCTGGGACCGCGCCGACGCGCGGTTCGCCCTGGCCTTCTGGCCCTTCTCGTTCCTGGCCCAGGCCGCCCCCTTGCCCGAGCGACTGATCGGCGCCTGTCCCGAAGCGGTGGTTGAGGCCGCCCTCTCGGGCTGGGGCACGCCCGAGACCGTGTTTCCAAGCGAGGTCCGCGCCGCCTATGTCGAGGCGCTGCGGGACCCGGCCCAGGTCCACGCCATCTGCCAGGAGTATCGCGCGGCGGCGGGCGTCGACCGCGAACATGACCATGCCGACCTTGCGGACGGTCGCCGGATCGGATGTCCTCTCCTGGCGCTCTGGAGCGCGTCCGGCGGCCTCGCCGACTGGTATGCCGATGAGGGCGGCCCCCTGGAAATCTGGCGCGCCTGGGCCTTCGACGTAAGCGGAAACGCCGTCGCCGGCGGCCACTTCTTCCCCGAGGAGCACCCGACCGAGACGCTGCATCGCCTCCGCCGCTTTCTGTTGGCCTAGGATGTCCGACGGATCGGGTCCTGCCCAGCTTGGGCGCAAGAGTTTGATGGAAGCGATGAGGTGGCGAGTGAAAGTGTCGTGACGGTCTTGGAATCCTCATTTGAGCTGGCCCAATTCTTCGCAAAGGTCCGGACCTACGCGGATTTGTCGCCGCAGGCGGAGGCGGCTTGGACGGCGATCCTTCGGCGCAGGGAATTGCAGAAGGACGTCCCGCTCATCCGGGCCGGCGATGTTCCCAGCGCCTACGCCTTCGTGGTCAGCGGGCTGCTCTTCCAGCATTACACCGGTCCGGCAGGCGACGTGGTGATCAAGTATTTCTTCCCTGAGAACCGCATCGCGGCGTCAGTGACCGCCACCATGCTCGGCGCGCCGAGCCGGTTCGGCGTCACCGCCATCGAGGACTGCGTCCTGCTGGAATATGACTTCGCGGCGTTCAAACGGCTCGTGGACGCCTTTCCGGACATGGCGACATTCTACATCCGATACCTCGAACGCCATTGGATCATCGAAAAAGAGCCGGAGGAAATCGCGTTCCGGCACGATGACGCCTTGGAACGCTATCGGGCCTTCATCGAGGCGCAGCCCGACCTCCACCGCCGCCTGAAGCAGCACCATATCGCCGCTTGGCTCGGGATCACCCCGGAAAGCCTGAGCCGCCTGAGGCGCGTCATCGCCTACGGTCGCCGATAGGCCGCTCGACGATCTTACCAAACATCAAGGCGCTGCGACGCCAGCGCCTCCATGGTCCTCCCGTCGCCGCTCGGCGGCGCGCTTTTGACCTTGGAGGCAACGTGACTCAGGCGATCTATCTGAACCTTCCCGTCCGCGACCTGAACGCCGCCGTGGGCTTCTACGAAGCGATCGGATGCCGCAAGAACCCGGACTTCTCCTCGGAGGACTCTGCGGCGATGATCTGGTCCGACGCCATCGTCTTCCAGCTCCTGACGCACGACTACTTTTTAAGCTTCTCGAGCAAACCGATCGCCCCCCAAACCACGAACGAGGTGCTGATCGCCCTTTCGCTCGGTGAACGCGATACAGTGGATCAGGTTTGTCACGCCGCAGTGTCGGCGGGGGGGCAAACCAATCTCCGTGAGCCACAGGACCTGGGCTTCATGTATGTCCGCACCTTCCAGGATCTGGATGGCCATGTGTTTGAGCCCATGTGGATGGATCCTGCGGGACTGCCAGGGGGTGAGGCCCAGAGGGCCGGCTAGCGCCTCCCTTCGACCCAACCCGCGATCTGCAAGGGCCGAGCTGGAACGGTGCGGAACTCGGGCTGGACGAGGCCATCCGGCCTGTTCCTTCCCTCGGCCTTCCACCCTCCCCTGACTTCCGGATGGTCCGCTTCAGCGGCGAAGTCGCGCCAGAAGGCCAATATCGCCAATCCATCCCAGACCCACTTGGTGCTGGTCACCGACCTCTACGAAGGCGGCGACGCCAAGGCGATGCTGGGCCGAGCAGCGGCCCTGGTGAACAGCGGCGTCAACCTGATCGTGCTGCTGGCGCTGAACAACGACGGCCGCCCATCCTACGACGGCAACATGGCCACCGCCCTCAAGCGCGGCGACTTAAACGCCTGGGCCTCAAGTGTCGGCATAGGGATCGCACGACATCAAAACTGACGGCATGCGAGAGCAGACCGCGCCACCAGCGGAAGTCGGCCGCGCTTCGGAAACCGGACATTCAGCGCAGCGTGACCTCGCCCCGAATCCAATTCGACCGCCAGAACCGGATGCGTTCAAGGGCTTGTCCGGTTTCAAGTGTCGCCGGTGACCTGCCGCGCGTCAGTTGGCGTATGCGGACAGCCCCGTGAGCAGCGGTGCGTAGCCAGCGAGCCTCAGGGACACGAATTCGGTGAAGAGCCGCACGCGCTTGGTCTTGCGCGTCTCGCCTTGGGTGAGGATCCAAAGCGCGCCGTTTAGGCGTGGCTCGATGCCCGGCGCCCTTGCCAGCACGGGATCGGTGTCACCGACGAAGCACGGCAGTCTTGTCATCCCGATTCCTTGCCGCACTGCGGCGACCTGCGCATCAGCGTCCGGAGCCCTGAAAGCCGCTCCGGACGCGCGGACCTCGCCCGCGTTAGCCCAGTCGGGGACGTCGCGATCGTTGATGACGATCGGTCGGATGGTCCCCCTCGCGCCCGCACGCCACTGGGCCAGCAGATCGCGGGACAGGTAGACCCCGCCGGCCAGCTGCGGTCCCATCAGGCCGTGGAGATTGAGCGGCAGAGTCTTGCGGTCGGCGACGAAGCGGATCGCCACGTCGGCCTCCCGGTTTGTCAGGTTCGCCACCTCGCCTGTCGATAGGATCTCGATCTCGATGTCCGGATGCAGGCGAGCAAAATCGGCCAGATCCGGCATGAGAAGGTGGGTCGCCAGGAACGGCGGCAGCGTGACGCGCAGAAGGCCGCGCGCGCTCTGGTCGCGCCCGAAGACGCGCGTCTCCAACTGGTGAGACGACGCTTCCATCTGCTCGGCGAACTCGACGACTTCCTCGCCCGCGGCCGTCAGGCGATAGCCCGACGGCCGCTTCTCGAAGACCTGCACCCCGAGCCGTTGCTCGAGCTGAGCAATGCGCCGGAGCACGGTTGCGTGGTTCACGCCGAGACGCTCGGCGGCGGCCCTTACCGAGCCGCTGCGCCCGACGGCGAGGAAGTAGCGAACATCGTCCCAATCGACCTTTTCCATGGTGCGATCTTGCACCGTGACGCGCACCCAGCAAAGGCCCTGCCGCCAACATTACTGAATTCTATCAATGCCGCGGATCGTTTTCGCACCACCGATGTGCGTCGTTCCGCACTGAATGTCCGGCGCCGACAGACCTATTTCGGGGCTGTTGGATCGTCTTGGGGCGACCAAACGAAGCCTGGAAGGAGAAGGTCATGGGCAAGCTTGACGGTAAGGTGGCGGTCGTCACGGGTGGAACGAGCGGCATGGCGCTGGCCAGCGCCAAACGCTTCGTCGAGGAGGGGGCTTATGTGTTCATCACCGGCCGGCGGCAGGAGGCGCTGGACGATGCGGTGAAGGCGATCGGCCGCAACGTAACGGGTGTGCGCGGCGACGCGGCTAATCTCGACGACCTCGACCGACTATTCGACACGGTCAAGCGCGAGAAGGGCAAGATCGACGTGCTCTACGCGAGCGCCGGCACGGGCGAAGCTGTCCCGCTTGGCGAGATCACCGAGCAGCACTTCGACACGACCTTCGGCCTGAACACGCGTGGCACGCTCTTCACGGTGCAGAAGGCCTTGCCGCTGTTCAAGGACGGCGGGTCGATCTTCATGACCGGGTCGGTGGCCTCGATCAAAGGGTTTCCGGGCTACAGCGTGTATGCGGCCAGCAAGGCGGCCCTGCACGCCTTCGCGCGCGGGTGGCTCAACGAGCTGAAGGGCCGCAACATCCGGGTGAATGTGCTGCATCCGGGGCCGATCGCCACGCCGATGCAGGATCAGGTCCTGACCGAAGAGGCCAAGAAAATGTTCGAGTCTCTGATCCCGAGGGGAACGATGGGCCGGCCCGAGGAAATCGCGGCCGCCGCCCTGTTCCTGGCTTCGGACGATTCGAGCTTCGTGAACGGGGTGGAGCTGGCGGTCGACGGCGGCTTCTCGGTCATCTGAATTCGCGCCGGATCGCCCTGAGCGCCTGATCCCAACACCACAGGAGAACCATCATGAGCTATGCGATCATAGGGTTCGGCAAAATCGGCCAAGCCCTGGCCCAGGCCTTCGCCCGCAGGAACGTCGAGGTGGCCGTCGCGAGCCGCCACCCGCCCGAGGTCTTGGCGCCGCAAGCAAGGGCTATCGGCCCGACGGTCGTCGCCAAGTCCCTGCAGGATGCGCTGAAGGCCGACACGATATTTCTGGCTGTTCGTTCCGAGTCTCATCGGGATGTCGCCAAGGCTCTGTCGAGCTGGGAAGGCAAGACCCTCGTCGACGCCACGAACTCGCAGGCTCCGCTGGAAGAGATGGACGGCCTGCTGTCCTCCGCGTTCGTCGCCAAACTCTACACCGGCGCCAAGGTCGTGAAGGGCTTCAACCACTTGGGCGCCACCGCCCTGGCGGCGGATCCGGTCGTCGTGGGCGGTCACCGCGTCGTCTTCCTCTCAAGCGACAACCAAGATGCGGTCGCGCCCGTGGCGGCCCTGGCCAAACAGCTCGGCTTTGCTCCCGTCAATTTGGGACGGTTCGACGAGGGCGGCGCGCTGGTTCATGCCCGCGGTCCCGCCTGGGGTCCGCTCATCTTCCAGAACATGTTCAAGAAGGAGCCGTAACGGACTTGCAGCCAGTAGTGGGAGGGGCGCTCAAGCGCCCTTCCCGCTCCTGCTCTTTCGGTGGCTGGGCGGCGCCAACAGCCGACATTGGCTCCACGTCAGAAACCGGACGCTCTCGATAGCGGACTTTCTCCAAGTCGTAGCGCCGGTCACGGGGAAGAAACGACCCTGAACCCAATATGCGAGGCGCCCAGATCCTGCTCCTGCGCCTGCCAGGCGGCCGGTCGGAAGTTGGCGCAGTAGTTGAAGGCGCAGAGGAAGGAACCGCCCTTCAATATCCGGCGCCCCTCTCCGCCCGCCGCGCTCTGGGTCCACTCCCAGGCGTTGCCGATCATGTCGTCGAGACCGAAGGCGTTCGGCGGGAAGCAACCGACGGGCGCCAGGCCGTCATAGTGGTCGTCGCCGACCTGGTTCAGAGGAAACTCGCCCTGCCAGGTGTTGGCGATCGGCTTGCCGGAGGCGTCGTAGGCCCAGGCGGCCGGGGAACGCGGCCCCGCCTGATCGCCGCGGGCGGCGCGCTCCCACTGCGCTTCGCTCGGCAGCACGCCTCCGGCCCAATGGGCGTAGACCTGGGCGTCATCGAAGGTCACATGCACCACCGGCTCGTCGGCATGGGCCAGCTCGCCGCCGGCGCCATGCGGCCGCCGCCACGACGCGCCGCGCACAAACCGCCACCATTGGGCCGCATCGTCGCCGTCGAGGCTTTCAGGCTGCACGAACACCGCCGAACCGCCTTCGCGCTCGGCCTGGGTGACATAGCCGGTGGCGGCCACGAAGGCGGCGAACTGGCGATTGGTGACCTCATGGCGGTCGATCCAGAAGCCTTCGACGCGGACATTGCTCCCGGGCCGGCCAGGACCGTCCTCGCCCAGCGTCGTCGCGCCGGCCGGCACGAAGACGCGCCCGTTCGCCGCGCCGCAACCGGCGGGCGCAGCCGCGCGGATCGTCGCCACGTCGCCCGCGCGGTCGCCGCTGGCGGGGGCCGCCGCGCCGCCGGTCAATCCGGCGACCAGCGCCAGGCCGATCAGGCCCAAGGCGACGCGGCGGGTCACCGGCCGCCGGCCTTGCCGGCGGCGGACGGGACGGGCGGCGGCAGGATCACGCCGTTTTCGGCGGCGTAGCGGTTCCAGGCCTCGATCAGCGTCTGGAGCCGGGCCGGTTCGCTGGCGGCCAGGTCCCGGCTCTCGGCCGGGTCATTCTTCAGATCGAACAGTTCCCAGTTGGCCGGCAGCACCGCTTCACGGGAATAGGCCGCCCCGCCCGGCGCCGCAGGCAGATAGACGGCTTTCCAATTGCCCTGACGCACCGCCCTGCGGAAGAACAGCTCCCAGGCCACGGTCTCGTCCGATCCGCGCACAGTCGCTTCCTTTCCGGCCAGCAGGCCGGCCCAGGAATGGCCGATGGCCGGCGCGAGCGGGAGGCCGCGATAGCTGGCCGGCCGCGCGACGCCGGCCAGCGACAGCACCGTGGGCTCGATGTCCGTCACATGGGCCAAGGCGTCGACGATGCGCCCGCCGCCCGCCACGCCCGGCCCCTCGATAATCGCCGGCGTATGGATCCCGCCCTCGGTGGTGTAGCCCTTCATCAGGCGCGAAGGCGTCGTCGCCGCCTGGGCCCAGCCCGGCCCATAGCCGAAATGCGAATTGGCGCGCCCCAGATTGTCGAAGCTGTTGTCGACCTTCAGCGCCGCCAGCTTGGCCGGATCGCTCACCGCACGCACGGTGTCGATCCGCGAGCCCTCCGCTCCGTTGTCGGACAGGAAGATGATGACCGTGTTGTCGTACTGGCCATTGGCCTTGAGCGCGGCCACGACCTTGCCGACGTTCTGGTCGAGACGGTCGACCATGGCCGCATAGATCTCCATCTTGCGGGCTTCCGCCCTCTTCTGCTCCGCAGTCAGCGCGCTCCAGGCCGGGACATCGACGAGGGGATGCGGCTGAACGTCCTGGGCGATGAGGCCCAGCGCCTTGAGCCGCGCCAGGCGCTGGTCGCGCAGCGCCTCATAGCCGGCGTCGTAGCGCCCCTTGTACTTGGCGATGGTCTCCGGCGGCGCCTGCAGCGGCCAGTGCGGCTCGGTGAAGGTCAGGTAGGCGAAGAACGGCCGGGCGTCGTCCTTGCCCTCGTCGAGGAACTTCACCATCCGGTCGCCATAGAAATCGGCCGAATAGACGCCCTTGGGATAGGTCACGACCTTGCCGTCCTCGCGGAAGGTCGAGGCCACGCCAGCCGCCCGGTAGGCTTCGTCCTGGTCCTCGCCGAAGTGGTTCTGCAAGCCCTGCAGCAGGGCGTAGGAGCGTTCGAAGCCCCGCGCGGCGGGCGACTGGTCGTCGGCCAGGCCCAGGTGCCACTTGCCGGCCATGACGGTGCGGTAGCCGCCGTCGCGCAACAGCTCGGCCAGCGTCGCCGATCGGGTGTTGAGATAGCCCTCATAGCCCGGCTTGCCCGTCTGGGCGGCGGTCAGCACCTCGGCCATGGAGCCCAAGCCCACCTGGTGGTTGTCGGAGCCTGTCAGCAGCATTGCGCGGGTCGGCGAACAGGTGGGGGCGGTGTGAAAGCCGCTGAGCCGCACGCCGGACTTCGCCAAGGCGTCAAGGTTCGGGGTTTCGATCTCGCCGCCGAACGCGCCCAGATCAGAATAGCCTAAGTCATCGGCGACGATGATCAAGAAGTTCGGACGCTTGGCGGCGGTCGGCGCAGCGGCGGCCGGCGGCGGTTCGGCCCGGGCTTCGGCGGCGCCCGCCAAGCCTAGGGCGGCGATGAAGGCGCGCGCCAACAGGCGGCGACGGACGGTTCTGCGGCGTTCACCCACGTCATTTCTCCCAGGGACTTGGCTTTCCCTAAGGCCTCCAACCGCCAAAACCTTGCGAATTTAGCCGACCCCATCCGCAGAATTTCTCTAATGCCTATAGGTGTGATGGGGTTTTAAGCCTGTCGCCGCATCGCAAGGACAGACGCGCCGGCCCAAGGCCAGTCGGCGCGACACGCATCCTGCTGTCCTTGCGGAATGCTTGCCATCTATGGGGGCCCTGACACATGCCACGCAATCTACACTTTTATCGGCTTTCGGATATTGGGCGACAAGAGGGAAACAGGGCCCAACGCCTGTCTCGGCTCAAGGCCATCTCGAGCCTCGCCCTCCTCCTGAGCGCAGGGTTGACGGGACCGGCCCTGGCCGCCGTGCCGGCGCCGGAAGCAGCCGCCGCCCTCGACGCCAGCGTCGGCCTCGACGCCGTGGTCGTCACCGCTCGCCGCCGCGACGAGGACGCCCAGACGGTGCCCATCGCCGTCTCGGCCTTCGACGCCCGGCAACTGGAAGCCACGCGCACCTACAATGTCCGCGACCTGCAGCAGTTGTCGCCGAGCCTGAGCGTCAGCGTCACCAATCCGCGCAACACCAGCATCAACATCCGCGGCCTGGGCAACAATGTCTCGGTCTATAACGACGGCCTGCAGGCGGCCGTCGGCGTCTACCTCGACCAGGTCTATCTGGGCCGCCCCGGCCAGGCGGTGTTTGACCTGGCCGACATCGACTCCATCCAGGTGCTGCGCGGCCCGCAGGGCACGCTGTTTGGCAAGAACACCTCGGCCGGCGCCCTGGTGATCGCCACCCAGGCCCCGACCTTCACGCCCGAGTTCGCCGGCGACGTCACCGGCGGGAACTATGACTATTCCCAGGTCCACCTGGTCGCGTCCGGCCCGCTGGTCGCCGACAAGCTGGCCGTCCGCATCGCCCTGGCCGACACCCGGCGCGACGGCTACATGACGAACGTCTATGACGGGTCCAAGACCCAGGACTATCACGACTTCGGCGGCCGCTTGCAAATGCTGGCCAAGCCCAGCGACCAACTGACGGTCCGCCTGAGCGCCGACTACGGCCAGCAGATTTCCAACACCAGCGCCACGGTGCTGACGGGTCTCCTGACGACCTATGCCGACGACGGCGCGGCCTATCCGAACGGCTATCTGGCCCGCGCCGGGCGCATCGGCTTCACGCCGCTGGCGATCGATCCCGGCGCGCGCCGGGTGTCGACCGACACCAAGAACAGCTATTTCGAGACCCACGGCGGCGCCTCGGCCATCGCCGACTACAGCCTGCCCGGCGCGACGATCACCGCGGTCACCGGCTGGCGCGCCTGGCATTGGCGGCCGCACAACGACGCCGACGGCACGACCCTCCCCGCCGCGATCGACTTCCACCAGGACAACGACCAGCAGCAATGGAGCCAGGAACTGCGCATCCGCTCCGAAGGCGACCGCACGGTCGACTACGTGGCCGGGATCTATTACTTCTGGCAGAAGATCAAGGCGCTGGCGGTCAACCAGTACGGCCCTTACGGCGCCGACTGGTTCCTCGCGCCGGCCGCCGGCTCGGCCGCTGTCCGCGCCGCGGCGCTGAACAACTACCGCTTCGAGAGCCGCTCGAGCCCGGTGACCAAGAGCGCCGCCGCCTTCGTCCAGGCCACCTGGCATGTCACCGACCGCTTCGACGTCACCGGCGGCCTGCGTTACACCGACGAGAGCATGACCGGCTACTTCCGGCAGACCGCCTCGGGAACCGACATCTCGAGCCTGAGCGCCGCCGACCAAGCCGCGGTCCTGGCTCTGCGCGCGCGGTTCGGCGCCGCCAACAGCTTCTCGGCCAAGACGTCCGGCGACAGCCTCACCGGCAACCTCAACCTGGCCTACAGTTTCGAGAACGGCCCGCTGGTCTATGCGACCTATTCGCGAGGCTACAAGGCCGGCGGCCTGAACCTCTCCAACATCAACACCGCCGGCGCCAACGCCGTCGACCCGGTGATCGACCCGGAGACCATCGACAGTTACGAGGCCGGCCTCAAGAGCGCCTGGCTCGACCATCGCCTGACGGCCAACCTCGCCCTGTTCTGGACCAATGACGACAGCTATCAGACCACCCAGGTCAATCTGATCAACAACGCCAGCTTCCTGACCAACGCCGGCAGGGTACGCAGCCGGGGCGTGGAACTGGACCTGCGGGCCGCGCCCATCGAAGGCCTGACGTTCTACGGCTCGGCGACCTATGACGACGCCAGCTACACGGCCTACCGCCAGGCGGCCTGCCCGATCGAGGTCCACCTGACCCCCTATTGCGACCTCAGCGGCCGACGCCTGCCGGGCGCCTCGCTGTGGCCGGCGTCCACCGGCGGCGAGTATCGCCACGCGGTCGGAACCGTGAGGTCCGCGCCGGTCGAGGCCTATGCCGGCTTCGACGCCAATTACCGGTCGGCCTATTACACCACCGCCGCCGACTCCGAATATTCCAAGATCCCGGGCTACACCCTGGTCAATCTGCGGATCGGGATCGCCGCCCAGAACGGGGCCTGGGACCTGCAGCTCTGGGGCCGCAACGTCTTCGACAAGCTCTATTACCTGTCGTTGGCGGCGGCCAACACCGGTGCGGTGAGCGGCACGCTGGGCGATCCACGCACCTTCGGCCTGACGCTCCGCGCGCGCTACTAGAGCGCGTTGGGCGAAAGTGTGAGCGGTTTCGCCCGCCAAACGCGCTCTAAATGTTTGAATCTAAAACCTGTTGATCGGGATCAGATGATTCCATCTGATCCTGACAGGTTCTGGTCCGTGGCCGCGGCGCAGGTCGTCGCGGCCACGTTTACGCGCCGCTGAGAGGCTTAGAGAATTGTCTCAGGGCGTGAACTTCAACGGCCTATCGGGGTCAAAACAGCGCCAATAGCGGCTCTTGGACATCCGGACATTCAGCTCACTTGCGCGACAACCGCAGAGTGCAGTTAGCCCGCATTGGCCATGTCGACGCCGCGTAGACGGAGCGCCCGGATTGCCGCATCGAGCGATCCGTCCATGTCGATGGCCCGGGCGGCGTCGGTGACGACCATAGCCCCGAAACCTTCGCTGACCGCATCCTCGGCCGAATAGCGGACGCAGAAGTCGAGGGCGAGCCCGACGAACGCGCAGCGCGTCAGCCCCCGTTCGCGCAGGTAGCCGCCCAGTCCGGTCGGGGTGACCTTGTCGTTCTCGAAGAAAGCCGAGTAGGAATCGACTGCGGGATTGTAGCCTTTGCGGATGATGACCTCCGCGCGGTCGGCAAGACCGGCCTTGATCAGCGGATGGAAGTCCGCGCCCGAACTGCCCTGTATGCAGTGATCGGGCCATAGCATCTGCTCGCCGTAAGGCGCCTGCAGGATCGAAAACGGCTCGACCCCATGGGTCGAGGCGAACGAAATCTGGTTGCGCGGGTGCCAGTCCTGGGTCAGCACCACATGCGCGAACCGTTCGGCCAGCCGATTGATCAGCGGCATGATCTCGTCGCCACGCGGGACGGCCAGCGCCCCGCCCGGGCAGAAGTCGATCTGCGGGTCGATGACGACGAGCACATCGGTCGCGATGGGATTGTTCAGATCGATCATGAACTTACATTCTCCGACAATCAGACCTGGATCGGGACGCCGTGCACGCCTTCGTCCCCGAACACTCGACGATAGCGGGCGATCTCCGCGGGCGG
>Ga0136846_1217649_pt1 | contig 11283 bp, 9 predicted proteins | sample HopSoiMetagenom2_FD_96841 | JGI IMG/M metagenome (GOLD analysis project Ga0136846, IMG submission 96841) | Grasslands soil microbial communities from Hopland, California, USA - 2 Assembly 2016 (version 4) | ecosystem: Environmental > Terrestrial > Soil > Grasslands | place: USA: Hopland... | reverse complement strand
TTTGCGCAGACCATTGACATGGACGGCGACTTCTCGACCGACGTCGATGCGACTCACAAGCATGCGGCCGCTGTCTCTGTCGCATGCTGCGCTTGTGAATCACAGGATGCTTTTGAGTGGCCGAGTGCGGAGCACCAAGTCGATGCTTCGGCTCCTCCTCCTTCGTGCGCGCGCGCCGAAAAACTCGCGACGACGACACAGAGCCGCTAGGCAGCCACGACTGGCCGGTGAAGGACGACCCCTTCGAGGGAGCAGATCAGGAGCCCGTTAAACCGCTCGTGAAGGCGCCGGAAGCGGGTGCGAACGCAGTCAAGCTCGCCGCAGAGCTCTTTCCAAGTGGCGAGAATTTGATCTCGCTCGTCCTCGTCGGGCACTCGCGGACGCCCGCCGGCGGCGATGTGAGGAGCCAGCATTTTCCGAAGCCTGCGGGCGTGGTCTGGACCCATGCTGAAAAGCTGGGTCAACAACCGCGGAGAGGCGCCGTTGCGCACCATGTACTCCAGCAGTTCGCGATCGCCCTTCTGGCGCTCGAGTCGAGTGATCTGCGCGCCCATTTCGCCAGCGTCCACCGCGATGGCGAGACCACAGTGTCCGAGGACGAATCGGTACGCATCGCCCATCGACATCGCCCTGAGACGTTCGGCCATTTCAGGCGTGATCCCTGCCTCGATCAACCCGTTCAAACCGTCCTGTTCTTCAATGACGGCAATGATCCGCGTCAACGCGAACATCCGTGTCGCGGGATCTGACAGCGTCACGACTTTGTGACGGTTCCCTGCTGAGTCCACAGTCAATCCTTCCTCTCGATTGGCCACGACGCCGGATCCCGAATGTCACCACAACACCAGAACCAGATGGGACGACTGGCATATGCTGCTCTTTCGCGTCCCCCGGGGGTACCCTCCACACTCAGCGCGCAGATTTCCCCATTCCTCGGCCCTCGTCGGAGAGCCATTCGACTGGATGAACTTTAAGGAACAACGGCGGCGAACCGAGTGATGAATTTCGGGTGAAATTCATCATGTAAACCACCGCTAGAATAGCGAACATGGTAGCTGGAGCCGAGCCCATCCCTAAGCTATGGGGGGCTAACCGATTCTGGGTATTCGCAAACCAAAAAAATAGACATCAGCTATGACTGCCGAAAATTCATTTGGTCCCGCGATTCCGCACCCTCACCAGCTGGAGGTGGATGACTTCCAGCGCTACGACATCATCATCGACGCCCGGTCGCCGCGTGAGTTCGCCGAGGATCATATTCCTGGCGCCGTCAATCTCCCCGTCGTAGTGGATTCAGAGTATGCGCGAGTTGGACTGGCGCATAAGGACGACCCTCACCAAGCGTACATGGTTGGAGTTCGCCTTTCGCTTCGAAATATCGCCGATCACATCGACAATCATTTGGCCAATTGCGCGGAGAATACTCGATTCCTTGTCTACTGTTTCAGGGGCGGCAAACGATCGAAGCTGTGGGCAGACAATCTGAGGACTATCGGGTTCAAAGTCGATGTACTAAAGGGCGGGTGGAAGAACTACCGGCGTTGGGTACGTGACGGTTTGGACAGCCTCCCACCGAAAATTAATTTCAAGGTTCTCTCCGGCAGCACTGGTACAGGTAAAACAAGGCTTTTAGCGGCGTTGGAAACGACGGGGGAACAGGTTCTAGACCTCGAGGGGCTAGCCGGGCACCGGGGATCGCTGATCGGATCGCTTCCGAACGTGGATCAACCCGCACAGAAATTCTTTGAGACCCTCCTGCTCGACAAGTTGAGGTCGTTCGACCCCGAGCGCGCGGTTTGGGTGGAGGATGAGTCACGCAAGATTGGCGCGATTCAAATACCGGACGCAATGTTCGACGCCATACGGCGCGGTGACATATACGTGGTGGACGCCCCAATGGGAGAGCGTCTGCGGCTTTGGCAAGAGGACTATCCACACTTGGTCGCCGACCCAGTCAAGATGGTCGAAATGCTGAGGCCGGTTCGCAGCATGGTCGGCGCCGAGGAATATGACCGCTGGATGGACGCGGCGAAACGAGGTGCCATCGAGGAACTCTTCGAGTCGGTGATGCGAATGCACTACGACCCATGCTACACGCGCTCGATGCGCAAGGAGCGCTCGATGGAGCGCATGCGCCGAGCCGTCCAACTGCCAGACTTGACCGGAGCAGGTCTGATTCAGGCGGCTAGGACGTTGATCGACCTCGAAGGCGAAGGTCTAACCTCGTCGAATGCAGATAAGGCCACGCCCCGCTGACAGGGGCGGTTCGGACGAACGCCATGCATCTAAGGCGGGCTTCATCAGTGCGCGCCAAAGGGGTGGAAAGCAACAGGCGACAAGAAGCACCACATAACCGGCCGGCTGGCGAGGCGAACCTTCAGTCGGCGCCAGGCGGTAGTAGACCCTGTGATTCTTGAGATGGTGGCCTTGATGATAAGGAATTCCGAAGGTCAGCCAGCATTGGAGTCTGCAAGTATCCTCCCAAGCGAGATCGGAATACCGCTCGGAGTCGTTTTCGTAGCGGCCCAATCCCCAATGCTGGACATAGGTCATCGCATGCATTCCCCATGCAGTTGCGAGTGCTTGGATGAGGTAAATACACAGTGCCGTTGTGCCCCCAAAGAGGAAAAAGAGGAAGCCGCAAACGATAAAGGTGCCGATCGCAAGCGGAAGCCCGCCGGCGAGTGGGTGACCATTGCGCATCGCGGCAACCCGATCGCCACGCCAGGCGGTCGCCAGTGTGTGCCTAAAGCGCCGCCCCGAAAAATGCCACACCGACTCAGCCTGAAGGGGCCACTCGGGCAGTTTAGAGGTTCCGTTGCTCGCGTGGTGAGCGCGGTGCTCGTGCTCAAGCAAAGGGTAGCCAATCGCCCCGGCCACGACGCGCCCTAGAACGCGTGAAACAAGAGTCTTCCTATGCAGCAGCTCATGGGCAACGCAGCTGGCGAAAAGCGAACTCGTCCAGAGGCCCAGCATCGTGCCGAGGCGTGACACTTGGATGAGGCGAGCTACATGCACGATGCAACACCCGCATGCGATCAAATAGGCGACTCCCACGGCGATCGGTAGGAAGTCGAGAAATGTCGCGACCCCCTCACTCCACTCAGGTGGCGGTGATTCGTCGAAATCACCAAATACTGAGCGCAGAAAGGGAGCGACGACGATCAAGCCGACAAACGGCAGATACGGCAGCGAGGTGAATGACGCAATTCCCAGGAGAACCGCCGGCGCTAGGGAAAACAAATATCCCGATGCCTGAAGGAACTCGCTGCGCTTCGTCATTAGATCATCCCGTACTCAGCAGCTTGATTCGCCGTTGCGCGGCGGTTGGGAGTATCGAACTTAGCGTTGAGTCGCTGGAAGCGATTATTGACGCTTGCTTCAGTAATTCCAAGGTCAGTGGCAATTTGCTTCGTGGGATGGCCAAGCCGTTCTCGACGCAGCAGCTCTAGTTCCTCGTCGGTCACCCTGTACTCATCGAGCAGCTCTCGGCGGATATGCTTGATCCACCACTCGCCCAGCTCCATCGCTAGGCTACGGCAAAGCGCCTTGTAGGCGACAAAGTTGCATCCTCGAAAGAAGTCTTCTTGGTTCGAACCAAGAACCAAGATGCCCAAGCGTGATAGGCCCGCACTCGAAGGCGCCGGAACGATCAGCGATGATTTTGCGCCGTTTCGTATGGCAATGTCTCGTTTGGCGACCTGGCCCTTGTTTCGATATGTGATCTCCGAATCGACAGCCGGCTCAGATCGCGTCGAGGCGTGTAGGAGCCATGCATCATTCGAGAACCACTCGTCCTCATCGCGATAATTTAGACACCATTGCGCCGATGCAGCCGACATCACTCGGAAGCTCTCATGCGAATCGTCGTCGCGGATGAAGCTGGCGAAAACGGCCTGCTCAACTCCCAGTGAATCTCGAACGGAAAACAGCAGGTCCAGTACTTCGGCCTCGGTGTCCGCCGTCGAAATGGCCTGAATCGTCGTCAGGATCTCTGCGGCGAAGGTGGCTCCGCACACAACCGACTCAAGATCACGATTATTCGGACCTGGCAGTGTAGAGTTCATGGAATGCCCTGCAGAGAAGGTCAGCCGCGAACGGATCGGAACTGGTGAGAGGATCGGCTTGGCAGTACTTTTGAAAGGCCTGGCCGTCGCTGAAAAGCAAGGACGTGATCAAAAATTGGTCGCGTCCATGTACTTGGCGCCGATCCGTTCTTTTGAGGAAGATGCCGGAGCGCGTCCGAGTAAGCTGATACGAGCTGCCAAGCGACGTCGACGCAATGGTGCGAACGCCCGGCTTAGCGGTAGAGCTCGTTGTCCTGGACTTCGTCGGCACGTTGGTCGTCTCCGCATTTGCCGCACACCTCACAGACGAGCTGCCCGAGAGCGTCGGCCGAAGGTGTGTGCAGCCAAGAAAATAGATGCTCCGCCTCGCACGAGTAGCACTCCATCAGGTAGATGGAATAGGCGCCGCGGCACTGCGAACAGCGCATCTCGACGATCTCGTTGTTAGGCAGCGTTTCCCAGATGTCGGGTGCTTCATTGCCGCAGTGCGGGCATGTGCTTACGATTGTGGTCATAGTCCCCTGCTCTCGCAGCTTCTCGCGGCTTTCGGTCACAGGGCCAGAGTGTAGTGCTGGCCGCTCGCAAAAAGCGCATTTTGTGCCACGCGCAATGGGCTGACGACGAGGGTTTCCGATCGAGCAGCAGTTGACTGCCCAGAAGCCTTAGATGGCGAACGTCTCGAGCAATCTGCCTTGCGCCAAGGCTGCAGTCAGCCACTTGGGCTTCAGACCTCGTCCTGACCAAGTTGACCCGGTGTCTGGATCTCGATACTTCGGCGCCACTTTCCGCGTGCTCTTCGGTGCTGATGCAGCGCGTACCGCAATGTCGGCAGGGGTCAGGCCATGCTCGCTCATGAGTGTGCGTACGGTCGCAATCGCTGCCGCGCGTTCGGATGCGCGTACCGCCCGGATTTGGGCATCAATGGTGCTTCGCTGAGCTAGTAACGCCTGTAGGTCGGCCATTGTTGAACCTTCGGGTTTGACGACCACCATTTTAAACACGCCTAGATTCTCGAAATGGAAACGAGACGAATATTGAGCGTTATCAGTTCGAAATAACACGTCGACCGGAAATCTATGTGTCGATAGACTGCTCAGCCCTGTTCGGGGTAATTCGAAGGAAATGACCCCGGCGTCATTGCCGGGGCCGAACCCGCCTCATGCGCGGGGCCTGCCAGGGAGGAAAGCAGGCGAGCGCCCTCGGCGCCCGGCGGTAGTGTATCGGCCCGGCGTTCGCTCGCTCGACAGGTTGCAGACCAAGCGGCCCAGCGCCGTGCCCGATCAACGCATCCGGCGACGACATGGCCTCAAGGCTGGGAGCTCGCTGCGGTCGACACGGCGACGGCTGAGGCAGGGCCGCCCTGAGCGGCCGCCTCGCTGCGGTTGGCCACCAGCTTTGTGGAGGCGAAGACCGCGACCCGGGCGAGCACGTCCCGCATGATCGGTTCCATCGGCGTTCCTTGAATGGACGACATACCCCCGCCGACTAGGCCGAAGCCGCCCCACGCCGCAGCGCCGAAGCTCGTGTTGGTCGTCTGGCTGTTGGCCTCGAACGTGCGCGACTCCATGACCTTGGCGTGATTGATGTCGATGATCTTCATGTCGACGCCAAGATCCGCGGTCTTCGTCGTTCTGTGGAACGCGCTCAGTACCGGAATCACCCCGCCACCGAGGGATTTCCGCTCGGTGCTCATGTTGATGGATGTGATGGAGCCTGAGATCATAAAGTCGGCTTGCTCCACGTCGACCTTCTTGCCGACAAGCGCAAGCTCCCTGGCCACGTCGTCCATCTCTTCGCGCTCCTGGATCGAGAAACAACCGGTCTCCTTGAGGGCGGTGGTCAGCATCGCCGCCATGCCGTCGCCGATACCCGCGAAGTTGGCCTGGCTTTGCTGCGCGGCGAGCCGCGCAAGCACCGCCAGCTGCGAGTTGCCGCCGCCGTCCTGAGCTTGGCACGTGGCGGCCTTGCACGAGATCTTGCCGACCACCACGCTGGCCACCGGCTTGTCGCACTTGGGCAGCTGGTAGTCCTTCTCGGTGACGGTCGTCGAGTCGGCATAGGCGCAGGCGCTGTGGAGCGCGAGCGCGACGGCGATGATGGTGAGCGGCTTCATCTAACTCCCCCTTTCAGCGATTGGTCTCGGCCATTCTAGGAACGATCATGACGCGGCCCAAGCGATTTGACGCGTAAGTGGCAATACCCCTTCATGTATGGGATGTCCCACTCTCGAGATACGGCTCTGCGATCAGCGAAGCGAGAGGCCAGACTGCTGCAGGCCCATCGGCATGAAGGTGTCGCGAACCCATTCCGCAATCGACGCGCCAAAGATAGGGACGCCGTGCGAACTGCTGGGGCCATAGGCCTCGATCGGAAGGTCAGGCCAACGCTTGCGAACGACCTCGTCCAGCGTGCTCACCTCGTCGATCAGGCCCAGCTGCTTGGCCTCAACGCCGCCCCAGATCTCGCCGGAGGCGAAGTTGACGCCTTCGGTCGGCACCAGCTTGCCCTTGCGCTGCGTCACGAGCTCGTCGCGGAACTGTTGGCCCATGCGAGTGACCAGATCTTGGGCCTTGCGGTCCGCCTCCGGCGACATGGCCAGGTAAGGGTTCAGCATCGCCTTCAGGTTGCCGGATGCGTACACCCGCTGCCCGACGTCGACGCGCTCCAACGCCTTGTGGAAGTCCCAGCCGGCGAGCACGGCCCCAACCGAACCCACCAGGCTGTACTTGCCGGCATAGATGGCGTCGCAGTGGAGCGCAACCATGTAGGCGGCCGAGGCGCCGACGTTGTTGACGACGGCTACGATCGGCTTGGGATGGGCCTTGCGCAGGCTTTCGATCGCCGAATAGATGCGCTCCGCCTCGAGCGGTGCGCCGCCAGGGCTGTCGATCGACAGGACGATCGCCTTGACGGCCGGGTCCTCGAACGCCTTCCGCAGCCCGGGGATGACCTTGTCGGCCGAGCCGATGTTGCCCTCCGCCATCTCGCCCGCCAGGCCGACTACGCCTACCGAGGCGCTTGGATGCCAGAGGCGGAACCCCATGTTGTAGGCGTTGATGCCGATGATGAGCAGCACCGGCAGGCAGAAAACGAGCAGGCCGCGGATCAGCTTCGAGCGTCGTTCCGAGCGGCGATCCAGGAGGAGGTCGCGCAAGGCGGCGGCAGAGAAGGCGTTCGGGTCCGACCCACCCGTGATGTGCTGGTCGACCGCGAATGGCGGTTGGCGGAAGCGTGCGAAGAGCCGTTTGAACATCTGGGTGCCTCGTGGGGTTAGGGTTTTAATGGGGTCAGGTGTACGATCACGCCAAAAGCGTCATCTCGGAGAAGTCATGGAAGCGCTCAAGTCCCTCATGCGCCTGGCCAGCGACCTGGCCTTCACGGTCCTGGACGGCATCGACCAGGTGCTGCTGTCCGGAGGCGGCAGCGCGCACGTGCGACACGAGTCCTCGCCTCTCGACGACGGGGAAGACCCGGGCGCCCTGCCCTTGGTCAATCCGGCCACCGGCCTGCAGATGATCGACGGCATGGGCAGCTTCGATGCGCTCGGCCACCCGTACGGGTCGTCGCACTAACGCCGGTCCGCGCAGCGGAATGCTGCTGGCCACCGGAGAGGAACGGTCGGTTTGCAGCATTGCGGCTACCTCGTGGGAACACCCGCGACGGTGGGGTTCTTCGGATAGAGCTCGGGATGGGCGGCCTTGTCCTTCTCGACCTCCGCGGCCATAGCGGCCTCCCGAGTACGCTCATCGGCCTTGCGGTTGTCGACTTGCTGTGCTTCGTCCTTGAACGGTCGAGTGCGGTCGTACCCCTCGCGCAAAGCCTTGTTCTCGTTCGACGCGCCGGTGATGGGGTTCGAGCTGTAGATCGGAGCGTGGCTGGAGTAGTCCACCTTGCCCATGCGCTCGTCGTCAGACTTCTGCATGGAGCCCTGCTCCGCCTGCAGCGCGCCACCCTTGCCTTCGATCGACACCGCGGAGGCGTCTTGCCGGCTCTCCACTGTGTGTTGGAGCGGCGCGCCGTCGACTACCTGCGTGGGAGACACGCCCGCCGCGCGCTGGGCCGCTTGGACCCGCCCGTCGTTGGTCGCGTGGGAGCGCACGACTCCTGCGCGGCCTCCCCCGGGCGCGGAGGCCTCGTAGCCGTGCCGGAGGTTTTCCGGAGTGATGTTGTCCAGCTGCCCCTGAACGATGTTCGGGCCCTGCCCTTGGTGCGGCACCCAGAACTTGTCTCCGCTGTCGTGCTTGGCGAGCTCCCCGCTGAGGATGAACTCCTGGAGCAACCCTTGGAGCGTGGCCGTGGGCACGTGTCCGTGCATCGGATCGACGCCCCGAGAGCGCGCGAAGCTGTAGAACTCGTTGTTCCACGAGGCCTCGCCCATGCGCGAGAACGCGGCGTACTTCTCCTGCTGCTGCTGGTACTGCTGACTCTCAGCGAAGTCCTTGGCGGCGCGCTCACGGTAGCTCTCCGCAGAGCTCATCGCCGAATCAACCCGGCTGGTCGCTTGGCGGTCGCTGTTGCGAACCGAAGCGAAGCTCTCACTCGAGCGGAAGCTGTCCACGACGCTTTGCTTGCGGTCGACCGACTTTTGATGGACGGCCTGGCGCGCCTCGGTGATCGCCGTTCTCAGGCTCTCGCCCTCGGCCGAGCTCGAATCGATGCTGCCCTTGAGGAGGATCGGCGAGCCGACGCCGGCGGAGATCGCCTTCTTGATGTCGGAGGAATCGGTGATGCCGAACTGCTTGCCGATCTGGCTGGCCGCGTTGTCGATCTCCGACGCCGCCAGGCCATCCGCCGAGTCGCGACCCGCGTCAAAGCCAGTGGCATTGCGAGCCGACGCGCCGCCGCTGCGCATGACTCCCATCACCTGGTTGTAGGCTGCGTTCAGCGAAGTCTCGTAGCCGCGTTGATGCGATTCGCCAGCCTTGGTTGCGGCCTGGGCGCTTTCCGACGCGCGCTGGCCCCAACCGGACGTGTCCTTCACGCTGACGGGACCCGAGGACTGAGCGTACTGGTCGACAGTCTCTCCTGTCAGCATGTTGGCGTGCGTGCTGCCGCCGATGCCTTGCGTGACGCGCACGCGAGCGTCCGAGCGAGTCTCCTGGATCTGCTGTTGATCCATCGAGACGTTGCCCATGCTGAGGTTTCCGCGGCTGCCGTCGCCGGCGACGCGATCGGAAGCGCTCCCGCCGCCGCTCGAATTGGCCACCGCCATCACCTTGTCGGCGCCCCAGAGAATGGCCGCCGCCAGGATGGGAACGAAGGTCACCATCCAGGAGGCAACGGCCGTGTCAGAGACCGACGTCGAGAAGATGCCCGTCGCGGTCTGGAGAGTGAGCCCCGTCGAGCCGCCTGAGATCTGCGCTGCGCCGGCTAAATTCTTGGTGGCCGCCAGCGTCGCCAGGAAGTTGACGATCGCGAACATGGGCGGCCAGAGCTCGAGCCAGACCATCGTGTAGACGTACGACTTGATCAGGCGCGCCAGAGCCTGGCCTTCCATGGTCATCGCCATGATGCAGAACATCGGAAACATCGCGAAGAGGATCGCCTCGGTGATGTTCCGCAGGATGGGCAGCGCTTCCTCAGCGATGCGCCCCTGCACCAGGTAGCCCGCGTTCATCTGCCCGACTGCCTGGCTGCGCATGCTCGCGAACATCAAGACCGATGGGTCCTCCAGCTGCGCGCCGTACAACGCCGAGGCGTCCGCCACGGCGTTGATGAGGATGTTCTGGATCATGATGTCCTGCGCGCTGGAGGCCGCGCCGGCGAGCGCAGACTTGCCGTACATCGCCACCAGTGACGACTCGAGCTGAGGCTGAGACGTCGACGTCGAAACGCCCGGGTAGAGCTGGGCGGCCATCGACTGCAGTGACTGCTGCGCCGAGCTGACAGCGCCGGGCGCTACAGCTTTGGCATAGACCTCAGGACACGGTGCCGACACCACCTCGGCAGAGTCCGGCGCCGGGTGGTAGGTCGAGAACAGCGCCGGGTTCGTCGGGGCGATGTCGGCGATCAGCGAGGTCGACTTCTCAAGCGAGCCCGTCGACGGCGCGCGAGCCATCTCCGGGAACACGCAATTGCGCATGTAGTTGAGGGTGTCGCCTTGGTAGTAGAGCGAGCTGAAGTCGCCTTCGCGTGAGGTCTTCACCAGGCGATTGCCGAACATGACGCCGTGCTGCTCGTAGCTCAGCTCCGCAGGCAGCTCGAGGTCGCCGGGAATCGCCTGGAAGGACGTCTCGAACAGGTCGGTGAGCGTGGAGCCGATCGAAGACTTCACGCTGGCCACCAAGGCGAGCGCCCACGGTACGTTGGACACGACCACCGGCGCCTGGACACCAAGCTTGTCCACGATCGACACGTTGGCCTTCGGCACCAGCAATACACCCGAGATCAACGCGACGTTGATGAACCAGGTCCAGCCCCGCGAGAGGCTGTTGGGCATCAGCGCGACGGATGCGACGACCAGGAAGCCGATGACGACGGCGACACGAATCATGTCGCGGAAGTCGGCTGAGCCCATCACCATCGCAATGGCGTTGAACGTGCCGTGCAGCGCGTCGACGTTGCCGTACGCGTAGACCGTCAGAGTGGGGGTAGCCATAAGCTCTCTCCGGAGCAGCCACCCGAGCGCAACTCGCCCGAGCAGCAGTTTCGATCAGCTGCGGCTCGCGCTGCCGTGCATCATGTTGCTGAAGTCCATCATGTTGCGGACCTGTCCAGGCAGGCTCAGACGCAGCTGCTTTTCGACGTGCTGGATGTCGTCGATCACCGCGTTCATCTGGGGGATACGCTGCAGCTTCGATTGGCGCTCGTGGTCGAGCGCCTGCCGCATGGCCTCGATGCGGTCGACCAGGCGCTTGGCCTTGTCGTCCTCCACCGCGTTTTGCGTGTGCGCCGCCGCCAGGTAGACCCGGATGTCCTTCAGCCCCTTGGTCAGGAACGTGTAGGCGTAGTCGTAGGCGATGATCTGCGTGTAGCGATCGATCAGCAGGTCGGTGAGCGCCGTGTCGCCAGAGCCGGCGCCGGCGGTGTAGCCGACGGACATCATTCGATAGACCGGCACCGACGTCATGTTGACGAAGTTCACCGTGGACGAAGGGACCGGCGAGCGCGTCTCCATCGCATCCCGCAACGTCCTCAGCGAGTTGCGGACGTAGGTTGTGAACGGCTTGATCTCCTTGCTGTTCCGCTGCGGCGACATGCAATCGGCGTCGTTGCA
>Ga0136846_1238579_pt1 | contig 11284 bp, 8 predicted proteins | sample HopSoiMetagenom2_FD_96841 | JGI IMG/M metagenome (GOLD analysis project Ga0136846, IMG submission 96841) | Grasslands soil microbial communities from Hopland, California, USA - 2 Assembly 2016 (version 4) | ecosystem: Environmental > Terrestrial > Soil > Grasslands | place: USA: Hopland... | reverse complement strand
GGTTGAGGCTTCGATACCTCAGCCCGAACGGACATTGGGAGGTCGTTCGGAACCAAATCCTATGCCGACCCTTTCGCTCGGGCTGGCCCTGCCCATCTTGGGGCTGACCCATCTCCCGTTTCAAGGCGCTCAGAAATACAAGCTCATTGCGAACGCACATTAAAGTTGCCAAGAGAACTCTCATCGCTCTCAGGGCGCGGTTGCCGCAGCTGCGGCCCGCCTCGGCTGCGTACCTGTCCAACAGTCTTCGCTCGTCTTGCCGTCTTTTTCGAAGGCCGGCCCATCACGTTCCGCAACGGCCTTGTTGTAGAGCGTGAAGTTCAAGGCGAAGCCCCGATCGAGATACGCGCGACCCAAGTAAAGCCCCGGCCGCACCATCCGAATCTCATCGCGCACCTTGAGTCCTCGGCGGCCGGCGAGAAAGTCCGGCTTTTCCTGGTAGCCCGGAATTTCATCGGTGAAGAAGTAGTCGATGATGATCGACTCGCGCCGCGCGTCCATCAGGCTCTCTCCGCAATACAGCTTGGCCGGGAACAGTAGCCACGTCTCCTGGTTGCCCACCTTGATCTTCGTGGGGTCGCCGTCCACCAGCCCTGCGGCCTTCAGCGCGCCGATGTCGTCGATGCGATTGCGCAGCACGCGCTCGTCGCGATAGAACACCTTCCCGCGCCACAGGTGTTCACCCACTGTTTCCAGCTTGAGGCCCTTGAGCTGCACCGCGAGCCCAGCGAAGCCCCCGATGATTTCCGCCGCACGGAACTGGCCGCTGCTGCCTCGCGGCAAAAGGATCTTGCCGTCGTACGCGCCATCTGGAATAGGCCCTGCGGTCAATCGGGCGTAGATCTGGTCGACCTGTTCCTGGTCGAGCGCCGAGAGGTTCTCAGGTGTGATCTTCTCAAGGTCGGCCGGGCTCAACGGAAACTTGTACTCGACCTGCGCCAAGTCCATCTTCGATGCGTATTCGGCGCTGTACGGCGCGAAGGCGATCTCGGGCGGCTTCGCCTTTCGTTCGCAGCCGGCCATCGCCAGCACCGCGGCAGTACACAACATCCACATGGCAACTCGCATGGCTTTCTCCTTTTTATTTGTTGCTTGCGCGGCCTACAAGGTCGCGAGAAAGGCCGTCAGCGCGTTCTTGTCGGCCTCCGACAGGTCTTCGCCGAATCGATGCCCTTCGTTCTCGACGAACTGCGTGCAGGTCTCGTAGTTGGCCGTCATGAAGTCGCGCCGCTCGTGCACGATGTCGACGAAGCGCGCCGGCTGCTTGATCACTTCATCGGCAATGGCCTGCAGCGTGGGCACGAGGTCCTTTTTGCCCATCTTTTCAAGGGTGGCAGGCTCGCGCTTGGCGAGGTAGAGGTCGTCGATGAGCTGCTTGTGCTGAAGGCCGTTCAGAAAGCCGGCAGGCACGCCCTTTGGCACCTTGATCTGGCCGAAGTCAAACAGCGGTTTCTCCTGCTTGCCATCCCAGGGACGCAGCCCTACGTCAAGCAGCACGTCGGCATCGGTGAGCGTCATCTTGATGCCGCGCTCCTTGGGATGCAGCAGTTCGCGCATCGATTCCTTGTAGAGCTTGAAGCGGCCTTCCACGCTCGGGTCGTAAGGCACGCATTCGGGCTGCTTGTCGAGCAGCTTGCCAGTCGAATCCACATAGCGCGCACGGGCGAAATCGTTCGCCTTGTTCGCTGGCTTGCCGCAGATCTCTGGTCCGATCGCGTTGTTGTGCATGAAAGGCGCAGTGGCCCAGATGTTGACGAGCGAGACGTTGCGGTAGTAGCCGCGTCCGCCATTTTTCAAATCTTCACGCTCGGGGATCGCGGGCACCAGGGGTTGGTTGTGCAGCGTCTGCGACGCGTACTCCGAGTACAAATGCCCTTGCAGGTGATTGGAGTGCAGCGCGCGGCATCGGAAGGTGCCCACTTCAGTGACTGGCGTCGGCTTGTCGTTGCCGAGAAAGTCGGCGCGCATGTTGCGCGGATGTCCGCTGGCCGTCGCGTAGAAGTCGCGCGTCTTGAACGGGTCAGTCGGCGAGTCGGGCACGCTCGAATGGCAGCGCGCGCAGTTATCGGCAAACACGCTGCGTCCGCGGTCGACAGCGCCTGGTGCTCCGAATTCCTTGTCCAGCGCTGCGATCAGGTCGTGGCGCGTGTATTCCTTCTTCGGGTCTTTTGCCTTCAGCACGGCGGCGCGTGCAGCATCAAGATTGGTGGCATCGCTCTCGGCTGACAGGAAGAAGTCGAGGATGTTGGTCAAGCGGTCTTCGACGGCGCGGAAGTTCGGGCAGTCGCGTCGGCACTGGCCAATGTTGAAGGCGGTTTGCCCAAAGCCGCGCTGGTTGGGGTCGACCTGGCGCTGGTCGCTCAGATGGTTGACCCAGCACTGTTCCGAGCACGAGCCGATGTTGAAGTACACACGCTGGATCGCCTCGCGTGCACCGATCGAGTCTTCTCCGCCCTTGAGAATGTGATGCACCCCGGGCAGCGTGACGGGCTTGCCGCCGATGTTCACGGCGGTCACATCGTCATTGCGCGTGCTCTTTTGCCAGCACTTGCCGTCGCGGCCGGGCTCGCACCAGCACTTGTCTTCATCGCGCTCGTTGCCGCAGCTTGCCGCTTTGCGCCACTTGGTGATCTCCTCGCCTTGAAAGGTGGGCCGCTGCGACAGGTTGACGATCGCGTTGATCGTGCCGGGGTTGTTGACCTGGTCGTGCGAGATCGCGGAGGTGTCGGTCACACCCGGACGTGCGTGCGCGAACATCTGCCACTCCAGGCTGGTGCGCGCCATGCCCGAGCCGAGAAGCTCCGACATGCGGGTGTACTGGTTGCCGATCAGGCCCTTGATGTTCTCCCACTTCGGATGAGCAGTGTCTTGCGGAGGATTTTTCGGATCGAAGGCAATGTGGCACGAGCCGCAGGTGGTGCCCACCAGGAACGGCGGCTCGACGGACGCGTCGACAAGCTTGCTGACGCGCTCGTCGGAGGGCATGCTTGTTTTTGCGGCCACCACTTGGTCGTAGCCGTGCCAACTTGCACGTCCGCCATTGAGCACAGCCCATTTCTCGGCATTGAAGCGGGGGTTCGGAAACTTGCGGAAGCCCAGTGCGCCAGTCGAGGTACCGAAGCGCAGGTCGCAAGACGACTGACGCTGGTCGCGGTTGCCGTCCTTGGCGTGCGGATCGGTGACGTCGAGGGGCGCGTCTTTCAGCTCGCACGCCGGGTCGACATAGCCTTGCTTGCCCACGTACTTGAGCAGCACGTCGTCGCCCGGACACCAGTCGAAGCCGTAGGTTTCGTCGGCCGTCTTGGCCGGGCAGTCGGGGTCGCCCGGCTTGCAGCAGGCGGGATCGTTGATGATTCCCCAGGCCTGGAACCGGTCGTTGCGCTGGTCCGAGCGCAGTACGCGAAACCAATCGACCAGCACGCCAATGCGCTGCTGGAATGCATAGGTGTGAAAGCGTTCGTTGCCGCCAGTGGCCTTGAACCAGATGAGGCGCCCGACGCATTCAGACTCGTTGAGTCCCTGGCGCGCACAGGCTTCGAAATAGGGCGCGTTCTGGTCGACGCCGGGCCTGTCGGGCGAGGCGAGGGCGTTGGGCGATGGCGCGGATGCAGCCGGTGAGAATGAAGCCGGTGAGGATGCAGCGGCTGCATTGCTTCCTGACGTGGGCTGCGCTGCGGGCTGGGATGCGCTCAGCACCGCATAGCCAGCCAACAACACGACGGCAGCAACGACCCCGCTGAAAGTGGTCCGATTCATGTTTGCCCTCCCTCGGCGGATTGATCCGCGTGGCGCGCGCATAGTGCACGTGCCAAGGCCGTTGCTCAATCCCTACTTCTGCACCCCTGGGAGTTTTGCCCGGACGTACAGCGGAGCTCGAACACTGCACTAGTGCATCAATTTGGCTTCCGACGACTTGCCGATGCAATGCAAGGAAGTGCCCTTGACCGGGCGTGCATTCTTCGATCGGGACCGGCCGTCGAGGGAGGGAGCGCGCCGAGGCGCCGAGACAGAGACGACATGATCAGTGATGCCGCTTGCCAGTTCTTTGCTCAGCGAGAGGGCCAGGTCGTGCATATAGCCTGCTGCCACTGCGCACAGATGCGCAGCAGGCAGGCTGTCCCGCAGTTGTTGAGCCACAGAGGCGATGTCACGAAGGGCCATATCAAAGCCTTCGATCGGGAGCGTGTGGAGTGGCGCCGTGCAAGCGTACGTGCGATGCCGCTCGATCGCTGCCTCGAGGTGGTGATTTGCTTGCGCGATGATCTGCACGTGGGGCCAGGGCCGCGGACCGAGTTGCTTGACCGCGAGGACGGCCTCGGCCACGTCGTGCTTGATGGCCAAACGTGCTGCCGCTGCTTCGCACTCCGAGATACTTCGCTTGAGCGATTCAATCACCGCTGCGCACGCGTGCGCCTTGCGTGCAGCCTTCAGTGATGCGGAGAACTGGCTTGCCGCTGATTGCCACATTGCAGATGCTTCGTCAAACTGCCCCGATGTCTCGCGCAGCAGCCTGAATTGCGTTCGAATGTTCTCAGGCGTTGGTGCGAATTCCGGCCCGAAACTCGTCCGACTGTCGATGTCAACCTGCAAGGTGGCTACTCCCTGATTCGCTCGGCGCCTTTTCGCGCACGTGGATGTCTGACGCAGTTGCGGCGACCGCGTGGGAGGCCGTCTGGATCTGGGGAGGAGGCTGCGAGATTCTTTGCATGATTCTGGCCAATGAAGGTGGCAGGCCGGATGGCCGCTTTCAAAAGGTAGACGATATCCAGCTCGGTCGAAGGAGCGGCGTGCTTTGCGAAGCGGGAGGTGGCGAAGCGAAGTTTTCGGGCCTGACGTTAACGTGACGATTGACTGCCTGCTCGCGTCAAGCCGTGAGAGTGCGCAATGAATCAATGCCTTCGAACCACACCCCTGAAACGATCTGAAAGCCGTGGCCGCCTGCGTGCCAAGTGAACGCGGTGCTGTTCAACTAGTGAGGTCGGATCTTCGAATCATCGGACGATCAGAGTGGACGATCCCCGCACATGAGCATGACGAGCATTCCAGTGAAGCTGCGTAGCAGTCCGATTGATTTGTCGACAGTCGACGGGCCCAAGATGGCGCTCGCGCCGGAGCTCCTGGCTGCGTGCGAGCGCAAGGAATATCGCGTGTCCGGACTTCGGCCCATGGAACTCCGTGTCGGTTTCGATGAACGCGTGGCCGCCTGGCTTGATGCTTGCGACGCCTATCTGGCCGTGGTCATCACGGCATGGAATCCGTTCGGCCGGCAGTTGTCCTCCGAAGAAAACGACGTTCGACAACGAGAACTCATGTTCGCCGTCGAGGGGTCTCGCCTTCGCTGGAGCCCTGCGGCTGGCGTCGACCCGATGGGTGAATGGGTGTCGGAAGAGGGCATCTGCGTCTTCGACCCCCCGCTCATCCTGATCGATGAATGGCTGCGCGTGTTCGAGCAAAGCGCCGTTCTCCAGGGAAGCGGGTCAGGTTATGTGAGGCTGCGCCTGCATCCGCAATTCAGGCCGCCCGCATGACGTTGTGAAAGAGGCTGCTGCACAGCCAGGCCCAATGGGTGCCGAAGGCTTGCAGCAGCAGGGGAAGCAACAAGAGCGCCGCAATGGACGCCCATTTTTCGCACCAGGCTTCACGGCAGCAGACCCGCATTCGTTTGGAGGACCTGGCGCTGCATGAATCGCCACCGGGCGCGAAACTCCGCAGGGACCTCCGTACCTTCGTATGCCGCGCAGTCGACGAATCCGTGTGTCTCGTAGAGGCGATGCGCGGCCTTCATGAAGGGAGCGGTGTCGAGACAGACACTGCGATATCCAAAACTGCCTGCGTCTGAAATGAGTCTTCGCAGTGCCAGTTGTCCCAAGTTCATGCCACGGTACGCCGGGCGAACGTAGAGGCGCTTGATCTCGGCCACGTCACTGCGAACGAAACGCAAGCCGCACATTCCTGCCACGCTGCCGTCGACCTCGATGAGATAGAACGTGCCTTTCGGTGGCCGCTCTCCGCAGACCTGGTGGATCACACCGGCCACGTAGTCGGCGACAGGCATGCCTGCCCCATCATGAGCATTGGCTCCGAATGACCGTTCCATCTCGTCGCGGACCCAGGACATGTACTCGATGTTGATGCTCACGATGGCGTCGTAGTGTTCGACTGGATCTGAGCGAATGAAGGCTGGTGCTGACATGCATTTCCGATTAACACACCAACTCAATCGCGTCCAGCCACTTTGCGATGGCCTGCACCATTGAGTTCATCACTTCCGCGTCCGTGCGACCACTCTTCACTCGCACATGGAAGGAGTGATCGGCGTCGCCGAAAACATGGAGTGTCGCTGCGCTGCCCAATCGATCGACAAGTGCTTGGACAAGCCCGAGATCGGCCAGTTCATCGCGGGTGCCCTGCAAGAACAGCATCGGGCAAGTCACGTCGGACAAGTGCTTGCCGCGTTCCTCCGACGGTTTCTTGGCCGGATGAAGCGGAAAGCCCACGAACACGAGCCCGCGAACGCCTGGAAGCGGCGACGCAGCCTGGGCTTGCGAGGTCATTCGTCCGCCGAATGACTTGCCGCCTGCGATGAGCGGGAGCGTTGGTACCAGCCGTGCCGCTTCATCGACGGCGGCCCGCACGGCCGCATGGGCCAGCGGCGGGGCGTCCGTGCGCTTCGAGCCTCGCTCCATGTACGGGAACTGATATCGCAGCGTCGCTATGCCGTGCGCGGCCAGCCCATGCGCCATGGCCTCCATGAACGGATGGTCCATGCCCGCGCCAGCGCCGTGCGCAAAGACGTAGCAGGCATGCGCTTGCGCCGGGACCATCAGCGGGCCGGAGACAGCCTGCTCGTCATCGATCGGGATTCGAAGCGCTTTTGCAGCCGGTGTTGTCATGATGCAAACCCCCAAGGATGTCGGACATTGATCGTAGGCGTCGAGTTTCGACCATCAGACCGTTCGCGCTTGCTGAGGCAAGCCTGGCAAGCCTTTGCGCACTGTGGATTTCCTGCCCGCCATGTTGCGCATCCTGGGCATCGCGCAGGACACTGCACCGTGAAGTTCCGCTGATCGAGCCCAAGGAGTTCTATGCGAGCACGCGAAGTCAACACCATCGAGCATGCCCTCGGCCTGATACAGGACCGCGGCCTGTCCCACGTGAAGGTGGGCGTGTCGGACATCGACGGGATCTTGCGCGGCAAGTACCTGCGGCACGACAAGATGGCCGGCGCACTGAATGATGGTTTCGGCTTTTGCAACGTGGTGCTCGGCTGGGACTCGAACGACCAGCTCTACGACAACACGCGCTACACCGGCTGGCACACCGCCTACCCCGATGCCTGGGCGCGCATCGTGCCGCAGACCTGCCGCGATTTGCCGCTGGAGCAAACCAACGGCCACAACATGCTGTTCTTTCTGGCAGAGTTTTCCGACGAGGCTTCGGCACAGATATGCCCGCGCCGTCTGTTGCACCGCCTGATCGCCAAGGCGCAGGCCATGGGCTACGACCCGTATGCGGCACTCGAGTACGAGTTCTTCATGTTCGACGAGACACCGAACTCGGTGCGCGAGAAGGGCTACCGCAACCTCAAGCCGTGGACGCCCGGCTACTTCGGCTATTCGGTGCTGCGCTCGACGGTCAACTCCGATTTCTACCAGCAGCTCATGCAGCTGAGCGAGCAGATGGACATGGCAATCGAAGGCCTGCACACCGAGACCGGCCCGGGTGTGCTCGAAGCCGCGCTCGCGGTCGACGGCATCGCGGCCATGGCCGACAAGGCGATTCTGTTCAAGACATTCACCAAGGCACTGGCACAGAAGAACGGGCTGATGGCGACCTTCATGGCCAAGTGGTCACCCGACTACCCCGGCCAGAGCGGTCACATTCACTTGTCGCTCAAGGAAAAGAGCAGCGGGCGTGGCGTGTTCTACGACGCTGACGCGCCTCATCGCATGAGCCGGCTGCAAGCGCAGTTCATGGCTGGCGTGCAGCGCTACCTGCCCGAGTTCTTTGCGATGTTCGCGCCCACGGTCAACAGCTACTCGCGTCTGGTGCCGGGCTACTGGGCGCCCCTCGACGCGACCTGGGGCGTAGAGAACCGCACGACGGCGTTAAGGGTGATTCCGGGCACGGAGAAGTCTCAGCGCATCGAGGTGCGCATCGGCTCGGCTGATGCCAACCCCTACATCGCGCTGGCCGCGGCCTTGGGCGCGGGGCTGCTCGGCATCGAGCAGACGCTTGAGCCGACGCCCATCGTCGAGGGCAATGCGTACACGCAGACGTTTTCAGACGAGCTGCATTTCCCGGGCACCTTGTGGGAGTCGGCGCAGCGGCTCAAAGCGTCCAAAGCTGCCCGCCAGTTGTTCGGCGATGCCTTCGTCGATCACTTTGCCGCTACCCGCGAATGGGAAGAGCGGCAGTTCCGACGTCATGTGACGGACTGGGAGCTGGCGCGCTATTTCGAGATCATCTGAGAGGCTGAGATGACACGGCAACAAATCACCCTGAGCCCCATCGATGGCAGCGAGTTCGCGCGGCGCGACTTGGCGACGCCGAGGCAGATCGCCGACAAGCTCGCTCTTGCACAAGCCGCGCAGGCCCCTTGGCGCTGCATACCATTGGTCGAACGATGCCGGCTCGTTGGCGCCGGCGTTGATCGCTTCGTGGAACGAAAGCCGCAGATCGCCGAGGAGCTGACGCGGCAGATGGGCCGGCCCTTGCGCTACACGCCCGGCGAGGTCGACGGCTTCGCAGCCCGTGCGCGTCACATGCTGTCGATTGCCGAAGAGGCGTTGGCGCCGATCCGTCCCGCGCCGATCAGCGGGTTCACACGCTACATCGCTCGCGAGCCCTGGGGCACGGTGTTGGTGGTTGCACCCTGGAACTATCCGCTGCTCACGGCGGTGAATGCCGTTGTCCCCGCACTCGTGGCCGGCAACACCGTGCTGCTCAAGCACAGCGCGCAGACGCCGCTCGCGGCAGAGCGCATGGTCGATGCTTTCGTCGAAGCCGGTGTGCCGGCGGACGTGTTCCAGTTCCTGCATTGCGATCACGATGCCACGCAGAAGCTCATCGCCTCGCCCGGCATCGATTTCGTTGCCTTCACCGGTTCCGTGGCAGGCGGCGCCGCGGTAGAGCAAGCCGCTGCCGGGCGCTTCATCGGCCTCGGGCTCGAACTCGGCGGCAACGACCCGGCCTACGTGCGCGCAGACGCCGACCTGAAGCATGCCGTCGAGACCATCGTCGATGGCGCGTTCTTCAATTCGGGGCAGAGTTGCTGCGGCATTCAACGTGTGTACATCCATCGCTCGCGCTACGACGACTTCATCGCAGCCGCCGTCGAGCTGACAAACCAGTACGTGCTTGGCGACCCATTGCAGCCCGAGACCTCGCTTGGCCCCGTCGTGCGACCCTCGGCGGCTGATGCCGTGCGCGCCGTGATCGCGCAAGCGCTGGGGCAGGGCGCCAAGCCGCTGATCGACCCCCGCCGATTCGAGCGCGACCAGCCCGGCACGAACTATGTCGCCCCGCAAATTCTCACTTCGGTGAACCACACCATGCTCATCATGGCCGAGGAGTGCTTCGGCCCCGTCTGCGGTGTGATGCCCGTGGACGGTGACGAAGAAGCCTTGCAGCTGATGAACGACAGCCCCTATGGCCTCACCGCAGCGCTGTTCACGCAGGACGAAGACGCGGCGCAGTCCTTGGGTGCTCGCATACACACGGGCACCGTGTTCATGAACCGCTGCGACTACCTTGACCCCGCCCTGGCCTGGACCGGAGTGAAGAACAGCGGCCGCGGCGCCACGTTGTCGGTGCTCGGCTACGAGCATCTGACCCGACCAAAGTCCTACCACCTGAAGCTCGGAGTCCCACCGTGAACGACGATCTCGCCAAGTACACCGTCAACTGGAATTACCCGACGGCCGTCAAGGCCGGCGTCGGCCGCATCTGCGAGCTGCCGAAATGGTGTGCCTCGCTTGGTATGAAACGCCCTCTGCTGGTGACCGAACCGGGTCTCGCTGACATGGCCATCGTGCGTGACGCGGCCGCCGCAAGCGCAGCAGCGGTGTTCAGCAAGATCAAGGGCAACCCGACTGGCCGCAATGTCGATGACGGTGTTGCCGCTTATCGAGCCGGCGGGCACGACGGTGTGATTGCATTCGGCGGCGGCTCGGCCCTGGATGCGGCCAAGGCTGTTGCTCTGATGGTCGGGCAAGACCGGCCGCTCTGGGACTTCGAGGACGTCGGCGACAACTTCCAGCGCGTGAAGGTCGAGGGCATGGTGCCGGTGGTCGCGGTGCCTACCACCGCAGGCACTGGTTCGGAAGTCGGACGCGCTTCAGTCATCACCGACGACGATGCCAAGGTCAAGCGCATCATCTTCCACCCGCGCATGCTGCCGGCAGTCGTCATCCTCGATCCGACGCTCACCGTCGGGCTGCCGCCCAGGCTCACGGCGGCAACGGGCATGGACGCGTTGTCGCACAACCTCGAGGCCTATTGCTCGCCGTTCTTTCATCCGATGGCCGCCGGCATTGCGCTGGAGGGCATGCGCATCGTGAAGGACTGGCTCCCGAGGGCAGTCGCGCAAGGCGACGACTTGGCCGCGCGCGCCGAGATGCTCGTCGCCTCGTCCATGGGCGCGACCGCCTTTCAACGCGGCCTCGGCGCCATGCATGCGCTAGCGCATCCGCTGGGCGCGCACCACGACGCGCACCACGGCACTTTGAACGCGGTGCTGATGCCTTACGTCTTGCAAGCCAACCGCGAAGCCATCGAGCCGCGCATCGTCGCGGCCGCGCGCTATCTCAACCTGCCTGCCCCGTCGTTCACCACATTCCTCGACTGGATACTGGCCTTGCGCGAGCACATCGGCATTCCGCACACACTGGCTGCAATCGGCATTGATGCGAGCGATGATGCAACCATCGGCGAGCTCGCGGTGGCCGATGGTTCGCACGCCACCAACCCCATCGCCTTCACGGCAGTGCAGTACGGCGAGATCTTCCGACGTGCTGTCGAGGGGCAGCTCTAGTTCTAGTGCAGTGTTCCGCATAGCGTGGAACACTGCATAGATCCAGAGTAAGTGTTTATCGGGAAACTGTTCGGGCCATGTCTTACTGCGGCTCGCCAGCTGAGAGGCTGAGAGTATTTCGATCATGCCCGCTCATCACGCCAAAAGGCCCCTGCTCGTCGTTGCAAATGCTCGCCATAGTGCAGAGAGTCTTTAGCCTGGCGGACGCGGCACCCGGGATCTGCGCTGACGGCACGGCGTGACCGCCGC
>Ga0136846_1235813_pt1 | contig 11286 bp, 11 predicted proteins | sample HopSoiMetagenom2_FD_96841 | JGI IMG/M metagenome (GOLD analysis project Ga0136846, IMG submission 96841) | Grasslands soil microbial communities from Hopland, California, USA - 2 Assembly 2016 (version 4) | ecosystem: Environmental > Terrestrial > Soil > Grasslands | place: USA: Hopland... | reverse complement strand
TGGGCGAGCAGGCATTCCTCGGGCTCGATCTTCCAGTAGCGCAGCGCGGCCGTGACCGACTTGCCGGACAAGTTCATGAAGGTCGCCGGCTTTAGCAACCACACCGGCTGGCCGGCAATGACCGCCTTCGCGGTCTCGCCATACAACTTCGATTCCAGCCCGAAACGCGCGCCGGTCCGTTCCGCCAAGGCGTCAATAAACCAGAACCCGGCGTTGTGCCGGGTTCGGGCATGTTCGGCGCCAGGATTGCCCAGGCCGACGATTAGGCGTAGTCCAGCCATCGAAGCTTGCCGACCGCGCCCGCCGAAAGGGGCGCGGTACCGGCATTACTTCTTCTTTTCGGGCTTGGCAGGCGCCGCGGCCGGAGCCGCCGCGGCCTTCGCCGCCTTGGTCGACGGCACTTCGGCGACGACCGCCGCTTCCGCGGCTTCCTCGACTTCTTCCTTGGCGTGCTTCGCGATCACCACGGCCAGATCGTGTTCCTTGCCGAGCTTGAGTTCCGGCAGGGTGACGCCTTCCGGCAACTTGAGGTCGGACATGTGGATGATGTCGCCGATATCGAGCGTGGACAGATCGATCTCGATGAATTCCGGCAGGTCACGCGGCAGGCACGAGACTTCGATCTCGTTGAGCTCGTGGGTGACGATGACGCCGGCGGTCTTGCCCGCGGGCGATTTTTCCTGGTTCAGGAAGTGCAGCGGCACGTTGAAACGAATCGCCGCGTTCTCGTCGATGCGCTGGAAATCCAGATGCATGATCTGCTGCTTGAACGGATGCCGCTGCATGTCACGCAGCAGGACCTTGGTGACGTTGCCGTCGATCGTCAGGTGCAGGATCGAGGAATAGAACCATTCGTTCTGGGTTGCGACCCAGAGCGCGTTGTGTTCGAACTGGACCGACTGCGGCGGATGACCCGCTCCGTAAACGATGGCCGGCGCGTGACCGCTGCGACGCAGGCGGCGGCTCGCACCCTTCCCCTCGTCCTTGCGGCTGCTGGCCGTGATGTTGTGCATGGTTGCCATGATTGGTGTTGCCTTCTTCAGTGTTGAACCGCCTCGCGGCGGCAATGCCACTCACCCGCGACCAGGTGAGTGGTGTTTCCCGGGAATCGGGAATCGGGAATGGGGAATCCAAGCAAGCCGCTCGCTTGGAATCCCCATTCCCTATTCCCCGTTCCCTGCCTTAGTCCACGTACAAGGTACTGACCGACTCCCCCACGACGATGCGCCGGATGGTTTCGGCCAGCAGCTCGGCCACGCTCAACTGACGAATCCGGCCGCAGTCGCGGGCGCGGTCGGTCAACGGAATCGTGTCGGTGACCACCAGTTCGTCGAGCGCCGAGCTGGTGATGTTGTCGATCGCCGCGCCCGACAGCACCGGATGGGTGCAGTAGGCCACGACTTTTTTCGCGCCATGCTGCTTGAGCGCGGCCGACGCCGCGCACAGCGTTCCGGCGGTATGGACGATGTCGGCGACCAGCACGCAAGTCTTGCCGGCGACGTCGCCGATGATGTTCATCACCGTCGCGACATTGGCACGCGGGCGACGCTTGTCGATGATCGCCAGATCCGCATCGTCCAGGCGCTTGGCGATCGCGCGTGCACGCACCACGCCACCGACGTCCGGCGAAACCACGATCAGATTGTCGGTGCCCTGGCTGCGCCAGATATCGGCGAGCAGCAACGGCGACGCGTACACGTTGTCGACCGGCACATCGAAAAAGCCCTGGATCTGCTCGGCATGCAGATCGACCGTCAACACCCGGTCGGTACCGACGGCGGAAAACATTTTCGCCGCGACCTTGGCCGTGATCGGCACGCGCGCCGAGCGCGGACGACGATCCTGGCGGGCATAACCGAAGTACGGCATCACCGCGGTGACGCTGGCGGCGGAGGCGCGCTTGAGCGCGTCGACCAGCACCAGCAGCTCCATGAAGTTTTCCGCGGTCGGCGCGCTGGTCGACTGGATCACGAACACTTCCTGGCGGCGCACGTTCTCCTCGATCTCGACCTGCACTTCGCCGTCGGAAAACTTGCCGACCAGCGCCTTGCCGAGCGGAATGCCGAGTTTCTGGCATACCGACTGCGCCAGCGGACGGTTGGCGTTGCCGGTGAATACGAGCAGGTTCTGCTTGCTCATGTCTGGCGTTCCGTTCGCTGTGGTTACGGTTATGAATCGAGTGAAGCAACAGGTGGCAGGGGCGGTAGGATTCGAACCTACGAATGCCGGGATCAAAACCCGGTGCCTTGGGCCACTTGGCGACGCCCCTACGTAAAGCTTTTGACTACTTGCTCGCCTGCTGAAATGCCGCGACGGCATCCCGCAAGGGCGAGTGCACCGCGCCCATCGCCACCCAGGCCTTCAGTCCGGATGGCAAAGCTCGCAGCGCCGCGTCGGCCGCTTCACGATGAGCGAAGCGAACGAAACAACCGCCACCGGTGCCGGTCAGACAGGCCTCGCCGCACTGCGACAGCGCCGACAAGGCCGAATCGACGGCCGGATGCAGGCGGCGCAACACCGGCTCGAAGGCATTGCCCCGAACGGTCCCGGAAACGAAGTCGGATATTGTCGCCGGGGCTGCATCTCGCGTCAATTCAGGGGCTTGGAACAATTCACCGGTCGGCGCCGAGACACCCGAATCGACGATCAGATAGGCCGACGGCGGCAGCTCGATCGGCGACAGCCGTTCGCCGACTCCTTCGGCCCAGGCGTTGCGGCCACGAACGAAGACCGGAACATCGGCACCGAGCTGCAGTGCCAGCTCGGCGAGCTGGTCCTCGGACAGACCCGTGGCCCAAAGCTGATTCAATGCGACCAGGGTGGTCGCCGCGTCGGAAGATCCGCCGCCGAAGCCACCGCCGAGCGGAATGCGTTTTTCAACGCAGATGTCGGCACCTTGTCGCTTTTTAGCTTTTGTTTGCAGAAGAAGTGCCGCTCGGACGACTAGATCGCCAGCCTCCGGAACGGCGTAATCATCGGACCCCGCTCGCCGTACCTGGCCGTCGTCACGAACGCGAATTCGGAGGGTGTCGCCCCAATCTAGCAGTTGGAACACCGTCTGCAGCGAGTGATAGCCGTCGGGCCGCCGGCCGATGATCCGCAGGAACAGATTGAGCTTGCCTGGGGCCGGCCAGATGCTGATGTCTGTCTCGACCGCGGCGCTCACGGCGTTTGCCACTGATCGACGACCAGACGGACCCGGGCGTCGCCCGATTCGGCAAATACCTTGGTCGGCAAGGCCGGATCATCCTGATTCCAGACGCGGTAGTCGACCGTCCAACCCGATTGCTTGAGGGTTGCCGGCAAGCCGCCCGGCGCGAACTCCAACTCGGCGCCGGTGCCGGCGCGAACGCCTCGTACCCAGGCCGTCATCGCGGTGACTGGAATTCGCCAGCCGGTGGCGTCCGCCAACAAGGCTTCGGCATCCTCGCCCTCGCGCGGGCCGCCCAGACCTTCGAGTCGCACTTTTCCGTCGGCCCGGCTCAGTCGCCAGGTCTGCCGGCTGATCGGCGCCGATAGCCGGATGTCGAAGTCGTCGCCATGCTGCCGCCAGTCGATGCGCCCACTGCCGCCATTACTGCCTTGGCTGACCGCGATGCGCCCGGTGAACGACCAATCGCCGCGCTGCGCCAGCGCCGCTTCGCGAGCCGCCTGATGTTCGAGCAGAGCCTGATAATCGGCGCGCGGCGCCGACGGTGACGCGCAGGCTGCCAGCAGCGCGAGCGAGGCCGCGAAAATCCATCGCTGGCGAATCAAAGCGAATACTTCCGCATCACTGCCTGCAACGGCTGATTATCGGCGTCGATGGCCATACCCGCGTTCCATACCTGGCGGGCGCCGCTCTGGTCGCCGGACAGCCACAGCGCTTCGCCCAGATGCGCGGCGATCTCCGGATCCTTCTGCAGGCGCCATGCCTGACGCAGCAGCGTCAGTGCCTTGTCGCGATCGCCGAGCTTGAGCTCGATCCAGCCCAAGCTGTCGACAGTGGCCGCGGAATCGGGCTTGAGGCGATTGGATTTTTCGACATAAGGCAAGGCTTCGGCGTACTGCTGCCGGCTTTCGGCCAAGGTATAGCCGTACGCATTAAGTGCTTCGGCATTGTCGCCGTCGCGATCGATGATCTGTTTCAGATCGGCCAACGCGGCATCGATTCGACCTGCCTGCTGCTGGTACAGGCCGCGTCCGTACAGCAACAGCGCATCCGCGGGAAACGCGACCAAGCCGCGCGCGTACGCGGCCATCGTCTGCTTGTCGTCCTTGCGACGCGACCACAGTTCGGCTTCCTGCAAAAAAGCATCGCGGCGATTTTCACCGTCGCCGGCGCTCTCGGCCTGCAATTGTCGGAGCATCGCGACGGCCGCATCGAGACGGCCTTGTTTTTCCAGCACCGACGGCAGGCGCAGCTGCGCGCGTTCATGCATCGGCGAGCCGTCGACGCCGAGGTACCACTGTTCGGCTTCCGACCAGCGCGACTGCAGCTCGGCCAATTCGCCAAGCAACAGCCTGCGACTGGGCGATAACGGGCTCCCCTTGATTTCCGCGTACAGCGCCGCGAGCGCGGCCTTGTCGCCGGCGTCGCTCAACCAGCTCGCGCGCTGCGCATAGCTGGCATCGTCTTGCGGGCCCTGCGCCAGCATTTGCGCTGCCGCCTTGTTGTCGCCCAGCGCAGCCAGTTCGCCGGCGACCGCGTAACGCAGTTCGGGCGACAACTTGCCGCCGGCGCGGACACGATCGAGCGCGGCGCGCGCCTGGGCAACGTCGCCGTGGACGCGCAAATGTTCGACCGCGATCAGTTGCGCCTGCGGATCGTCCGGAAAGCGCGCGATCAACCTGGTTTCGATGTCCTGCGACAGCGCCGGGTCGTTCAGTCGCCGAGCCAGACCGGCAAACGCGAGCCAGGCATTGATCTCCGCGGGCAGCTGATCGTGTTCGAGCAAGGAGCGGATCAGCAAGCGGGCATTCGCGCCGTGATCGACCTGGGTATCGGCCAATGGCGGCAAGATGGCCTGCCAGCCTTTCGGCTGCTTGAGCAGGCGCTGTGCTTCCGCCAGCGCTGGTGGCAACTTGCCGCGCCGCAGATCGACGTGGATGGTCAACGCGCCGGGCACCGGATTGTCCGGCGCCAATTGCTGCCAGCGATCAAGCGCGGCACTCGCCAGACTCATGTCGTCGGCGAGAATCGCGATCCGCGCCGCGTGCTCGGCCACGTTGGGGTCGTCGCTGGCCTGCGCGGCGGCGAGATAGTCGCGGGCGGCGGTCACGGCGTCGCCGGTTTGCAATGCAAATTCGCCTTCGATGGCTTTGCCGACCGCATCGGTCGGTGGTTCCGATGCCGACAGCGCCGGCGGCACGGCGATCAATGCCAGGAGCAGCCACAGGCGAGGGGCGAACTTGACTGAAATCATCAGGAAGGACGGCGAAGCGGCTAAAATGGACGCAGACATCATGACTGAGCACCGCGCTCCCAAAGCTTAACCGATCGCCGCCATGTCCCTGATCGCCCTCGGCCTCAATCACCAGTCCACGCCGCTCGCGTTGCGCGAGAAAGTGGCGCTGGATGCCGGCCAGCTGCCGGCCGCCCTGGCCTCGCTGCGGCAGTTGGCCGGTGTCGAGGAAGCGGCCGTGCTGTCGACCTGCAACCGCACCGAAATTTATGCCCAGGTCGAAGATGGGGCCGAGGCCGCATTGGCGCGCTGGCTGGGCGATCGTCACGGCGTGGCCGGCAGCGCGCTCGACAACTATCTGTATCTGCATCACGACGGCGATGCGGTGCGTCATCTGTTCCGGGTCGCGACCGGTCTGGATTCGCTGATCCTGGGCGAGCCGCAGATCCTCGGCCAGGTCAAGGAAGCCTGGCAGGCGGCGCGCGAAGCCGGCAGCCTGCGCAATCCGCTCGATCGCCTGTTCCAGCAAACCTTCGCGGTCGCCAAGCGCGTGCGCACCGACACCCGCATCGGCGCCCATCCGGTTTCGGTGGCGTTCGCGGCCGTGCGCCTGGCCCGTCAAATGTTCAGCGAACTCGATCGCGCGACCGTGCTGCTGATCGGCGCCGGCGACACCATCGAACTGGCTGCGCGCCATCTCGCCGATGCCAACGCCAAGCGTCTGCTGGTCGCCAATCGGACGCTCGAGCACGCGCAGGCGCTCGCCAGTCGGCACGGCGGCTATGCGCTGCCGCTGGCGGAGCTCGAGCGGCATCTGCCCGAGGCCGACATCGTTATTTCCGCGACCGCCAGTCGCGAGCCGATCCTGTCGCGCGACATGGTCGGTGCCGCGCTGCGGCAACGCCGGCACCGGCCGATGTTCCTGCTCGATCTGGCTGTGCCGCGCGACATCGCCGCCGACGTCGCCGAGCTCAAGGACGCTTATCTGTACACCATCGACGATCTCGAACAGGTCATCGAGGAAAACCGTGCCTCGCGGCGCGAAGCGGCGCAGCAGGCCGAAGCGATCATCGAATTGCAGGTCGAGCATTACCTGGCTTGGTGGCGCGCGCAGGGTCGCCAGGACGCATTGAAGAAATTGCGCGCCCACGGCGAGTCGACCCGGAACGAACTGCTGGCGCAGGCCCGCTCGCAACTGGCCGCGGGCGAAGACGCCGGCGCCGTGCTCGATCTGCTCGCACACCAGCTCACCAACAAGTTGCTGCACGCGCCGAGCATCGCGCTGCGACAGGCGGCATTGACCGGCGACGCCGATTTGCTACGCGCCGCCGAGCGCCTGTTCGACGACAACGATGATCACGCCCAGTCTGCGCCGTAAGCTCGAGGCGCTGGCCGAGCGCCACGAGGAAATCGGCCGCTTGCTCGCCGAGCCGTCGATCCAGGCCGACAACAACAAGTTCCGCGCGCTATCGAAGGAATACGCGCAGCTCGAGCCGGTAGCGCAGGCGCTGGCCGAGTTCGAACAGGCGAACCGCGCTCTTGCGAACGCGGAATCGATGCGAGCCGATCCGGAAATGCGCGAGCTGGCCGACGAGGAGATCGCCGCGGTGCAAGCACGCCTCGCCGTGCTCGACGAGCAGATGGCGCTGCTGCTGATTCCGAAGGACCCGCGCGACGAAGCCAATTTGTTTTTGGAAGTGCGCGCCGGCACCGGCGGCGATGAGGCAGCGATCTTCGCCGGCGATTTGTTTCGCATGTACGCGCGCTATGCCGAGCGGCAGCGCTGGAATGTCGAGGTGATCTCGTCGAATCCGGGCGAACACGGCGGCTACAAGGAAATCGTCGCGCGCATCGAAGGCCGCGGCGCCTATTCGCGGCTGAAATTCGAATCCGGCACGCATCGGGTGCAACGCGTGCCCGACACTGAAACCCAAGGCCGGATCCACACCTCGGCGGCGACCGTGGCTATCCTGCCGGAACTCGACGAGATCGAAGAGATCGACATCCGCGAGAACGATTTGAAAGTCGATACCTTCCGTGCCTCGGGCGCCGGCGGGCAGCACGTCAACAAGACCGATTCGGCGATTCGGATGACCCACCTGCCGACCGGCATCGTGGTCGAATGCCAGGATGAGCGCAGCCAGCACAAGAACCGCGCGCGCGCACTGTCGCTGCTCAAGGCGAAACTGCTCGACGAGGAACGCAACAAGCAGGCCGCGGCGCAAGCGCAATCGCGGCGATTGCAGGTCGGCAGCGGCGATCGCAGCCAGCGCATCCGCACCTACAATTTTCCGCAAGGGCGGATCACCGATCATCGGGTCGAAGGCCTGACCTTGTATCGTCTGCCGGAAATCATCGCCGGCGACCTCGACGACTTGGTGAATACCTTGACGCGCGAAAATCAGGTCGACGAGTTGAAGATTTTGACGGAGGCGGCATGAGCGCAGGCAACGAATTCATTGCATTGCGCTTGTGCGTGTTGACCGTGTCCGACTCGCGCACGCGGGAAACCGACAGCTCGGGCGACTTCCTCTGCGCAGCGCTGACCGACGCCGGCCATGCGCTGGTCGAGCGCGTGATCGTTCCCGATGACCGCTACCAACTGCGCGCGCTGGTCTCGACGTGGATCGCCGACAACGACGTTGACGGGGTGCTGGTCACCGGCGGCACCGGCTTCACCGGCCGCGATTCGACGCCGGAGGCCCTGCTGCCTCTGCTGGACAAATCGATGCCGGGATTCGGCGAGATGTTCCGCGCACTGAGCTTCGAGGAAATCGGCAGTTCGACGCTGCAGTCACGCGCCTTCGCGGGACTGGCCAACGGGACTTTCATTTTCTGTCTGCCGGGTTCGACGTCGGCCTGCCGGACTGCGTGGGACAAGCTGATTCGGGCGCAGTTGGACGCACGGACCAAGCCGTGCAATCTCGCCAATTTGCGCCCCCGGTTGCGCGAGAAGTAGTTTATTGCGCGGCACTTCGCGCTGTCGTAGGGTGCGCCTTGGCGCAGCGGCTTGATCTTCGCTTCCGATTACGCATTCACAAGAGCTGCGCACCCACGTGCATCTTACGGTGGAGTCATCAGACTCATGAAACACAAGAAATACGAAGAGCTGTTACAGCCGCTGCAGGTCGAACTCAATGACATGGCGCGCTGGTTGCAGGCCACCGGCAAGCGGGCGGTCGTGCTGGTCGAAGGCCGCGACACCGCCGGCAAGGGCGGCGTGATTACCGCAATAACCGAATGCCTGAGCCCGCGACAGTGTCGAGCGGTCGCGCTCGGCAAGCCGACCGAAACCGAAAGCACGCAATGGTATTTCCAGCGTTACGTGTCGCATCTGCCGGCCGCGGGTGAAATGGTGCTGTTCGACCGCAGCTGGTACAACCGCGCCGGCGTCGAGAAAGTGATGGGTTTCGCGACGGACGAACAGGTGCGCGCCTTCCTGAAACAGGTGCCGGTGTTCGAGAAACTTTTGGTCGACGACGGCATCCTGCTGTTCAAGTACTGGCTGGCGGTCGACCAGGCCGAACAAGAACAGCGATTCGAAGAGCGCATCGCCGACCCGATCAAACGCTGGAAGCTGTCGCCGATCGATCTGAAGGCGAGGGAGCAGTACAAGCAATACGGCGAAGCGCGCGACGCGATGTTCGCCGCGACGCATCACAAGGCGACGCCGTGGACCGTGGTCGATTTCAACGACCAGAAACGCGGCCGACTCAACCTGATCCGCGATCTGCTCGATCGCCTGCCCGACCACAAGGTGCCGGAAACGGTAATCCAGTTCCCGCCGCTCAAGCACAAGCCCGGCAAGGAAAAATACAACGGGCCGGTGACATCGATCGAAGGCAAGTATTAGTAGGGTGCGCCTTGGCGCACCGTTCTACGCTCTGACTTTTCGAAAAGACCAAGCTCAGAACGGTGCGCCAAGGCGCACCCTACAGCGTGTCGAATCCGGTTGTGACTGTCGCCGATAGCAGGTCCTGGCGTTTGACTTCCGATACGTTTGCCAGCGGCGGCCCCTGCCATAGCCAGCGCTCGAGCGTGGCGACCGCATCATCGCTGCCCGAGGCCACTACTTCGACTCGACCGTCCGGCAGGTTTTTCGCGTAGCCACAGATGCCCAGACGCAGCGCCTGTTCGCGCGTCGCAGCGCGGAACCAGACGCCCTGCACTTTTCCGCCGACGATAAAACGCGCTGCACTCATGCCGCCGGCTTGGCTTGCGACTTCGCGGCGTCGCGAATGAACAGGTCAAGATCGGCAGTCGTCACCGGGCCGAGGAATTTCTTGGCGACCGTGCCGTTCGGCGCGATCAGGTAAGTCATCGGCAGGCCGCGCGGCGTATCGAAATCGGCCGGCGGGTGATAAACGTCCAGCACGGCGATCGGATAATGGACGAGGTGGTGTTTCAGAAAGTCGACCATGTCGGCGTGCTCGATTTCCTCGTAGGACAGACCGATCACATCGACGTCATCGCGCGACTTGTCGAAAGAATCGAGATCGGGCATTTCCTTCAGGCACGGATTGCACCACGTCGCCCAGAAGTTGACGATTACCCAGTGACCGCGATGTTCGGCCAGATCGAATTTCTTGCCATCGAAGGTGTCGATCACCAAAGTCGGTACGTCCGGCTTCGGCTTGGCGGCTGCCACCGCGGCGGATGTCCCCGTCGCTGGGGCCAAGACGGATGCCGAATTCACCGGAGCGCTTGCTGCCGGCGCTGGCGCGGTCGCCGTTCCGTTGGTGGACGGCCCGCAGGCCGCGAGACTCAACGAGAAAGCGAAAAGAAAATAATGCACGGCACGCACAGGCATGATCACTCCTTGGTCGGATGCAGGAAACTGCCGATGCTGTGCGCCAGCGGATCGAGCAGCGGTTGACGCAGACGATCCATCGCCGCCGACGCCGCGCGACCGATGTCGTCGTCGTTGCAAGGCAGCACCAGTTCCTTCGCCGGAACCCGCAGCGGCACGCTTTCGTAAAGCTCACTCAGGCTGACCTGATGCAGGTCGCGGCTGAGCAGCCAGGCACCGCTCTCGCTGCGCTGGACGATATTCAGTTCGCACAGCGCCGACAGCATCCGTTGCAGTATGTCGTCGGTCAGGCAGGGTTCGGCCTCCTGGATTTGCAGCAGATGCAGACCGGCGCCATCGGCGCGCGATTTTTCCAGCCGGCCGAGCAGGCGCAGATAAGCGTAGATTTCCGCACCGGTCGGCAGGCGGAATTCGCGCGGCTGATATCGGAACGCCGCCAGCGAGGCCGCGAAAGACGCACCGAGCAGAATCACCAGCCAGCTTGAATACAGATAGACGAGAAATTTCGGAATCACCGCCAGCGCGCCGTACAACTGGCCGAACGAGGCATGGCGAAGGTAAATCACGAAACCCCATTTCACGCCTTCGAACAGCAGGCTGGCGAGGACGCCGCCGGCGATTGCGAAACGCAAGGGCACAGTACGGTGCGGAATCAGCCAATAGACCAGCGTCAATGCACCGAACTCCATCGCCCAAGGCAGGAAACGCAGGATCCGATCCCAGAAACCCTGCGCCTGCACACCGGCCAGCGCCGGCACCGAAAACAAGGCCGACACCGCCGCCAACGCGGCGACCACCAACAACGAACCGAGCGTCAGCAAGGTCCAGTACATCAGGAACCGGGTCAGCTTCGGCCGCGGCGACGGCACCCGCCATATGCGATTCAATGTCCGCTCGATGCTCCACATGGTCAGTAGCACCGAAACCAGCAGCGCCCCGATGCCCATCGGCGACAGATGCCGGGCGCTTTCGGCGAAGCCGCGCAGGTATTGTTCCATTACTCGCGCCGAGGACGGCAGGAAGTTGGCGAACAGGAAATCGGTGATCTTCATGGTCCAGGTGTCGAACACCGGGAACGCCGACAGCACCGAG